>WNGF01005845.1_pt1 | contig 15478 bp, 16 predicted proteins | sample 5400641 | NCBI WGS metagenome assembly WNGF01 (sample SAMN13153371, study PRJNA577476) | soil metagenome | isolation source: 80 cm soil or saprolite under grassland replicate 2 | place: USA:California | collected 2016-06-15
TGGTCGTGCTCAAGCGCAGCATGAATCCCGGTTTCGCCGGGATCGAGAACCCACTCTTCCTGAATCCCAAGACGGTGATGCTGTTCGGCGACGCGAAGGATTCGGTCGAGAAGCTGGCCGCGTCCGTCAAGAACCTCTAGAGGCTTTGTGACCCGGAGTCGGTACGGAATCGTCACAGAGGCGCGCGTCGAACCCGGGTATCGTCGATTGCGAGGGTGGTGGGTAGTACACCCCTCCCTTGGGTGGGGGCACGCGCGGGCTCGCGCCGGCTCGCGGCCCGTGAGCGTGCGCCGCAGGGCTGCTTCTACGATTGACGTGTGATCGTCAGGGTTCTGTTCTGGACGTCGCTCGGCGCGCTCGCCTGGACACAGGTCGGCTATCCGTTCGCGGCGGCAGCGCTTGCGCGGCTGCGCGGGCGCCCCGTGCGCAAGCGCGACTTCACGCCTTCGGTCAGCGTGATCGTCGCCGCGCACAATGAGGAAGGCGTGATCGAGCGCCGGCTCGAGAACCTGCTCGCCCTCGACTACCCACGCGACGAGCTCGACATCGTCGTCGCCTCCGATGCCTCGAGCGACCGCACGGATGAGCTCGTGGAGGCCGTCTCGACACGCGAGCCCAGCGTGCGCCTCCTGCGGTGCCCGCGGGGCGGCAAGGTGGCGGTGCAGAACCAGGCCGTGCGCGAAACACGAGGGGAGATCCTCGCCTTCTCGGACGCGAACGCGCAGTGGAAGCCGGACGCGCTCCGCAAGCTCGTCCGCAACTTTGCCGATCCGGAGGTCGCCTACGTCTGCGGCGGGCACTTCTACGAAGCTGCCGACGGAACAAACCGGGAAGGGACGTACTGGCGCTTCGAGGGCTGGCTGCGCCGGAACGAGTCCGCGCTTGGATCGATCACCGGCGGCATCGGCCCGATCTACGCGGTTCGCCGCACGGATTACGTCGACGTCGATCCGCGTTTCGGACACGACCTGGCCCTTCCCTACTTGATGGTGCAGCGCGGCCGCCGTGCGGTCTTCGAGCCGGCCGCGGTCGCCTGGGAGAAACCTTCGCGCGACATCGAGGACGAATACCGCCGCAAGGTGCGCATGTTCGAGCACTGCTGGCTGATCGTTCTCCGCGGTCGGATGTTGCGCGGGCTCGGACCGACCTATCTGCTCGAGATCCTGTCGCACCGCCATCTCCGCTACGCGAGCGGACTTCTGCATCTCGTGCTCCTCGGCTCCTCGATTGCACTCGCGCGTGAGGGACTCGTGTACCAGGTAGCCCTCGGCGCACAACTGCTGCTGCTGCTTGCTGCGGCCGTCGGCGTCGGAATCGCCCGCTACTACGTCCTTGTGACCTGGGCGACGGTCGTGTCGCTCGTTCGATACCTGCGCTTCGGCGTCCCCGCCGTGTGGGCCAAGGCCGAGGGAACGCGCTGAACCGCGCCCTGGACGTCACTACGGCCGGGGTCGGGCTCGCCTTCGCGAGCCCTGCGCTCGCGTTTGCCGCCCTTGCGATCAAGCTCGACGACGGCGGACCCGTTTTCTATCGCCAGCGTCGGGCCGGGCTCAACGGGAAGGAATTCGAGCTCCTGAAGCTGCGGACGATGGAGGTCGGCGCCGAGCACAAGGGAGCAGGCTTCGCCGTGAACGAAGGCGACCCGCGCATCACACGCGTTGGCCGGCTTCTGCGGCGACTGTCCATCGACGAGATCCCGCAGCTTTGGAACGTCGTCCGTGGCGACATGAGTCTCGTCGGCCCCCGCCCCACGCTCGCGTATCAAGTGCAGCGCTACAGCCCACGGCAGCGGCGCCGGCTCGAGGTCAAACCCGGAATCACCGGCTGGGCGCAGATCCATGGCCGGGCACGGTTGCCGTGGGAAGACCGGATCGAGCTCGACGTCTGGTACGTCGAGCACCGCTCTCCCTGGCTCGATCTGAAAATCCTCGCCCGCACTCCGCTGGCGCTTTTCGCGGGCACGTACAAGGGCGAGTCGGGCGGCTGGCGCGCGTGATCCCGTTTTTCACACCGTCGCAGGTCCGCGAGGCGGTGTCGCCGGAACGCGCGCTCGACGCGGTGCGGGACGCATTTGTCGCGTACGCGCGCGGCGAGTGGACGATGCCGCCGAAGGTCTACGTGCCGGCGTACCCGGCCGGCGACTTCCGCGCCATGCCCGCACTCGGAGCCGGACACGCGCTGCTCAAGTGGGTAACGTCGTTTCCCGGGAATCCGGCCAAGGGGCTGCCGACGGTGACCGGGCTCGTTCTCCTTTCCGACGCGTCGAACGGGATGCTGAAAGCCGTGCTCGACGCCGCCGCAGTAACGGCGTTGCGCACGGGCGCGGCGGCCGTGCTCGCCGCCGAGACGCTGGGCCGCGCGGACGCGGAGACGGCGGCAGTGATCGGTGCGGGAGTGAACGGCAAGGCTACGGCGCAAACGTTCGTCGCGCGCGGACGACGGACTCTCCTGTGGGACGTCGATCAGGCGCGTGCGGAAGAGGTCGCGCAACGAATCGGCGCAGAGACAGCATCAAGCCCTGAGGAAGCACTCGCCGCAGATCTGCTCGTCACCGTCACGCCGGGCCGCGAGATCGTCCTCGAGGAGGGATCCCTCCAGCCTGGCCAGCATGCGAGCCTGATGGGAGCCGACGGGCCGGGGAAGGCGGAGATCGCGGTCGCAGAGCTCGCCCGCGTGCGCGTCTTCTGCGACGACTGGGAACAAGCGAGCCACAACGGTGACCTTGTACACGCGGTCGAGGCTGGACTGTTGGGCCGCGAGGACGTCGGCCAGCTCGGCGACGTACTTATCGGTACTGCCGACGGCCGACAATCCGACGGCGATATCACGCTATTCGACTCAACTGGGCTTGCGATCCAAGATCTCGGAATCGCGCTGGCAGCGATGGAAAGCGCTCACGATCTGGACCTACCTACGTTCGACCTCTAGGAGCTGGAACTGATGCTCGATCCGGAAGCGCACTCCGGGACTCGCGGCTCGGTAGACGGCTATGTCTTCCTTCAAACGAGTCAGATCGCGGTCTCGCGTTCCGATGTGCCCGACGTAGGTGGAAGTGACGAGGTCGTCAAGGACGTCGAGTTCCGCCTCCCCGTTCCAAACCTGTACAACCTTTCGCATTGTTTCTTGCCACGTGGGCACTCTCAGAAGTCGCGATTCTTAAAGAAGTCGCGATTCTTAAGATTCACGCGCGCGCGAGTACTAGAAGAGACAGAACAGGTGTCGAGAGAGAGCCTTCGCTGGGCTTGGGAGCATCAGCCGATGCGCCCCACGAACGAAACCGTCCTCCAGCGGGGTGTGCGACCCCGGGCGGGCGGTTCCTAAATCTGGTGATTTCTCGCCGGCGGACCCTCCCCACTCTTGCGGCGGGAAATCGGCGGCGATCCAATCCGGGTCGAGTTCCTCAGTGCTCGTCGACGGCAACTCGCCACGCAGCAATGCTCGAAGCCTCGGGCCGAACCTGATCTCAAACACCTGCAAACATCGTCGTCCTAGCCCGGTCTTCGACGATCGCGCGGCGAACGGGAACGGACGCGATCGCGTGTCGCCGCGTCTCGGTCAGGCGCGAGGGAGGACGTAGAACGCGACCGCAGCGAACTGGCAGCCGGCGGCGCCGAGCGTGAATACGTGGAATAGCTCGTGGTAGCCGAACACGTGCGGCGCAGGGTCTGGACGTTGCCGCGCATAGACAACCGCGCCCGCGGAGTACAGAAGCCCCCCAGCGACCACCAGCAAGACGCCTACAACCTGGACCTTCAGCAGCTGTGAGAACGCAACAGCACCAACCCATCCCAGCAAGAGACCGATCGCAGCCGAGAGCCACTTCGGAGCACGAACCCAGAAGAGCTTCAACGCGATCGCCACCAGCGCGCCGCTCCAGACAACCGACAGCACCGGCACCGCCCACCTCGGCGACATCACGAGCAAGCCAAACGGCACATACGTCCCGGCGATCAGCAGATACACACCCGCATGATCGAGCCGCGCCAGCCACGCTCGAACCCGGGGCGTCCACGTCGGCCGGTGATAGAGCGCGCTCGCGCCGAAGCACCCGGCGAGGCAGCCCACGAATACGGCCGCGGCCAGCCGCGCCCGCCCATCTTCCGCCGTCCAAACGAGCGGCACCCCCAGCGCGATCGCGGCATAGAAGCCGAGCTCGTGAAACACTCCCCGCAGCTTCGGCTTCACACCTCCCACGGCCGGAACCATCGCCGGACCCTACTACGCGCCAGCGGACAGGAGGAACGCGGGTCCTCGTCTCTGATGGTTGCCTGGCTTGCCGCAGACCGCGTCGCGCTTCTCGACCGAGGGGACGCAGCTAGCTAGGCTAGAGAGGCAGACGTCTCGAAGAGCCCGACCGAGGTCAGAACACCCCCACCCGCGTCGATCAGGTAATAGCCGCCGAAGCCAGGCAACGCCCGCAGGCTCGGCAGCAAGCTGTCGCCGACCTTCCTCGTCACTTCCTCGGAGCGCACCTTGTCGATGCCCTCGTAGCGGCGCACGGTCGCATACATGTGATTGCCTCCATCTCTCTCGACTTTCCGGCGGCGAACCCCGAGAACGGGTCCGCCCGACGCACTTACGCCTTTTGTGTAAGTCGAAGGAGGGTTCCGGAGCCTCAGCGGCTTCCGCGCTCGGTCTACGCGCTCCCTAACTGTACCTGAAGTTTTGTGCTGAGGATCACAATCTCGTGCGACCCGCGATTTCGGAGCTGGTCGGACAGACCGCGCTGCTCCTCGGCCGTCGATGAAGAAGACCATCGACCCTAGATGCAGCAGCGCCCACTGCTCGGGCGCTCGAACGCCTTGCCACGACGACGGGTGCTGGTACTACGACGACCTACAATTACGACGGCGACGGTAACCGCCTCCAGGCGAGCGCAGGAGGCCAGCTGACGAAGCCGCGAGCGCCGGTCGTCGTGTCCGCCGGCAACGCCGTAGAAGTTCGTATCGCCTGGGCGTAGCCTTAGCGCGTGGCTCGCTGTGTGAAGTGCGGCAGGGAAAGCGCTGAGGACGCGCGCTTCTGCGCCGGATGTGGAGCCTCGTTCGGGACCCTCGCTCCCGAACGGAGAAGGTTGGCAACGATGCTCTTCTGCGACGTGTCTGGCTCGACAGGGCTCGGCGAGCGTCTGGACGCCGAGAGCGTGCGGGAGATCATGCTTCGCTACTTCGGTGAGATGCGCCAAGCGGTCGAGCGCCATGGCGGCACGGTCGAGAAGTTCATCGGCGACGCTGTCATGGCCGTTTTCGGAGTCCCTGTCGCACACGAGGACGACGCGGTGCGAGCAGTTCGTGCTGCGTTCGACATGCGCGAGCGCGTGGCCGAGCTCAGCGAGCGGTTCGACGAGCGTTTTGGAGTCCGGCTCGCCGTTCGCATCGGGCTGTATTCCGGCGAAGTCGTAGCCGGCGACGCGAGCCGTGGCGAGGCACTCGTCACAGGCGATGCGGTCAATGTCGCCGCGCGCCTCGAGCAAGCGGCTTCGCCTGGTGAGATCTTGCTCGGTACGCCGACGTACCGGCTGGTGCGGCACGTGACCGAGATCGAGCTCGCGGAGCCGGTCAATGCGAAGGGCAAGTCCGAACACGTACCGGCTTACAGGCTTCTGTCGGTTGCGGCGGGCAGGTCGGTAAACGGCAGGCCCGCCAAGGCGCCGATGGTCGGGCGGACAGAGGAGCTCGCCGCGCTGAACGCCGCCTTCGCCGAAGCGGTCACGCGCCGCGGCTGCCGTCTTTGCGTCATCGCCGGAGAGGCGGGCATCGGCAAGTCGCGCCTCGCCGCGGAGTTCCAGGACACGGTCGCTGCAAGCGTCGTCTACGGACAGTGTCTGCCCTACGGAGAAGGCATTACCTACTGGCCTCTCGCCCAGATCGTCAAGGAGGCCGCGGGGATCCGAGACGAGCATCCAGTCGAGGCGGCGCGCACGAGGATCTCCGCGATCCTCGCAAACAAGCCGCGGGGGTCGCGGATCGCCTTGGTGCTCTCGCAGGCGCTCGGGCTCGCGGAGGGTGCGGCATCTTCCGACGACATTGCGTGGGCGGCGCGCAAATTGCTGGAGGCGCTTGCTCGCGAGCGGCCTCTGGTCGTCTGTCTCGACGATCTGCAATGGGCGGAGACGACCTTCCTCGATCTGATCGAGAGCACAGTCGCCCTTTCGTCCGGCGTCCCGATCCTGCTCCTGGGGCTCGCGCGACCCGAGTTGCTACCGCAACGTCCAGGTTGGCAGGCTCTGCGCCTCGAGCCTCTCGCCGAGCGGGAGGCCGAGCAGCTCGTGGCCGAGCTGGCCGATCTCGACGAAGAGACCCGCTCCCGCGTGATCGCGAGAGCCGACGGGAACCCGCTCTTCGTCGAAGAGCTCGTTGCGGCAGTCGTCGAGGAGCCTGGGCGCGAGCTTCCGGCGACTCTCGAGGCGCTGCTCAGCGCCCGCCTCGACCGCCTTCCGCCAACTGAGCGGGCGCTGATCGAGCGAGCCGCCGTCGAGGGTCAGGTCTTTCATCGAGGCGCGGTGGAGGCGCTCTCCGACGACGTCTCCGGCCCGAGCGTCACTGCGGCGCTGGAAGCGCTCGCAGCCGCGGACCTCATTCGTCCTGCGCAGTCGAGTTTTGCGGGGGATGTCAGCTTCCGCTTCCGCAACATCCTCATCCGGGACGCCGCTTACCGTGGGATCGCGAAGAAGGTTCGGGCTGAGCTGCACGAGCGTCTTGCGAACTGGCTGCTACAGGCTGTGGGCGAGCGCGTTGCCGAGCACGAAGAGGTGCTTGGCTACCACCTCGAGCAGAGTTACCGTTGCCGAGTAGCGCTCGGCAACGCCGACGCGCACGCTCTGCTGGTCGCGGGTCGTGCGGCGGGATGGCTCACCTCCGCGGGTCGGCGCGCGTTCGCGCGCGGCGACATGGCAGCAGCCGCCGGGCTGCTCCGCAGAGCGGCGTTCCTCCTCGAAGCCGACCCGCCACGCCGGCTCGAGCTTCTGCCGGAGCTGGGCAAGGCCTGCCGCTTCGCGGGCGACAGAACCGGAGCCGAAGCGGCCTTGCGTGAAGCGGTTGATCAGGCTGCGACGATCGGCGACCGTCGGCTCATGACCCTAAGCCGGGTTGAGCACACGTTCATGCGCTTGTACACAGACCCTGGCGTAGAGACGGAGGACGCAATTTGCGTCGCTGAGGAAGCACTCGGTATCTTCGCCGAGCTTGGCGACAAGGGCGGGCTCGTTCAGGCGTGGGCGCTGATCGGGCATGCGAACTGGCTCCTCTGCCGCGGCGCACGGATGGAGGAGGCGTTCACACGCGCGCTCGAATACACGCGGCGCGCAGGCGATCCGCGCGAACAGGGCTGGATCCTGCGGATGCTCGCGCTCGTCTACTACCACGGGCCGACGCCTGCCGAACGTGCGATCGAGCGTTGCGAGGGCATCCTGCGCCTCGGCCAGGGCCATGGGGCGATCGAGGTCTCGACACGGGCGAAGATCGCCGGGCTCGAAGCGATGCGCGGTCGCTTCGACATCGCGCGCGAGCTGTACCTGCAGTGCAGGAAGGTGGGGGAGGAGTTCGGGCTGGGTCCGGTCCTGGCAGCCCTGCCGAACTATTCGGGTCCGATCGAGCTGCTCGCAGGAGACCTGGAAGCCGCAGAACGCGAGCTCCGCGCCGGGTGCCAAGCGCTGCAGGCGCTCGGGGAAACGTCGACACTGTCGACGAGCGCCGCCCTGCTAGCGCGGACGCTCGAGCTCCAAGACCGCCCCGACGAGGCGGAGCGATTCACGATCCTCAGCGAGCAGACAGCGCCGGCGGATGACGTCGCCTCCCAGACCACGTGGCGAGGAGTCCGCGCGCGCGTGTTGGCACGACGTGGAGAGCTTGACGAGGCACAGCAGCTCGCACGTGACGGCGCCCGCATCGCGGCCCGGACGGACTTCCTCGTCTGGCGCGGCGAGGCGCTCCTCGACCTTGCCGAAGTGCTTCGTCTGAGCGGCGACTCGCCGGCGTTCTCGGCCACCGCCGAGGAGGCGCTACGGTTCTTCGAGGCGAAGGGCCACGTCGTCCTGCGCGAGCAGATACGAGCCCTGCTCCGCGAGCCGAGGGTCGAGCTGCCGACTCCTTGACGCGCGTGGAGCTTCCCCGATACTCTCGCCCCCCCAACGGAGGAGTCGATGATGGCCAAGTCATCTGGATCCGCGCTCGCCGTCAACGCCCACGAGCCGCCTTCGGCTCCCGAAGAGGAGCCGGACGAGGAGGTCGGCACGATCGAGCCGCCCCGCGAGCCCGAGCCTGAGTCGGACGAGGAGGTCGGCACCATCGAGCCGCCCCGCGAGCCCGAGCCTGAGTCGGACGAGGAGGTTGGCACGATCGAGCCGCCGAGCTAGCCGTCCTGGACTCCATACCCTCGACCGCCGTTGCACTGCGTTACGTCCGCCGCACCCGTTACCTCTTCCTTCGGGCTCTGGACGACGGCTCACTCGTCGCCGTCTCGGTCCTGAAGGGCGAGGAGTTGCCGCTTTCGGACGACCAGGCGCGCCGTCTCCTCGGGATACCAACCGATCGCTGGATCCGCGTCGACGAAACGGGTGACCTCGCCGCTCTGCGCGAGCTCGCCTTCCACGGCCTGATCGTGAGCGACGGCCCCGACGAACGGTTGGCGGAGCTGCGCCGGCGCGACGAACAACTCGCCTCGCCAGCGTGGAACCGCTACGCAGCTCTCTACCATTCACTCACGCGCTGGGCCGACGTCCGCGCCGTCGTCGCCGGGGAGGCACCCCTTCCCGAGGGGCGCGGCCGCTGGCCGCCACCTCCCCACTTCCACGCTGTTTCGGAGCCGGTCGCGGTCAACCAGCTGCCGCTAGTCGCGCCGAAGAGACCGCTCTACGAACTTCTACTCAAGCGAAAGACATCGCGAGGATTCGACGCAAACGCATCACTCAGCCTGGCGGAGCTCGCGACCGTTCTTCACTACGTCTGGGGCTGCCACGGGGTCCTCGAGGTGCGAGACGAGCTGACGATCTTGAAGAAGACGAGTCCGTCGGGCGGCTCGCAGCACCCCGTCGAGGTGTACCCACTGGTGCGGGCGGTCGAGGGCGTCCGGCCGGGCCTCTACCACTACGCCGTCGAAGACCATGAGCTCGAGCTCCTCGAGTCTCTGACCGGCGACGAGGTGACCACGCTGAGCATGGAGTTCACGGCCGGCCAAGCCCATTTCAGCTCGGCGCAGGTGCTCTTCCTGATGACGGCACGCTTCGGCAGGAACTTCTGGAAGTACGCCGCGCATGCAAAGGCCTACCGGGTGCTCTACCTGGATGCGGCGCACCTGAGCCAGACGCTCTACCTCGTCTGCGCCGAACTCGGACTCGGAGCGTTCGTATCCGCCGCGATCAACGAGGACAACATCGACCGGCGCCTCCGCCTCCAGCCCTTCACCGAGGGAGCAATCCTCCTTTCAGGCTGCGGTCGGCCGGCGCCCTCTGAACGCGAACCGCAGTACCGACGGCACGCTCCGCGTGGCGCTCGCCCGCGAACGATGTGAAGCGCAGGGAGGCTCGCATGGGCAGCACTCGGAGAGCGCGAGCTCTTCCTCTCGCAGCCTAGCCCGCTCGGTACACGCAAGAGGCTGGGCCCGCAATCGGACTCCGTTTGCCTTAAAGCTCCTCGCCTTGCGCGCATGCCGTGTAGTCGTTCGGCAGCAAAGCTGCGCCAACCATATCCGCCAGAAACGCCGCCAGCGCCTCCGCTGCAAAGTCGGCCTCCGAACTCCTCGAGGGTCATCTTCCGGCTCCCGACCGGCTCTCGGCGAGGGACGTCCCGGAGGGCACGTCGTGCCGTCTCGACGGCCTCCTTTCGGGTGCGCAGTCCTGCAATGAAGTCCGATACGCCGAGCACCTGCTGCAGTTCGATGTTGTCTCGGTACTCGGCAAGAGCCGCTTTCGCCTCCTCGTGATCCAGCGCGACGACGTCACCCAGCTTGGCGATGTGCTCACCGGGCAAGCGGAGGGAAGACGCTCCGAGCGCGAGATCACGGCTTTTGATTCGACCGGACTCGCAATCCAGGACCTTGCGATTGCACTCGCCGCGATGGAGCACGCAGACGAGTTGGATCTACCGTTGTTCGTAAGCGAATAGCCAGCAAACGGGCCTGCCGACGGGGAACGCGAAGCCTTCGCGCTCCTCATCATCTCCGTCCTCTTGAGATAGAGGGATCTAGAACCGTGCGCCCGACGCGTGCCACTCGCGCACGCGCGCGGCGTCGAGCGGTGCGTTTGCGTCGCGACAGTCGAGGCATCGGAGTGACCCTGTCGAGGAAAGGGACGCCTGGAGTGGCTTACCGCATGCTAGGCAATCGAGCTTCTGGGGAGCCCGCTCATCGTGGTGTTGCCGCTTAGGCGAGGACCATGTAGCCACGTTCGAGATTTAGGTATCTCAGCTGCGAACCACACGAGACGTTCGTCGCATGTGTGCCCGCTCATCGAACAGCGCAGCCGCCGGGCGGAAGCGCACGGCAGGTGATCTTGCGCCGCTTCCCAACAACCGGCTCGGATCACCGCTCAGCTGAGCCCAACTACGTGGCCTCCAGCTGGAGCAGGCGGGCGGGTGAGAACAGCTCCAAGAGCGGATCGTCGTTTCCCGTGATCGCCGAGGCGACGAGCTCACCGCACAGCAACCCGAGCACGTTGCCGTGTCCCGAATAGCCGGCCGCAACCCACACGCCGTCGCGAGCGGGAACGCGACCGACGAGTGGGAGCAGGTCTTGAGTCAAACCGAAGATTCCCGCCCAGCGGTGAGTTACCTCCGGCATGCGCCCGAGCAGCTCGATGAGGAAGGCGTCGAGCGCTTCCTGAATCGGCTCGGTCGTCGTCTCCTCGTCCGTCATTTCCGTGAGGATGGAGAAGTCGCGGAACCCACCCAGCACGATCCTCCCATCCGGAAGCTGCTGCCAGTAATCGAAACCGTGCCGCGCGTAGTGCGGGCAGTCGAAGAGGCGCTCGCTCAGCGGCTCGGTCGCAAGCACTTGACCGCGCGCCGGCCAGAGGGCGTCGTCGAGCTCCGTGAGCAGACCGCGACCGGATCCGTCCGTTGCGATGACGACCTGGTCGGCCTCGAGGTCGTCGAGCGCCGCGATGCGATGATGCTCCCGGAAGGAAACGCCCTCCTCCGCCGCCAGACCGGCCAGCTTATGGGCGAAGCGCGCAGGTTGCACGGCCCCGTCTCCGGGATGGAAGATCGCGCCCCGAAAGTCCGGCCGCAGGTGCGGGAGCTCGTCGCGCCACTCGGCCGAAAAGCCGTCTTCACGTAGCGCCTCGTACTCGGCCCGGATCTCGACGCGCTCCTCGACGTCGGCGGCGAGCCGAAGACTGCCGGTGCGAGTGAAGACATCGCCTGCGAGCGACTCGAGCCGGTCGAGCGCCACTTCGGTGCGCGTCCAGAGCTCGCGCGCCGCGTCCGCACCGTACGTCTCGCGAGCGACGTCGTAGCGCGCCGCGCCGCCGCGCAGGGCGAATCCGCCGTTCCTGCCACTCGCGCCTTCGGCGATCCCGCGCGCGTCGTAGACGCCGATGCGCAATCCGGCCCGCGCGAGCGCGAGCGCGCACGCGCAGCCTGTGATGCCGGCGCCGATGACGGCGACGTCGACTCGATCGGAGCTCCTCGCGGCTGTCGGCGGAGGCAGCTCGGCCAGCCAGAAGGGCGTCTCCACCTCGCCGATGCTACGTCAGACTTCCCTCATCCCGGTCTGCTGGGTGCGCCCGTGCCGACATGTCGATCTGCGCGGAGCCCGTTCATAGAGAGGGTGAGAAGCCGGCACCGTGCCGGTGGACGGAAGGAGAGTTTGGGCCCATGAGGATGCTCCGAGTTATCGAGTTCTTGTCCCTCGACGGCGTCATGCAGGCACCGGGGGCTCCCGACGAGGACACTGAAGGTGGATTCCAGCACGGTGGTTGGCAGCGGCCGTACCTCGACGACGTTCTCGGTGGGGCCGCCGCCAAGGGCATGGCCGCGACAGACACCTACCTGTTCGGAAGGAAGACCTACGAGCACATGGCCGCTTACTGGCCGACAGCACCCAACGACGACCCTTACGCCCGGCACTTGAACAGCACGCCGAAGTACGTGGCCTCGAGAACGCTGCAAGGTGTCGAGTGGCAGAACTCGAGGCTGATCGAAGGCGACGTTGCCGAAGAGGTCGGCAAGCTCAAGGAGCAGCCGGGCAAGAACATCGCGGTCCTCGGCAGCGGGGAGCTCGTTCAGACGCTCATCAAGCACGATCTGATAGACGAATACTTCCTGGCCATGTTCCCGATCGTGCTCGGCAGCGGCAAACGGCTGTTCCGCGAGGCCGCCCAGGTCAAGAGGCTCAGCCTGGTCGACTCCAAGGCCACCAGCACCGGCGGCGTGCTGCTCACCTACCGGCCCGCCTGAGCCGGCACGGTGACGGTGACGTCAAGAAGGAACTTCAGATGAAGCAGTACCTTCTCAGCGTGTATCAGCCCGAAGGAGATCCTCCCGCGCCCGAGTCAATGCACGCTCCTGTCGAGTTGATCGGCCTCGGCGAGGAGCTCACGCACCTCGTCGTCGCTCGTCGGCCTGAAGTCGTCGTACCAAACACCGACCGCGAGAAAAGGTTCGGGCGTGAACGCGCAGACGATCTCATCGACGTCGGCTCGGAACTCTTTGCAGGTCTGCTCTGCCGCTACCGGGACGGCGACCGTGAGCGATTCCGGACCCTGTGCACGAACGGCGAGCGAGGCGGCCCGCATCGTCGAGCCCGTGGCGAGTCCGTCGTCGACCAGGATCACGTTGCGACCGTGCGCGTCGACCGGTAGGCGATCGCCGCGGTACAGGCGCTCGCGCCGCACGACTTCCGCGGTTCCCGCCGCGACGGCGGCGGCGAACTGGTCCTCCGTCAGTCCGAGGGCTGCAACGACCTCGTCGTTGACTACGTGCTTCCCGCCGCTCGCGACCGCGCCCATCGCGAGCTCCTCGTAGCCTGGGACGCCGACCTTGCGGACGACGAAGACGTCGAACGGCGCCTCGAGGGCTGCCGCGACCTCGTATCCAACCGGCACGCCGCCGCGCGGGAGCGCGAGTACGAGCAAGCCGGGACGGCCGGCGTGGTCGGCGAGCCGTTCCGCGAGCAAACGGCCCGCCTCGCGGCGGTTGCGGAACGTGCGGTTCACTTCTTCGGCTCCTCCACAACCCTTGCCCGGGATTCAGATGTCAAAACGGTGTGAATAGCGCAGCACCCGGGCGGGTAGGGACCTGATCAGAGGATCCGTAGCGAGCATTAGGAGGAGAGTGCGAATGCCGGAGAAGAAGCACCTACAAGGTGTAAGCGAGAAAGAGCAGCGTCAGTACGAGCACATCAAGGAGGAGGCCAAGAAGGAAGGCCGATACAAGGGGCGCGAGAAGGAAGTCGCAGCGCGTACCGTGATGAAGGAGCACGGGCAGAAGGGCCATCAGAAGGGCAGCTAATACGAGTTAGATCGGTGCCGCGGCTCGAGAGATATCGCTTCGGTCAGCTCATCGTGGACGGCGAAGAGCAGACCTCGGATGTCATCGTCCTCCCGGACCGCGTGGTCACGAACTGGTGGCGTGCGGACGGGCACAGCCTTGTCCTCGCCGACCTCGATGACGTGATCGAGGAGCTGCCCGAGCACCTGCTCGTGGGCACCGGCGCGTACGGGCAGATGCGCCCCGACCCCGAGACGATCGAGCAGCTGCGCGAGCGGGGTGTCAAGGTCGAGGCGCTGCCGACCGGCGAGGCCGTCCGCCGCTACGGCGAACTCGACCCGCACCGCACGGCGGCTGCTCTCCACCTGACTTGCTGATGTCCGATTTCGCCCTCGAGAGCAGCGCTTTCCAACACGCGCAGGCGATCCCGAGCCGCCACACCTGCGAGGGTGAGGACCTCTCGCCGCCGCTTCGCTGGACGAACGTCCCCGAGGAGACGCGGTCGTTGGCGCTCGTCGTCGACGACCCGGACGCGCCGGGCGGGGTGTTCACGCATTGGATCGGCTGGGGACTCGATCCACGAGCAGACGGGCTCGGCGAGGACGAGGCCGTGCCGAGCGAGGGACGCAACGACTTCGGCACGTCTGGCTACCGTGGCCCCTGTCCGCCGCCGGGTCACGGGCCCCACCGCTATCACTTCAGCCTGTACGCGCTCGACACCGAACTCGAGCTCGGCTCCGGCGCGGACAAGGCCGAGCTGGCGCAGGCGATCGAGGGGCATGTCTTGACCACGGCCGAGCTCGTCGGCACGTACGAGCGTTAGCTGCAGCGCGCCGCCGCGTCCTAAGCGAGTGCGCGGTAGATGCCGTCGCCCTCGGTCGCCAGCTGCGCGAGCTCGAGCTCGGCGAGCGCTGCGGCAACTTCCGCTGTGGCGAGACCGCTCGCGCGCACGAGCTCGTCCACGCTCGCCGGCAGGCGTTCGAGCATTGAGCCCGCCGTTCCGCCGATTTCCGGCCGCGACGGACCGGGCACCACGATTCCGAGAGATTCGAGGACATCCGCCGCCGCCGTGAGGGGTGTCGCTCCGAGTCGCAACAAGGAATTCGTGCCCGCGGAGAGTGACGACGTGATCTCGCCCGGGACCGCGAAGACCTCTCTCCCCTCTTCTAACGCGAAGTCGGCCGTGATCAGGGCGCCGCTTCGCTCTCGCGCCTCCACGACTATCGTCGCGAGGCAGAGTCCCGCGATGATCCGGTTGCGCGCCGGGAAACGCCAGGGTGCGGGCTCGACGCCCGGTTCGTACTCCGATAGAAGCAAGGAGCGCTCGGCGATCGAGCGTGCCAGCTCCGAGTGCGCCGCCGGATAGTCGCGGTCGATGCCGCAGCCGAGCACGGCGACGGTGTGACCCTCCGTCTCCAACGCGCCGCGGTGCGCCTCGCCGTCGATCCCCCGCGCAAGCCCGCTGACGACCACGACTCCCGCGGCGGCGAGCTCGCGGCCGAGCCTGCGCGCAATCTGCGCGCCGTAGGGCGAGCAGGCTCGTGCGCCGACGACCGCGACGGCGGGTTGAGCGAGCAACTCCGGCTCGGCCGCGCCGCGAAGGTACAGCCTGGCAGGCGGATCGTGGATCGCACGTAGCAGCGGCGGCAACTCGCGTCGACGCAGAAACGTCATGCCGCGAGATCCGGCGGCGCCCGATACGCGAGCGCCTCCGCCACGTGCTCCGGGAGAACGGCCTCCGCGGCCGCGAGCGCTGCGATCGTCCGTGCGACGCCCGCAACCTTCGCGCGACCCCGCCCGGACAGGGGCAGACGCTCGACCGCACGCGTCAACAGCTCGTCGGCGGCAGGGGTTCGTGACGGCAACGCCTCCGCGAGACGCATCCGGGCGGCGACGACGCGCGCACGTACCGGCTCCGACGCTTCACCAGAGCCGGCCTGCAACTCCGTCGCACGAGGACGCGGCACCGTGACGACCAGGTCGAAGCGATCGAGGAGCGCCCGCGAAAGCCTGTCGCGGTAGCGCGCGAGCCGTTGCGCCGAGCACGAGCACCGCGC
>WNGF01005846.1_pt1 | contig 15478 bp, 18 predicted proteins | sample 5400641 | NCBI WGS metagenome assembly WNGF01 (sample SAMN13153371, study PRJNA577476) | soil metagenome | isolation source: 80 cm soil or saprolite under grassland replicate 2 | place: USA:California | collected 2016-06-15
CTGACCGCCGGTGGCGTGTGGAACTTGTCCAGCTCAATCCGCCCGTGGCCGTCCGGGGTCCGCATCATTGCGATGTCGCTTCGGACGCCGTCGAGCCCGACGATGCGGTCCACCCACTGGCCTTCGACGGTCGTCTCGCCCTCAAGCTCCAGACCAAGTTCTGCAAAGAACGCGATCGCAGCCTCGAGGTCGTCGACAACGAGGAGGACGTTGTCCATCCGCAGAAGCGTCATGTCTCCGAGTGTAGGGTCGGATGATTCGCTAGGTTCTTGGGACCAGCCGCGGCCGGTGCCATGCCCAGCACCGAGCGCAGACATGCCTCGCTCTTGCGGATTCGTCGGTAGTTGAGTACACCGTCGGGCCAATACAGGTTGTGGCTGCGAACGCCGATTGCCAAGGGATCGGCCCACGTCAGAGCACGCGATGTCGGCCAACGTCTACGGGAACCGCACGACCGCTTGGCGCGGCTAGAGCCGGCGATCCGTGCGGCTCGCGACACGGTTGCTGAGAAGGACGAGGGCGCGAACTTCCAAAGGTGTCCAGCCGTTCGGCGCCGGCGCCAGGCCATGTCGGAACGCGACGAGATTTGCCGCCTCCACGGGGCTCAAGCCACGCGCATCCAACCATCCGTACGCGCCGGAGTCACTTGGTCGAAGTGTACGAAGGTCATCCCGACCAACACCTGCCAGATCATCGTCGGCGATCTGGCTTGACCGATACGGCAAGAAGACTTCGGAGGGAAACATCGTTGACACAAATCCACCTTGGGCGCTAAGCCGAGAATTGATCTGTCATGAATTTGCAGGTTCAGGGTCGTCGTACATGACAGGGTGGTGGAACGCCGGGCTGCGCACCAGAGCGTAATGTGGACAACGGGGCGTGACACACGTCACGCTCGCCGCATGCGGCATGGTCGACCATCGCCCGCGTTGAATAGCGCGAACGATGAATGTCATGGTTCGCGCGGTGGCAGACAGCAAGCGCCGACGAGCAGTCGTCTCCTGAGATGCTGGCGACGGTTCGTTCAGGGGAAGTGTGGGTAAGGGCGACAATGCAGGCATGGCCAGCGTCGTTGATCGAGTCAAGGTCCAGTGGCGCCGACACCTAACGCCGACATAGCTGACTCAGCTCGTCCGCTACGATCCCGGCTACACGATCCCGTGGATCTCGTGGCGAGGCTCGTGCGGGCGCGCGCGGCGGATATTCGATTGAACGGTCGCCCGCAACGGGCTGGCGTCCGGAGGCCACGTCCCTAGCCACCGGTCGCGGCCCGACCTCGCGGGGCCAGGCTCACTTGGTGCGTCGGAGCACGTTCAGCTTGGTCCTGCGCGAGGCGAGGTATGCCCGCTCCACAACGTTGTCGGTGCGGTCGATGCTCTCGTGTACGGACCAGCGATTCCCGTTCCGCGGCTATGAACGGCTACCCAAGAGCGGACCACCGCCTCTCCGCGGACGCCTCGTCGCCAGCTTGCCCTCCAAGCACATGCGTGGCCCGAAGCATGTGACGTTTGCCACAACACCTTCTCCACAGGGTCACCTACCCGCGATCCGTCCGGCGGCGAAGACTGCCGCGTGAGGGACGGGACCCGGGAGGACATCTCGGCGTCGCGGCCCGGGCAATGGACCGGCTCAGGAGGCAATCCGGTCCGCAGGAACTCGTTGCCGGAAGGAGTTAGCTGGCATGACCGATCAAACCGCTACAAGGATCGCCCCGATCCCGATCGCCAGCCGCCCCAGGCTGCCGCTCCTTGTCGCTGGGGTCGTGGCTGGCCCGCTGTTCATGGGCCTGGCTCTCATCCAGGCCATCGTGCAACCGGATTTCGACATCGCGCACCACCCGATCAGTGCCCTGACCCTGGGGGCCACCTCGGGGGTCCAGATCGGATCGTTCATCGCGACCGGTCTGCTGACCGTTGCCTTCGCCGTCGGAGTCCGCGGAGCGATTCGCGGCGAACCGGGCGCCACCTGGGGAGCGAGCTTCTTCGGCGGCCTTGGCATCGGGCTGGTTGTCGCCGGGCTGTTCGTGCCAGATCCGGCGTTCGGCTTCCCCGCCGGCGCGCCCGACGGCATGCCGACGAGCCTCAGCACGCATGCCATCGTCCACGGCATCGGCTTCATGCTGGCGGTGGCGTCCCTCGTCGCGGCGACGCTCGTCTTTACACGCCGCTTCGTCGTCCGCCGAAGCTGGGCGCTGGCCGCGTACTCGGTCCTCAGCGGCGTGGTCATCCTGCTGATGGGTTCGAGCCCACCGGGCGATGGCGCCAGCCTCCGGTACGCCGTTGCCACGGCTGTCGGCTGGGCGTGGGTCACCATCGTCGCCGTCCGACTCCTGACCGCACGAGCGAACCCAGATGTAACGACCAGTCAGCCGAGGATTCGGCAGGAAGGAGACAACTAATGACTCGCGTGATCGTTAGCGAGTTCCTGACCCTGGACGGCGTAATGCAGTCGCCGGGGCATCCCGACGAGGACCGCAGCAGCGGGTTCGAGCAGGGCGGCTGGCAGCCTGCCTATTTCGATGACACGTTCGGGCGGGTGATGATGGAGTCGTTCGGGCAGGCCGGCGGGCTGCTGCTCGGGCGCCGAACGTACGAGATCTTCGCCGGGTACTGGCCCAACCAGCCGGCCGAGAACCCGGTCGCTGGGGCGCTGAACGCGATGCGTAAGCATGTCGTGTCCACCACGCTGGCCGAACCGCTCGCCTGGTCGAACTCGACGCTGATCAGCGCCGACGTGCCCGCCGCTGTCCACCGGATCCGCGAGGAGCCCGGAGGCGACGTCCTGGTCCTCGGCAGCGGCGAGCTCGCCCAGACGCTCATCGCCCACGACCTCGTCGACGCCTACCAGCTGATGATCCACCCGCTCGTGCTCGGCGAGGGCAAACGGCTCTTCCGCGACGGAACGCCGCCCATCCGGCTTCGGCAGACGAAGTCCGAAGTCAGCACCACGGGCGTGCTGATCGTATCGTTCGAACCCGTTGGATCAGCGGCGCAATCGGCTGCAGCCTAACCTCGAGGGGGATCGCGGCCTTGCGAATCGTCCCTCGAAGATTCCGCGTTCGCTCAAGGCCGCCGCACGGAGTCCCTGCGGCGGCCTTGTGTCGCGTCGAAATGGGCCGCGCGCAGCGAAGTGGGAAGATGACAGAAATCACATCGCTTCGGTGATGCCTGGATGTGGCCTCGCGGCCGTCGACGCCAGATGATCCGGACATGGAGTGGTCGGCTGCAGGCACGATGGTCGTCCGCCGATCGCGGATGCCTGCTCCGGTGAGCTCGGAGCTGCGAGCGTCGGTGGCATCCGGTTCCCGGCGCGCCGTCCGTTGGCCGTCCGCGGGCTGGACGGTCGAACGGATTGCGACCGTCGCCGCGCTCGGGTTTCCGATTGCGATCGCCGGCATAACGCTGGCGCGGGCAGCGCTCTATCCCACGCTGTGGGCGCCTCCGGCCAGCGCTCTGGCGATAGGCGCCGCCTATGCGTTTGGCGTTCCGCTGCACCTCCGTCACGTCTGGTACACGATCCATGGAGCACGACCACCGGCGGCCCTCGCGACCCTCGCGGGACTCGGCCTCCTCACGCTCGGCGGAGGACTTGCTCACGGACCGGTCGCGCTGGCACTGATGCCGCTCCTGCTCGTTTCCATCCTCATCCTGGTTCCATGGCGGCTTGGCGGGTTCCTGTACGCCGTCGTGCTCGTCACGGTCGAGTTCGTCATCGCTCCTACGCGAACTCCTTCGTACTCGATCTTCAGTGCGTTGTGGGGATCGGCGATTCTCTTCGTCCCCGTGTGGCTCGCCTCCGCCGTGGCCACGCTGCATGCCAATCGCGCCGAGCTGCGGGATCGGGCAGTCCTTCGCGAGCGGCTTCGCATCGATCGCCAGATCCGCGAACGACTGACACCGGCGCTCGAACGCATCGTCGATCAGGGCGTTATTGCCGCGACGACCGTCAGCCGAGATCCGGTGGCGAGCGCGGGCGAGGTTGAAGGCGTAATTGCGGAGTCGCGGACGGCGCTCACGGACGCGCGGCGCCTCGTCGCCGGGTTCAAGGAGTCCTCGATTCGGGCAGAGCTGCAGGCCGGCCTCGCGATCCTTGACGCCGCGGGCATCGTCGCGCGTGTCGTGCTTGGGGACGACGCCGTCCTCGCCTCCGCCGACGAGTCGTCTCGGCGCGAGCTTCGATCCGCTATTGCCTCGATTCTGCGGAGCGGCCCAGGCGCGTGGGCCATCGAGCTCAGCGCTAGCGGGCCGGGAGCCGTCCGCGTGCGCATCGGGCTCGACGAGACGCCGCCCGCGAGAGGTGGGTGATCGAGTGGCTACCCAGACCGGAGTCGTTGGCGTTCCGACCTTGCCGCAGCCTGGTGTCGGTCGTGCACGTCTGGTCATGCTCGTGCTCCACATCCCGCTCGTCGCGTTTGCCGCGGCCGCAGCAGGGACCGGACTCGACCTCTTCCCGGCGAGCAATCCCGGGCTGGCGATCCCGCTCGCCGCGGCCGCGGGCATCATCCAGGTCCGTCATAGCTGGGCGGCGAGTCATGGCGTTCGGCCAGCGGGCTGGCGCTGGACGCTGCTGCTACTGGCCGTGATCGCGTACGCCCCGATGCTCGTCCTGCCCCCGGTCCAGTGGGCGACCCTGCAGTGGCTGCTGATCGGGTCGGGGGCGCTGCTCCTGCCGCCACTCGGGGCGGTCGTCGTCACGGTGGTCTCGGTCGCCGTCGCGACGACGTCGTTGCTCGCCATCTACTCGCCCCCGCCCACGCTGATCGACGTGCTCTACGCGCTTGCGTACACGGCCACGGTCTTTGTCATGAGCGGCGTGGCCCTGTTCTGCGCTGCCCGGCTGGTCCATACGCTCGATGAACTGCAGCGGAGTCGGTCGGAGCTCGCGGAGCTTGGGGTCGCGGCCGAACGGCTCCGCATCGCGCAGGACGTTCACGACCTGCTCGGACAGACGCTCTCGGCGGTCGCGCTCAAGGGCGACCTCGCGCTTCGCCTGCTCCGCAGGGGCAGCATCGAACGGGGCTCGGAGGAGATCCGCGGCCTGACGACGCTGGCACGAGATGCACTGCACGATGCGCGGACGATTGCGACGGAGCCGCGTCGGGTGACGTTCGACGGCGAGCGCGCCCGGGCCGCAGATCTGCTGGCGGGATCCGGCGTCGAGCTGCGGACGGCAATCGACAGCGGTAACCTGCCGTCGTCTATCGACGAGCTGTTCGGCTGGAGTACGCGCGAAGGCGTAACGAACATCCTTCGCCACACCGCGGCGACCTACTGCGCGCTGACCGTTAAGCGCTCCGACGGGCGGCTTCGGCTGGCGATCGAAAACGACGGCGTCGACGAGGTCGTGCACAGCGGCGGATCGGGCCTTTCCGGTCTTTCACGGCGTGCCGCGATCCTCGGCGGCAGGGCCGAGGGTGGTCCCATGCAGGGCGGCCGGTTCCGTCTCGTCGTCGAGGTCCCGGAGACCCCCCGATGATCCGAGTGCTCGTCGCGGAGGACCAGGACATCATACGGGCTGCTCTGGTCGCGCTGCTGTCGCTCGAGCGCGACATTGAAGTGGTCGCGCAGGTCGACCGAGGTGACGAGATTGTGGCTGCGGCGCTCCGGACGATGCCGGACGTGGCGGTGATCGATATCGACCTGCCAGGGCTCGACGGGCTGAGCGCGGCTGATGACCTCCATCGCGACGTTCCGTCGGCTAAGGCGCTGATCCTGACTGGCCTGACGCAGCCCGGGAATCTGCTCCGCGCCCTCAAGGCCCACGTCCGGGGGTTCCTCCCGAAGGACGCTCCCGGTGACCGCTTGGCGGACGCGGTCCGCAGGGTGGCGGCCGGCCAGCGAGTCATCGACGCCGAGCTCGTGGCTGAGGCCGTCGAAACTGGTCCGAGCCCCCTCAACGAGCGCGAGGCCGAGGTGCTGCGGGCCGCCGAGGCCGGGCTCCCGACTGAGGAGATCGCAGAGAAGCTTCACCTCTCGCATACGACCGTGCGGAACTACATCTCCAACGCGATCGCCAAGGTCGGGGCCAGGAATCGCCTCGACGCCATCCGGATCGCGAGGAACGCCGGCTGGCTGTGACTGCCAGGATTCCGGAGCGGCATGGACCCGCGACGCAGGGCTTCGATCGTCGCGTTCGCTCAGCGGGTGTGCGCCTGACAGGCATGTTGGCGTACAGCCTTGCATCGGCGAGCGGGCGGTGTGCGGAAGCGGCCGCCGTAATGACGCGCTGGGTTACGTGGCGTCCGGTTGGCTGCGAGCCACGAGCACCAGAGTCGCCGGGAACCGATTGCCATTAGGTGTCGTCTTGCAGCCGTGACGCGATCGAAGCACGCGCTCGCCCTCGTATTCGTTTTGATCCTTGCCGGCTGCCAAACGGCAGCCACGGCCCAGCCGACACCGCAGCCAACGCCATCGCCATCGGGAACGACACCGCCGGTCATCTTCCCCGGACCTACCGATGGGCCTGAAAAGTTCGTCGTTGATCTTGATGTCGCAGGTGTCGAGTCACGCCTGGGACCGGTATTTGCAGGCGATCCGCTGCCGGCGCAGGGCGTTGTCGTTTGCGTCGGAACGGAGCAGGTGCGCCTCTACGTATTCGGCTCAGTCCGCGACCGGATGGACGCCGCCGCGAAGATCGACCCTACCGACGCCTCGAACATGGGGACGGCGATGGTTAGGTGGAACGGCCGGCCAAGATTTTGGCAGCGCGATCGGATGCTCGTTCTCTATCTCGGCGAGGATGCCGCGACCGACACGCTTCTTCGCAGCCTCCTCGGGGAGCCATTCGCCACTGGGCAGGGGCGGCCACTCCTGCGGGACGACAGTTGCAAATAACTGGCGCGCTTCTCGCCGTGTAACGTTGCCGAGCGGCACCCTCGGGTCCCTACGCGCTGACGTCCAGGATCAGCATCAGGCCGCCGCCGCCCTCCTCCTCGACGTTGTCATTCGTCGTGTGGTGATTGATGTGGCAATGGAGCAGCCACTTGCCTGGCTCCCGGGCCGGCCAGATCACGTCATAGCGCTCGCCCGGGGCGACGTTCACGGTGTCCTTCTCGTACCGAGCTGACTCGAGCAGGGTCACGCCGTCTGTGGCGACGACCGTGAACGGCCCGCCGTGGATGTGCATCGGGTGGATGAACCCACTCTGCGAGCCGATGAAGCGGACGAGGAGATGCTCGCCAACCTTGAGGTGGACCGTCTCGGTCGACGGGTAGGCCTTGCCGTTGATGGTGAAGAAGTTGGGCATGACGCCTTCCATCGGCATCGCCGGGTAGGTATAGCCCTCGCGCTCGTTCCACTCCTGGAGCTGGACGACGAGCTCCCGCTCGGCGGTGATGGCGTGGCCGGCGTTCTTCGGCGCAATCAACAGGGCGCCGTACAGACCGAGCGTCTGCTGCCGGTCGACGTGAGTGTGGGAGTGGTAGAAGAACGTGCCGGCCTGCTGCACTGCGAATTCGTAGCTGAAGCTGCCGCCCACTGGGATCGGGTCCTGGGTGATCTCGGCCGGTCCGTCCATCGCGTTCGGGACGATGAGGCCGTGCCAATGAATGGTCGTCGGCTCCGGCAAGTGGTTCGTCACGTTGAAGCGGACATGGTCACCCTCGGTCAGATTGATCCGGGGACCCGGGACCTGGTGGTTGAACGCGTAGGCCATGACCCGCTCGTAGGGCAGGATGTTCCACTCGATAACCGATGCCTCGAGGTCGTAAACCTTGACTCCGTCCTCGATCCGGGGTTCGACCGGCTGGTCGCCGCGAGCGTCCACAGGCGCCCGGTAGGAAACAGCCGTGGGGTCGACCGCCGCCATGTCCCGCATGGCCTGCCCCGGCGTGTCGCGGGTCATGATCATGCCCGGAGGCATCACCAGCCCGCCGACGTCGTGGGCACCCAAAGACAGGTTGGCGTACGACGCCGAGAAGACGAGAGCCCCTGCCAGCGCCACGACGGACATGAAGGCGATCGATGCGATCTGGGGCCGTGTCGCACGAAATGCGATATCGCTTGGGCCGCTGCTCATGCCCGGCATGCCGGCCATCCCCCCGGGACCCGCCTGGACGGATCGAGCCTTTTGATCGGCCTTCCGTTTAGGTCGGCTCCTGCGTGCCGGTTGCTTCGGGTTGTCGCCACCGTGCTCATGCATCACGCGGCCTCGCCAGCGGGCTGAGACTCGACCCACCGCGCGTGCTCAGCCTCCATGGAGTGACCTCCCTTGCCGAGCGCTCGCTGCGTTCCCATGCCGTGCTTGAGACCCTTGTCGACCATCCAAACATTGACCGGGTACGCCACGATCAGGCCAACGAGCACGGCCGCCGACGTCGCCCCCCAGAAGGCGAGCTGCGTCGGCTCCATCGCCCGCATGTCGCGGCCCATCATCAACACGACCATGGTCGGGAACATGCCGGCCATCATGAAGTTCATCGACAGCCACTCGGGGACGATGGAGTGCCGCACGGCCGCCCGATACGAACCGCCCATCATGTCCTTCATGAACAGCGACTGGAAGATGAACAAGCCGAACCCGAAGCCTGCGGCGTACTCGATGACGAGGTCGATCCCCATCGGCAGCCCGAGCAGTCCGGTGATGGTCGCCGCGACGATGATCCCGGTCGCGTCGCCGGCGACGCAGTGGATCGTCGAGCCAAGTCCCTGCTTCCAGAGCGGCTGGATGAAGCGCTCGTGGGTCCCCGGGAACGGCTCCTTGCACGACAGGACGTAGAGCATGAGGGCGACCGGCCCGAGATAGAGCGTGACGAGCACCCAGCCCCATTTCATGACTTTCAGTTCTGGGTTGTTCCGCCAGGCGTCCCAGGCGACGTAAGCCACCGAGACCGCCGTGAGGGCGAACCAGACGAGGAGGACGAGATCGATCCAGGGGAACGGGCCGTATGGCCCGAGGTGGATATCCGTCATGACGTTGCTCCTCCGATCCCGGGCCGGCTGTTATACTCCCTGGGAGTATCCGCTTGCTAGTGAGGCGATTGATGGAGCTGACGATTCTCGAACCGACCACGACCGGCCTCCGAGCCGGCTACAGCTGTCCGTGTGGCTGCAGGCCGTCGGTCGCCTACGAGCGCGGTGGCGACATCGTCAATGAGGGCTGCTGCTGTGGCAACCACTTCGCCGTGGGTCCGGAGGCGAGCTCCAGTCTGACGCCCGTCAGCGGGTTCCGTCTCGAGTCGCAGCGGCTGCAGGCGCCGTGGGGCGAGGTGCTCGAGGCCGCCTGGCTCGTCGGACCGAGCGTCCACGGTCCCGAAGTCGAGCATGATCACCACGATCACCACGAGGACGACGAGGCGCACGCGCACGACCAGGCAACCGTCGTCGACCCGGTCTGTGGGATGACCGTCGAGCCTGACGCGGCGCGAGCCAAGGGACCTCACAGTTCCTACCGGGGCAGCGACTTCTTCTTCTGCGGCAAGGGCTGCAAGCTCGAATTCGACGACGATCCCGAGCACTACCTGGATCCGGCCCACGTCCCGTCGATGTGAGGCTGGTCGCTGATGGTCGTTGAGAAGGCAGCGCGAGCGGGCTGCCCCTAGAGATTGGATCGAGTTGGCGTTCCGCCGGCCTGCAGCGAGACCTCGCGGAGAGGGTAGCCTGCATCGATGAACAGCTTCCCGCCCGGCACGAGGGCGCTCGCGATGCGCTCGTGAGCCTGTCGCTCGAGTTCCGGATGCCTTCCATCCAATGCCCCGACGCGGATCGCGAAGGCGATGTCGAATGGACGCTCGCCCAGAGCGAGTGCGAAGTCCTCCACGGTCGCCTGCCGAACGCTCAGTCGGCCTGAGGCTATCTCATCGTTCGATCCGGCGATCGCCTGCCGAACGGCCGTCGCTGACCGATCGATGGCGAGAATGTGGCCATCGCCGATGCGACGGGCGACAGCGCGTGCGGCTGCGCCTGGGCCGCAGCCGATCTCCAGCACGCGGATCCCGGGTCGAAGCGGGAGGGCGTCGATGACCTCGGCCAGCCTTCTGGACAACTCGTCAGGCACGACGATCATCCTGCCACGGGGCTGGGAATTGGGTACAAGTATCCGCGGCCGAGAACGAACGAGGTCAACGTCGCTCGGGTCGCCATGTGTCCCAGCGTGTCGTGATACCTTGAGTTGATTACTGGGTATCTTCAGTACGCTATCCTGACCCCATGCGCCAAAGACAGCCGACCTCGAGACGCCAGACCGGAGGACCGATCTCCATCCGCCTCAGCCACGCGACCGACCAGCTCGTCGCCGCTGAGGCCCGGCGGACCCGGAGGTCGAAGAGCGCCGTGGTCCAGGCGTTCACCGAAGAGACCGCCCGGACGCGGCGCTTCCCGGGCATCGGCTTCCGGGGTGACGACGCAGCCCGACGGGCCTGGGTCATCGGTTCGGGGCTGGACGTCTGGGAGATCGTCCACATGCTCGAGGACTTCGGCAGCCTCGAGCGGCTCACGGGCGAGACGGACCTGACCGAGCGACAGGTCCGGCTGGCGCTGGCCTACCGCGATGCCTATCCCGACGAGGTCGCCGAGGCCATCGCCGACAATCGGCGCCCGACAGACGAGCTGCGGACCCTCTTCCCGTTCATCGAGCTCGCCGACAAGCCTGAGTAGCGGGGGTGCGCCTGCTGCTCGACGCCAACCTGTCGGGTCGCCGCATCGCCCGCCCACTCCGCGACGACGGCCACGACGTGGTGGCGTTGACTGAGCGGCCCGAGCTCGAGGGACTCGCCGATCCAGAGGTGCTGGGGCTCGCGGCTGGGGACGGGCGGATCCTCATCACCCGCAACAGTCGTGACTTCGCGCCGCTCCTTCGGGACTGGGCCGAGGCGGGCCGGTCGCATGCCGGCTGCGTCCTCATCTGGACCCTTCGGCACGGCGAGTTCGGACAGATCCTTCAGGGGCTTCGGCATCTGCTGGACGAGCGACCTGATCAATCGGCCTGGGTGGACCTTGCGGTCGCCCTCTGACCCGCTGATCGGGTCCCCAAGTGACCCTTGAAGATGACTCTCAAGATGACTCTCAATCGGCCCGATTCGGGTGATTTTGAGCACGAATTCGGCCCTGCGCCCGGCGGCTGTTAACCGCTTGGTCGTAGGTTCGAATCCTACCGCGGAGCCCGCGCCTATGAACAACCTGCTAACAGGGGCAAATCAGGGCCCCTGTGGCGCCGTGGTTAGGGTCACAAGGTAACTAAGCGACCAGGCGCTTGGCGGCCCCGACCAGGCTCATGCGGCAGAGACGAGATGTCGGATCAGGAAGTCGCGCTCGGCACGACTCGCGAGGTCGAAAAGCGCGCCCGGATGGTAAAGGAGGCCGAAGTGGCCGCCATCGACCTCCAGCAGCTCCTTCGGCCCCGGGAGCAGGTCGAAGGCGAGACGCGAGACGTCTGAGCTGGCCCCGGGCATCTCGTCATCGGTGGCGATCACGAACAGCGCGGCGGCGCGCACCCGGGCGGCGCACAGCACCGGCTGGTACGGCTCCGACCGATCGCGGGTCACCGCGGTGACCCAATTCTGCCAGCCCGTCCCGTATCGGCCCCCGTACTCCATGAACCAGCGGAAGGCGGTCAATGGCGTCAGGGCCGATGGCGTCGCGAGCTGGTCCGCCGCCACGACGGGCATCGGTCCCTCGACCGGACCTGACGCCGGACGCAGCCGGCGGCTCGCGTACACGCCGGCCATGGTCTCGACGACCGCATCAGCGGGATCCGGCGGCGGCGGTGCGTCGCCACAGGCCGGGACCTGGGTGACCACGGCCCTGACGCGCGGCTCGAAGGCCGCGGCCACCAGGACGCAGCCGCCGCTCATGCTGTCGCCCCACAGTGCCAGCCGGGACGCATCCACCTCATCGAGGGTGGTGACAAAGTCGATGGCGTCGCGGTAGCCGATGGCCTGGAGCCAGCGATCGATCCGTTGGCGCGGCTCGCCGCCGCTCCCGCCGAAGCCGCGGTGGTCGTAGAGGAGGACGGCCAGGCCGGCGTCGCAGAACGCCACCGCGTATCGGTCGGCCACCATGCCATCCGTCGTGGCTGAGAAGCCGTGGGCCATGACGACGATTGGCGGCCGACGCGCCGCAGCGCGCGGAAGGTAGAGGAGCCCGCGCAGGGTTGCGCCCTGGGATGAGAACTCCACCCGATGCTCCATCAGGCACCCCTCGTCCGCGGCTCCCAGAGAACGTTCACGATCCGCCAGCGGTCCTCGAACCGCCCAATGTGCAGGTAGTCGACGTAGCCGGCCGAGTCCACCCTGGACGTCGCGACGTTGCGGAAGACATCCAGGATCGTGACCTCGTAGTCGCGCGCAAGTTTCTTCCCGCGGGCGGTGCGGGTCGCGTCGACCATGTCTCGATGCGTCATGGCATCGACGGAGTGCCGGCCGCTGGCCGGGTCGATGTCGATGGCTCGCTTGGTCAGGGCCGGATGCAGGCAGTCCGCCATCCGCTCCACATCCGCGGTCAGCCATGCCTCGATGTAGTCGGTCGCCGCCCGCTCGATGGATTCGCGATCGGCCGCGCTCACCTCCTGCTGCCGGATTTCCATCTCCATCGCCCTACCTCCTCAGCTAGTCCTCCAGCGGCATCTGCTCGATCGCCGGGCCTGCGGTTGCGGTCGGCTAACCCACGACGGGACCATCCGACCGCGGCGCGTTGTAGACCAGCCGAGCCTCGTCGCACTCCGCGTCATCGGGCCCGATTACCTTGCCCGCGACCTGGTCGCGGAGCTGCGCCAGGGTCATGCTGTCGATTGGGCCAGTCCCTTGCACGTCAGCGGCCCGTGGTCACGGGCGCGATCATCCGGACCGGGCCACCGGGTGCCAGCGCAGACGTGACGTCGACCAGGGTGCCGTCAGTGAGCGCGGCCTGGACCTGCTGCGCGGACGTGATCGGATCGGCTGCCAGGTCAACCGAGCCAGGAGTCGCTTCGATGAGCAGCACGAGCGTCCAGGCCCCCGAGTAGCCGGGATCGCCCGGAGCAACCGACAGGACGTGGTCATGGCGCAGGACATTGGGCTGCCCGTCGCAGTGATCCTGGGTCGCGGTGTCGTCGAAGATGACGTACAGCGGCCGGGTCGGCCGGTCGACGCCGGACAGATCCGGGCCGAGACCGAAGCAGGCGAGCACCCCGCCGTTGGGGTCCGCGCTGAACAGATTGGGCTGCAGGAAGGTCACCTCTTGGCCGTCGTACCAGGCCGGTTCGAGGCGCAGGGCGCCGCCCTTGCCGGCCAACGCGGGTGCCGCCGCCAGGCCGGTGATGGCCAGGGCGGCCACCAGCGCCGCGAATCGGCGAAGTCGGTGCGGGTTTCGTCGCGGATGCATCTGTCGCCACTCCTCTGCCTGCCCGCTGCATGCTGGTCGGCGACCGCGGGATCGACGCCGGCTCGGAGGCGTGGCCGCCGGGGTGCCGGTGTGGCCATCCGGCTTGCCACGCCCAGCGAGGCTACGAAGCGACCAGACGACCGCGCATCGGGGGCACCACCCAAACCGAGCGATGACCAGACGCCGCAAGCTGGCGGCATGCACGTACGCCGGTGGGCACTGACCACGAAAAGGCGTCCTGGGCCGGGCCCTCTCAGCCCTCAGGCGTGGCGGTCAGGCAGGCAGCCGGTGTGCGTCGCGGATCAGCTGGGCGGCGGCCGCGGCACGGGCCGCCTTGCCGCTGACGCCAAGCTTGACATAGATGTTCGAGAGGTGACGCTCGACGGTCCGGACGCTGAGCACGAGCTCGCGCGCGATCTCGGCGTTGGTCCAACCCTCGGCAACCAGGCGCAGCACGTCGCGCTCACGGTCACTCAGTGCGGGCCCACGGGTCTCGGCCGGGGGTGTGGTCGCCACCTCGAGCACGGGGGATTCGGTCGCGAGGAAGTCGTCGACCAGGCTCAGGAACCGTGGCCAGGCCGGCTCGTCGGGCCGGATGAGGTGGTTGCGACCCGGGAGCTGGACGAACCGCGCGCCCGGGATGGCGGACGCGATCATGGGACCGTTGGCGAAGCTCACGACGTGATCGTCGTCGGCGTGCAGGACGAGCGTCGGCACGCGGACGAGCGGCGCCAGCCCGGCGACATCGACTTGGCCGAACGCCCGCTCGAAGCGGACCGCATTCTCCGGCGAGGTCGTGCGCCGCATGAGCTCCTCGTACGCGCGCAGCAGTCCTTCGTCCCCATCGGGGGCGAACGCATCGGTCCACAGGCGCCGGAAGGCCGGGTTGTCGCGCCCCCATCCCAGGCCCATCAAGGTGATGAGCGCCTCTTTCTCGTCGCGCTCCGCTTTGGTCAGTGGGCGACGGTCCCAGCCGGTCAGGTAGCCGCCGAGGATGACGAGGTGGCTCACCCGCTCCGGGTGGCGAACGGCGTAGCTGATGGCCACCTGGGAGCCCTGCGAGGTGCCGAACAGCGCGAAGCGCTCGAATCCCGCCGCCAAGACCACCGTCTCGAGATCCTCGACCCAGGCGTCGAGGGAGAAGTTCTCGACGTCCCAGTCCGACAGCCCGCAGCCTCGTTCGTCGTAACGGAGCATCGTGTACCGCTCGCCGAACGCCTCGAGCCAGGGCTGCCAGATCGGGCTCTCCCAGTCGTACTCCAGGTGCGTCAGCCAGGTTGGGGCACGCACGAGGGGCGGCCCGGCACCGTGGGTGGCGTATGCCAGCCGGGTTCCGTCAGGTGCGGCGACGAAGCGAATCTGCTGTTCTACTCGCGGAATCGGGCTGACCCCCCTTGGGCGAGGCGTGCGGCTCAAATCGTACACAGCGCCGGAACGGCAAATTCGTCTCGGTCGTTCATGACGACGAGGTCCTCCGTCGCTCCCTCGCTCTGCGAGGCCAAGCCTGGGTGCGCAACCTTCGAGCCGCGGGTTCGCAAGGCGCGCCGCAGGTTGGCGTGCTGCTTCTCCAGACTGGCGATCTGTCGCCGCGCTCGCTCTAGCTCAGGCGCCTGGGTCTCGCCGTGAAGTCGGACGTGCTCATTGATGATGTCGATCATCTCGCGGATCGCTTTCGGCGTGATGAGCGTCCGCCGGATCAGGTCCATCACCCCGGTCTCCCGGTTGAAGACCTTGACGCCGCGGTAGATCGGGTTAGTGAGGATCGTCGCGAGGCTCGACTTGTTCCGGCAGATAGGGCGGGTCCGGGAGCCGCCGGCGACGCCTGACTGCCTCGCGGCTCCGCGCATCCTTGATCGCTCGACGGCACTCGGGACAGCGTCGCTGAATCGGCGATGTCCGTTCCACGACCTGATGGCAGTCGGCGCACTCGAGGAGTGCGACGCTGAGCCACTTACGAGATCGAGTGGGTCGGGGGAGCGAGATCTCGGCTGCCGCCTCGCCTCGCGAACGCAGTAAGTGGCCGGCTCCGGCCCGCCGGAGCCACTCACTTACTAGGTCTGAGGCGCTCGATCGCGGAGGAGCTTCGGCTTCGGCGCGGAAGGTCGGATCAAGCGCAGCCCTGGCCTCGATCCTGGGCCTACGTTCTACCGGAGCGTAGACCTTGTGTAATGGCGCGCCGGACA
>WNGF01021349.1_pt1 | contig 15477 bp, 16 predicted proteins | sample 5400641 | NCBI WGS metagenome assembly WNGF01 (sample SAMN13153371, study PRJNA577476) | soil metagenome | isolation source: 80 cm soil or saprolite under grassland replicate 2 | place: USA:California | collected 2016-06-15
GGACTCATCCGACGGGCGATCGCGAAGCAATCGCCCGCTGCACTCTCGCATTCGCTCGTCAGCGATCTAGGGCGAGAAACCTCACGCGCGCGCAGGCGAGACCGCGTCTCGCCGGAGCGCAAGCCACGGCCTGCCTCACCCGAGCCGCCTCCTTAAAGGAGGCGGCTCGCCGCTCGGGGGGGTCGGTGGCGACGAGCCTCCTCCTAGTGCTCACCGCGGACTGCAAGGCCAGGAACGCACCGCGGTTCGCATCGCCCAGTGCAAATGAGGCTAACGAGTCGGCTCGGGCTTTCCAATAGGCCGAACGGCCCATCTTTGGAAGAGGCAGGGAAGGCGTTCCGGCGGCGGAAGAGCGTGCTCCAGCGGCGCTCCCTACAATCCGTTTAGCCCAGTGTCACAAGCGAATCAAGCGGTGTGGTTCGACGCTGTGCCGTTGCTGGTCGTTGCGGCCGCGTACCTCGGAGCCGCGGCCGTGTTGGCCCGCTCCAGCGTCACTCTGGTCTTTCCGGCCGTCGGTTTGGCGGCCGGCGCGTACGGCGTCCTGCTCGCCGTCGAGCGAGAAGCGCCGCCCGGTGGCGTCTGGCCCACCTTTGGGGTCGCGGTGCTGCTCGCGCTGCCGGTCCTCCTCGTCCTCCTCCGCCGAGAGCGACCGCTTGATCTTCGACCCTCTACCGCGGTCACGCTCGCCGGGGCGGATGACACCGGTGCCATCGCACACGAGCTCCTCGAGCGGGTCGAGTCGCTGGTCGACGTGGAGCTGGCTTGCCTCTTCCTGGTGGACCACGAGGCGCGGACGGCTTCGGGCCTCCTCGGACGCTCCGGCCGCCGCGAGGTGAGCTGGATCCCAGACGTTCACATCGACCTCGACAGCGAGCCGTCCGGAGTTGCGACGGCGACGTACGAAGCGGCCCCGTTCGCCGTGTACGACGCAAACGCTTCCAAGATCGTCAGCCGGCGGCTCGTCGAAGCGTCGGGAGTGAAGAGCGTCGCGTTCGTTCCCATGCTCGCGGAGGAGCGCGTGATCGCCGTGCTCGTCGTCGGGACGACCTCGCAGCCGCGCGCCTTCTCGACGGACGAGCTAACGCTGCTGCAGACCGCCGCCGCCGAGGCGGCGCTCGTGCTCGACCGCAACCGCTCGACTTCGGCCTTGGCGGAGGCCCTGGAACGCGAGCGCTTCGTCGCGCGCCTCTCGGCACGCGTGCGGTCGGAGCTCGACGTTGACAAGCTGTTGCACATCGCGGTCGAGGAGACCGGGGTGGCGCTCGGAGTCGACCGCTGCCTCATCCGCCTCGGCGAGACCGAGGACACGATTCCGATCGCGGCGCAATGGTTCGCCGAGGGCCTCGCTCAGGTCGAGAGCGGCAAGCGGCTGGCCGTGTCGAACCTGGCCGTCCGGCGTCGCGAGACGGTTGCGATCGACGACGTCGAGCGTGCGCTCGAGCTCGACGACGAGTCACTCGGCGGCTCGGACGAGCTCCGCTCGCTCGGCTCGCAGGCGATCCTTGCCGCTCCGATCGTCGTGTTCGACGAGCTGATCGGCGTGCTGGCGCTGCACTGTCTGGAAACGCGACGGTGGACGGCGGGAGAGGTCGGGCTGACCGAGGCGGTCGCGCGGGAGATCGGTCTGGCAATCCACGTTGCGCGCCTGCTGCGCGACAACGACAGACGTATCGCGCAGCAGGGTGCGTTCTTCCGGATTGCCGCGATGCTCGGACAGTCGCTGTCGCTTGCGGAGACCCTCGACGCACTCGCGCAGGCAGCCTGCGACGCGTTCGCGGGAGACTCGGCCGCCGTGCTGATGCCGCGCGGCGCGGAGCTCGAGCTCGCGGCGTCGGTCCGGCTCCCCGACCAGCTGTCGCAGGCTTTCGCGGAGGGATTGCCTGAGTCGGCCGACTGTCTCGCCGTCGCCGCCGGGGACGGCCGGATCGTTGCCGCGCCGCAGCTCGCGGCGGATGACCGTTTCGAGCCGCCCTGGCACAAGCTGATGGGGGAGGCCGGGTGCCGTGCGCTGCTCGCGGCCCCCGTCGGCAGCCCGCGCGCGGAGCGCGCCGGCCTCGTGATCGTGTTCTTCGCCGTCGACCGTCTCTTCACGGACGAGGACGTGGACGTTGCACACCACCTCGGCGAAGCGGCGCGGGGCGCACTGGAACGCAGCGAGCTGTTCGAGACCGAGCGAACGGCGCGCGCGCTCTCGCAGCAGCTCGCCCGCACTGGCAGCGTCCTCGCGACCGAGCTCGATCCGGCCGCCGTCCTGGACGAGGTCGTCCAGCAGGCGCCGAAGCTCTTCTCCGCGGACGCCTGCGCGGTGCGGACGCTCGAGGAAGACGACCTCGTCGTGAGCGCGGCGTTCGGCTCCGGCGCAGACGCTGCGGTGGGGACGCGCGCGAGCTCTACCGCCTGGCTCTCGGGGGACGTGTTCCAGTCACGCGCTCCGCTCACGGTCGAGGACGCGTCCTCGGACGCCAGGCTCGTCCAGGCCGACCCGATCCTCGCAGCCGGTTATGCGGCGTACTTGGGTGTCCCGCTCTCCGGTCCGGAGGGCACCGCGCTCGGTGTCCTCGCCGTGTACGCCAGGCGCCCGCGAACCTGGCGTCCGGAGGAAGTCGAGGCGCTGCAGGCGCTCGCAGGCAATACGTCCGCGGCGCTCGCGAATGCCGAGCTGTACTCGCGCGTCTCCCTCGAGAAGGAGCGCAGCGTCGCGATCCTCGCGAACATCGCCGACGGCATCGTGGCCGTCGACCGCGACGGGAAGGTCGTGCTTTGGAACGCTGCCGCCGAGCTGATCACGGGCGTGCCGCAGGAGGAGGCGATCGGGCGGACGACGACCCAGGTGCTGCAGCGCCAGCTCGAGTCCGGCGACGACGAGTCCCACTCGGGACAGCGTCTCGTGTCCATCCTCATCGGCGGCGAGGAGGTCTGGCTCTCGCTCAGCGAGGCGGTCATGCGCGACCCGCTCGGCGCCGTCGCGGGACGCATCTTCGCGTTCCGCGACATTTCCGCCGACCGGATGGTCGAGCAGGTCAAGTCCGATTTCGTCGCGGCCGTGTCGCACGAGCTGCGCACGCCCCTGACCTCGATCTACGGCTTCGCCGAGACACTGCTACGACAAGACATCCCGTTCGGCGAGGAAGAGCGGCGCACCTTCCTCGGCTACATCGCTTCCGAGTCGGAGCGGCTCACCGACATCGTCGATCAGCTGCTGAACGTTGCGCGCCTCGATGCGGGCGACCTGCACGTCGAGCTCGGCCGGATCGACGTCGGCTCGGTCGTGTCGGAGGTCGTCGAGACGGTGGAGGTGAGCAATGGCCACCGGTTCGAGATCGATCTGCCCGACGAGCCGCTCGCCGCCGAGGCCGACCCGGACAAGGTCCGCCAGGTGTTCAACATCCTCGTCGAGAACGCGCTGCGCTACTCGCCGCAGGGCGGGACGGTGACGGTCGGTGCGCGGCGAAACGACGACCGCGTCGAGGTCCGGGTCGTCGACGAGGGGATGGGCATTCCCGCGTCGGAGCGCGAATGGATCTTCCGCAAGTTCTATCGAGCCGAGTCGGCGGCGCGCGACGGCGCTGCCGGCACCGGCCTCGGACTGTTCATCGCGAAGGAGCTCGTGAACGCAATGGGCGGCCGCATCTGGGTCGACTCGACGGAGGGCGAGGGCTCGAGTTTTGCGTTCGAGCTGCCGGCAGCGCCTGAGTAGGTGGAGGAGGCAGTGGGTATAGCGGCGCCAAGGGCCGGGATGACGAAGGTTCTCGTAATCGACGACGAAGCTCCGATCCGTCTCCTCTGTCGCGTGAATCTCGAGGCAGAAGGAATGGATGTGATCGAAGCGGCCGACGGCCCTTCCGGTGTCGAGAAGGCGCGCGACGAGGGACCGGACGTGATCCTGCTCGACGTGATGATGCCGGGCCTCGACGGCTGGCGTGTCGCGGAGCAGCTGCTCGAGGACGACCGCACGACGGGCATCCCGATCATCTTCCTGACGGCGCGGGCCGAGTTTCGCGACCGCGCGCGCGGGCTGGACATCGGCGGCGTGGACTACGTGACGAAACCGTTCAACCCGCTCGAGCTAGCGCCGCTCGTGCAGAGCCTGCTCGATCGAATCGGCCGCGGCGAGCGTGACGAGCTGCGTGCAGAGAAGCTCACCGAGCTGCGCTCGCTGATGGAATCCGAGTAGCCACGGGAGTACCTTTGGTGGATGGCGCTTCGAGTCGCGATTCTCGTTGGCCCTGGGAGTCAACCAGGCAGGCGACGCAACCCTGGTCGAGCCCGAGGGCTGCGCGCGCGGCCGGGTTCAGCCTCCGTACTGCACCGCGCAAGCCCGGCGACACGTCTGTGCACTGGTTCCACTCCGAGAACCACCGGTTTCTCCATGATCGCTTCTTTCTCGAGCCCGCCCGCGTCGAGACGTTGATCTACGCGAACGCGCCGGGCCGGCCGCTCGTCCTGATCGGGGTTATGTTCGCGATGGCGCGCGGAATGCACGGCCCGACGCCGGGCGGCCCGATCACGCGCTGGCACCGACACTGGGTCTGCGCGCGAGGCGGGCATCGCGGTCTCGCGCCGCGCCCCGACGGCACGTGTCCGCCCGGGACAAAGGGCCGCTACGGCAGCGAGATGATGCACATGTGGTTCACACGCGACTTGCGCAGTGGGTTCGCCATCCACGCTCCGGAGCCAGAGCTCTGCGCCGCAGGGCTTCTACCAAGCGGATACTGCCTGCGCGCTGGGCATCACCATCACCACCATTAGGGCAGGCGCAGTCGCGCCCAGAGGTTGTCCAGCAGGCTCGCGACCGGCACGTGCGTGGCGTTGCCGCCGATCGTGAACGCGCCGGCGGCGAAGACCTTGGCGCCGTTGAAAGTCTCGTAGTACGTCATCTGCGCTGTGCGGCGGCCGATGACGTGCGGCACCTCGGCGAGGACGATCGTCCCCCGTGGGCTGCTCCGCGCCTTCGCGTCGATCTCGATGCCGTAATTCCCGAAGGTCGAGCCGGCCTCGAGCCCGGTTCCCTCGACCAGCCACGGCGTGCTCGAGACGTCGCGCACGACGAAGGGGCCCTTTCGGCCACCGCGATCGCTGCTCGCGTACTGCACGCCGATCAGCGCGGCCTCCGGTTGTCGGAGCGTCCGCCAGCGTGCGACGCGCGTCAGCGTCGCGCCTCGGCGCACGACCTTCCAGTAGAAGTTGTTCGCCGAGAGGAACATCAAGTTGCCACCGCGGTCGCGATACCTGCGGATCAGGCGAAACTCCCGTCGTGTCACGTACTCGTGGTGGCCGGGAAACACGATCAGGTCGTAGGTGTCGGCCAGGTCGACGTCGCGCGGCATCGAGCTGAGATCCGAGTCCGCCAGGAAGTCGACGCCGCGATCGAGCCCGCGGCGCGCGCCGTTCGCGAGCCAGACGAGGAAGTTCAGGTCGTAGGTGCGGAAGTGGGGCGGCAGCCCGGGTGCCTGATAGGGGCGATCGAGCCGGGTCTGCCGTGACCTCAGTTCGTACCAGGTCTCCCCGAAGCCGTTTCCGTCGGCGTCCCGGAAGTTGTACGCCTGCCAGGTGTAGGTCGGCAGGACGACGGCCGCGCGATGCTCGCCGAACCGCAGCGGTCGTACGACGAACGGCGCGTAGCCCGTGTGCCCGTCCTCCGTCGTCAGCCGGGCGGCGTACAGGCCGCTCGGCCAGTCACCCACCCAGATGCGGACCTCATACGGATGGTTGCGGTCTCGGCCAGTGAGCGTCACGGGATCGCTGACCGGGACGCCGCGCGTGGCGTCGTCCGCGTGGAGTGACTTCAGCGCCGCGCCGAGGTGGAACACCTGCAGCGTCAGCGCCGGCTCGTCGCTCGCGATGCGGATGATCGCGGTGCGCAGCGGCGCATAGCTCTCCCGCGTCGGGATCGCCTCGATGCCGAGGACGCGCACGACGCCTCTCAGCGTCGAGGGGTGCGAGGCGTTGACGACGCTGAGGCGGACGACGTAGGTGCGCGGGGGGATGCTCCGCTCGGGCGCCCACGAGAGGACGTGCCGGCCTGTGCGGAGGCGGAGCCGGCGGGTGTAAACGCGCGCTCGATGGACGCCGACCGCTCCCACGGTCAGCTCCACGGTCGCCCGTGCGCTCAGGCGGAAGCGGATCCGCGCGCTGTCCCGATACCCGTCGCCGTTCGGGCTGATCGTCGTGAGTAGCCTGTCGTCTCCCGCGAACGGCCTGTTGCCGTTCCCGAGCCGTAGATCGCTCAGCGCTGCAGGTGCCGGGGCCGCCCCGGCTGCGCCGTGCCAGAGCAGGGCGCTAGCCAGGATCGCGACAGCCAACGGGGTGAACCCTCCTAAGACGCGCGACAGGCGCCGCCTTGGCGGCGCCGCAGAGAGGCCGCCCGGGCTCTGCCGGGGCGGCCGTCTTGACGCCCGCTCTGGGTAAGCCAACGGGGTGAACCCTCCTAAGACGCGCGCGAGAGGCCGTTCTGTTAACCGGCCTCTCGCGCTCGTTGTTCCCCCGACGTGCCTAGTGTCCTGCGAAATCGGCCGTGACGACTCCTGCGCCGCCGTGGCCGATGAACGTGCCGAAGGCGATGCCGATCCCGACGCGCCGGAAGCCCGGGCGTAGGAGAACGGCGCGGTGGGAGGGACTGGCCAGCCAGCGGTCGACGACCCACTGGGCCGTCAGGCCGGTCGCCCAGGCCAGATCCTCACCGAAGAGCGGGCCGCGGGCCCCGGCCGCGACCGCTCGGCCTCCCACGGAGCCGTGGGCGAAGTACTGACGGTGCATCATGTCCGCGGAGTGCCCGCGTGCGGCGCGGACGAGGTTGGAGTCGACTCGCAGGGGAGCGAGTCCGTGGCTCTTCCGGACGGCGTTCATCGTGTTGAGGAGAGACGCCTCGGAGCCGGAGAGGCCGCGGGCCTGGGCCGAAGTGGCCACGACGAGGACGACGAGTACTGCCAAAAAAACGACGAGAACCTGTCTTTTTATGAGCATTGGCCTCAGTTTGAAGTCGGAAAAGGGGGTCGCCTCCCCCGAATGGGGGAAATGGATCTCGCTCTTAGCGGGCGTTCGCCGAGCTGCCGAGGCGCAGCAGAAACGTCGGGCGGGATGCCTCGCACGTCCGACTAAGCTCGGAAGCTCGGAAACGCAGGGGGGTCGCTTCCTTTCTTATCGAGAGGTCTGGGCCAGCGAGATGCCGGCGAGCGTAGCGGCTGCGCCGGACACTTGCAGAGGGTTCAGTGATTCGCCCAGCCAGGCCCAGGCGACCACGATGGCCAGGACGGGCTCGAGCATCGCCGTGACCCCGGCGCGGGTCGCTGTGATGTGGCGGAGGGCGGCGACGACGAGGGCGAAGGGGACGATCGTGCCCAGGACGACCATCCACAGCATGAGGCCCCAAACGGGCAGGTGGCCGGAGGCGAGATTGCCGAGCAGCGAGACGTGATCCTCGACGCGGCCGCCGGGAAAGTTCCACCACGGCGCGAGGACGGACCAGAAGAGCGTGGCGAAGAGGAAGCCCCAGGCCGACAGCGAGATCGGGTCGCGTACCCGGATTCCTCGCTCCGCGAGGAGGATGTAGGCGGCATAGGTGACCGCGGCGAGCGCGGCAGCCGCAAGCCCTGCGGTGTCGGGCCGGTGAGCTCTCCAGATCTCGACGATGAGCAGCAGACCGGTGAGCGCGAATGCAAGCGCGAGCCAGATGCGCCGGCGGACGTGCTCGCCGTAGACGAAGCGCGCCCAGAGCGCGACGAGGATCGGGCCGACGAACTGGATCACGAGCGCGATCCCGATCTCGACGCGATGGATCGCGAAGAAATACGACCACTGCACGAGCGCGAGCCCGCCGACACCGAGCGCGATGAGGAGCAGCAACTCGTTCCTGCGGATGCGTAGCGAGCCCGGTCGTGTCACCAGGGCGATGAGTGTGAGGCCGATCAGCGCGCCGGCGCACCTCACCTCGGTCAGTTGCTGCGCCGTGATCCCGGAGCCGAGGATCACCTTGGAGACAGTGCCGTTGACCGCGAAGAGCGTCGCTGCGACGGCCACCATCGCGTAGCCGAGAACGGGCCTCGGCTCGTGCGGCTCGCCGCGTGCGGCAACGATCGGCTCGACCATCGCGCGAACCTAGCTCATGCGCCTTCGGTGTCGTCCGAGTCGTTGCCTATATTGACGACATGAAAACGTGCGGCATATGCGGAGAGCGGAAGCCCTTTGACGCGTTTCATCGGCGTGGCAACGGCCATCAAGCGTGGTGCAAAAACTGCCGACGCGAGTACGACCAGAACTACCACGCTGCGAATGCGTTAAAGCGCCGGCGCCAGGCTCGACGCCGTCACGAAAACTTCGTCCGTTGGTACCGCGACCTTAAGGCTGGTACGCCATGTGCTGACTGCGGTGCGACCTTCCACTCGGCTGCGATGAACTGGGATCACTTGCCAGGCTTTGAGAAGGTGGCCGATGTGGGATCGCTCGTAACGCAACATTGCTATCGGGCGGTCCTCGAAGAGATCGCTAAGTGCGAGCTCGTCTGCGCGAATTGCCATGCGGTACGCTCTTTTCTGCGAAGACGGGGCGTAGCTCAGCCTGGTTAGAGTGCTGCGTTTGGGACGCAGAAGTCGCCGGTTCGAATCCGGCCGCCCCGATTTTGGTCGTCCTCCTCGCTGCGGGCGCGGCGTTGTCGTTCGGTGCGCTCGCCGTCACGATCCGCCTCTCGTTGCATCCGCCGATCGACGCGGAGGCCGCCTCGCTCGTCACGACCTTCCTTGCCGGTGCCTGTTGCGTCGTGCTCGCGGTGGCGACCGGCGACCTGAACGGCTTCGACTGGGTCGACACCTGGCCGTTCTTCGTGACGGGTCTCTTTGCGCCGGGGATCAGCCAGATCTTGTTCACGCGTGCGGTCGGCGCGATCGGCCCGTCGCGGACGGCTGTGCTGGTCGGTGTCTCGCCGGTGCTGTCCGCGGCGATCGCGGTGACACTGCTGGGCGAGCCGCTGCACGTCGCACTCGTGCTTGGGACGCTGCTCGTGGTCGCCGGAGGCATGCTGCTCATGCGCGAGCGCGGTGGACATCTCGCCTTGCTCTCACTCGGTCTCGCGCTGGGGCTGAGTGCGGCGCTGCTGTTCGCGATCCGCGACAACCTCGTGCGCTGGGCGGCGCGCGGAAACGACGTCCCGGGCTTCGTCGCGGCGAGCGCGTCGCTCACCTCCGCCACGGTTGTGATCCTGATCGTCGTCCTAGTGCGGCCTGAGGGCGGCCCGCGGATTCGCCGAGCCTTCCGGCCGTTCGTCCTCTCCGGCCTCGTGTACGGCGTCAGCTACGCGTGCCTGTACTCGGCGTTCGACCGCGGGCGCGTCACGATCGTCGCGCCTCTGGTCGCCACGGAGTCGTTGTGGGCCGTGCTCGTCTCGATCATGGTGCTGCGGCGCTCGGAACGCATCGGCATGCGCCTGCTGGTCGCCGCCGCGCTCGTCGTCGGCGGCGGAGCGCTCATCTCGGGCTTCCGCTGAACGCGCCCGCGATCTGCTCTGCGCGCAGGAAGCGCGTGAAGTAGTACGCGAACACGGCGAAGAACACGATCGCCTGCTCGACCGCCATCGTTACGCCGGCGATCTGCTGGTCGGTGAGATCCGAGAGTCCCCAGAGCTGCGGCGCGTCCTTGTAGAAGCCGTAGACCGGGTGCGGCAGCAGGGCAAGCAGCAGCCCGAGCGGCGACGCGAGCACGAACGCTGCGAAGAGATAGGCGGCCTTCGCGCCGTCCGAGAACGTCCCGTGCACGACCGACCACCACATCAATAGACCTGCGACGAAGTACGTGAGGTGCTCGACATGCAGGAGGGAGTGCGGCCGGTTCAGCGCGGCGTCGTAGATCACCGGGACGTGCCAGACGAAGTACGTCGCGAGCCAGAGCGGGAGCGCGAGCAGGGGATGGATGTACCGCGCCGCCGCGCGTCCGAGCGTCGGGGCGATCGCGAAAACGACCAGCCCGGGCGCCCACTCGGCGGTGACGACGTTCTGGAAGAAGTGGATGCAGAGCAGGTAGTGCAGCGCGATCGTGTGCAGCGGCGCGACATACACCGCGAGCAGGAGGATGACCGCGAGGTCGAACGCGGCCTTTCTGCGGGCGTCCACGCGCCAGCGCCGCTCGACCAGCACGTAGATCGCCACCAGCAGGGCGAACGCCGCGAGGACGTCTGCATGGAGAGCCCAGTCGTAAGGTGACACGGACGAGATCGTGGCACGGCTCAACAAATCCGGGGTTGGAAGGATCGAATTCACGGGGATGCGTTCGTCCGATGACCAGCTGCTCGGAGAGATCGAGGCCATCTACCGCGCGAAGTTCGCGGACTTCGTTGCCGTGGCCGCCTCCGTCGTCGGCGACCGCGACGCCGCGCGCGAGGCAGTCCAGGACGCGTTCGCGGGGCTCGTCCGCGGCCGGCGGAAGTTCCGCGGGGATGCGCCCGTCGAAGCATGGGCCTGGCGCGCTGTGATCAACGCAGCGCGGAAGAAACGCTGGTCGTATGCGCGCGAGGCGCGGGTCCGGTCGGCGGTCGCGAGCTCCAACGGGAGCATGCTCGCGCTCTTCCTCCGTTACTACGCAGACCTCGACTACCGGCGGATCGCAGCTGTCCTCGACGTTGAGGTGGGGACGGTTTCGGCCAGCCTCCACGCCGCCTTGAAGACACTGCGGCGGGCGCTCGAGGAGGCGCCCGCATGAACGACGTCGGCGCACGGCTGCGCCTGCTCTTGCCGCCGGACGCGCGGGCCGATTGGGACGACGTCGTCCGTCGCGCAGGATCGAGCCGAAGGATGCCGCGGCTCGTGGTTGGCGTCGCGGTCATCGTCGCCGCGGTGCTCGCCGTCGGTTCCGCCCTTGCGCTGACCGGGCGGCTGGGCAACCTGCTCCACGGTCAGCCCGTGCGCGACCTGACACCGCGTGAGCGGTTCATTCTCAGTGAGCTGGACGTCAGCGGGAACGTGGAGCTGATCGCGACGAAGGGCTCGCGCACGTTCTACGTGATCAGGCGCCGCGGTGGACAGCGCTGCTACGCCCTCGGCGAGATCCGGAAGGGTCTGACGCCAGCGCAGGCGGAGCTGAACACTCGTTTCAGCGCGGTGGGGTGCATCGATCGGCCACGGAAACGAGATCGTCTTCACGACGGACGTCGAAGGCAACGTCTACAGCATCGGCCGCAAGAGCATTCCCGGCGCCCGCGGCATCGTCGCGTTCGATCGCGACGGCAAGGTGATCTGGGTGCAATGCACGGCCGTCGCAGCGGCGGCGCCCGATCGGCGGATTCCGCATGGCGGCTGCGGGAAGTACAAGAGCTCGCCGCCGCCGAACGTCCCGGCACCGCGCCATCCTGTCTTCGGTCGGCCTCATCAAACCGGCCCGGTCGTCGTTCAGCGTGGGAGCGCCGCCGGGGTCAGCATCGTCGTGCGCGGATCCGAGGTGGAGGCTGATTTCAGTCGCGTACCGGAGCGCACGCGGGCTCTGCTCCAAAGCAAAGACGGGCGGATCACGCCGGGCTGCTTCAAGCTCGTGAAGGTCGGCCGGCGGGTCTATGCCCAGGGAGTCGGCGTCACGCGCGCCTTTTCCACTACCACACGGCTTCGGCTGTTCGGTCTCGCGGCGCCGGTCGACGGCTGCACGGTCGCGGCGATGTACGGGCACACGTGGAACGACGCGCACGGCACGCACGACCTCGTCGAGGTACCGCTGACCGCGAAAGGGCGTCGCTATTTCGTAGAGCGGGCAGTCGCGCGCGACATCGCCTGGCTCGCGCGCTCGCGCGTGTTCAAGGCTGTGCGGTATGCGCGGCAGCCATACACGTCCGCGAGCGCCGCCGACTATCTGGCGCGGCGTGTCGATCCCCTGGCCCGCCCGACCGACACGCCGCCTGTCGGCCGGCTCGGGATCTGGCTCGGGCCCAACCGCCGCATCGTCCTCGCCGAGCGCGCGCCGACCGGACGTCGGCTGTTTCTCGAGCTGCGGAATGGTGTCGTCTACGAGACGAATCTGATCGGGCTCACAGGCTTGTAGGGGCGCTAACCTGTCGGTCGCTGCGCGCGGGCGTAGCTTAGTGGCAAAGCTGCGGGTTTCCATCCCGCTGACGGGAGTTCGATTCTCCCCGCCCGCTTGTTACGTCCGACGTCTCGCGTAGTTTTCCAATGTGAAAACACGCGAGCGAGCAATGGCACGCCGAATTCGTCGAACCGAAGGTGCGTCGATCAAAGACATCGCACGGCGCGTGGGTGTCTCAGTGTCGTCGGTCAGCGTCTGGGTGCGCGACATCGAACTGACGTCTGAACAACACGCGGCCCTGGCGATGCGAAACGTGGCCTATAACCGGCAGATGAGCGGCACCTGGAAGCAGGCGGCGACTCGTCGCGGCGAGCGAGTCGCCTATCAAGAGGAAGGCCGTGCTGAGGCGCGGGGCGGGAATCCACTCTACGTGGCGGGTTGCATGCTGTTTTGGGCCGAAGGTGGGAAGCACCGAAACACGTTGCGCTTCACGAACTCCGATCCGGAAATGGTGCGCTTCTTCGTGAAGTTCCTGCGGAGTTGCTTCGACATCGAAGACGGTGCAATCCGTCTGATGTGCAACCTGTTCGCAGACCATGTAGAGCGCCAACGCGAGATCGAGCGCTTCTGGCTCGACGTGGCGGAACTGCCCGAATCGTGCCTTTGCAAGTCCACCGTGAACGTGTACTCGAAGTACAGCCTGAAAAAGCGGCAGAACAAGCTTCCATATGGAACCTGCCGAATCGCGGTGTCGCGCACACGCATCGTCCAGAACGTTTTCGGCGGTATCCAGGAAATCGGCGGTTTCACGCGGGAGGCATGGCTGGAATAGACCTGCTGTGCCCGAAAGCTCTGAGCAGCGACACAACCGCGAGCTGATCGAGCTGCTCAACGAGCTGCGCGTTGCGCTGCCCGGCGTGCAGGTCCTGTTCGCGTTCCTGCTCGCCGTCCCGTTCGCGAACGGCTTCCCGAAGCTCAGCCCGACCGATCGCGACGTCTTCTTCGCAGCCTTCGTCGCCGCGGCGCTCTCGACCGTCCTGCTGATCGCGCCAAGCTCGTACCACCGGCTGCGCTGGCGGCAGCACGACAAGGAGCGCATGCTGGTCGTCTCGAACGCCCTCACGATCGCCGGCCTCTTTTGTCTCGCCGTCGCGATCACGTGCGCCGTCTTCGTGATCACCGACTTCCTCTTCCACCGCACGTGGGCGGCGACGTTCACCGCGATCGTCGGCTCGGCGTTCTTGGTGCTCTGGTACGGCCTGCCGCTCGCAGCCGCGATTCGGGATCTGCAGCTCAGGCGTTAGCCTCGCTCGAATGAGGGTGGCCCGCCGCTCCGGGCGGGCCGATTCAAGGAATGTGGGCCGCCTCGCACTCGTCCTCCTTGTCGCTGCCTTTGTGGCGCCAGCGGCCGCTGGGACACCTGGTGCCGATCTCAAAAAGGCTCGGGGGGCAGTGCTCAGGCTCAGCGATCTGGGCCCGGGTTACGCAGTCGACGAGCAGCGGCTCGCAGTGATCGGGATTCCGAACTGCCCCGGGGCATATGCGCCGAAGCAATCCGATCTGACGATCACCGGTCATGCGGCCTCGTACTTCCGCAACCAGATCAGCGCGGTCGGATCTGGCGTCGGCGTCTTCAAGTCTCGCGCGCAACTCGCGACGTGGTGGCGGCGCACGATGCGCCCGTCCTTCGCGACGTGTCTCGCGACCACGCTCAAGGCTCATGCAGCACCGAAGTTCCTGGCTCGGATCGTCACGGCCCGGACCGTAGAAATGCCCCGGTTCGCCGAGCGAGTGGCGGGCTATCGGGTCGCACTCGTCTACCGCGTGAACGACACCGAGCGTGTCCTTAATCGCGAGATCGTCTACTTCGCCTGGGATCGCGGCGTGGGCGCGGTCGTGCTTGTGTCGCGAAACGGTCCGTGCACATGCCTCGTTCCTCTGGCTTTCCACGTATCGCGCCGGATCGCCAGCGTCCGAAACGGTTAGCCAGCGATCACGACGCGCTCGACAACGGCGTCGTCGTGTGGCTTGTCGCTCGAGTCGCTCGGCAGCTCGGCGATCTTGTCCGCGACCTCCATGCCCGACGTCACGCGTCCGAAGACGGTGTGTTTGCCGTCGAGCCACGGACAGGCAGCCGCGGTGACGATGAAGAACTGACTCCCGTTCGTGTTCGGGCCGGCGTTCGCCATGGCGAGCGCGCCGCGGTCGACCTTGTTCTGGTTGAACTCGTCCTCGAACTGGTAGCCCGGCCCGCCGCGGCCGGTGCCGGTCGGGTCGCCGCCCTGGATCATGAAGTCGGGGATGACGCGGTGGAAGATCAGCCCGTCGTAGAAGCCGTCGCGCGCCAGCTTGATGAAGTTGTCGACTGTCTTCGGCGCGTCGTCGGGATAGAGCTCGAGCTCGATCGCGCCGTGGTTGGTCTCCATGGTTGCGTTCATCTGAGGGTGTCAGCGTACGGCTCGATCGCGTGCGCCGTCGGCTCGATCTCTCCGGCCGCGAGCTTCTGCGCGATTTCACGGGCCAGCTGCTCGGCCGCGCTCTCCTGATCCGGATCGAGGACGGTGTTGACGGCCGCCAGCACGTGACCACCTGAATGCAGCTCGACGTCGACGGTCTCGAGCTCGCTGCGCGGGATGTACGGATCCTCCGGCACGCCGACGTGGACGACCACCTCGCGGCCGTCCGGCAAGGTCGCAGCCTCCTCGATCGTTCGTCCCCGCAAGCTCAAGGCGGCGCCAATCTATCCGACCCTCCCGCGATGCTGCACACGTGCCGGCCGAGCGCGAGCGCTTCGTCCACTTCCGACCGCGGACCGTGTTCGTGGTCATCGGCATCCTCGTAGCCTCGTTCATCACGCTCAAGATCCTCTGGATCTCGCGGCACGTCTTCTCGTGGATCTTCATCGCGCTCTTCCTGACGCTCGCGCTGAATCCGGCCGTCGACCACATCGAGCGGCGGATCAAGCGGCGCGGCATCGCCACGGGGATCGTCTACATCGCCGCACTCATCGCGGTCGCGCTGATCGGCTGGCTCTTCGTCCCGACGCTCGTCGACCAGGTCAACAAATTCGCGCACCAGGTGCCCGACTACCTCGACGACATCACCAAGGGCCGCGGGCGACTCGGCTTCCTGCAGGAGAAGTACCACCTCGTCGACAAGGCGCGGAAGGCGCTCCGCGAGGGTGGCGCATCGAAGCTGTTCGGGATCTCCGGGACTGCCGTCGCGGTTGCCAAAGGCGTAGTGACGGCGGTCCTCGCGACGCTGACGATCGCCTTCATGACGTTCTTCATGCTGCTCGAGGGCCCGACCTGGATGGACCGCTTCTACGCGCTGCTCAAGCCGGCGTCGCGCAAGCGCTGGCAGGCGGTCGGCCACGACATCTACCGCACGGTCGGCGGCTACGTCACGGGCAACCTGCTGATCAGCCTGATCGCCGGCACCTTGACAGCGATCGTCCTGGCGATCATGCACGTGCCTTACGCGATC
>WNGF01015297.1_pt1 | contig 15475 bp, 13 predicted proteins | sample 5400641 | NCBI WGS metagenome assembly WNGF01 (sample SAMN13153371, study PRJNA577476) | soil metagenome | isolation source: 80 cm soil or saprolite under grassland replicate 2 | place: USA:California | collected 2016-06-15
GGTGCCCGACCCGAGTAGCTCCTCGACGGCTCGCTGCCCGAGCGAGTATGCGGCGGCGGCGATCGACGAGCCGGCGCTGACCCGGGCGACGCCGAGCGCACCGAGCTCGGGGACGGGGGGAGATCCGGGGCCGACCAGCACGTTGAGCGGCGCGTCGATGCCATTGACCAGGGCTGAGATGATCGCCGGATCGTGCACACCGGGCACGAAGATCCCGCTCGCGCCGGCGGCGACGTACGCGGCCGCGCGATCAAGCGTGTCGCGCAGCCGGGTTTCTGGTTCACCGACCGCTCGCAAGTAGGTATCGATGCGCGCATTGATGAACAGCGGGATCTGCTCCTGGTCGGCGGCATTGCGCGCAGCGGCGATCCGCTCAGCCTGATCGGCCGTCTCGCGCAGCGGCGCCAGCCCGTCATAGCGCCCGTCCTCGAGGTTGACGCCGACGGCGCCCGCGGTGAGCACGCCCCTGATCGTGTCGGCGACGCCTGCGGGAGACACTGCGTAGCCGCTCTCGATGTCGGCCGTGACCGGGACGTCGACCGCCGCGACGACTCGTGCGACGGCGTCGAGCGCGGCGTCGCGGTCGAGTTGGTCGCCGTCGGGCATGCCGAGGCTCCAGGCGACGCCCGCGCTGGTCGTCGCCACTGCGCTGGCTCCTGCCGCCTCGGCGATCCGGGCGCTGGCGGCGTCCCAGGCGTTGGGCAGCACGAGCACCGAGTCGTTCGTGTGCAGCGAATGGAACAGCAATGCGATGTCACGTTGCGAATTCGTCATAGCTGGCATCTCAGCAGCCCGCACCGACAACGGTCACGCGGCTTTCTGCCGTCGCGGTCGGCGCGTGTTCGCATGACCTGCGGATGCTCGCGACAGTCGCGCGGCTTACGAGTCGAGCTCGCCCTCACACGGTATGTATATGGCTCTAAACGATCAATGTCCGGCTTTCCGCGTGACGTCTCGATCGGGACTCCTGACGTTTCCGGCGGGACATGTGCACGCGGTACGCGGGACGTCACGCTCTGATATGGCCGTCACCGGTCCGACAGGCTGCATGTAACACGCACAGAGCGTGCTCGACCGGAGGACACACCGTGACTAGCAAAAATGTCGTCGTCGGCATCGCTACCTCGGCATCTGCCCGAGCAGCCCTCGACGTGACCGTGACCCAGTCGCCCGAGGCGTCACCGATCCCGCGACGCATCCGCACCTTGCGGCACCGTCAGTGGTGGACCCCGGGTATCGCACGTGGCTTCCGCGGCTGGAGCCGCGGCCTGGCCTGCCTCACAGCCGTCCTCGCCATGTTGATCACAGGCCTCGCATCGCCCACATCCGTCGGCGCAACGACCCTGCACGGATACACGCTCTCGAACTCGCAGATCATCGGCGTGTCGCCGAACGGCTTCAAGGTGTGGATCGAGCCCACCGGCTCGCACCGCCATTCGATAGCGAGTTACTCCCGCAGCATCGGGACCCAGTTGCGTTATTACGGCCTGCCGGTGCACTACGCCGGGTACGGCAGCCCCGCCAAGACCCGGGGCATCATCACGGTCACCGAAGGCAGCCGTGGATGCTCCGGCAGCTCGACGACCATCGCGAACACCTTCTGGTATTACGCTAGCGTGCCGGGCGGCGGCTACTACATGTACCGATCCGACATCGTCATCTGTAGCGCGCGATACCAGGCCCTGTCGACGGCGAAGCGCGTCGCGGTGCTCCGTCACGAGTTCGGCCACGCGATGGGGCTCGGGCACACGAACTACACGTACAACGGATCCGTCCAGATCATGAACGCCTACCTGCACTCCGGCATCCGAAGCTACAGGTCCGGCGATGTCGCAGGCCTCAAGCGCCTGGCGCGTGGCACCGCGACCGTCCGCTCGAGGCTGAGCTGATCCAGCGCCGCAACACTCTCGCCGATCCCGAGGAGGCATGCCTCCTCGGGATCGCGCGTGTTCACCGACTGCCCGCCGTCAGGTCGGTGGGACCGTTTCGTCGCGAGCCGGGTCAGGGTTGCGCTGCCGCCATTCGTGGGCTGACGCGCTCGGCGACGAACCGGATGAAGCCCTCGATGTCGGGTTCATCGGCGGTTGGCTGAAGGATGACCGCGTCGGCTCCGGCTTGCGTCCACCGAGTCACGCCGGCCGCGATGGCGTCGGCGTCGCCAGTGATCGCGACGTCGTCGGCGGGGTCATGCGACAGCGCGCGCAATTCGTCGGCCATGCGCTGTTCGGCACCCGGGCCTGTTGCCGCCGAGACGTACACCGTGAGCGAGTGCGGCTGCCTGCGTCCCGCGCCGGGGTAGGCCGCATCGACCAGCGCACGCACCTCGCGGACGCGCTCGGGCGTCGTTCCGGCGACGAGAATGGTGCCGTCAGCGACTTCGCCGGACAGCTGCAGCGTCCGCGGGCGGACGGCACCGACGAGCAGCGGCGGCGGCGACGCGGGTGGCCAGCCCAGGGCGACGTCCTGCAGGTGGACGTACCGGCCCGCCGCGGTCACCGGACGCCCGTCGAGCAACGCGCGCAAAGCCGTCACGTACTCACGAAGCAGGGTCAGCGGCGACTCGACGCGGGCACCGACCTGGCCCATCCAGTCCTGCACGCCGTGCCCGACGGCCAGTCGAAGCCGATCGGGGAACAGCCGGCTCAACGTGGCGACCTCCATCGCCGTGAGCGCGACATTTCGCAGCGGCACCGGCAGCAGGCCCACGCCGACTCGCAGCCGCTGCGTCCAGGCCAGCGCGGCGGCCGCGGAGGCGATGCCGCTCTCGAGGAAGCAGTCCTCCCACAGCCAGAGCTCGTCCAGCCCCGCGTCGTCGGCCGTCTCGGCTGCTGCCTGCAGCCGCTCCGGTGGCAGCTGAGGGCGGAACACCACGCCGAGCGTGGGTGCGGTCATCGTCGCGTCCCTTCGTGTGCGTCCGGCGAATATGCCACTCGGGTCGGACAATCAAGCGGCCAGTGCCCGGTCCTCGGCGCGCGGCGCCGGCGCGACATATGCGGCCGGATGGACCGAAGGCTCAGCATCGCGGTGACGCGGCCACTTCTGCCGGGACTGCTGCTGCCGTCGCGCGCCGCGGCGCCGGCCGACACGCTCAGGGAGCGCACCGTTAGCGTGCACCTCGGCAACGTGTTCCGGCGGATCGGCGTGAACGACCGCACGTCCGCGGCGATGTGGGCTCGTGAGCACCTGCCCGGCGGCGAGTCGCCGACTCGGGCGTCCCGACCGACCGGTGCATCCCGCCGGGTCAGAGTCGAAGCAGGTACACCTGTTGGGTCGGGTCGCGCTGGGTACGGGTCGCGGCGCGGTCGCTGGTGAACACGACGAATCCCCCGCCGAGCGACGGGAACGTGCCGTTGCCGAGAGTGGTCAGCTGCCGCGGCGGGGTCCAGCCGGCGTCGTAGCGCGCGGTGAATACCTTCCACCGCCAATCGCTCGAGCGGGTGTCGTACCAGACGGCGCGGACCGCGCCGTCCGGGTCCAGGCTCAGCCGCGCCCGCTGGCTCATCGCCGTGGGCTCGAGCGCCACGGTCTCGAACGGCGACCACGTGCTGCCTCCGTCGGCCGATCGGCTCGAAAGCACTGACTGGCACCGGACTGCTCCAGCCGGACGTGCGAACGGCTGCGAGGATCTGCCAGTTGTCCGGGTCGGTGCCGCCGCTCGCGGGCTGGCCGGCCGGTGGGGTGTGGCCGGTCCACAGCGGGTCGGGGTCGAAGCGGTTGTCCTGCCAGGCGACAAATACCCGGCCGTCCGGCGCGGCCGTCACGGACGGGAACAGCGACGCTGGGTAGCGTGGCGAGCGGGCGTCCGTGGCGCGGTTGCCCGCGTCGATCACCTTGCCCGCGGCCGACACGTTCACCGCGGCGGCGTCGACGCCGACCACCTGCACGTACACGTCGAACGCTCCGCCGCTGTTGTCGGCCCACGTCACCACCGGGTGCTCGGCGTCGAACAATGCGATCGCCGGCTGGATTGCCCGGCCCGTGCCGTTGCTGAGCAGGACGGCCGGCCCGAACGTGCGCCCGGCATTGTCGCTGTGCCGCAGGTAGATCGCCGGACGGTGCGGCTGCTCCTGCCCGCGCTCCCGGAGGTTAGCCAGCCGTGCCGACCGAGCACGTGAATCGTGCATGGCTGGCAGATGGCAGTGCGATGAATCAACCCCGGCAGGAACTCAGGGCCGGCGGTGGAACGTGACTGCCGGGCTGTCGTCTTCGAGGTCGGCGTCCGCGGCCGACACCGCGCCGGCCGCGTCGGTCCGGAAGGTCAGCGGGATCCGCAGGTCGAGCGCGGGGTAGGCCAGCTCCCACGTCTCGAAATGCCGGTGGCTCGCCGTCAGGTCTGTCTCGCCGAGGCGCACGCTCAGCGTGTCCGAGCTGACCCTCACGTCGAGGTCGCCGTACGCCGCGTGCGTGTACGAGCCCGCGTACGCCTCGATCGGGCGGGCATGGGCGGCTCCGGCGGCCGCGGGCGTGGCGGCCGGTTCGGCTTCGGGCTCGGTCCAGAGCTGCTCGTACCAGGACGTGCTGGCGGGCTCGTCGAGCAGCTCGTCCAGCACGGTGAGCACGACGGCCAGCGGCAGGTCGCTGAAGTGCAGGTTCGCCGACGCCGTGACGCCGATCGCCTTGCCGGGAAGCAGCATCGTCTGGGTCAAGAACCCGTCGACGCCGCCGGAATGCCACAGCGCATGGCGGCCGCGGTAGAGCGCCACGATCCAGCCGGACGCGTAGCCCAGCAACCGTAGCTCGGGCACCGGACCGATGTCCGGCGGCAGGCCGACGTTGATCTGCTGGGTACGGGCGACCGCCGACGGAGCGATCCCGGCATCGGCGGCGCTGAGCAGCATGCCGAGCTGTAGCTGCAGCCACCGCGCGGCGCACTCCGCCGAGGTGATCAGCTGGCCTGCGGGCGCGATCCCGTCGAGTGCGCGCATCGGCGTGGCCACGACGTCGGCGCCGTCGAGCCGGTGCGGGCGCGCGTGGTCGGCGTCGCCGAGCATCGTCTCGACCGAGGTGAACGCGCGGGTGAGTCCGGCCGGGCCCAGCACGACCTCGGCGAGCTGCGCCTCCCAGCTGCTGTCCGTCGCCCGCTCGATCGCGAGGCCGGCGAGCGCGTAGCCGAGGTTGCTGTAGTTCATCTCCGTGCGCAGATCGCCGGCGAGTGGCAGGTGGGCCAGCCGGCGAACCAGTTCGGCGCGCGTCCAGGACGGACTGAAGATCCAGGTCAGGTCCTGGCGGCCGAGCCCGGACCGGTGGCTGAGCAGGTCGCGCAGGCTGACGCGTTCGGCGACGACCGGATCGGGCAACTCCAGCTCGGGCACCCAGCGGCGAACCGGGCGTCGAGGTCGAGCACGCCTCGCTCGTGCAGCACGCTGGCACACAGCGCCGTGTACGCCTTGGCGCACGAGCCGTGGTGGAAGAGCGTCCGCGCGCCGACCGGTGCCGGGTCGTCGACACCGCGCACGCCGGCGCCTCCGGCGTAGATCGCCTCGCCTTGCACGGCGGCGACCTGCAGCCCTGGCACCTGCCAGCGATCGAGCTGGTTCGCGGCTGCCTTCACGCTGGCCAGGTCGTCGCCGATCACGCCGCCTCGCCCCGCTGAACCTGTGCCGTCAGCAGCGACACCAGCGCCGCACGCTCCGGCATGGCGGCGACCGTGACGTGTTCGTCGTCGGCGTGCGCGCCGCCTCCTACCGCGCCCAGCCCGTCGAGCGTCGGCGTGCCGACGCCTGCGGTCAGGTTGCCGCCGGAGGCGCCGCCGACTGCGACTCCCCGGAGCGGCGCCAGCCCCAGCAGGTCGGCTGCCTGCTGTGCCTGCGCGAACAGGTCGCGGGACGCGGTTCGCGTCATCGGTGTCCACGCTCACTCGGGCGGCGGCCGGAACGGTGTTGGCGGTGGTACCTGCCTGCACCACGGCCGGCGTGACCGTCGTGCCCGCGTCGGCGTCGCCGAGCTGTGCGATCGCCAGTACCTGATGGGCGATCTCGACGGCGGCGTTGATGCCCTTATGCGGGTCGAGGCCGGCATGCGCGGCACGTCCGAGCACGTGCACCGTGTAGTGGCTGATGCCCTTGCGGGCAACCTTCAACGCGCCGTCCGCGCTGCCTTCGAGAATCAGCGCAGCACGTGCCCGACGGGCGCTGCGCTCGATGATCGGCCGTGACGTCGGTGCGCCGATCTCCTCGTCGGCCGTCAGCAGCACCTCGACGCCAGCGAGTGCCGGAAGGACGCTCAGGGCGTGCATCAGTTGCACCAGCCCGGCCTTCATGTCGAAGCTGCCCGGCCCGGTGGCGCGCCCGTCGACGACGCGGAACGGATGATCGCGCAGACTGCCGCGTGGCCACACGGTGTCGAAGTGCCCGAGCAGCAGCACGCGCGTCGGCTCGCCGAATCGCCATTGCAGGTGCGGACGACCCTCGACGACGACACGACGGGGCGGCGCCCCGAGCAGGCGCGCGCCGATGCCCGACACGACGTCCGCGCACGTGGTGAGCGCGGCGAGGTCGCTCGACGGCGACTCGCACTCGACCAGCGCGCGCAGGTCGTCGACCATCACGCTCGTCGCCTCGGCCAGGGTGGTGCGAACTCGATGCGGTTCGAGCTGAGTCACGCCTGGGCACGGGTCAGTGAGCCGAGGACGCGCGGAACAGCCGCATGACGTTTCCGCCGAGCACTTGCTCGATGTCGGGCACCGTCCAGCCGCGGGCGAGCAGCTCCGCGGTAACGACCGGCAGGTCAGCCGGACCGGCGAGCCCGGGAATCTCGGCCACCATGTCGTAGCCCGGGAACCGGTCGGCCCCGACGCCCGGCGGCGTGGTGTCGCGCTCGACCTCGGCGACGAAGTCCGGTCCGATGCCGACGTGGTCGAGCCCGGCCACCGACGCAATGTGCTCGATGTGGTCGACGATTCTCGCCACGGTTGGGTCGGTCTCGTGAACGAACCCAGGGTAGAAGTTGACGCACACGACGCCGCCGGTCGCGGCGATGCCCCGCAGGTGCTCGTCGCCGATGTTGCGGTGATGATCGTGGAGTGCGCGCGCGGACGAATGCGTCGCGAGCACGGGATGCTCGGCGAGCTCGAGCACGTGGTCGACGCCCGTCCGGCCGAGGTGCGAGACGTCGACGACGACCCCGAGCCGCTGCAACTCGGAAACTGCCGCGACGCCGGCGGACGTCAACCGGCTGCCCGTCGCGTCCTCGCCCGACCCGTCCCCGAACGCCGAGCGGCCGAAGTGCGTCAGCGACACGACCCGCACGCCCAGCCGTGCCGCCGTCGTCAGCAACTCGACGTCGGCGTCGATGCCGGGGCAGCTCTCCAGGGCCAGCAGCAGCGCGATCCGGCCACTGGCCAGAGTCGCCTCGATCTCGCGGGCGTCCAGGCACAGCCCTACCCGGTCGGCATTCCCCTCGGCGATGCGATGCGCAGCCTCGATCATCCGCAGCGTCTGGCGCAGGGCGCGTTCTGGCCGGTAGCTCTCGTCGATCCACACGGGCAGCACCTGCACATCGACGCCACCGGCAATCAGCTGCGGCAGCCACTGCTCGCGGAAGTACGTGCCCCACCGGTCCACCGGCTTGAGCACGACGGAGCAGAGCAGGTCGTTGTGCGTGTCGACGACGATCGCGTCGTCGTGGACGCGGCGAACTCTGGCGTCCACCGTCATGCCGAGACCCACGGATTGGCTCGCGCACTGAAATGCACGTAGCGCTTGCCGTCGCCGAGCCGGTAGAAGACGACCGGCGTCCAGTGCTCGGACGGTGGTTGGCGCAGTGCGTAGGAGCCGTCGCGGATCGGCAACAGCTGGTGCTCCTCGATGGGGTTCTCCTCCAGCTCCGCGAGTGGCCCGGTCAGCGTCGTCCGCATCATCAGGCGCTCACCGTCGAGGTACACATCGGTTTCGAGCGACGCGCGACCGTAGTGGCCGAGATAGTCGGCGACGTCACCGAGTGGGGCGCCCGGTGTGGGCTCGACCGGCGCGGGCACGGCGATGCCGGCGGTTTCCGCGAAGACGTCCGTTACCACGTGCTGGAACAGGTCGGAGCTCTCGCCTCCATTGGTCAGCAGGGTGACCGCAAGGCCCAGTTCCGGAACCATCCGCAGGTAAGCGGCCTGGCCGATCGTGTTGCCGTCGTGCCCGATGACGTGGCGGCCGTCCCATGCGAACCGGATCCAGCCCAGGCCCCACGACTCGCCGAGCGTGTACGGATCTGGCACGTCGACCTGGTGCTGCTGCATCTCGGTGACCGTGGACGGTGACAAGACCGGCGCGCCGCCGCCGAGGTGCATCGCGGCGAACTCGAGCAGGTCGCCGGCGGTACATGTGATCGCACCTGCTGGCCCGAGCGATCGGGGCAGACCCCAGACCGGCGCCAGGTGTTGCTTCTCCCCGTTCTCGCCGACGTGGCCGACGGCGAACCGGCCGAGCATGCACTCCTCGGGCAGCGTGAACGTCCTGGTCAGCGCGAGCGGTTCGACGATGTGGGTGCGGATCGCGGCGTCCCAGGTCAGGCCGGTGACGTGCTCGATGATCCGTCCGGCCAGGATGTATCCCGCGTTGCAGTACGAGAACGTCGCGCCGAGCGGATGGTTCATGCCTGCGTCGGCGAGCAGTTCGACGTAGCGCTCCACGCAGTCGTCGCCGCGGCCGGTGTCGGTGAACAGGTCGCCGTCCATCCCGCTGGTGTGCGTCAGCAGATGGCCGATCGTGGCGTGCGATGCCAGCTCGTCCGGCAGCTTCAGGCCGGGCAGCGCGTCGGCGAGCGGCGCATCGAGGTCGAGCAGTCCCTGCTCGACCAGGCGCATCACCACGGTGGCCGTCCACACCTTGGTGATCGACCCGATCTGGAAGACCGAGTCGGCCGTACATGCCTCGCCGGTGTCGAGGTTCAGCACGCCGGCCGCGGCGACGAACTGCTGGCGTTGCCCGTCGCTGAGCTTCACTACGCCGAGCGCCGCGCCAGGTACGTCGTGTGCCGCCGCGAGCTCCGGCAGGTGCGCCTGCCAACGCTCGGCAAGGTCTTCGAAGTCGATCCGCGTGGTCGTCGCGTCCATGCTCGAAGCATTCTCCAAGGGCGTTGTCGTTGAGTTCGTCGGGTCGCACAAAGCGAGCAGTCAGGTTGGGAGTCGACGACCAACCGTGCGCGGATGCGTCGGCCGATACTCCCTGCAGAGGAGGTTCCATAATGGACATAACCCCGCCGACACGCGACGAGCTGGAACAGCGCCTCGACGCGCTGGCCCGCAAGCACGGCGTGCCAGGTGCCGCTGCCGGAGTCCTCGTCGGTGACGAGGTGACCGTCTGCGCGACGGGGGTCACCCGCAAGGACGCCGAGGGCGTGCCGATCACCGACGACACGCTGTTCCTGGTCGGGTCGATCACCAAGGTATGGACGGCAACGCTGGTGATGCAGCTCGTCGACGAGGGACGCGTCGACCTCGACGATCGGGTCAACAGCCACCTGGACCCGCCGCTGCGGCTGGCCGACCAGGGCGTCGCAGACGCCGTCACCATCCGCCAGCTCCTCACGCATACCGGCGGCTTCTACGGTGACCGCGAGGATCCGCCCGAGCGCGGTGACGACGCCCTGCAGCGCGCGATTGCCAGCTATGCCGACCTGCCCCAACTGCACCGTCCCGGTCAGCTGTTCTCCTACTGCAACGCCGGCTACAACGTGCTCGGCAGGCTCGTCGAGTGCCTGACCGGCAGCACCTGGGACGACGCGCTGCGCGAGCGAGTGCTGTCACGGCTCGGACTCCAGCGCACGTTCACCCTGCCCGAGCAGGCGATGGTGCATCCCGTGGCCATCGGGCACGACCTCGACCTCGCCGAGAAGACGCAGACACCGGTGACGCTCTGGTGCGATTCGCGGGCCTCTGGGCCGTGCGGCGGGACGCTGGCCATGCGCGCAGCGGACCTGCTGGCGTTCGCGAAGATGCATCTTCGGGACGGCCTGGGCCCGGACGGTGCGCGGGTGCTCAGCATGCGGAGTGCCCGGCTGATGCGCGAGCCGCAGGTCACCATGTTCGACCCGGTCATGGGGCAGGCCTGGGGGCTGGGCTGGGAGATCGGCCGGGTCGACGAGCCCGTGGTCGTCGGGCACGGCGGCAACACGAACGGCCAGATGGCCCAGCTGTTCCTCGTGCCGGAACGCGGCGCGGCGATCTGCGTGCTGACCAACGGTGACGCGACCGGCGAGCTCAGAGAGACGCTGTGCGACGAGCTGCTGTCCGAGCTGGTCGGCGTCACCGTGTCGCAGCACCCGGCACCGGCTCCAGCCGGAACGCGTGTCGACCTGACCCCGTTCGTCGGCGCCTTCGGCCGCGATGACGTCCGGTTCACGTTCCGCGCTGCGGGTGACGTGCTCGAGGCCGACGTCGGTACGAGCGGCCGCGTCGCCGAGCAACTCGACTCGTTCACGACAGCCGTGACCTACGCATCCGATTCCCGGTTCCTGCTCGTCATTCCCGGCATGGAAGACGTGCCACAGCCGATCACGTTCGTCCGCGAGGGCGGCGGCGACGGACCGGCCACACACCTCGCAATGAGCGGACGGGTGCTTCCGCGCCTGCCGTCCGACACGGAAGGCGAACCACGATGAAGGCTGCCAGCCTGCTTGCGACGCTCGTGCTCGCGCCGGTGCTCGTCGCCGGCTGCACGTCGTCGAAGACGCCGGAGGGAAGCAAGGTCAAGTACGCCGACGGGGGCACCTTCACGACCGTCGTCGTCACGGACCCGGGCAGCCTGGACCCGCTGGTGACGTCCGACCTGGTCGCGAACCAGTTCATCGGCTTCACCTACGACACGCTGATCAACCTGGACAGCAAAGGAAACGTGATCCCGCAGCTGGCGACGAGCTGGCAGGCGGGACCGGACACGGTCACCTTCACGCTGCGCAAGGGTGTCACCTGCGCGGACGGCAGCACGTTGACCGCGAGCCAGGTCGCCGCGAACTTCAACTTCATCAAGAACCCCAAGAACCAGTCGACCGCGCTCGGGTACAACCTGCCCGACCAGAACTACACCGTGCAGGCCGATGACGCGGCGGGCACGGTGCAGATCAAGCTCGCGAAGCCGTTCGGTTTCCTGCTCACCGGCGCCGGCACGGTGCCGATCGTCTGCGCTAAGGGCACCAAGAACCGCAAGATGCTCGCGCACGGCACCGACGGCACGGGCCCGTTCACACTGGTCGACTCGGTGGCCAGCGACCACTACACGTTTGCGGTGCGCAAGGGCTATGGGTGGGGTCCGAACGGCGCGTCCACAGACACACCCGGATTCCCGGCCAAGGTCGTGTTCAAGGTGGTGCAGAGTGACACGACCGCCGACAACCTCTTCCTGAACGGGCAGCTCAACGAGGTCGACGTGGTCGGCCAGGACCGCGAGCGCCTGCTGCGGCACGGCTACTCGCTGGTCAAGGAGCCAGGCTCGCAGATCGACGCGTTCTTCAACGAGCGCTCGACCAGTCCGACGAGCGATCCCGAGGTACGCAAGGCGCTCAGCATGGGACTCGACCTCAACCAGGTCGCCCAGGTACTCACCGAGAAGAATGGCAAGGCGCCGGACGACCTGGAACCCAACCGGCCGAAGCCGTGCACGACGCCCACCGTTCCGGGAACCTTGCCCGCGCATGATCCGACGGCTGCGCAGGCGGCACTGACGGCGGCCGGGTGGCTGCCCGGTGCGGACGGTGTCCGCGCCAAGGACGGCACGAAGCTCGACATCAGGTTGCTCTACCCCGGCGGCACCCCGTCCGTCGACGCCGGTATGGAGCTGGTCGCCTCGTGGTGGAAGAGCCTCGGCGTGCACGTGACGCTTACCGCGAAGTCGCCCACTGCCGTGCAGCAGGTGCTGTTCAGCACGGGCGGGTGGGACGCCACCGTGCTCAACCTCGGGGTGAACAACCCGTCCCAGCTGACTGCCTACCTGTCCGGGCCGATCCCGCCGGACGGCCAGAACTTCGCAGCGATCAAGAACCCCGAGTACGACCAGCTGAGCGCTCAGGCCGTCGGAACTCCGGGGAAAGCGGGTTGCGACCTGTGGGGCAAGGCGGAGAAGGCGCTGTTCACCCGAGTCGACGTGCTGCCGGTGTCGATCAGCGAGGTGTACAGCTTCGGCAACAAGGCGCGCTTCGCCAGCGGCCTGCTGGGGCTGGAGCCGACGAGCCTGCGGCTGCTGGCCGGCTAGGGCGCCGATGGCGAGCATCGCCGTTGCGGGCCACGAGTCGTGGTGGGCGCATCGGCCCAGGACGCGCTTCCTGGTCCGGCGCCTTTCCCGGCTCGTGGTCTCGCTGGCTGTGCTGATCACGCTCGCCTTCGCGATGATCCACGTGATCCCGGGTGATCCGGTCCGCACTGCCCTGGGACCCAAGGCGTCACTGGAGCTCATCCGCGCTCGGCGGCACACCCTGTGGCTGGACCGCCCGTTGCCGAACCAGTTCCTGCACTACCTGCACGGCCTGTTCACCGGCGACCTGGGAACCTCGATCGGCTCCAACCTGCCGGTGTCGGACATCATCTCCACGCGGTTGCCGAACACGGCCGAGCTCGCCGGGCTCGCGTTCGTCGTGATCATGATGGTTTCCGTACCCCTCGGTATGGTCGCGGCGGTGCTGACGCGCGACGGCCGGCGCCGGGGCACCGACCTCGCGTTCACCAGCCTCACCGGGCTGTTCGCCACCGTCCCGGAATTCCTGCTCGGCGTCGGGCTGGTCGTCCTCTTCGCGGTAAACCTGCACTGGCTGCCGGTGGCCGGGAAGGGCGGTCCACAGTCGTACCTGTTGCCGGTCGCGGCGCTGTCGTTGGGCTCGATCGCGGCGCTGGCTCGCATCGTCCGAGCCGAGACGCTGAGCGTCCTCGGTGAGGACTACATCCGGACGGCCCGCAGCAAGCAGCTGCCGGCTCGCCTGCTGTACCTGCGGCACGTGCTCCCGAACATGCTGACCGGGACGCTGACCATCGGCGGGCTGCTGCTGGCCGGCCTGGTCGGCGGCACCGTGCTCGTCGAGAACGTCTTCGCCTGGCCGGGGCTCGGCACCATCGTCGTCAGTTCGGTCACCTCGCAGGACTACCCGGTCGCGCAGGCGATCGTGCTCATGCTGGGCGCGACGGTTCTGGTCATCAACGCCGCGGTCGACCTGATCCTGGGCGCTCTCGACCCGCGCTCGACGATCGCGGACTCATGAGTAGGCCCCCGGCCTCGGCCCTCCACTCCGCTCCTCGCTGCGTTCCTCGCTCGCTGGCGCTCGCTGCGGTACTCGCTTCGATGCTCGTGAAGGGCCTCGTCTCATGAGTAGTGGCCGGGGCGGCGTCCTCGCCGCGTTGCGCACGCCGACCGGGTTCACCGCCGCGATCGTCCTCGCCGCGCTGGCGGTGCTCGCCGTCATCGGCCCGCCGGTCTGGGGGCACAGCGCGAACCACATCGACGTCGCGCACCTGCTCGAGGGTTCCTCCGCGAAGCACCCGCTGGGCACGGACAACCTCGGCCGCGACATCCTGGCCCGGGTGCTCGTGGCCGCCCGGCCGTCGCTCACGCTGGCCGTGCTGGCCACCCTGGTCGCGGGCGCGATCGGCATCCCGTTCGGCGCGCTGCCCACCGTCGTGGGCCCGCGGGCCGCCCGATTCGTCAACGCGTTGATCGACTTCTCCGTCGCGTTCCCCGCGCTGCTGCTGGCGATCTTCGTGGCGATCGTCGTCGGCGTCGGCGCGCACGGTGCCGTCCTCGCGATCGGCATCGCCTCTGCGCCAGGCGCTGCCCGGCTGACGCAGACGCTCGCCGCCTCGGTGGCTCCAAGCTCGTCGGCGTGCGGCGCTGGCGGCTGCTGTGGCGGCACGTGCTGCCGAACATCGGCGAGCCGCTGATCCTGAACCTCACGCTCGCCGTGGGAGGTGCGCTGCTGGCGCTGTCCGGCCTCAGTTTCCTCGGCCTCGGCGTACAGGCGCCGTCCTACGACTGGGGCCGGATGCTCGACGAAGGGCTCGAACGCGTCTACGTCACGCCGGTTGCGGCGCTTGCCCCGGGCGTCGCGGTGATCATCGCCGGCCTGGCGTTCAACGGCCTCGGCGAGGCGCTTGCTTCGGTCGTCGGCGCGCGCCCCGTCACGCGCCGGCGGGCGGCAGCACCCGTGCTCGCCGAGGCCCCGGACGGCGAGCCGCCGGCGGACGCGGTGCTCGCCGTCTCGGGGCTGACCGTGAGGTTCCCGACGAAGGCCGGCTCCGTCGTCCCCGTCCGCGACGTGAGCTTCACCGTTCGGCCAGGCGAGCTGGTCGGGATCGTCGGCGAGTCCGGCAGCGGCAAGACGCTGACCGCGTTGGCACTGTCGCGACTCGTCCCGGCGCCGGGCGAGGTCAGCGCTCGGCGCCTGGAGCTTCTCGGCCACGACCTGCTGGGCCGGCCCACCGCGTCGATGCGCCGCCTGCTCGGCACGTCGCTGGCCGTGGTGTTCCAGGACCCCGGCACGTCGCTGAACCCGTCGCTGCTCGTCGGACGGCAGCTCGCCGAGGTGGCCGAGGTGCACCAAGGTCTGCGCCGTGCCCCGGCCCTGGCACGAGCCGTCGACCGGCTGCGAGCGGTACGGATCCCGAGTCCGTTGCGCCGAGCGCGCCAGTACCCCCACGAACTGTCCGGCGGCATGCGGCAGCGCGCCATGATCGCGATGGGCCTGATGGGTGACCCCGCGCTGATCGTCGCCGACGAGCCGACCAGCGCACTGGACGTGACCGTGCAGCAGCAGATCCTGCGGCTGCTGCGGCAGGTCAACGCCGACACGTCGGCCGCCGCCTTGCTGATCACGCACGACATCGCCGTCGTCGGCGAGCTGTGCCACCGCGTGCTCGTCATGTACGGCGGCCGCATCGTCGAGGAGCTCGACGTCGCGACCCTGGCCAGCCGGCCGGCCCATCCCTACACCAGGGCGCTCGTCGCATCCGTGCCCGACATGGCGACCGACCGGCGCCAGACATTGGCCACCATCGCCGGACGGCCGCCGCAGGCGCACGAGATCCCGGACGGCTGCGCCTTCGCCCCTCGGTGCCCGCACGCCACCGACCAGTGCCGCGAGGCGCTGCCGGTCCTACGCTCCGTCGACGCTGCGCAGACCGTCGCCTGCTGGGACCCCCAGCTGAGCGCCCTGCCGCAGCGCGTCGCGTCGCAGGAGGTCAGTCAATGACGACGCTCGAGATCCGCGGCCTGACAGTGCGCTTCGCCGGCAGGCACCGCATGCTGACCGCTGTCGACGGCGTCGACTTGCACCTGCCGAGTGGCCAGGTGCTCGGCCTGGTCGGCGAATCGGGCTCGGGCAAGTCGACGGTCGCCCGGGCGCTCGTCGGGCTCGTCCCGATCAGCGCCGGGCAGGTGTTGCTCGACGGCGACGACATCGCCGGAGGCCGCCGCGGTGCCGCCGCTCGGCGGCAGATCCAGATGGTGTTCCAGGACCCGTACGGATCACTCGATCCGCGGATGACGGTCGGCGAGACCATTGGCGAGGC
>WNGF01005851.1_pt1 | contig 15473 bp, 13 predicted proteins | sample 5400641 | NCBI WGS metagenome assembly WNGF01 (sample SAMN13153371, study PRJNA577476) | soil metagenome | isolation source: 80 cm soil or saprolite under grassland replicate 2 | place: USA:California | collected 2016-06-15
CTGCTTTTTCCCTTTGGTCGGTCCGTCGATCATCTGGTAATCAATGGTCTTGGGCTTCCTGGACGGGTCGATGGTGAACTTTGCCTTCATGAAGAGCTGTCCTCCGACGGTCACGGTGGTTTCATCTCCCTTGCATACACGTTTGGAGTTCCCGCGCATTCCGTCCGGCATGACGTAGCCATCAGCCGACCCGGAGACCATGGACCATTGACCCTGGAGCTGAGCCATGTCTTTCTTCATTGCCCGATCGTCTTCCGCACAGACGGTGGCAATCGCCATGGTAATCAGGCCGAAAAGCAGCAACGTCCTTTGTGTGTCTTTCATTATATTCTTTCCGTTGGTGTGGTCTGTTATCGGATAACGCCAAAAAACGGATGTGACCCGGCGGGCACGCCCGGACGGTGTCAGCGCCGGCTCATGAACCTGGTTGACCGGTCTTGTCCTCACTGATGAACCCGGCCTTCCTGAAGGCTGTCAATCCCTCCGCCGTCAATTGCTCCAGCTCCTTAAAGAGCGGTTCGTCCACAACTTTGAAATTGAAGCACGTCTTGCCTTGCATGCGCGCCTTCAACTTTTTCGACAGGCCAGCGAGCAACTTCGGGTTTTCGTAAACGCCCATGAGATGATAGCTCACATACCCTTTCCCGATTTGAACCCAGGCGACGGGTATTACCGGTTTCCGCATCTTGCCACCCCACGCCCGCACCGCGGCGGGACCGGCGCTGGCCTCCAGGCCATAATGATCGGGCGTATCGTGCCGCACGGAGTATGTTCCGGCGTATTTTTGAAGGATTCCCCGCAATCGAACTAAGATGGGTTCAAACTCGGATGACATGTTACTGCGGACCGTACGTACTCACTGCCCACCGTATCGCCGCCTGTTCGCCGAAAACTTTCATTCGATCGAAATAGTTGATCAAATCCTGGTCCGACATTGTCCGGAGGACCGTTTCGGTTTGTTGCGCGAGGGCTTTGATAGCCTCGCGGCGTTGAGCGAGCGCATCAATTTGGTTCTGCACCGTTTGGCCGGTGTCGCCATACGGGCTGTTCGGGTCCATCGCATTAAAGACGATCCGTTGAAGAGCAATGCCGACCAAACTTTGAATGATCGTGAGCGATCGGGGGTCGTCAAGCCGCTGGCCCAGGTTTATCGCCATCTGCAAGGCCGCTTCGGCGGACGCCCCATCTCCCGATTGCCGGTAGGCATTCGCCAACTCCACCAGCTTTAGGCTCACTTGTTTGTATTCGGCCAATTGCGGCAGCAGCAACGTGCTCGTCGCAATCATTTTGGCCTCGGCGTCTGAATAGCCCGCGGCGCGGTACGCTTCCTCGCTGTTCTGCATGAAGTCGAGCGAGTAATCCTGGATGGGTTTGGTGGCGGCGGCCGAAAGGTCCTGGACGGCCTGGTCGTTCTGGCCGGACTTGAAGTAATCGCGCGCAGAAAGGTAATTCGCAAGCGCGTTGTCCGGAGCTGATTGCTTGAAAGCGTCGAGCCATTGGCGGCGTTCTTCAGGAGACTGACTCCGGAACCACGCGACGTAATCGAGCCGGGGATCAGCCGGGTACTTTTCCATAGCCTCCCGCAAAAACGTCCGATCGTCCGTGGCGTGGAATGCGGCCAGCAGGCTTCCCACGCTGCGATGATTTTTCTCAAGGTAGGACTGGACTTGCTCCGGACTCAGCTTGGGAAATTCCTCTCCCTCCAACAATCGGGCGATTAAATTGGTGTGCGACGGGCCTTCCGGAAATGGATCAACACGCGGCGAGGACACGGGAAAACGCGATGCAGGCAGGCGCGGTTCGACTGCCTGCCTTGCTGAATGCGAACGGGTTTGTTCCGGTGGCGGAACGGGGTTGGCGAGCCGGGGACGCTTGTAAGCCACCCAACTCAAGGCGAACAATATTGCGGCAACAGCAACGACGAGCTTCAATCTCATGCGTTCAATTATACCTTCTTTATTGGACAGGGCTGCAAACGAATCATCCCGTGTCTCAAAGGGCTCTGGGCGCTCCGTTCGCATCGCGGTTCTCAGAGACCAGAAGGCGGCAGCGGGAGTCAGCGGAGAGTGGTCTGTCCGCCAATCGCGCAAATGGACGCAAAATTCCTCCTCGAAGACATTGGCGTTAATTAGCGCAATTCGTGTCTGAAGAAAGACTCAGCCCGGTGTGGCCAGACTCTGGCGCAACTATCCGTGCGCGATTCGCGAACTCTCCGGTTACTTCTTCCGCGTGTACTCGATCGTCATGATCTTGTTCTCCTGACCGTCGTCGCCGATGATGTACATCGTGAACGTCATATGGTCATCATCCGGCATGTGCGTCACCATCTTGTGCTTGGCGAGTTTGCCGTCCGGTCCGGGGGCCTCGCCCGTCATCGTCGTTGTCTTTTTCTCTTTGTCGTGCGTGCCTTCGAGCAACATCGGCCGTGTGCTCATGGAATCCACCCACACCGACACGTACTTTTTCTTCTCCGGATCATAACTGTCCAGCCCCTGGCCCGAGAATTTCTGGTCAGCGAATTGGCCCTGGAAATCGCTCATAAGCCACATGCCGCCGCATATCATCTTGTACGTTGCTGTCGCCGGTGATTCGTTGGTTCCCATCTTGACTTTGGCGTTCCACGTCCCCTCCAGTTTCTTGAGGGCCTCATGCTCCGGACCAGGGGCGGGGGGAGCCTGCCCCAGTGCGGCGACCTGAGCCATGGCGAACGCAAGCAGAATGGAGCCGAGAATGGAGAATTGGGCCTTGGTTTTCATGAAGTTGGAGATTCGCAGGGCGAACGGAAGAAGTCAAGGCGACAGGGGGTGTTCTTGCCATTCGCAAACGAACCCCGGCCCTTGAGATTTCCGGGCGTTGGGATACTTTGCAAGCACTCAATTTGTCATATGTCGAACCAATCCACCGTCCAACTCTGTCCCGCCCAAAAGAGAACTTTCGATAATCTGTCGTCGGGCCTGCAGGTCGGGACGATTGTTCGCTTGTGGGGCGGAGTTGGCCGCGGCAAGAGCACGATTCTGAAGCAACTGCACAGAAAGACCGGCGGAGTCCTTCTGAACATGAAGGATTTCGTGGAAGCCTCCGCTAAAAATCATCCCCTGGCGCTCGAAGAAACTCTTTACCAACTGCTCTTCGACGCGCTCAGGTCGCACCCGGTTGTCATCGTGGATGACGTGCACCTGGTCGATCTTTCCTCTGCCGGCTGCAATTTCTATCCGCGCTCAGGTTATTTCAATACCATCCTGATGGGCCTGTGTTCCTACGCGATTGAAGCGAAGAACAAACTCATCTTCAGCACCACAGGCCACCTGGCCGAAGCGGCGGAACAACGCAGTTACTCTTTCGGCATCGAGCGTTTCAAGGTCGAGGATTACGCCGCGCTGGTGGAAACATTTTGCGGGGCGAACGCTTCCAAAAAACTGGACTTCGAGAAAATCTTTCGGTTCGCGCCCAAGCTCAACGCCCATCAGTTGAAAGCCGCCTGCCAGTGGCTGGTGAACTTCAAGGAACTCAGCACGGACACGTTCATTGAATACTTGAGATCGCAACGCCTCGCCAGCAACGTGGACCTGGGCGAGGTCCAGGCCGTCGATCTGACCGACCTCAAGGGCGTGGACGACGTCCTGCGCAACCTCGAAATCAATATCGTGCTGCCGCTGGAAAACGATGCGCTGGCCAACCAGTACAAACTGCGGTCGAAACGGGGCGTGCTCCTTTACGGGCCGCCCGGCACCGGCAAGACCACCGTCGGACGCGCGCTCGCTCATCGGCTCAAGGGCAAGTTCTTCCTGATCGACGGGACATTCATAACGGGCACCAGCGATTTCTACAATCGCATCCATCACGTGTTCGAGGCCGCCAAAGACAACGCGCCTTCGATCATTTTCATCGATGACGCGGACTCCATTTTTGAAGACGGTGAGGAGCGGGGGCTGTACCGCTATCTGCTGACGATGCTCGATGGCCTCGAAAGCGAAAGCGCCGGCCGCGTCTGCGTCATGATGACCGCCATGAACGTGGCGCATCTCCCGCCGGCGTTGGTCCGTTCCGGGCGCGTGGAATTGTGGCTGGGAATGAAGCTGCCCGATCCGCAGGCCCGCACGGAAATTCTCAGCCAACACCTGCAAAGCTTGCCGGCGGAACTGCGCGACGCGGACGTGCCTCAACTCATTGCCGCGACCGAGGGTTTCACCGGCGCCGATCTCAAACGCACGGTTGAAGACGGCAAGGCGATTTATGCCTACGACAAATCCAAAGGTGTGGAAATGCGGCCGACGACCGAATATTTCATGCGCGCGGTTGAAGCGGTGAGAGAAAACAAGGAACGCTACGCCGAAGCCGAAGCCCAAATCGCGCTGCGCCCGAAATCTCCTCTGTCCGGATTCATGAGTTCGTTTATTTCCTCTCAGGTCATCAAAAGGGATGAAGACGAATAGTGGCCATTGAACGCAGGTCTGGATGCAAGGTCCTGCCGCGGCGCGACGCGCCGCTACTGAGCGGGCGCTCAGTTTGATCCTGCCAGCCGACGCATAAAAGCCGGCAAATTTGATTCGCCGGGAGTTCGGCAATGTTGCTGCCCATCAACCCGTAAAGAGCATGAGCGACGCCGGCATCTGGGTGGAAATGACCGGATTAAAGCGGAATCGGCTTTTTCAGTTCAAACGGTATTTCGATTTGTTTTTGACGTAGCTGATTATCAAAAGCTTGTACGATTACCGACACGTACGACCGACGCGGACGGCGAGTGGAAGAGTTGATCCAATTTGACCGGCCCGTCGATGGCACGGTGGATCGCGTTTCGAGGATCACCTACAGTTACGATCGCCGGGGAAATTTGGTTCGGCTGGTGACCGAATCGGCTTCGGACGTGAATGGACCCTGGAACATTGTCGCCACCGAGACCCGGACTTACGACGCTCGCGGCAATCTGATCGCCCTATTGCGCGCATTGGGTTTAAGAGGAGATGGGACCGCCGACTACGTCGTGAAGTCGAGCTACACTCTCGATGCGCGCGGTCATGTTGTCCTCGCGGTAACCCAGACGGAATACGGGATTGAAGGTGTTCCGGATGGAATCGAGCGACGCAGCTACACCTACAACCGGCGTGGCGATGTGGTCTCCTCGACTGACGAATTCGACGAAGGCGATGGATTAGTCGATGCGATCATGAGAACAAGCTACGAGTACGACGCACACGGCAATTTGGTTCGAACGGTGGATGAATATGACTCGAACGCTGACGGACTCGTCGATGCAATCCGAACCACGACCCGAACGTGGACCCACGTGTCGGCGGCGCGTTGAGGACGCCACGCGCTTTTCCGTCGGCGAGGATGCCCAAGATGCGCACGACAAGCGATGGGTCTCTTTCCCGAATAGCTCCAGGCACCGGGCCGGAAGCATTGTGCATTTTTGTGAGTCACAGCGACGAAGGTTTGTCTGTAGCCCGGAGATGGCGGCGACAGCGAAGTATGACCGCCTTTTTGAAGGTTCTCAAATCAGGTTTGGGAGTCGGCAGCGTGTCGTAGAGCCTTGCCGCTTCCTGTTCGAATAGTGCTTTGGCCTGGTCGCGCTCCGGTGCGAACGGATCAAGAGCGTTGGCAATCGATCGTAGAGAGCAGCCAACTGAGGGATGCACTCGGCTGGAACTCCGCCTAGGTGTGCATCTTCTGGAGGCGAAGGCATTTGCTGCGAAGTTCAAGAACGCGGTCGTAATACTGCTCCGCTCCGCAGGCCGGGTGAGCGTCCACCAGTCGGCCCAATCGTACCGCAAACTCGTCACAAACCCGGACCATTGTTTCCCACCACTTACTGATGCGCTCCAGGTCCTCCTCGCGTTTCGTGCACAGAACCACGACGCGGTAAACGGTGAGCAATTCCGCCTCAAGCTGACGCGCCGCCTCATGGAAAGGCGCACAGAGCTCGCCAGGAATCGACGTCAGCCGTTGCTCAAACGCGGCCAGCGATCCGCGCGAAAGCTCCAACAGGTCCGATTCCCTCAAGCATTCATTCATGGCCGCGAAGGTACGTCATTTTACAAAATAAACCAAGGGGGAAATCGAAACCGCTCGCGCCTGCGGAATGAAGTTGTGTGTCACAATGAATTCGATTTCTCCGATTTCTTTGTTGTCTCACATTTCGCCTCACGGGTGTTCGGACGCCGTGGATTCGACGCGATAGAGGTCCGTCTTCGTTCTGAGATAAAAGGCCTTGCCTGACACCGCGGGCGAAGCCATGAAGCCGTTCGCCAGCGTGTTCGTCGCCAGAACCTCGAAGGTGCGACCCGGTTTCAGGACGGTGGTTGTGCCGTCCTGACTGAAAAAATAGAGCCGCCCATCCGCATAAATGGGCGAGGCCGCGTATTGGCCGCCGATCCGTTCCGTCCAGACCACCTGTCCGGTGGCCGCTTCGACGCAGCTAATGAAACTCTCCTCGGCCGCCGTGTAGATCAGGCCATCCACCAGAATCGGCGAGGCGTATTTGCCCACGTGCGTCTTGAGTTTCCAGGCCACGTGCGTGTCGGTCACGTCGCCTTGTCCGTCAGGCTTGACCGCCCACAGTTCCTTTTTCATCAGGCCGGTGACAAAGAAAGCCAGGCCCCGATCGTAAATCGGCCGGGGAGCGACGGACCAGTCGGCGTATTGAACTTTCCAGAGTTCCTTCCCGGTCCGCGGGTCGTAACCATACGCCGCCTTGGCGCCGGCGCTGAGCATTTGCGGTTTTCCCCCGACCGTCGCGATCAAGGGCGTGCTGTGGGCCTTGCGCAAATCCCCGTCCTTCGCCATCGGCCCGGGCACATTCTCATCATTCCACGCGACCGAGCGATTTGTTTTCCAGATGGTCTCGCCGGTCTTCTTGTCGAGAGCGGCAAGGTACTGGAGATCGGCGCCATCGAATGTCAGGATCACCAGATTTTCAAAGGAGACCAGGGACGAAGAGGCGCCGCGATAATGCCGGCAAGGGAGGTCGTTCCGCTGCCAGAGAACCTTGCCCGTGCCGGTAGCCAGGCAGGCTGTCCCGGCGCTGCCGAAATGGACATAAACCCGGCCAGGCTCGATGAATGACGAAGGCGTCGCATAACAATTCATTGAAGCGCCGTTGCCGAGCGGTTCCGGGTTGTCGGTGTGAAACACTCTTTCGTTGAACCGAACTTTGCCAGTCTCGGCGTCCACACAGATGGCGAAGTAATCGTGACCTTCCAACGTTGCCGTGGTCAACCAGACCTGGCCGTCCAACACCACGGGCGTGGACCAGCCGCGATGCGGAACCTCGGTTTTCCATTTGATGTTGTTGGTCTCGCTCCAGCGAAGGGGAAGGCCGATGGGATGGGCATCACCCGGCGCGGAGACATTGCCGTCACCGCGCGGCCCGCGGAACTCCGGCCAGTCCGCTCGCGCGGCCAGCCGACTGAAGGCCATTAGAACCAGCGCCAAAACGACCATCAAGCCTGGGTGATGGCTGCGCACTGACGCCTTGTCGGGAGCGATGAACGGGCTCTGTAGGTGATTCATCGCAGCAGGGTGACAAGGCCGGTCGGACAAGGCAAGTCAACGGTGCGGGTCTCTCGTCCTGATGACGACCAACAGCTCGATCAACGTCAAGTCTCGGCGGTTGCTTGAAACCATCCCGGAGATGGGCCGTTTTGCTGGGATTAGCCAAGCCCCCCACTCAGCCGGTTGACAAGGGCAACGTCGCACGCGAACAGCCTGGACCGTTATGGTTGAACGGTCCGGTAGTATCGTCGCTCGAAGTTTGCGGCGGCAGAATCGAGGAATTGCACGGAGCCGAGCGTCGGCGTGTTGGTGAAAATGGGGTTCCAATTTACGAGATTTGTCGAGGCGTAGATGGCGACGGGATTCGTGCCGCGCGCGCCGTCCACCTGCAATCGCAGTCCTTCGGTCGTGAATTGAAGGCCGGCAGTATTGAACTGGAGCGTGGGCGGCAGCACGGCCACGGTCACAAGGCCCGTGGCGCTGTTGCCGGCGTCGTTGACAGCAGTGAAGGTGAAGGTGTCCGTGCCGATGAAATTCGTGGGCGGCGTGTAACGAAGGTTGTTGGCGTACTTGACCGTGGCAAAGTCCAAGGCGCCGAAGCCGCTCCCGGAACCGGAAGAAGCGCCGGTGACATAAACGGCGCCGTTGAGATCCGTCGCGATGTCTCGGGGGTTGTCGCTGGCGTTGGCCGGACCGTTGTAGCGGTTCGTCCAGACCGCCGTGCCATTGGCCGAGCATTTGAAGGTGGCATAGTCATAGTTGGCTCCGCCCAATGGGGTGGCATCACACGCGAGGTAAAAATTCCCGGCGCTGTCCACGGCGGTTCCATCCAGGAACGGCCCGACAGCGCTCGGGTAGATAAAGCGATTCGTCCAAAGAACCGCCCCGCCGCTGGAGAATTTTACGGTGGTAAAGTCGGCAGCCGAGCCGTTGCCGTTCACTGAGCCGCCGGTGAAGAACACGTTGTCCGACGCATCCAACACGATGGTGGGAACCCCGCCGCCGACGTATCCCGGTCCGGCCATGACGTTGGTCCAGAGCGCCACGCCGTCGTTTGAATATTTTAGCGTGATGTATTTCTGGTCCGGGGTGCCGCCTTGCGAACTTCCTATCACAATCAGGTTTCCCTGGCGGTCAACCGTAATGCCGTCAGCGCTTTCGAGGTTGACGAGGCTATAATGGTTCGTCCACAGGCTCGTTCCGTCAGCGGCGTACTTCAAGGTCACGAAGTTACCGCCTGGATCGGACGAACCGCCGGTGACGAACACATTGCCGGTGCCGTCCACGGCGATCCCGGAAGGATTGTCCATACTGCTTGCTGACGCATGGAAATAGTTTATCCAGGCCTGATTGCCGGCGGTGTCGTATTTGACGGTGATGTAAGCCGGGTTGTCGAAGTCGAAGGGAGAGAGGTAGGCATTGCCCGCCGCGTCAACAACGAGGTCGACCGGGAATATAAAGCCGCCGCCCGAACCGGTGAAGCGATTGGTCCAGACCGGATCGCCATCGGTTGAGTATTTGACGGTGGCGAGTTCCATGCCGCCCGCTGAGTTGATGGATTCGCCGGATACATAAATGTTGTTTGCCCCGTCGAGTGCGATCAACCAAATCCGGTCCCGCCCATGGTCGGGGCCGTCGTAACGATTGGTCCAGGTTGCCGTGCCGTCGGGCCGGTACTTGATCGTGATGAAATCGGCACCCGTTCCAAGGCCCAAAGAATAGCCGGCGACGACGATATTGCCGTCGCTGTCCGCAACCACTCGAGTGCCCTGGTCTTCGCTGCTGGCCAATCCGTTGAAACGTTTCACCCAGGCTTGAGTGACGACCAAAGAGACACGTCCGCCTTGCGCGGAGTTGGTTGCCACGCTGGAGACCATCAGCTTCGTGGGAGGTCCCGTGAGGTCGGGCAAGCCGTTCGTCAACAACGTGGTGGCGGCGAAAACGAGGTTGCTGTTGCGAAGGGTCGTGAAGGGGCCGGATTGCGCGAGCGTGATTGTGGTGCCGGCGGCGGCGACGAGCAAACAAACGAAGACCCTGGATACGCGGCACATAGGTGAGCCTTGATAATCACCAGCTTTTCCCCGCGCGTCCACTAAAAACGGGCGTGCAATCGGCGGCTGAAATCTGTTCGCACAGAGGCGCGTCTCGTTGTTAAGGTCTCGTGACGATGAACCCTTTCTTTCGCGCGGGATGGTTTCTGGCTGCGGTTGTCTCGGCCTGCGCAGGCGCAGCGGAGCAGGTTCAGCAGCAGGACATTTTTGTCGCCGGCACGGATGGCTATCACACGTATCGCATTCCTTCGTTGATCGTCACCAGGAAAGGAACGGTGCTGGCGTTTTGTGAAGGGCGAAAGAGAAGCGCATCGGACACGGGCGACATCGATCTGTTGCTCAAGCGCTCGCTCGATGGCGGCAAAACGTGGACTCCACCGCAGGTCGTTTGGGACGATGGCGGGAATACGTGCGGCAACCCCTGTCCGGTGGTGGATGAAAAGACGGGACTCATTTTTCTATTGCTGACCCGCAACGCAGGTGACCTCAGCGAAGAAAAAATCACAGCGAAGCAAGGGGAGCGTACGGTCTGGGTCTCAGGGAGCAAGGACGACGGAATGACCTGGTCGTCTCCGGTGAACATTACGGCTTCGACTAAAGACCCGTCGTGGGGTTGGTATGCAACCGGGCCAGGCGTCGGGATCCAGATTCAGCACGGTCCGCACCAGGGGCGTCTGATGATCCCTTGCGATCATGCTTGCAAGGAAACGAACGACACGTCGCGCGGCCGCGTCATTGAGCGCGGCGCCCACGTCATTTACAGCGATGATCGTGGCGAGACGTGGAGGCTGGGCGGAGCAGCGCGACCCAAAATGAACGAGTGCCAGGTTGTTGAACTGGCGGACGGCAAGGGAACATTGCTGTTGAGCCTGCGCAGTTACTTCGGAGACAACCGGCGCGCCCAGTCCGTCAGCTTCGATGGCGGGCAGACCTGGACTCCGCCGGAGTCTCATCCGCAACTCGTCGATCCGATCTGTCAGGCCTGCGTGCTGCGTTACAACTGGCCGGAGGGGAAAAGGCCGGGGCGCATTCTCTTTTCCAACCCGGCGAGCCCGCGTCGGAAAAACATGACCGTGCGAATCAGCTACGACGACGGAAAGACCTGGCCGACAGCCAAAACTCTCCACGCGGACGCCTCGGCGTATTCCTGTCTGTCAGTGCTGCCGGACGGCACCATCGGTTGCCTTTACGAACGCGGCGGCACGAATGCCTACGAAAAAATCACTTTCGCCCGATTTCCCCTCTCCTGGCTGGAAGGAAAGGACTAAATGACGGACCTGATTCAGACCGAAGACGCACTCGACGAGGTTTTGACCCGACCCCGGCCAGTGCTCGTTGAGTTCATCCGCCAGGTGTCCAGCCCGCTGGTGATTCTCGGGGCCGGCGGCAAGATGGGGGCGACGCTTGCCCGACTGGCCCGACGAGCAGCGGAAGCGGCCCGCTGTGAACTTGAGTTGGTCGCCGTCAGCCGGTTTTCGGATGAATCGGGGCGGCGCCGGCTCGAGGAGCACGGTGTCAGAACGCAGCGCGCGGATTTGCTCGAGCGCGACGGAATCCGGAAACTTCCCGATTCGGCCAACGTCATTTACCTGGTCGGACTGAAGTTCGGGACGGCGCAAAATCCGTCTTTGACGTGGGCGGTCAATACGCTGGCGCCGGCGCACGCCGTCGAGCGATACGCCTCGGCGCGCGTCGTCGCCCTTTCCACTGGCAACGTCTATCCTTACGTGCCGGTTGGGTGCGGCGGCGCGACCGAGGACCATCCATTGACACCGATGGGTGAATATGCCAATGCGGCCGTGGCCCGCGAACGCCTCCTCGAATACGCGTCGCGCAGGAACGGCACACGCATTGTGCTGCTGCGGTTGATCTATGCCGTGGAACTGCGTTACGGCGTTCTGGTGGACATCGCGCGCAAGGTATGGGCGGGGGAGCCCGTGAATGTGGCGAACGGCTGCTTCAATTGCATCTGGCAGGGTGACGCCAACGAGATGATTCTTCGGGCGCTGAACTTAGCGTCCAGTCCGCCCGCAGCGTTCAACCTCACTTGTCCGGCGGCTGTGTCGGTGCGCGAAGTGGCCGGGAGATTTTCCGAACTGCTCGGACGTCCGGCGAAGTTTATCGGCGCCGAGTCTGACACGGCGCTGCTCGGCAACGCGGGCAAACTCGGCGCCGAACTCGGCCCTCCTGCGACTCCGCTGGAAGACATCCTGGATTGGACCGCCCAGTGGGTGAAGAGCGGGGGACGTTACTGGAACAAACCAACGCACTTCGAAGTGCGCGACGGCCAATACTGAACATGGCGCACTTCCCGCAACCGCAAGACTGGGTCCGGGCCAGGTTGCGCGGGGGTCTGGTCATCCCCGCGCATCCGCTCGCGCTCACCTCCGGGCGCAAGCTGGACGTGCGTCAGCAGCGCGCGTTGACGCGTTATTATCACGCCGCCGGCGCGGGCGGCATTGCCGTGGGTGTGCACACAACGCAGTTCGCCATTCGCGATCCGAAACACGGCTTGTTCAAGCCGGTGCTTCAGCTCGCTGCGGAAACCATCGCCGACTGCGACGCCCGCCAGGCCACCGCCACGGTTCGGATCGCGGGAATTTGCGGGCCGACCCCCCAGGCCGTGGCGGAAGCGACCTTCGCGCGCGCAACCGGCTATCACGCCGGTTTGCTTTCCCTGGCGGCGCTCAAGGAGGCCGACGAAGATCAACTCATCGCCCACTGTGAAACCGTCGCGCGGGAGATTCCGCTGTTTGGATTTTACCTGCAGCCGGCGGTCGGCGGACGCGTCCTGCCCCGCTCTTTCTGGCAGCGTTTTGTGGCAATCGCGAATGTTGTCGCGATCAAGATTGCGCCTTTCAACCGCTACCAAACGTTCGAGGTGGTCCGCGGCGTCGCGGAAGCGGGCCGCGCCGCCGACATCGCGCTCTATACGGGCAATGACGACAACATCGTTCTCGATTTGCTGACCGAATATGCGGTTCCGACGGACCGCGGCGCAGTGCGCGTGCGCCTGGTCGGCGGGCTGCTGGGTCATTGGGCCTGTTGGACGCGCAAGGCGGTCGATCTCCTGAGCGAATGCCAGCGTTGGTGTGGCCGTAAAACGATCCCCTCGTCGATGCTCACGGTCGCCGCCCAGGTCACGGACTGCAACGCCGCTTTCTTCGATGCCACGCACAACTTTGCCGGCTCCATTGCCGGCATCCATGAAGTGTTGCGCCGGCAGGGTTTGCTCGAAGGCACCTGGTGTCTGGACCCGCACGAGACACTGTCGCCCGGCCAAATGGAAGAGATTGATCGTGTCTATCGGGATTATCCGCACTTGCACGACGATGACTTCGTCCGTGAACATAAAGATGAGTGGCTGACTGGATGAACGTTCCGCTGCTTCGAAAATGAAGACCCCCATGAAAAGCTGCTCTATTCGCGTCTATCGACCGGATGACCTGGACGCCATCAAACGACTGACCGTGGAAGCGTTTGCCGGCGTGACGCTCGAACAAAATGTCGAAGAAGTCCTGGGCCTTTTGCGCGGACACGACTGGCGCTGGCGCAAGGCCCGCCACATCGATGAAGACGTGGCGGCCAATCCGGCCGGCATCTTCATCGCGGACGTCCGGGGCCGCATCGCCGGCTACATCACGACGCGAATCGATCGGGAGGCGGGCAAAGGCCGGATTCCCAACCTGGCGATTGCCGCTGAATTTCGCGGCCGGGGACTGGGCCGGCAGCTCATTGAACGGGCGCTCGATTATTTCCGCGGCGAAGGCCTGGAATACGCGATGATTGAAACGATGGCCCAAAATGTCCTGGGTAACCATGTCTATCCGGCGTGCGGTTTCGTGGAAATCGCGCGCCAGGTCCATTTCGCGCGGAAACTCTGAGCGAGCGACGAAGCAGAGCGCAGAACAGTCTGATGCGCCTGCGGCAGGTACAAAAAATGTTATAGCTATAACAATAAATGTACCCACTTTTTCTGGACCCTGTTGAAGTCGCGCGTTCAAAGAATGCTTTCCCATCCTGCTTCAGTCGGGTAAGCAGATCCGCATTATGCAAACCTTCAGAATCCTTTTATTCCTCATCGGCACGATTTCCGCCGTCCGCGTCGGGGGCGCCGAACCCGCGGCTGGAAAACAGGTGGAACAGGAGCTCAAACTTCCCGACAACAAATCCGTTCCTTATTTGCTCTACCTGCCAAAGGACTATGATTCGAAAGAAGCCAAGTGGCCTCTGCTGCTGTTCCTGCACGGACGAGGCGAGAGTGACGGGCCGTTAAGCGTGGTCAAAAAGTGGGGACCGCCGCGGTTGATCGAGCGCGGAGAGAATTTTCCTTACATTGTGATTTCTCCGCAATGTCCCCGCCAGGAGTCGTGGCCGCAACCGGGGCAGCAAACGTTGCTGTTGGCCTTGCTGGATCACATCGAGAAACAATTCAAAGCGGATGCGGACCGGGTTTATTTGACCGGATTGAGCATGGGTGGGTATGGCGCCTGGCGGTTGGCGGCCGATCACCCGGAACGGTTCGCCGCGCTCGTCCCGATTTGCGGCGGCGGAAAACCCGGGGACGCGGTCCAGCTCAAAGGAATGCCGATCTGGGTGTTTCATGGCACCGAAGACAAGGCGGTCCCGTTTCAACGTTCGGTGGAAATGGTGGACGCCCTCAAGGCAGCGGGCAGTACCGCCATTCGATTTACTTCACTGGAAAACATCGGCCACAATTGCTGGGAAGCGGCTTACGCCACACCCGAGGTCTATCAGTGGCTCGAAAAACAATCCCTTTCGCAAAACGGCGGGCGGGCCAAACAGAATTAACTTCCAACATCCAACTCCCAACCCGACATTGCGCCTGGTTCGATGTTCGGCGTTGGTTGTTCCACGTTTTTCTGCGGTTGGTTGCGGCGCCGGCGCGATGCGAACAGGGTGAGTTCAAGAATCGTCGCAAGAGCCGTAGCCGCCGAGGTTACGAGGCGGAAGTGTTTTTCGTGCCAAAATCCGCCTCCTTACGTCGGCGGCTACCTGCTTGAACTCACCCTCCGATGCGAACATTCGGGCCCGCCTGGAGGTGACAATTCCGCGGCGAACGGTTAGAATCCTTGCGAATTAAACCCGGGACAACTTGTGATGCGACTGACCACCCAATTGCTGGCCGGCTTGCTTGCGGCATGGAACGTGAGCGGCGCGGGATTGAAATCCCCTCCGAAAGAAGGCGAAAACCCGGCGGAACACCTGCCGCCCAGGATCCGACGTGTGACCTGGTTCGGCGAGCGCGCGGACTGGTCGCATGACGGCAAGAGGATTTTGTTCGTCGAGAAAACCTTTGGGGATGTGTACGAGATTGACCTTGCCACGGGCGTGATTCGCGCGATGACCCATCATTATCCCCACTGCGGCTACACGCGGGCGCTGTATCTGGCAAACGGGGACATCCTGCTTTCCGGCCCGGACCATATCGATCCAAAGAAGCCGGGCGACGCGCGGACCCAATGCTGGCTTTACGTGCTCGACAAAAGTCTGGGCCGACCGGCCGTGCCGCTGGGCAGCAAGTGCAGCGAGGGCCCGGCGGTGTCGCGCCAGCGGATGCACATCGCCTGGACGCACGTGGCCGCGGAATACCCCGATGAGATGGAGAGCGGCGCTTCGCGGATGCAGGAGGCGGACATCGTTTACGAGAAGGGCGCGCCCAGGCTTGCCCATCAACGGGTCATCCTGGAAAGCAAGGAACTGCCGTTCAAATGCACCCTGGAGACGCAGAACTTTGTGCCGCCGGACGAGAAGAAGCTGACCTTTTCCGCCTACGGCTACCAGGGCACCGACGTTTGCGTGGTGGACCTGGAAAACAAAAAGGTCATCAACCTCACGAATTCGCCCGGGGAATACGACGAACCGGAGGGGATTTTCCCGGATGGCCGGTTCACGCTGGTCGAATGCGAC
>WNGF01013638.1_pt1 | contig 15471 bp, 14 predicted proteins | sample 5400641 | NCBI WGS metagenome assembly WNGF01 (sample SAMN13153371, study PRJNA577476) | soil metagenome | isolation source: 80 cm soil or saprolite under grassland replicate 2 | place: USA:California | collected 2016-06-15
AACTCGATCTGGCTCCTTCGGCCTGCCGATGCGCGTCAGGAACCGCTCAGTCTCGCGCATTGTCTGTTCGTGCACCTCGTCATCGACCCACGTGAAGAGGCCGCTTAACCCGAGCAGCTCGGCTACCTCGGTGCCTGGGATCCGCCCGGCGACGTACTCCGCCTCGGCGCGTTGCTTCGGTTTGCAGAGAATTAGCGTTGGCACGCCCACTGACGACAGGATGTCGCTCACGTCCGCTTCCTTCATCGTCCGGAAAAACCGAGAGCGCTGCGCCTGGGCTGAGGCTTCGGCGCATGTGCCCGATGAACCACTGCCTGAAGGCGTCGTCGTGGGCCAGGCTGGGGGCCCACTCGCGCAACAGCTCGGCGAAGAATTTGCGCTGTCCCCAGCCTTCCCGCACCGAAGCAAGGCGCCGACGCCACTCCTCCTCGTCCCGGATGTGCGGTGCGCCCGTACCGGCGGCGTTCGTCACCTAGGAGGGATTGGCGTTTCGCCGCGCAAGCCAAGAACCAGCGACGACTCCGGCGATGACCAGGAGTGTCGTGGCCACAATCGGTTCAGTCTCCCTGCTGTTCGGGAAGATCACCTCGGTGAAAATGACGGCCACCGCGAAGCCCAGAATGCCCCCGACAATACGACCGAACCACACCATTGTGAGACGAGGGTAAGCGGCCGGAGACTAGGCCGCAAGCTGGGCGGCTCGCGCTCGGCCAAGTGCCTGCGACAGTCGAGCCAACATCGTGAGATCAGCGTGAAGTTGAACCTTCGCCAACCCGCGCACCAGGATCGGAGCCAACCCCCGATGCTTCAGTGTTCCGAACTCTCTTTCGACCGCTGCACGGCCCCGGTACAGGTCGCGCCACCGCTTCGTCTCACGCGGGACGAGCGGGTTGCGGCGGTCGGCCTTGACCCACTTTGACTTCGGCTCACACTCGCCGGTGGGGCGGCGCCACTTCGCAGCCTGTGATGAGTCACGCCCGACAATGGGCGGACAGGCTCCTGATCAAGCCAACAGCGGGCACCAGGCCGGCGTCGCCGCGCTCACACAGACAGATCATTCCGAAGGCACACAAAAAGCGGCCGGCCCCTAGACGAGTCACATGCGGCACGACGAACACCAGGCTGGCGACGGCCCCAGACAGACCGACCCACCGAGTCTCACAGTCCCCTTAGCAGCTGGCTTCCACGTGCGGGCCGGGCTCTAGTCCTCCCCGTCCCAGTAGTCGAGCATCGGACCGGGGCGGCTGAGGAGAATCCGCTCGCCGGCGACGCTGCGGGCGCCGATCTTGCCGCTGTCGAGATACTCGACGATGTCCGGGGCGACCAGCGTCGAGAGCATCAGGACGCGGATCGGGGAGTCGGTGCGGTTACTGACCTGGTGCGCGCCGTCCTTGCCTCGCAGAAAGCAGACGACATCGCCCTCCTTCAGGTCCTGCTCGCCTTCGGGTGAACGCAGCGTGGGCGTTCCGCGGACGACGAGGAGCCACTCCTCGTTCGCGTGATGAGTGTGGTACGGCCACAGCCGATCGCCGGGCTCGAGCTCGTACATGCTTCCACCGATGAGCTCGGCGTCGATCCGCGCGCCGACCCACGCGTCCTTCGAGCGCCAGCCTTCGCGCTCCTCGATCCGGTCCCAGTCGTCTCCGTGGAGATTGAAGATCTTCACAGCGCGAGCCTAGACGGACGGCCTGGAGGGCGCGGGCGGTGGTTAGTGCAGCGTCTTCCAGGCGCGCGTTCACTTTCTTGACTTCGTCCAGACGGTTTTCGATCGCCTCGAAGCGAGTGCGATACCCGCTGACTTCGCGCGATGTCGAAATCAGTCAACTCTGAAACTTGGGAACGCGATCGCTTGTACCCGGTCGGTCAGAAAGAGCTGGCCCCGCAGTCAAACTCCGTCGGCTTAGGCTCCTCGCCTCGCGCGCGTCGCGCGTTGGTGGGTTGCGGGCCTTGGGCCGGGACCGAATGCAGGGCCAGTTCAGGAGATCTTACGCGGTTTGGGACGTGAGAACGACTACGTCTTCTTCCCGATCCTCAACCACTTGCGGTTTTTTTTGCGATGAGACTCGCCATAGGGCATGTCTCTGCCGGTTCGCCGTCCCTATCGGCGCGCCCATCTTGAGCGCGGGCGGCCGCATGAAAAATGCCGCACTTTGCGGTCTACATCTCGACTGTTCCGGCGCATTGCTGGTGGCGGGCTCAATATCCAGTCCGCTGCGGTACTCGTATGCGACGGGCTCCTCCGGGAATCGAAAGCGTCGTGTCGAGCATCCGGGTCTCGAGATCGACCCGATTCGGCGGCAGCTCCGCAACGCCATGCGAGACGATCGTGCGCGCAAAGTGGACGGGCTCGCCGCCTCCACGGAGCGGGATCTCGGCCACAACGGTCAAAACCGCTCGATCAACTCCGGCAGGGGGATGTCCGCAAGTGACTCGAGCACGAGATCGGCCTCGTCGAGCGCCAGGGTCGCGGTGATGGGATTCGGGACCGCGACGCACGCAAGTCCCGCCGCCTTCGCGGCACGCACGCCGTTTGGCGAATCCTCGAAGGCGATCGCCTCGTCCGGCCTGAGATCGAGGCGGTCAAGTGCGTCGAGGTAGAGATCGGGCCGCGGCTTCGCACGCAACGTGTCGCCGTTCGCGGCGACGATCGCGTCGAGACCTTCGAGCCGGCCGAGCCGGCCGAGGTGCCGCTCGATCCACCAGCCGTGGCTGCTGCTCACCACTGCCGTCCGCAATCCGAGCCGTTCTGCCTCGACGAAATACTCCTCGACTCCGGGTCGCAGGTCCTCGAGATCGCAGAGCTCGTGTTCGCGCGCGCGGAGCCGCTTGGCCATTACCTCGCGGTCGAGTGGACGGCCGACGAGCTCTTCGAGGTGGTCGTCGGGATCAAATGCTGCGCCGATGGTCCCGACGAGCGTCGCCCACTTCTCGAGCGGCAGCTCGTGGCCGTGCTCGCGGTAGAGCTCCTCGTAGGCCAGGCGTGACGGCGTCTCGGTGTCGACGAGCAGACCGTCGAAGTCGAACAGGAGCCCGCGAATTGCCACGGTGTCAGTCTTCCTGAATGGCCATTCTCGGCGTCGACGTCGGCGGCACGTTTACCGACGCCGTGCTGCTGGACGACGGCCGCGTCTCCACCGGCAAGGTGCTCACCGCGCAGCGCCAAGAAGAATCGGTCGTTGCCGCGGCGCGTGCCGCCGGCGCGGGGGACGTCGAGCGGTTCGCGCACGGGACGACCGTGGCGACGAACGCGCTACTGGAGCGTAAGGGGGCCCGCACGGCGTTCGTGACGACCGCGGGCTTCGAGCACCTCCTCCACCTGCGCCGGCAGACGCGCGCGCACCTGTACCGGCCCTGCGCCGCCTGGCCCGAGCCGCTCGTCCCGCTGGAGCGCAGCTACGGGGTGCAGGGGCGGATGGGCCCCGCCGGCGAGCTCGAGCCGCTCGACCTGGGCTCGCTTCCGGATCTCGATGCCGACGCGGTCGCCGTCTGCCTTCTCCACGCGTACCGCGACTCGATGCACGAGCGTGCCGTTGTGGAGGAGCTCCGCCGGCGACTTCCGCAGGCGCATGTCGTGGCGTCGCACGAAGTCGCACCGGAGTTCCGCGAATACGAGCGCGCGTCGACGACGACCGCGGACGCATATCTCGGCCCGGTCGTCTCGGGCTACCTCGGCGCGCTCGCCGGCGCGTGCGCGGACGCCGGACTGCCTGAGCCGCTGGTGATGCGATCCTCTGGAGGCGTTGCGACGCCGGCTGAGGCGGCGGCGCATCCTGCGACGATCCTGGTGTCGGGTCCGGCCGCCGGCGTGGTCGGCGCCGCCCGGATCGCCGCGCTTGCGGGAATCGCCGACGCGATCGCGTTCGACATGGGCGGGACCTCCACGGACGTCTGCCTGATCGCGGGCGGTCGCGCGGAGCGCGCGAGCGAGCGAACGGTCGGCGGGCTAGCGATCCGGTTGCCCACCGTCGACCTGCACACCGTCGGCGCAGGCGGCGGTTCCCTCGTCTGGCGGGATTCGGGAGGCGCCTTGCGCGTCGGTCCGCAGAGCGCGGGCGCGAATCCCGGACCGGCGTGCTACGGGTACGGCGGGACGCAGGGAACGGTCACCGATGCCAACCTCTTGCTCGACCGCCTGCCCGAGCGGCTTGCCGGTGGCGTCGAGCTCGATCGGGCCGCAGCGGAGCGCGCGCTCGCGGGGATCGACCCTGCCGCGGTCGTCGAGGTCGTCAACGCGGAGATGCTGCGTGCGCTGCGTGTCGTCTCGGTTGAGCGCGGCCATGATCCGGCCGGCTTCGCGCTCGTCGCGTTCGGCGGAGCCGGGCCGTTGCACGCGTGCGAGCTCGCCGACGAGCTCGGGATCCGAACCGTGCTCGTGCCCGAGGTGGCCGGTGTGCTTTCCGCGCTCGGCCTCGTTGCGTCGGACGAGCGGCGCGACGCCGTGCGCTCGTACCTGATGCCGCTCGCCGATGCGGGCGAGCTGCCGCGTCAGGGTGAAGCGGACCTGCGCTACGTCGGCCAGTCCTTCGAGCTGACGGTTCCGTTGCAGGACGGCCTCGCGGAAGCGTTCCACCGCGCCCACGAGGAGCAGTACGGCTTCGCGGAGCGGGTGCGCGAGATCGAGCTCATCTCCGTTCGCACCGCAGACGTGCGCAAGGGCCCGGAGCTCGACCTTCCGGCCACGGACGAGGCTGACGTCGCCGGTCCGGCCGTCCTCGAGCTCCCGGGGTCGACGTCCTGGATTCCCCCCGGGTGGGTGGGGGTTAGGGATGGTCGTACGCTGCGGCTCACGAGATGATGAACATCGAGCTCCAGATCCTCGGCAGCCTCCTGCGTGCGATTGCGGAGGAGATGGGCGCCGTGCTCGTCCGCTCGGCCTTCTCGGCCAACATCAAGGAGCGGCGCGACTGCTCCACGGCGCTCTTCGACGAGCGCGGCCGGCTGATCGCGCAGGCAGAGCACATTCCCGTCCACCTCGGCGCGATGCCCGACGCCGTTGCCGCGGTGATGCGGCACGAGCCCGCGCGCGCTCAGCTCTGGGCGCTCAACGACCCATACGCGGGCGGCACCCATCTGCCGGACATCACGCTCGTGTCCCGCACTGAGGTCGGCTTCGCCGTCACGCGCGCGCACCACGCCGACGTCGGTGGGCGCGAGCCCGGCTCGATGCCCGCGGACTCGCGAACGCTGGAGGAAGAAGGCGTCGTCATTCCGCCGACGCCGCTCGACGACAGCGTGGTCGAAGAGCTCGTCGCGCAGATGCGCAACCCCGACGAGCGCCGCGGGGATCTCCGCGCTCAGATCGCGGCTCACCGGCTCGCGGAGCGGCGCGTCGCGGAGCTTTGCGAACGGCGGAGCAGTGAACGCGTCGTCGCCGCCATGGACGAGCTGCACGCGTACTCCGAACGCGCAATGCGGGCCGGAATCGCGGCGCTTCCCGACGGGTGCTATGAGGCGGCCGACATGCTCGAGCCGATCGAAGGTGAGCTCGAGCTGCGCGTGGCGGTCACCATCAAAGGCGATTCGGTCGCAATCGACTTCACGGGCACCTCCCCGCAACACGAAGGGAACCTCAACTGCCCGCTGGCGGTCACCCGCTCTGCGTGCTTCTACGTCGTTCGCGTCCTCGTCGATCCGGATCTCCCGGCGTCGGGCGGCGCCTTCGCTCCTGTTACGGTCACGGCCCCGGAAGGCTGCCTCGTCAACGCGCGATCACCGGCCGCGGTCGCCGCCGGCAACATGGAGACCTCCTCGAGGATCGTGGACGTCGTCATACGTGCGTTCGGCGAGGCCGTCGTCGTCCCCGCGCAGGGCCAGGGCACGATGAACAACGTCACGCTGGGGAACGACCGCTTCACCTACTACGAGACGATCGGCGGGGGTCAGGGAGCCTGCCCCGAGGCGGATGGACCAAGCGGCGTACACGTGGCGATGTCGAACACGCTCTCCACACCGGTGGAGGCCCTCGAGCTCCAGTACCCGTTGCAGGTCGTGCGCCACGGGTTGCGGCTCGGATCCGGCGGCCACGGCCGGCATCGCGGCGGGGACGGTGTCGTCCGGGAGCTCCGTGTCTTGGAGGATTGCCGCCTCTCGATCATCAGCGAGCGCCGTGCGCACGCACCGCAGGGTGAGCGCGGCGGCGCGGCGGGTGCCCCGGGACGCAACCTCCTCAACGGCGAGCCACTTCGGGCCAAGGTCACGCGTGACCTCTCGGCCGGCGACCTCCTAACGATCGAGACGCCGGGCGGCGGCGGGTTCGGTCGGTAGGGTTAAAGAGGTGGAAGGTCGAGTCGAGGGGATCTTCGTCACGCCTGAGCACGGCGAGCTGCCCGTTGGAGTGCCGTCGGTTCGTGCGATCGCCGGGCGCGGGCTCGAGGGCAATCGCTACTTCTTCGACGACGCGCCTTCCGGGCAGGCGGTGACGCTGATCGCCGCCGAGGCAGTGGAGGAGCTCGAACGCGAGCACGGCATCTCGCTGGAGGCCGCGGCGACGCGGCGCAACGTCGTGACGCGCGGAATCGACGTCAACGCTCTGGTCGGCAAACGCTTCCGCGTCGGCGAGGTGGAATGCGAGGGTGTCGAGCTCTGCGAGCCGTGCACGCATCTGCAATCCATGACGCAACCTGGAGTGATCAAGGGACTGACGCATCGCGGCGGTCTCAACGCCGACATCCTCAGCGACGGCGAGATCAGCGTGGGGGACGTCGTCGTCGCTGACGCGTAGACGGACGAAAGGGCCGTCGTACACTTGCCTTGATGGACGAGATGGTGAAGGTCGCGTGCGTGCAAGCCGAGTCGGTGGTGTTCGACCGAGCAGGGACGATCGAGAAGATCGACCGCATCGCGGCCGAAGTGACGGCGAACGGCGCCCGACTCGCGCTCTTCCCGGAAGCGTTCATCCCGGCCTATCCGTCGAATCGTTGGGCGCGGCACCTTGCCGGCTGGGACGGGGATGCGCGTCCTCTGTACGCTCGGCTCGCGCGGGAGTCGATCGAGATTCCGAGCGCCGACGCCGACCGTCTCGGCGAGATTGCCCGGCGGCACGGCCTGTGGCTCGCCGTCGGAGCGAACGAGCTCGAGCGCGGCACGATCTACAACTCGTTGCTGATCTATTCGCCTGGGGGCGAGCTCGCGCTCCACCACCGCAAGCTGATGCCGACGAACCACGAGCGGCTCGTCTGGGGACTCGGGAACGCCAAAGGTCTCGAGGCAATCCAGTCGGACGTCGGCAAGATCGGCGGCCTGATCTGCTGGGAGAACATGATGCCGCTCGCGCGCTTCGCGTTGTATGAGTCCGGTGTCGAGGTGTACCTCGCGCCCACAGCCGACGACAGCGAGGCATGGCACGACTCGATCCGGCACATCGCGCGCGAGTCCCGGGCGTTCGTGCTGAGCTCCTGCTTCTTTCAGCGGGCGTCCAGCTATCCGGACGACGTGCCGCTCGCGGACGGCGACGAACTGGTGGGAAAGGGCGGCTCGGCGATTCTCGGGCCCGACGGGACGTATCTCGCCGGCCCTCTCTGGGACGAGGAGGGCGTCCTCTACGCGGAGCTTGATCCGCAACGCCTCTACGAAGCGCGTCAGCGCTTCGACCCGGCGGGCCATTATCACCGGCCCGACGTCTTCCGGCTCGAGATTCGCTAGCCGCGTCGCGCCGCTGCTCGCCTGAGCACGCGCTCGTCGCCGACACGCCGCGTGACCCCGTCCGCGTCGAAGCGCTCGAGGAGGAGCTGCGCCGTTCGTCGTCCAACGCCGAGCAGGTCGCGGAAGCGCGCCAGCGAGATGCGCTCGGCCTTCTCCAGCTCCTCGACGAGGACGCTGCGGGCGCGCTCGTACGCGCGCGGTGAGATCGCGTAGCCGTCACCGACGCGCACGAGACGTCCCTGCTCCTCGAGGAACCGCGCGAGACTTGCATCTTCAACCTTCACGGGATCGAGCCCGAGGCGGGACTCGAGCGCCTCGGCCTCCTGGCCGCGAACGCCGAGGTCGCCGACCGCGCCCGGGCGGTAGAGCTTCGCGCCGCGGCGCTCCAGCCCGAGTCTCGGCACGACCGCGGCGGCCCACGGCTCGGTGGGCGCCGACACTCCGGGGTCGAGCGGATCGGCGGCGTCGAGACGCTGCTCCAGGTCGGCGCGCAACTCTTCGAGCCACGCGTCCGAGAAGATCCACTCACCGTTCTCCCCTCGAACGGGCGCATGGACGAGAACCTCGCCGCGCGCACTTCGCTCGAAGCGTTCGAGATCCGCGTGACGCGGCGGGGCGGGATCGATCACGTGGCCGCCGCCAACCGTCGTTCCCGCGCGGAGCACCACCCGATCGCCGCGGGCCGCCACGACCGGGGCATCCAGCCGGAGCTGCGCGAACCTGCCCGCGCGCACGACGCGACCGAGTGTCGCGGAGGTTCCGTGATGGACGATGACCCGCGGCGGGATCGGCGCCAGCTCCTCGAGCTCGATGTCGAGCCTATAGCTGACGCTGTAGTCGCCCGGCTCGACGAGGACGTCACCGCGACGAAGGTCGTTGCGCTCGACCCCGGGCAGCGAAACCGCGACGCGCTGACCCGCCTCGGCGACGTCGACCGAGCGATCGTGGACCTGCACGCTGCGCACGCGCACGTCGCGAGCGATCGGCTCGGCGCGCAGCACGTCTCCGGCCGCGATCCGTCCCGACCAGAGCGTGCCGGTGGCGACGGTCCCGATCCCGCGCAGCGTGAAGACGCGGTCGACCGCAGCTCGTCGAGTCCGGCGCCGGTCTTGGCGCTCACAGCGACGACCTCGGCATCCGGCACGAGCTCCTGCGCCTCCGCGATCGCGAGCTCGAGCAACTCGGGCTCGACGGCATCGGCCTTTGTGACCGCGACGACGCCGCGCTCGACACCGAGCAAACGCAGGATCGCCAGATGCTCGTGCGTCTGCGGCCGTGCGCCCTCGACGGCGTCGATGACGAGCAGGAAGAGGTCGATTCCCGTCGCACCGGCAACCATCGTCCGGACGAAGCGTTCGTGGCCCGGGACATCGACGAGCGAGAGCCGTCGACAATCGGGAAGGTCGAGCGGCGCGTAGCCGAGGTCGATCGAGATCCCGCGAGCCTGCTCCTCCGGCAGCCGATCCGTGTCCTTTCCGGTCAGCGCACGGACGAGCCACGTCTTGCCGTGGTCGATGTGGCCAGCTGTTCCGACGGTCAGCGGCATCTGGCTTGGATCAGACCGTCCTCGATCTGGTCGATGCCGAAACCGGTGCCCTCGAGCAGCGCACGCCACTCCGGCTCTGTTCGCTCCCGGCCGCCAAAGACGAGCATCAGCAGATCGAGCCACTTCGCACCCTGTGGCTCGTTGCCCGGCGCAATGACCGAGTCGAGGACGAGCAGTCGCGCACCTTGCGGCGCAGCTGCACGAATCGTCCTCAAGATCGCGCTCGCGCGTTCGTCGTCCCAGTCGTGCAGGATCCTCGAGACGATGTAGGCGTCTCCCGTCGGTACCTCCTCGAAGAAGCTGCCCGCGACGAATGTGATCCGGTCGCCGAGACGCGCTTCGTCCCGCTCGGTCTCGGGGAGGTCGAGGATGAGTCCGAAGAGTCCGGGCTGGCGCTCGAGGAGGGCGCGCAGCAGCGCACCGTTGCCGCCGCCGACGTCGACCACGGTCTCCTCGTCGCGCCACTCGAGCTCGGCGAGCCGCTCGGTCCTTAGGTCCTTGCCGCCGGCCATCGCGGCGTCGAAGGCTCCGCGCTCCTCCGGATTCGCCTCGAGCCACGACCAGAAATCCGTCCCGAACTCTCGCGAGAACGTCTCGTCGCTCGCACATGGATCCATCGTTGCGGCGGCCCCGTAGAAGACGGTGCCGAAGAGATGCGCGAACTCCTGCCAACCCCTCGCCCCGTCGCGCCGAAGCAGCTCGGAGGCTTCGGTGTTGCAGAACACGCCCGGTTCGGCTTCCGCGAAGACGCCGCCGCTCGCAAGCGCTCGCAGGATCCGATGCAGTGTGCCCGCGTCGGCCCCGGCCTCCTCCGCGAACTCGGTGACGGGACGGGGCCCTCCCGCAAGAGCGTCCGCGATGTGCAGATCGGCGGCGAGGCCCAGCGCCTTCGTCCCCATCGCGCCGCGGAGGAGATCCCACAGTCGCGCTTCGGGCGGGCGGTCGCTCATCCTCGCGCTGCCGCGATGGCCCCGGCGACCTCGTCCGCCTCCGCATCCGTCAAGGTGCGGCAGTCGAGGAGGAGCTTTCCGTCGCGGACCACGCCGACCACCGGCGGCTCTCCCACGCGGAGCGGCGCGGCCAGTTCTTCCTCCACGGCGCAGGCCCAGCTCGGCAGCTCGGCCAGGGGCAGCGAGCCTCCGCCGGCCCGGGCGACGGTCTCCTCGACGTCTCCGCCGACAGCGTGCGCGAGTCGTTCGGCGCGCGCACGCACAGTGCCCGCGTCCTCCCGGAGCATGCGCAGGACGGGGATGCTCTCCCACGTGTCGAGGTAGAGCGCCAGCGTCCCCTCGAGCGCTGCGAGCGTGAGCTTGTCGGCGCGCAGTGCACGCTGCAGCGGGTGGCGGCGCAGCTTCTCGACGAGGTCGGCGCGGCCGACGACGATGCCGGCCTGTGGCCCTCCGAGCAGCTTGTCGCCCGAGAAGCAGATGAGATCGGCGCCCGCGGCGAGGCTCTCCCGCGCCGTCGGCTCGTCCCCGACGTCGACCAGGGCCCCGGAGCCGAGATCGTCGACGAGCGGAAGGCCGTGCCGCCGCGCGACCCCGGCGAGATCTTCGAGCCGCGGCTGCTCGGTGAAGCCGATCACTCGGAAATTCGACTGATGCACGCGCAGGAGCACCGCGGTCTGCGGGCCGATTGCGCCTTCGTAGTCGGCCACCCGTGTTCGATTCGTCGTGCCGACCTCGCGCAGCTGCGCGCCCGAGCGGGCGAGGACGTCGGGAATCCGGAAGCCGTCGCCGATCTCGATCAGCTCGCCGCGCGAGACGAGTACCTCTCGATCTTCCGCGAGCGCTGCGAGCGCGAGCATCACCGCGGCGGCGTTGTTGTTCACGACGAGTGCCGCCTCTGCGCCGGTCAGGCGCCGCAGCACGTCCGCCACGTGTCCCTGCCGCGAGCCGCGCGCGCCGGCGACGAGGTCGTACTCGAGGTTCGAGTAGCCGCGCGTCACGTCCACCACTCGTTCGAGCGCCGCGTCGGGGAGGGGTGCGCGCCCGAGGTTCGTGTGAACGATGACGCCTGTCGCGTTGATCGCGCGCCGCAGCCGAGGCACGCGCGCAGCGCTCAGCTCCTCGCGGAGGTGCTCCGCAAGGTCGCCCGGATCATCTCCCGCCCGTATCTGTTCACGCGCGCGTGCAAGAACGCTGCGTGCGGCGTCGACGGCGAGTGGATCGTCCGTCCCGCGCGTGAGCTCGTCCACGGAGGGCAGGTCGCGCAGCTCCATGAACGGAAGGCTAAAGGCTACTGCGCGTCCGCCTTGGCGGGCTCTGCCGGCATTTCTGCGCCTCGACGGTCGTAGTACTCGAGCACGCGTCCGATCGCGTCGTCGAGATCGTCGGTGACGAAGAGAAGCTCGAGGTCCTCGGGCGAGATCATCCCGTCGGCCAAGAGCTCGCCGCGCACCCAGCCGAGCAGCTCACCCCAGTAGTCCGAGTCGAAGAGGACGACCGGAAAGTGCAGCACCTTCCCGGTCTGGATCAGGGTGAGCGCTTCGAACAGCTCGTCCGCCGTCCCGAAGCCGCCGGGAAAGACGAGGAATCCCTCGGCCGCCTTCACGAACATCGTCTTGCGTGCGTAGAAGTGGCGGAACGTATGAGCGAGGTCGATGTAGGCGTTCGAACGCTGCTCCTGCGGCAGCTCGATGTTGAAGCCGACCGAGAGTCCGCCGCCCTCCCTGGCGCCTCGGTTCGCCGCCTCCATCACGCCGGGGCCGCCGCCGGTCACGACCGCCCAGCCGCGCTCGGCGAAGCGGCGTGCCGCTTCGCGCGCCTGCGCGTAGACGGGATCGTCCTCGCGCACGCGCGCGGAGCCGAAGATCGTCACCGCGGGACGGTCGATCTTGTCGACGGCCTCGAAGCCCTCGCGGAATTCCTCAGCGATCAGGGCGACGTGGCGCTCGAGGTCGTAGGCCTTCTCCTCGGAGGAGAGGATGCGGCGGTCTTCCATTGCTAGGGAGTCAACTAGAAGTTGCGCGGCACGTGCGTCGCGTGCATCCCGAGCACGAGCAGCGCCGCGAGCCCGAAGTAGAGCACGCCGATGATGAGGCGCTGGTGCGGCTTGACGCGGTAGTACTCCTGCATCTCCGGATGGCGGCGCGTCTGCCATCGCCTCCAGAGCTCGGATGCGGCGAGGATCAGGATCAGGATCAGGATCGGGTTGGGTCTGTAGAAGACGAGCCCGACCAGGGCCAGGAAACCGACCAGCCAGAGAGCGGGGTGCAGCGCCGCGCTGATCCGGCCGCCGTCGAGCGGGATCACGGGGAGCAGGTTGAAGAGGTTGATGAAGAAGCCCAGGAAGGCAAGCGCCTTCAGCGATCGCGAATCCCACTCGATCCCCGCGATGTAGATCGCGAGCGCTCCGGCGGATCCGAGCAGCGGCCCCGCGATCGCGAGCTTTGCCTCGCGCCACGCGTTGTGCGGCATCTGCTTCAGCGTGATCAGCGCGCCCATGAACGGGACGAAGAGCGGCGCGGAGACGGGGAGCCCTTGCCGCTTCGCCTCGACCACGTGCCCCATCTCGTGCACGAAGAGCAATACGACGAGACCGATCCCGAACCACCAGCCGCCGATCCAGACGTATACCGCGGCCGACACGAACATCGAGAACAGGAACTTGGCCTTGAGCAGAACGGCGCCGAACTTCGCCAGGAACGCTCCGATCGCCGCCAGCGGCGCCCAGAGCTTCCGAAAGAGCGCGCGCCAATCCGTGCCGCGCGGCTGAATCGGCTTGTACTCACGCCACTCCTGTGGGTATTGCTCCATCTCGGCCATTGTGCCTGGAGGTATCGGCTGCAAACCGGGACCTCAGGAGAGGCGGGTGAAGGAACCTGCCCCAGAACGGTCTCGGCCGCCCTTGACCTCGTGCGTGGAATGGACGAGCGTGTTGCTCAATGCGCGAACGCCCTGATCCTCTTCAGGTGCAGCGCGACGAACGAAGGAGGCCAACATGAGATTCAGGCGAATCGTAGTTGGGATTGCTGCGCTCGCTGCAGCCCTTGCCGCTGCCGGTCCCGCGACCGCCGGCCCGCCGCCGGGACAGGCTGATTGTGTTGCTCAGTACGTCTCCGATTTCATGGCTCTGTTTCCAGGTTTCACGATCGGGGACCTGCAAGGTCATCTCGGCGAGGCGATTCCCGGCTACCCCTTTGAGATCGGTGGCCAGGCGCACTACCTCCAGCCATTCGGTGTCCTGCTCAAAGGGCAAGCCACGGCTGCGCCGGACGCCTGCCCGTTCGACCTGACCCCCTAGTCCGTCACCGGAGGCCGGAGCGGCACACGTCGGCCGCGGTTCTCACGAGCCGCGGCCGATCCACTCCTCGCCGCCCTCATAGACCTCCTTCTTCCAGAGCGGCACTCGTTCCTTGAGGGTGTCGATCGCGTCTCTGCAGGCGGCGAGGGCGTCCTGACGGTGCGGAGCGGAGACCGCGATCACCACGCTGGCCTCTCCGATCTCGACTCGGCCGGTGCGGTGGTGGATGGCGATCTTGCAGAGGTCATAGCGTCCGAGCAGCTCCTCGGCGATCTCCGCCATGACCTTCTCGGCCATGCCGGGATACGCCTCGTACTCGAGGTGCTCCACGGTGCGGCCACGTGACTGAACGCGCGTCGTCCCGACGAAGGTGGCGATCGCGCCGGCACGATCAGTGCGGACTTCGTCGACGACCGCATCGATCGAGAGCGCCGAGTCGCTCAGCGTGAACGAGCCACCGGAGACGGGAGGGATGAGCGCGACCTCGTCGCCGTCCTCGAGCTCACGGTTGCGCTCTGCATACTCGCGATTGACCGCATAGAGAAGACCTGCCGGCTCGTCGCCGAGGCCGAGCGCCTGCCACACGTCCTCGACCCGCGAGACGCCCTCGAGCTCGCGCTCGGCCCAGCCTGCGCGCTCACGCAGGCCTGCGAACAGCCGGACCATCACCCGCACGGGATGAAGGCTAAGTCTTCCTTCCGCCTCTACGATTGTCATGTGGCGACCACCGGCGACGAGCGGCGCACGGACTCGGAGATCGAGATCAAGCCGGTCTACACCGCCGAAGACGCGCCGCACGAGCTCGAGCCGCCAGGCGAATTCCCATTCACGCGCGGTCCGTACCGGGACATGTACCGCGGGCGCCCATGGACGATCCGCCAGTACGCCGGCTTCGCCTCGGCCGAGGAGACGAACCAGCGCTTTCGCTATCTCCTCGAGCGCGGTCAGACCGGGCTCTCGGTCGCGTTCGACCTTCCGACCCAGCTCGGCTACGACTCCGGCGACCCGCGCGCCGTGGGCGAGGTCGGCCGCACCGGCGTCGCGATCGACTCCATCGCGGACATGGAGCTGCTCTTCGACGGCATCCCGCTCGGCGAGGTCTCCACGTCGATGACGATCAACGCGCCGGCCGCGCTGCTCCTTCTGCTCTACGAGCTCGTCGGCGAGGAGCAGGGCGTCGGCGGCGACAGGCTGCGGGGCACGGTGCAGAACGACGTGCTCAAGGAGTACATCGCGCGCGGGAACTACATCTTTCCGCCGCGTCCGTCCATGCGGATTGCAACCGACCTCTTCGCGTACTGCGCCGAGCGGATTCCGAAGTGGAACACGATCTCCATCTCCGGCTACCACATCCGCGAGGCAGGCTCGACCGCGGTGCAGGAGCTCGCGTTCACGCTCGCCAACGGGATCGCGTACTGCCAGGCGGCGGTAGACGCGGGGCTGTCGCCGGACGAGTTCGGCGAACGGCTCTCCTTCTTCTTCAACGCGCACAACCACTTCTTCCAGGAGGTAGCGAAGTTCCGCGCCGCACGCCGGCTGTGGGCGCGGATCATGCGCGAGCGCTTCGGCGCGACGAATCCGAAGGCGCTCGCGCTGCGCTTCCACGCGCAGACGGGAGGCTCGACCCTCACCGCGCAGCAGCCGGACAACAACGTCGTGCGCGTCGCCGTGCAGGCGCTCTCGGCCGTCTGCGGCGGCGCGCAATCGATCCACACGAACGGTTTCGACGAGGCGCTTGCGCTCCCCAGCGAGCACGCCGTTCGGATCGCGCTGCGAACGCAACAGCTGCTTGCGCACGAGGCAGGCGGAACCGACACCGCCGATCCGCTCGGCGGGTCGTACTTCATCGAGGCGCTGACGGACGAGCTCGAGGCAGGCGCGTGGGACCTGATCGAGCGGGTGGACGAGATTGGTGGGGCGGTCGCGGCGATCGAGCAGGGCTTCATCCAGGACGAGATCGAGCAGGCGGCCTTCCACTGGCAGCAGGAGATTGAGGCGGGCGAGCGCGTGATCGTGGGCGTGAACCGCTTCACCGAGGG
>WNGF01009380.1_pt1 | contig 15470 bp, 15 predicted proteins | sample 5400641 | NCBI WGS metagenome assembly WNGF01 (sample SAMN13153371, study PRJNA577476) | soil metagenome | isolation source: 80 cm soil or saprolite under grassland replicate 2 | place: USA:California | collected 2016-06-15
GCGGCCGGGGTTTGGCCGAGGTCGCGGAAATCATCGAGCGTCACGGCGGCAACATGAGCATCGAGAGCGAACCCGGTCGGGGGACGGTCGTCCGCCTGCGCCTGCATGCGAGCCGATTCCAGATCATTCCCCCCGCCGAGGGTGTGGTGGAGCCGGTCCATCCGGAGCAGGCCTCGCGCATTCTCCTCGTGGACGATGACCCGCGTCTCCTCACCGTGCTCTCCGACACCCTGCAGGCCTGTGGGCACTCGGTGACCACGGCGGTCAAGGGCGAAGACGCGCTCCGGATCTTCGATCCCGCCCAGCACGACGTGGTCATCACCGATCTCGGGATGCCGAAGATGAATGGCTGGGAGGTGGCCGAGCGCATCAAGGCCCGTTCGCCGGAGACGCCCGTCTTCCTCCTCACCGGCTGGGGCGAAAGCGTGGCCGCCCACGAGGGCAGCCAGTTCGTGGATCGCGTGGTGGCCAAGCCCGTCTCCGCCGAAGCCCTGATGGAGCAGCTGGCCGAGCTGCGTCGCTCGCGCGCCCCGGCCCCGTGACACCCGTCATCCCACAGCCGGCTGCCTCGGTCCTCCTCGTGCGCTCCGGATCCGGCGCTCCCGCCGAGGTCTACATGATTCGCCGCCAGAAGAGTATGCGATTCCTCGGCGGCTTCTACGCCTTTCCGGGTGGCAAGGTGGATCCTGAAGACGGCGCGCCGGACATCCTCGCCCGCTGCCGCGGCGTCACGGAGACGGAGGCGGGGCGACTCCTGCCTTCCGAGAACGGGGTGTCCGCGCTCGCCTACTGGGTGGCGGCGGCCCGCGAGCTACTCGAGGAAACCGGCCTGCTGCCGGCCTGCGACGCCGCCGGACGCCCGGTGGCCTCGGCCGATCCGGAGGGCGTTGCCCGCATCGACGCGCTTCGCGAGGCGCACATGGCCCAGCGCGAGCCTCTCAGCGCACTCCTGGGCGCCCACGACTGGTACCTCGACGTGGGGCCGTTCCGCTACCTCTCGCACTTCATCACCCCGCCCTCGAGTCCCATTCGCTTCACCGCGCGATTCTTCCTCGCGCCCGTGCCGAAGGGGCAGAGCCCGAGGCACTTTCGCGAGGAAGCCTCGGAGAGCTTCTGGGTCGCCCCCGGCGAGGGCTTTCGCCGGCACCGGAGCGGCGAGTGGGCCATGGCCGAGCCCGCCAACTGCGGCCTGGGCTATCTCGCCCAGTTCGATTCGCTCGGTGCCATCTGGGCGGCCCATGAGGACCGCCGCCACAAGTTTCACGGCATCTTCCACCTCGTGGAGGCAGCCGGGGTAGACATCCGCGCCGGCCGCTGAAAAACTCGCCTGATCAGCCCGGGCGAAGCTCGCCGGTGCCGATCTGCACCGCCTCCACGTCGAGCTCGTGCTCGAGCCGGTGGAGGACCTCGTCGCTGATCTCCCCGCGATCGCGCAGCCCGATCACCCGCCGCCGCTCCGCCGTGATGGCCTCATGTCGGAGCCGGCGGAACGCGCCGAGGTCCTCGGCCGTGCTGGAGCCGTCGCCGTCGCTGATGGCCGAGGCGCGCGCGCGCCGCTGCGCATAGCGCGCGCGGAGCTGCTCGAGGTGGGCGGGGCGCGCCCACGACTCGGCCTCGATCTCCTCGAGTCGGGCGAGGGCCGCGTCCACCGCCGCATCGCGGGCGCGGATCTCCTCATCGGCAAGGGCGGAGTCATCGCGGAGACCCAAGCGCCTCAATAGCGGAGCGAGGGTCAGCCCCTGGAGCACGAGGGTGACGATGATCACGCTGAAAGTGAGGAGGATGATGTCCTCGCGGAACGGAAACGGCTGGCCCCCCGCCACGGCGAGGGGCAGGGCGAGCGCGGCGGCGAGCGACACGATGCCGCGCATGCCGATCCAGCCCATGAGAAAGACGGGGGGCCATTCGATCGTGGGATCGCTCCGGCGCCGCGCCGCCGAGACGAGGCGAGGCAGGGCGATGGCGATGGGCACCCAGATCATGCGCACCCCGATGGCCACGGCGCTGATCACCGCCGCCTGCACGAGCAGTGGCTTGAGCTCGCCCGGGCCCACCGCGGGCCGTAGGGAGGCGAGCTGGAGCCCGATGAGAATGAAGATCACGCCGTTCAGGAGAAAAACGAAGACCTCCCACACCGCGCGCGCCTGGAGGCGCGTGGCGGGAGCTACCGCTTCGCTCAAGTGCTGGCGCAGGTAGAGCCCGCCGGCTACGCAGGCGAGCACCGCCGAGACGTGCAGCCGCTCCGCGAGGATCCAGCTGATATACGGGGCGAGGAGGGTCACCAGCACCTCGGTGAAGCTGTCCTCCGTGAGGGCGAGCGCACGTCGTGCGATCTCCGACACCGCCAGCCCCACGAGGATGCCGCCCACGGACGCGAAAAGAAACAGCTTGAGCCCGTCGGTGAGGGAAAAAGATCCGAACACCGTGGCGGCCACCGCGGCCCGGTAGAGGACGAGGGCGGTGGCGTCGTTGACGAGGCTCTCACCCTCGAGAATCACCACCACGCGGTGAGGAATGTTCAGGCGCCGTCCGATGGCCGTGGCGGCCACCGCGTCGGGCGGGGAAACGATGGCGCCGAGGGCCAGCGCCTCCGGCCAGCCGATACCGGGGATGATCCAGCGGGCGGCTGCCGCCACCGCCGCGGTGGTGGCGGCAACAAGGCCGACGGCGAGGAAGGTAATGGTGCGCAGGTTCGCGCGGAAGTCGCGCAGCGAGGTGAAGTAGGCGGCGGACCACAGGATGGGAGGAAGGAAGACGAGGAAGACGAGATCGGGATCGAGGCGCAGCACCGGCATCTTCGGCAACGCGCTGAGGGCCAAGCCACCCAGGACGAGGAGGATCGGATAGGGGAGGAGGAGGCTTCTCGCCAGCGTGGTCAGGACGAGCACGGCCACGAGGAGGACGACGCCGATCTCGAGGTTCTGGAGGCTGGCCATCTCTTGAGCGCTCATCCTAGCAAAGTGGCGGCCATCACCGCGCTACGGAAGGGATCGACGGGGTGCGCGGCCTCCCGCAAGGCGTCTCCTCACGCCGGCCTGGCGGCGGCAAGAGCCGAGGGGCACGACGGCCCCGGGGGCGCCTTGACAGCCATGGTGGCCGCGGGCTTACCCTGACGACGCCTGCGCGTCCGATTGTCGGTTCTGGGGAAGGGCTGAAGCGCACCACTGTCCCCCTCATAGGAGAGACGAATGAAGGAGCGCGTGGTCTATCTGAACGGTGCTCTCGTCCCCGAGAGCCAGGCGGTGATCTCCGTCTTCGATCGCGGCGTCCAGTACGGCGATGCCGTGTACGACGCGGCACGAACCTTCGGGGGGCGACCCTTCAAGCTTCGTGAGCACATCGACCGCCTCTACCGTTCCTGCGGCTATACGCGGATGCCCTTGCGTCTCCACGCCGACGAGATGGAGAAGCAGACCCGGGAAGTGCTGGAGCACAACTTGACGCTGCCTGGATCCGACGCGGAGACCATGATCTGGTGGAGCGTCACGCGCGGCGTGAGCTCGGTCACTCGCCTCATCGGCGAGAGCAAGGACGCCACCGTGATCATCTACACGTTTCCCGTTCCCTTCGGTGCCTTCGCCAAATGGGTCACGCGCGGCGCCCGCGTGATCACACCCGCGACCCGCCGGACTCCGCCCCAGTGCCTCGATCCCCGGGCCAAAGTCTCCAACCGGATGAACCACATCCTCGCCGACATGGAGGCCAAAGCGGCGGACCCTGAGGCGTACAGCCTCATGCTCGACATCAACGGAAACATCGCGGAGAACAGCACGGGGAACTTCTTCTTCGTTCGCGACGGCACCATCTGCACGTCTGGAGCGGGCATGGCTCTCGAGGGTGTGACGAGGGCGACCATCTTCGAGCTTGCCCAGAGCGCGGGCATTCCGGTGGCCACGGGTGGATTCCCGCTCTTCGACGTCTACCTGGCGGAGGAGGCTTTCCTCACCGCGACGTCGTTCAGCATCCTGCCCGTGGCCAGCGTCAACGGAAAGGCGATGGGTGGAGGCGCCCCCGGCCCGGTCACGCGGCTCCTGACCAAGCGTTGGAGCGAGCTCGTGGGAATCGACATCGTCGCCCAGGCTCTCGGTCACGTGAAGGGAGCCGGCTAGTCGCGCGACCGGCAGGGGCAGGACGCTCCGCCGGGGACTTGGAGGCGAGGAGTAGAGCGATTCTCGCAGCAGAGCTTTCCCTTCAACGCCCTCGATCCCCGCTCCAATATCAATCCTCAGCAGGATTTCTACCGCACCGGTCTCGACATGACCTTCGAGCTCGATCTCTGGGGGCGGCTCCGCCGCGCCACGGAGGCGGCACGCGGATCTCTTCGCGAGCGAGGAGCACCGCCAGACGATACTTGACGGCGCAGCTCGACGAGCGGCGGGCCGAGCAGGAGCTCGCGGTGGCCGCCGCGGCCGTGCCCGATGTCGAGCGCCGCGTGGTCCAGACGGAAAACCGGCTCAGTATTCTCCTCGGCCGAAATCCGGGGCCAATCGCGCGGGGGACATTGCTGGAAAGTCAGCGGATGCCGCCCGCCGTGCCCGCCCGCCTGCCCTCGGAGCTCCTGGAGCGTCGCCCCGACGTTCGCCAGGCCGAGGGGCGCCTGGTGGCGGCCAATGCGCGCATCGGCGAAGCCAAGGCGGCTTTCTTCCCGCGCATCTCCCTCACGGGCATGTTCGGATTGGAGAGCGCATCGCTCTCGGATCTCTTCACGGGTCCGGCGCGCGTGTGGCAGGTGGGGCCCCCCTTCACCATGCCGATTTTCAACGCCAGCCGGATCGCCTCGAACTACCACGCCACGGAAGCCAGGGAGCGGGAAGATCCGCTGTACTACCGCCTCTTCAAGTCGTTCCTGCGCGGGAGTTTCGAGGGGAACCTGCAGCTCCCCAGCCTCAACCTCCTGGACGCCGACCGCATCGTGGCTATCACCGAGCACGTGGTGCGAGAGGCGGCCACGGCCGGCCGCTGCGTCATCGTTGGCCGCGGGGGGCAGTACTTCCTGAGCGACCGCTCCGACGCCTATCACGTCTTCGTCCATGCTCCCTACGAGGAGAAGATCCGGCGCGAGCGCGCGGCGGGGCAGAGCGCCGCCGACGCCGCCCAGCTCGTGGAGACGGTGGATCTGGAGCGGGCGGCCTTCATCAAGCGGTACTTCGCGAGGGACTGGCCGAACCGGCCGCTCTACGACCTCATGCTCAATTCGAAGATCGGAGACGACCGCGCGGTGGAGACCATCGTGGGAGGCATCCGGGTCTTCGACGAGTCGTCGGGCGCGGCCTCGAGCGCTTCGGGCTGATCGCCCGACCTTTCCGATCAGTTGGCCCGCTCAGTACGGGACGTCGATCAGACGGTCCTTCGCCTCACGCATGTCCCGCTCGAGCAGCTCGCGCAGGGCGCGCGCCATAGGGCCGGGCCTGCCGTCACCGATAGGCCTGCCATCCCACTCCACGATCGCGGCCACCTTGATGGAGCTGCCGATCAGCAGCATCTCGCGCGCCGCTCTCGCCTCGACCACGGGAATGTCGCAGACCTCGACACCACGGAGCATACCGCCCACGAGCCCGCGCGCCAGCCTGAGCAGCCGCAGGGAGGTGCAGCCGGACAGGATATGGTCGAACTTCGGGTGACGGAGCACGCCGTCCGCGCCCACGAAGGCGACGTTCATGTTGGAGCTCTCGCCCACGTGGCCGGCGCCGTCGACGAAGACACCGTTGTCGAGGCCGGCTTCCTGGGCCTCGAGCTGCATGAGGATGTTGGGCAGGTAGTTGGTGCTCTTGGTCACCGCGTACAGCGGCGGCTTGATGGGATAGGTCGTGGTCATAACCCGCAGGCCATCCGTGTACCACCGGTCCGGATAGGCGAGGCCGCCGAAGATCATCACGAAGAAGCCAGGCTCGGCGCCCGCCGCGGGAGGCAGGCCGAGACTGCCCGGTCCCGACGAGATCCAATAGCGAATGGAGCCGTCGCGCTTGCCGCTGGCCGCGGCGGTGAGGGCGATGATCTCGCGCATCTCCTCGCGACGGCAGGGCAGAGGCAGCTTCGAGAGCCCGGCGGAGCGGACGAAGCGATCGAGATGCGCCTCGAGGTCATAGATCTTGCCGTCGACGATGGCCGCGGTGTCGAAGACCCCGTGGCCGCGATGCACCATGTGGTCGTCGAAGGGGAGCACCATGAGGGCGGGATCGGTCACGATGCCCCCGAGCTGGCTCGAATAGAAGGCCCAGTAGCGAACGGGCTGTCGGGCCCGCAGGGTACGAAGGTGCTCCACGACCTCGTCGGCCTGGAGTACTCGCGGCGTGAGCGTCACCATCAGGAGAACACGAGCACGCCGCGGCCCACCGCGTCGCTCTCGATGTCCTCGTAGGCCCGGTTGATTTCGGCCAGCGGATAGCGGCGCATCACGAGCCCGTTCACGTCGAGGAGCCCGCGTATCACCCAGTCGCAGATGCGCGGCATGTCCTGACGGGGATGGGCGGAGCCGTAGTAGCAGCCGCGAATGGTCTTCTCCATGCGCGTGATGACCACCGGCTCGATGGCCGCCGCGTCGCCCACGGGCGCGATGCCCACGATGACGGCGGTGCCGCGCTTGCGCAGCATGTCCACCGCCATCTTGCTCGTGGCCCCGCTGCCATAGGCTTCGAAGGCGACGTGGGCGCCCCCGCCCGTGAGGGCCTGCACCCGCGCCACCGCATCCTCGGTGCGCGCGTTGACGGTGTGGGTGGCCCCGAACTTCCTCGCGAAGGTGAGGGCCGCGTCCTTGACGTCCACGGCGATGATGGTGGTCGCGCCGGCCAGCCGCGCGCCCTGGAGCACGTTCAGGCCGACTCCGCCGCAGCCGATCACCGCCACGCTGTCTCCGGGCTGGACGCGCGCGTTGAAGACGGCGGCGCCCACGCCCGTGGTGACGCTGCAGCCGATGAGCGCCATCTGGGCGAAGTCGAGGGTGGCGGGGGCGGGGATGCAGCCCGCTTCCGGCACCACCGCGTACTCGGCGAAGCAGGCGACCTTGCCCATGTGGGCGCAGTCCTGTCCGGCGAGGGTGTGCAGGCGCGACGTCCCGTCGAAGAGCTTGCCGGAGGTCCGCCCGTGCTCGTCGCAGAGATGCGGATGACCGCTCTCGCAGGAGTGACAGTGGCCGCAATTGGGCACGAAGCTCAGGATGACGCGATCATCCGGCGTGACCATGGTCACGCCTTCGCCCACCGCCTCCACCGTGCCCGAGCCCTCGTGGCCGAGGACGGCGGGGAGGGCGATGATCGCCTCGCCCTTCTGGAAGTGCAGATCGCTTCGGCAGACGCCGGCGGCGCCCACCTTCACCAACACCTCCCCCCGCTTCGGCGGATCGAGCTCCACCGTCTCGAGGGAGTAGGGCTTGTTGACATCGTAGAGCACGGCAGCGGTGATGCGCATGTGGGGCCTCCCCGGCTTCGGTCGTGGTCGCAGCGAGCCGCCAGACTAGCGGAGACCACCGCGATTGTCCAGCGCCGTCGGCCTTGACACTCGTGGCCCAGGCTGGCTTACTCTGACGGCGCTCATGCGAGATCTCGCCGTAGACAATGCCGTGTCGGTCTTCGTGGATCAGCCGCTCGCCGAGGGGCTCGCCGCGCGTCCTGCCCTCGTGACTCCGGGCGGGGCCTGCACTTATGGCGAGCTGGCCGCCCTGACCGAGCGGGCCGCCCGCGCCCTTCGCGAGCTCGGCGTGGAGGCCGAGCAGCGCGTGGCCCTCCTCATGCCCGACGGCATCGGCTTCGCGGTCACCTTCTTCGGAGCGCTCAGGCTGGGGGCGGTGGCGGTGCCCCTCAATACGCGTCTGTCCGGAAAAGACCTGCGCTTCATTCTCGACGACTGCCGGGCCAAGGTGCTCGTGACCGACGGTGGGCTCGGCGCGGCCCTCGATGGCGAAGGCGGCGTGAGGACGCTGACCTTCGACGAGTTGCTAAGCACGCCCGGGGGGGGACCGGTAGCGGCCGAGCCGGTGGGCGGAGACGCCATGGCCTTCTGGCTCTACACGTCGGGCACGACGGGCACGCCGAAGGCGGCCATGCATTGCCACCGCAACCTGCTCGCCTGCCATCTCTACGCCGAGGGCGTGCTGGGGGTGAGCGCGGAGGACCGCGTCTTCTCCACCTCCCGGCTCTTCTTCGCCTATGCCCTCGGCAATGCCCTGGCCATTCCGCTCTTTGCCGGAGGCAGCGCCTATCTCCATCCCGCGTGGGCCGAGCCGGCCATCGTGCACGACGTCCTCCGGAGTTATCGCCCCACCCTCTTCTTCTCCGTGCCCACCGTGTACGCCCGCCTCCTCCATGCCGATCTTCCCCCCGATGTCTTCCGCTCCGTGCGCCAGTGCGTGTCGGCAGGAGAGAAGCTGCCGGCCGAGATCTATCACGCCTGGCGGGAGCGTTTCGGCGTCGAGATCCTCGACGCCATCGGCGCCACCGAGACGATCTTCATGTTCGTCTCCAACCGCCCCCGGCAGAGCCGGGCCGGCTGCTCGGGCACGCCGTCTCCGGGCGTGGAAGTGCGCCTGCTCGATGCGCAGGGCCAACCCGTCCCCGACGGCACCCCGGGCGTGCTGTGGGTCAAGACGCCCTCGGCCGCCATGGGCTACTGGAAGCGGCTCGATCACTCGCGGCGCACCTTCGTCGGCGACTGGTTCCGGACGGGCGACGTCTACGTGCGCGACGCGGACGGTTTCTACACCCACAACGGCCGCGAGGACGACTTCTTCAAGGTGGCGGGACAATGGGTGGTGCCGGCCGACGTCGAGGCGGCCATGCTCAAGCATCCGGCCGTCCTCGAAGCGGGTGCGGTGGGGGCCGCGGAGGCCTCGGGATTGATCAAGGCCTTCGTCTTCGTCGTTCCGCGCGACGGGACGGCCGATTCCACCGCCTTGGCCGCCGAGCTCAAGCGGCTGGCGGAGAGCTCGCTGCCCCCGCATCAGCGGCCGCGCGAGATCCGCATAGTAAGCGAGCTGCCGCGCACCGCCACCGGCAAGCTCCAGCGCTTCCGGCTCAAAGCAGAGGTGGAGGCGCACCCGTGACGGGGGCGAGGAACAGGATCGACATCAAGGTCCGCTGGTCGGAGGCCGATCCGGCGGGCATCGCCTTCTACCCGCGCTTCTTCGAGTGGTTCGACATGGCCACGGAAGCGCTCTTCGAATCGCTGGACATGCCCTGGCCGATGCTCTTTCCCAGGTATCGCGTGGTCGGAGTGCCCATCGTCGACGTGGGCGCCCGCTTCGCCTCGCCCGTCCGCTACGGCGACACGGTGACGGTGCGCGCGGGCATCAGCGACGTGGCAGAGAAGACATTTCGTGTCGAGCACGAAGTGTCCGTGGGCGAGCGCCACTGCGCCTCGGGCTTCGAGGTGCGCGCCTGGGTCGGGCAGCCCGACGAGCCGGGCGGGAGGCTTCGCGCCCGAGCATTGCCGGTCGAGGTGGCCACCAGGCTCAAGGGACAGGGAGGCGCATACGCATGAAACCCGAAGTCGTCTACACCAAGTCCGCGCCCACGACGGGCTTCTCGGAAGCCATCGAGTCGCCCATCGCCCAAGGGGTCAAGTGCGGCCAGTTCCTGTTCGTCTCGGGGCAGGGGCCGCTCGATCCCGCGACCAAGGAAGTCGTCTCGCCGGATCTGGCCGAGCAGACGCGGGTAACCCTCGACAACGTCAGGGCCGTGCTGGAGGCCGGGGGCACTTCCATCGAGAACGTGGTCAAGGTGGGTGTCTTCCTGCGCGACATGAACGACTTCCCCGTGTTCAACCGCGTGTTCAAGGAGTACTTCAAAGGCGTGCAGCCGGCGCGCACCACCGTCGAAGCCGCCGCGCCGCGCCAAGGCGTCAACGTGGAGATCGACTGCATCGCGTTCATCCCGTGACCCTTTCCCTCTCCCTCCTTAGGAGGAGAGGGCAGGGTGAGGGTGGATGAGGTTCGAATCGCCCCCTCACCCCGGCCCTCTCCCCTCTCGGGGAGAGGGAGACTAGGAGGAGGAGATATGAGTTTGGTTGGGGCCTATCTTTCCGTTCACACTCCGCGCTACTGCACGCTCGAGGCGGCCTTCGAGGGCACGCTCGCGTCGGAAGTGTTTCGCCCCGTCCGCGACGGGCTGGTGGCCCAGGGCCGGGAGGTCGCCAAGGCGCGCCTCGACGCGATGGTGATCAACTCGTGTCACCTGATCACGACCTTTCCCACCGTGGTGGACGCCACCCCGCGCCACCGGGGCGTCCTCACCGCCCAAGAGGCGCCCGAGATCATCCACGGCGTCGGCTATGACATCCCCGGCGACTACGAGCTGGCCGCCTCCATCGTCGCGCGCGGGCGGGCGGCGGGGCTCCAGTCCGTGCTGGCCAATGACGTGCACTATCCGCTCGACTACGGCACCGTCATGCCTATGGTGTGCTACCTCGATCGCGCGCAGAAGCTGCCCATGGTTCCCGTGTCGGTGTGTCTCAGCGCGGATCTCGCGGAGTCCTTCGAGTGGGGGCGTCACGTCGCGAATGCGGCGCGGGAGAGCGGAAAGCGGGTGGGTTTCGTGGCGAGCGGGAGCGTGTCCCACAAACTGGTCCGAGGCCCGGAGAAAGGGCCACGGCCCGAGGACGAGGAGCTCGATCATCGCCTCGCGAAAATGCTCGCGGCAGGACAGTACGCGGAGCTCTGGGCCTGGCTGCCCGAATTCTGCCGGGCGACCCAGGCCGAGATGGGCGGACGTCACCTCGCCATGCTCACGGGAGCGGTGATGGAGTCGAAGCAGCGCTTCGGCGCGGCGGTGCATGCGTACGGGCCATCCTCGGGGAGCGGTAACTACGTCATTTCCCTGACCGCGGAAGCTTAGCGGATACCGACCGGTTCGGTTATTCTTGGGTGGCCATTTTCGGGCCGACCGATATCACGACTCCGTGACCACGCACTCCAATGAAGGAGGCAGCAGATGAAAGCAGTGACACGTCGAACGTTCCTGGGCGGAGCCGCCGCGACCGCGGTGGGGGTGGCGGCCGGGCCGTGGGTGCTCCGCGCGCACGCACAGTCGGGACCACTCAAGGTCGGACTCGTCCTCCCCTACACGGGCGCGTATGCGGTGCTGGGCGAGAGCATCACGCAGGGCATGGAGCTCGTGTTCGCCCGCGAGAACTGGGTGGTGGCCGGCCGCAAGGTCGAGATGATCAAGGAAGACGACGAGATGAAGCCCCCGGTGGGCATACGGAAGACGGAGAAGCTCATCGATTCGGACAAGGTGGACATCCTCACGGGGCCCGTGCACAGCGGCATTCTCCTCGGCATGCGTGACAAGGTGCATGCGAGCAAGACCATCCTCATCGTCTCCAATGCCGGGGCCGACGACATCAGCCGCGCCAAGTGCTCCAAGTGGATCTTCCGCACGTCGTTCTCGAACTGGCAGCCCAACTGGCCGATGGGCCCGTGGGTGGCCAAGAACGTGTCCAAGGAAGTCTTCGTGGCCGCCCCGAACTATCAGGCGGGCAAGGACCAAATGGGCGCCTTCAAGGAGTCGTTTCTCGCCTCGGGAGGCAAGGTGATCGGCGAGGATTATCCGAAGCTCGGCGAGACCGACTATGCCCCGTACCTGACGAAGATCAAGCAGTCCGGGGCCAAGGCCGTCTACGCCTTTTTCTCCGGCACGGATGCCGTGGGCTTCGTGAGGCAGTTCGACGAGTTCGGTCTCAAGCAGTCGGTCAAGCTCACGGGCGCCGGCTTCCTCGTCGAGCCCGACGTGCTGCCCGCCCAGGGCAAGGCGGCCCTCGGTATCATCAGCGGGCACTTCTACACGCCCCTCCTCGACAATCCCACGAACGTGCGCTTCGTGAAGGAGTTCCGCGAGAAGTTCGGTGGGAAGATGCCGGACGGCTTCGCCTGCCAGGGCTACGACACCGCGGAGACCATCGTGCGCGCGGTCAAGGCGACCAACGGCAATACGCAGGACAAGGAGAAGCTGGTGGCGGTGATCGAGAAGACGGAGTTCGACAGCCCCCGCGGCCACTTCCGCTTCGACCCCAAGACCCACAACGTGATTCAGCCGTACATCTACGTCCGCGAGGTGAAGGAAGTGGCCGGCGGCCTCAACAATGTCCCGATCGACAAGGTCGCCGACGTGAAGGACCCCGGCGCTGGCTGCACGCTGCCTGCCTAGCGCGCGCGTACGAAATGGGACGGGAGCCGGGCTCACCCCGGCTCCCGCCATCTGATCGCGTGCTCGTCGTCTCGGACGTCTTCGCCCAGGCCCTCAACGGGCTGGCCTACGGCGTCCTCCTCTTCCTCCTCTCGGTCGGCCTCACCCTCATCTTCGGCATGCTCGACATCGTCAACCTCGCCCACGGCTCCTACTACATGCTGGGCGCCTACGCGGGCGTCACCGTCCTCATGATGACGGAGAGCTTCTGGCTCGCCCTCGTGGTCGCCCCCGTAGCGGTGGGCGTGGTGGGGGCGGTGGTGGAGCGGCTCTGTCTCCGGCCGCTCTACCGGCGCGGACCACTGGACCAGGTGCTGCTCACCTTCGGACTCATCTATCTCTTCGAGGACCTGGTGAAGTGGATCTGGGGCGGGCGTATCCGCTCCATTCCCGCCCCCGCGCTTCTCACCACGTCGGTGAACGTGCTGGGCGCCACCGTTCCGTCGTACCGGGTGTTCGTGATCGTGTTCGGCCTGGCCGTAGCGGTGGCCCTCTGGCTCCTCGTGGAGAAGACGCGGCTCGGCGCCGTCATTCGCGCGGGCGTCTTCGATTCGGAGATGGCGGCGGGTATGGGCATACCCATCGATCGCGTCTTCACCGGCGTATTCGCCTTCGGGGCGGGGCTCGCCGGGCTCTCGGGGGTGATCGCGGGGCCCATTCAGTCGGCGGCCCCTTCCATCGGGGCGACCATCCTGATCCCCGCCCTCATCGTGGTGGTGGTGGGCGGCCTCGGCAGTCTCAAGGGCTCGCTGGTTGGCAGCCTCATCATCGGCCAGGCCGAGACCTTCGGAAAGGCGTGGCTGCCCGGCGCCTCCATGCTCATGATCTACGCCGTGATGGCGCTCATCCTCATGCTGCGCCCTCAGGGTCTGTTCGGCCGGCCCCTCAAGTGATGGCGCGCACGCTCGGCCTGGCCCTCGTGGTGGCGGCGGTCGTCGCCTTCCCCCTCTTCGTGGGGCCGTATCCGGTCAAGCTCGTGCAGGAGATCCTGATCTGGGGCATCTTCGCCATGAGCCTCGACCTCCTCATGGGCTATGCGGGCATGGTGTCGTTCGGCCACTCGGCGTTCTTCGGGATCGGCGCCTACACCGCGGCCCTCCTGCTCCCCACGTGGCCGGGCCTCCTCTCCGCGCTCGGTGCTCCCGCCCTCGCGGCAGCCGTGGGCGCGCTGGCCATCGGCTTCTTCTCGATCCGCGTGGGGGGCGTCTACTTCATCATGCTGACCCTCGCGTTCTCCCAGATGTTCTTCGCTCTGACCTTTCAGAATGCCTTTCTCGGCGCGGAGGACGGGATCACGAGCGTGCCCCGGCCCCTCGTCTTCGGCGTGGGGATCGGCTCGCTGGGGGGTTTTCACGTCTATCTCATCACCATCGTTGGCGCGGCCGCCCTCCTCCTCCATCGCATCGTTCGCTCGCCCTTCGGTCATGTGCTGCGGGGCATTCACGACAACGAGGAGCGCATGCAGGCCGTCGGCTACCCGGTCGGTCGCTACAAGCTGCTCGCCTTCGTCATGGCGGGAACGGTGGCGGGCGTGGCCGGATCCCTCTACACGCAGTTCGTGGGCTCCATCTCCCCCGACGCGTTTCTCTGGACCACCTCGGGGGAGGCGCTCCTCATGGTGATCATCGGGGGCACGGGCACGCTGAACGGGGCATGGCTGGGAGCGGCGGCCTTCATCCTGCTGCAGAGCCTCGTCAGCTCCTACACCGAGCGCTGGATGCTCATCCTGGGACTCACCTTCGTGCTCTTCGTCCTCTTCGCTCCCGGGGGTATCGTGGGCGCGCTGCGCGGCCGCGTGGGCGTGCGCTCGTGACGCCCACCTTGCTCGCCCCCGCCTTGCTCGCCATAGACGCCCTCACGCGGACCTTCGGCGCCCTCTCCGCGCTGGCCGGCGTGTCGCTGGCCGTGGCCGCGCGAGAGCGTCGCGCCGTCATCGGGCCCAACGGGGCGGGCAAGACCACGCTCTTCAACGTGATCACCGGGCAGCTCCCGCCCAGCGGAGGGCGCATCGTCTTCGACGGCGAGCCCATCGCGGGGCTGCCCCCGCACGCGGTGGCGCGTCGCGGAGTCTCGCGCTCGTTCCAGCGCACGAACCTCTTCCCCCGGCTCACCGTGCTGGAGAATCTGCGGCTCGCCGCGGCGGCTGGCGGGGGCGGCAGCTACAATTTCTTCGGCGGGGTGGAGCGCGTGACGGCGCCCCTCGCGCGGGCGCGCGACACGGGGGCGGCCGTCGGGCTCGCTGAGCGTCTCGACACGGTGGCCGGCCAGCTCTCCTACGGCGAGCAGCGCCAGCTCGAGGTGGGGGTGGCGCTGGCCACGCGCCCCAAGCTGCTCCTCCTCGACGAGCCCACCGCGGGCATGTCGCCGGAAGAAACGCAGCGCATGACCCGAATGCTCGAAGGGCTGCCGCGCGACGTGACCCTGCTCATCATCGAGCACGACATGGACGTGGTGGCGTCTCTCGCCGACCGGGTGACCGTGCTCCACTACGGCGAAGTGCTGACCGAGGGCACCTTCGACGAGGTCAAGCGGGACCCGCGCGTGTACGAAGTCTATCTCGGGAGCGCGTGATGCTCGAGGTCGAAGGCATCCACACCTACTACGGCGAGAGCCATATCCTCCACGGCGTCTCCATTCGCGTGGGCGCGGGCGAGGCGGTGGCCCTCCTCGGGCGGAATGGCGCGGGGAAGACCACCCTCATTCGGAGCGTGGCCGGCTTCACCCCTCCGCGCGACGGCCGCGTCCGCCTCGATGGCGAATCGATCGACGCGTGGCCCGCCCACCGCATCGCGCGCCGTGGCCTCGCCCTCGTTCCGCAGGGGCGGCGCATCTTCGCGCCCTTGACCGTTCGGGAGAATCTTCTTCTGGGCGCGCGCGGCTCCGCGTGGACGCTCGATCGTGTCTACGATCTCTTCCCGCGTCTCAGAGAGCGGGCGGAGCAGTGGGGGGGCACCCTGTCGGGCGGCGAGCAGCAGATGCTCGCCATCGGGCGCGCCCTCTTGACCAACGGGCGTATGCTGGTGCTCGACGAGCCGTCCGAGGGGCTGGCCCCCGCCATCGTGCGGGAGGTCGGGCGCATCGTGAGCGGGCTCAAAGGCGACCGGCTCTCCATCCTGCTCGTCGAGCAGAACTATCACCTGGCCCTTCGTGTCGCCGATCGCGTCTACGTCATGAACAAGGGACAGATCGTCTGGGAGGGCACGCCCGCCGGTCTCGAGGCGGACGAGGACGTCAAACGTCGCTACCTGGGGGTGGCATGAGCTGGATCGATCCGGATTTTCCGAAGCGCGCCACGCC
>WNGF01007748.1_pt1 | contig 15460 bp, 15 predicted proteins | sample 5400641 | NCBI WGS metagenome assembly WNGF01 (sample SAMN13153371, study PRJNA577476) | soil metagenome | isolation source: 80 cm soil or saprolite under grassland replicate 2 | place: USA:California | collected 2016-06-15
AACGATCAATGCTCCATCCGGGTCTTCGTGATCTTCAGCGCGGACTGCATGCCCTTTTCTGCTTCGCCGCGCACCTTGCCCCGGATCACCGAGCCCTTGAATCCGCTCAGGCCGTCCGAACGGCTTTGATTCACGTTGACGAACCAGAATCCTTCGCCGCGTGCGGGATCCGGGATCAGGACCCGCAATTCGATGGCCGTCCAGAAGTAGTGGCTGGCGTACAACATCTTCGAGACCACGGCGGTATTGGTCTGCTGGTTGGCAATCGTCAGATGATTGATGCGAATGGTCGGCTTCAGGCCGAACTTGGCATCCTGCCAGTACAGAAACGAATCGGCGTTCGGCAGCGTCACCTTCGGGTAATCGAGAAGGTAGGACTTCAGCTCGGTGAGGTAGTTCGTGAGCGGCGGCATGCGATTGACCATCGCGGCGAACTCCTGCGCCACGAAGGTCGGGCGCTCGGAATCGCGATACTCGGCCAACCGGGAGTTTCCGCCCTCCAGATACGCGTTCACATATTCGAGCGCCAACTTTCTGATCGATCGATCCACGTCGGCCGACGCGGTTGGCTTCGACCAGTCGGTTTCCTTCTGGATCCGCGCCAGCGCATCCGCGCTCAGCTTCACCTCGCAGTCGCCGACCTTGCACGTCTTCAAATCCGAGACGTCATCCGGCGGCAGCGTGAGCTTGTCGAAGTCCTCGAGTCGAGGCGTGTTGCTGATGCGCTTGGTCACCAGGAAGTTGTCGCCCTTCTCGAACTTCTCGATGTCTTTCACGGCGGCGACGTAACGGGCAGCCGGCGCCTTGACCCAGACCGCGCCGAAGACCGCCACCTCTTTCGCGGGGTCGGTGTCGAGGAGCCGCGTCACGGGCTGTCCGGCGAGGAGCTGCGTCTGCTGCTCGGGAGTCAGCTTGACGTAGCTCTTGATGTACGAATCGAGCCGCTCGGGAAGTGCAGGCCGATCCTGCCCGCGAAGCGGCACGGCGGCCAGCGCCAGAACGGCGCACAACTGAATCCTGGAAACTTGCATCACGTCACTCCTCTTGGGCCGTCACGTAGTCCAATTTCTCGTCGCTGACAACCTGTCGCCGTTGTGCAAACCCTGCTCCGTGTCTGCTCCGAGTCAGCGATCTCTCAAATGAAACCAGTTGCCGCGCAACGCGAGCGTCAGAGGCGTTGAGGAAGCTTTTTGTAGATGGCAGCTGCCAGCGGCCTGGCAGTTGCTGGCCCGCTGGCACCGCGCCGGTTCAGCCCGCCGCCCGCAAGCCTTCCTCCGGCTGTTGCGCCGCCGCCGGCGACGCACTCGCGTGCGGGTGCGCAATGCCGGCAGCCGCGTAGATCTCAGGCTCGTCGAGGCTTTCGTGGACGAGGAGCTGCACGACGATCGCATCGAGCTTGTCGCGGTTCTCCCTCAGCAGTCGCCGTGCGTCGGCATAGCACGCCTCGACGATGCGCCGAACCTCTTCGTCGACGGCGCCGAGGAGGCCGTCGGAGATCCCCGCGAGGCGAGGATCGCCATCCGCCGGCAGCACGGAAAGCGTACCGATGCGCTCGGACATCCCCCACCGGCCGACCATTGATCGGGCGATGCTCGTGACCGACTCGAGGTCGCTCTCCGCCCCGGTCGTGACGATGTTGAAGACTTCCTGCTCTGCAGCCATGCCGCCCAGCGCACCGATGATCCGGCCGCGCAGGTAGTCGGCGTCGTAGCCATAGCGATCGGAATCGGGCGTGGACAACGTCACGCCCAACGCGCGGCCGCGCGGAATGATCGAGACCTTGCGCACGGGATCGGCGCCGGGCCGGAGCATGCCGAGCAGCGCGTGCCCGGCTTCGTGGTACGCCGTGCGGCGTCGCTGTGCTTCCGGAATCACCACGTTCCGGGCAGTACCGAGCTGGACCTTCTCGAGCGCGTCCGTCAGATCGTGCTGGTGCACGACATCCTGCCTGCGACGCGCCGCCAGGAGCGCAGCCTCGTTCACTAAGTTCGCCAAGTCGGCGCCCGTCATGCCCGGCGTGGCGGCAGCCAGTTGCTCGAGGTCGACGTCCTTCGCGAGTGGAACGGTTCGCGTGTGGACCTTGAGGATCGCGGCGCGGCCTTTCTGGTCAGGTGGGTGGACCATGATCTGACGGTCGAACCGCCCGGGTCGCAGGAGGGCCGGGTCCAGGACGTCTGGCCGGTTGGTCGCGGCCAGGACCACGACGCCCTCATGCCCAGAGAAGCCATCCATCTCGGTCAGGATCTGATTCAGTGTCTGTTCGCGCTCGTCGTTGCCGCCGAACGCCCGCGGTCCGCCGCGTGCGCGGCCGATCGTCTCGATTTCGTCGATGAAGATGATCGCCGGCGCAACCTTTCGCGCCTCTGCGAAGAGCTCACGCACGCGACTCGCCCCGACACCGACGATCATCTCGATGAACTCCGACGCGCTTGCGCTGAAGAACGGCACCTTCGCTTCGCCCGCGGTCGCGCGCGCCAGCAGGGTCTTGCCGGTCCCTGGAGCTCCCGCCAGCAGCACGCCTTTGGGCGCACGAGCTCCCAGACGGCGATACTTTTCAGGATCCTTCAGGAAGTCGACGACCTCGTTGATCTCCGCTTCCACCTCGTCGATGCCGGCAACATCGGCGAACGTGACGCGGACCGTCTCGGGATCGACGCGTTTCTGTCTGCTGCTCAGCAGGCCACCCAGCGCCCCCTGCTGGCGCTTGAACATCCAGGCATAGAAGGCGACGAGCAGGAGAATCGGCGCAGCCGAAATGAGCAGGTTGGTAACGAACCCGCGCTGCTGGGTCAGCGGTGTTGCACGCACCGTGGCTCCTTCGGCTGTCAACTCCGACAGGAGATCGTCACTCGCGAATGTCGGGCGCTCGGTGAATTGTTATCAATCCAAACCAGAGCAGGTATCCGACGAGCCACGGCACCGCCGTGATCCAGCGCGGCCTCTGTCTCTGCGGCGGCTTTTTCGGAAGCCCCTCTGTGCGCCACGGTCGTCCCGGTGGTTCCGGAGAGGGCGAGTCGGATGACGGACGCTCGCGCGCCGCGTTCGACGGCGCTTGCGGACCTTGAACGCTCATGCCTGCCCCCCTTACCCGACGAATCCAATGCTGCGTCGCGCCAGGGGGACTCCGCCCGGCGGAGCCCCCCAGCCAATCAGCGTGCGGTGTCTTACGCCGCCTGCCGGTACACGTGTCCGCCGCCCAGGGCGACAATGTCGTCGACCGGACGTGTGCTCTTCTCGTCGGCTTCCACGATGATCGCCGTCATGCCGGGACGCATCTCCGAGGTCACCGAGTCAACGAAGTCCGAGTCCAGCGCGGACATCACGACATCGCCACTGAGTCCGGAGGTCGCGCCCAACGCCGCTCCCACCGCCGCGCCAGGTGCGCCGCCGATGAGCCCGATCAGCGCGCCGGCCACGGTGCCAATCGCCGTTCCCCAGAGGGGCCGGTCCTTGTTTTCCACCAACGACAGGTTTCCGCGGTCGTCTTTCTTGACCATCACGCCGGCCTTGACCTTGAGATCGCTGACACCCTTGTCCTTGAGCGCCTTGATCGCGCTCGCCGCATCGTAGGCGGCATTCGTGTTGTTGAACGTTGCGACAATGATCTGATCTGCCATTTCTGCCTCCTATTGATTGAGTGATTCACGGTCCACGCTTCTCGCGGACGGCCGCGGCGGAGCAAATGGCGCGCCACCGCGCCTCGCTCGCACCCGCTGCCGCTCACGATTGAATTCCACGCCCTTCCTTCTTCAAATGAGCGGCGAGCACAGCCGCATAACAGAATCCACCAATCGACTCGAGGTCTTGTGTGCGTCGTAGTCGACGAATTTGAAGAGGGCACAGTGCTCGAGGTCTGCGAAAAAGTCCGCCTCGAGCTCTCGCGTGACGGCCTCGTCGTAGACGACGAGGTTCGTCTCGTAGTTGATCGAAAAGCTGCGGATGTCGATGTTCGCGGATCCAATCGAACACATGCGCGAATCGACGCAGATGGTCTTCGAGTGAAAGTAGGCCCCTTGGTACAAGAAGACCTGAACCCCGGCGCGTGCCATCTCGGCCGCATACGTCATGCCGGCGCGGTACGCGGGCGACAACTCGCCGCCACCCGGCGCGATCATCACGCGCACGTCGATCCCGGCGAGCGCTGCCGTCGTCATCGCTTCCGCCACGCTCGTATCCAGAATCAGAAACGGCGACTGCAGATACACGTGGTCGCGCGCGAGCGCGATCATCGCGAGGTAGGTCTGACGGATGGTTTCCCAGCGCGAGTCGGGGCCCGCGCTGACGACCTGGATCGGCACACCGCCGTCGGCGGCCTGGATCTTCGGGAAATGGCGCGCGTCGAAGAGGTCTTCGCCGGTGGCGTTGATCCACATCGTGGCGAATACCGACTGCAGGACCGTCACGGCTTCGCCAGTGAGTCGCGCGTGGGTGTCCCGCCAGCCTGTGAACCCCTTCGGCCCGGTCAGATGTTTCTCCGTCATGTTCAGCCCGCCGGAGTAGCCGACTTGACCGTCCAGGATTGCGAGCTTCCGATGGCTCCGGTAGCTGAGCGTGTGCAGCTGATAGATGGATGAGAACGGCTGCATCTGGATGCCGTCGCGGCGCCGTCCTTCGACGTACGCCCGCTTCAGCATCGAAAAGCTGCCGACCGGATCGTAGAGAATCCGAACTTCCACTCCGTGCCGGGCCCGGTCGCGCAGTATTTCGGCAACCGTCTCCGTGAAGTCATCAGATGCCCACTCGTAATAGACCAGGTGCACGGACTGCGAAGCCGCACGCATGTCGTCGAGCAGCCTGGGATACTTCTCGCTCGCGTTCTGGAGAATCTCGAATCGGTTCCCCGTCGTCAGCGGCGCTCGTCCCGACGCCCAGAGCATGGCGGCCAGACGCCCGGGCTCACCCTGTGTCGCAGCGAGATCGGCGATCGCGGCGGGCTGCGCGGCGACGACCTGTGCCGCTCGACTGGCCACCGTCGATCGCTCGAGCAGCTTGGTCATCGTCAGTTCGCGGCTGAAGGCATGACGGCCGCGCCCGAACATCATGTAGGTGAGCAAAGCGCCCGGTGGACACAGCAGGAACAGGAGCACCCAGGCGAACGTCGACTGGGGACTTCGATTCTGAAGCGCCAGAAAGACCGTGACGCTCAGCGCGTACGCGAAGCCGACTGCCACGACGACGAGAAAGAACGCAGTTGTCGTCATTCCTAGCTCGCCTTGGCGGGAACGATGACGTCCTTGGCCGGTGCCGGCTCGTCCAGGAGATCAGGACGATGCAGGGTCTCCAGCAGGCGGCCGGTGATGACGAGGATGATCGGACCGATCACCAGGCCGACGAAGCCGAACGCGGCCGCACCGCCCAGTAGTCCGAAGAAGATGATGAAGCCACTGATTGACGTCTTCCCGGTCAGCAGCAGTGGCCGGAGCACGTTGTCGACCATGCTGATCCCGAACGTTCCCATCAACAGCAGGGCGACGCCGCGCCCAATCTCGCCCGAGAGTAGCAACCCGATCGATGTCGGCACCCACAGGAGCGTTGCGCCCACGACCGGCAGCAGCGAGGACAATCCCATCACGACACCCCAGAAGGCCGGCGCAGGTATTCCCACGATCCAGAACGCGAGGCCGCCGAGGATGCCCTGAGCGACCGCGACGGCCAGCCCGGCGCCGACGCTCGCCACCACCAGATCGCGCGTCTCGCGCAACAGGCTTTCGCTCTCCTGTGCCGAGAACGGCAATCGGTCGCGCAGCTGCCCAGTCATCCAGTCGCCGTCACGCACCATGAAGAAGAGCGCGAACAGCATTGCGACCAGATTGCCCAGCGTCGCGAAGAAGTCGCCGAGGATGGCTCCCGCATGAGGCGCCAGGAACTTGGCTGCCCGCTGCGCACCGTTGGTCATCAATTCCGTGGGGTCCTCTGGCAGCGCCACAGGACTGTGTGCCCGCACCGCGTCCCAGATCCGCAGGACTCGTTGCGGGGCGCCTTGCGACGCCTGCTTCAAGTGGTCGGTGACCTGGGGCACCTCGCGCGCAACCGTTGTAATCAGCAAGCCGGCGGGTGCCACGATCAGAGCGGCCACGACCAGGGTTGTCACGACCGCAGCGTGGTTCGGCGACATCTTCCTGGCCAGCCACACCTGCATTCCACGAAAGAGGATGGCGAAGATCGCGGCCCATGTGAGCGCAACCAGGAAGGGGCCAAGGACGCGATACCCGAGGTATATCCCGAGCAGTACGAGGGCGTAGAGAACGGGGCGCCCGAGCGACTTTCTGCGGACATCAGCCATGACCGTCCTCACTCACTCAACGAGCTGGCGGGATACGGGGATCCGCCGAGTTGCTCCAGCAGCCGCTCGCAGAGCGTCAGGCGTGTGATGAGGATGTGCCGCACTTCTTTCGAATCCGTGCGTGCCGCTTCCCGCTGCAGTTGCGGCAGGTTGTCGTGCAGGAACCCTCGCAGCGTCCGCACATCGTCATCGTTCAACGTGATGTCCATAAATCCTCAGAAGCTTTCACACAGGAGCTGCGAAACGGCCGACGGCTGTCAATGCATCTGGCTCGCCACGCGCGGTGACGACCAGTCCTGGTTTATCTGGGCGAGAAGGTCTTCGATCTCCGTCTCTTCATGTCTGGTCATCCACGTCACGACAGGAATGCCCGCAATGTCGCGATCCATGCTCAGCATCGACAGCAGCTGGCAGACGGCCGCATCGTCGTCGCCGAGCAAGACCACCACGACGTCCGGCGTGAGCTGTTTGATGCGTGAGTACCCGTGCGCGATGGATTCCACGAACACGACGTCGCGAAGATTCGCATCGGCCAGCAGCGCATCCATGAGCTCCGCTCGCTGCGGATCTCCGCTCACCGCGACGACGCTGCGAAGCGGGCAACTCGTGATCTGGTTTCCGCCGCGTGCACTGCTCATGGCCAACTCCTTCCAAGGACCTGCGTGGTAGCAAGGCAAGGACGGTGCCGCGATGAGATGCACCTGGATGGCGGCGAAACAGCGGCCGTCGTGTCAGCCAGCCGGCAACTGCCAACCCGCTGGCAGGTGACCGCGCTCGTCACCAGCGCCTGGCAGAGACGAGGAGCCGAGCACGCGCCTTGCTGTGTGCGGTGATGTGTCGGGCGTTTGAATGGAGGGCCACATGTACGTCGACGATCTCGATTGTCTTGCCGGCAGATTGAATTCCGCCACGCAGCGAGTGGTGGACCGTGCGCTCGAGGAATCGCGCCGGCGCGACCATGCGCTACTCACTACTGCACACATGTGGTTTGCCGTCGCGAATACCGAATGGGATCTGTTTGCGAGCACGCTGCAGGGCGTCGAGGCGAACCCGCGCGACGTCCTCCGGGCGATTGAGGAGCACCTGCAGCTCGTACCGGCCCAGGGCGGCGGTAAGCTGCGAGTCTCCCCGCCGATGAAACTGGTCTGCAGACTTGCGCTGCATCATGCGGCGCAAGCAGGTCGTTCCACCGTGGAGGCGGTCGACCTGCTGCTTGCGCTGTTCGACGAGCCCCAGGGCGTACCAGTCGCGATCCTGCACCGGTTCGGCGTCGAACCCGACGTGCTCGCGTCACGGCTCGAGGCCCACTTCCGCGAGCGCGAATTGCGCGACGAACGCCTGAAGAAACGCTTCGATCTGCCGCCGCACGTGGATCAGTTCACCATCAATTTGAATCGGCTCGCCTGCCTCGACAAGCTGCCACCCGTCTTTGGCCGCGACCGGGAGATTCAGCAGATCCTCGAGGTCCTCAGCCACCGTGAGCGAAGCAATTCCGTCATGCTGGTCGGCGAGCCCGGCGTCGGGAAGACGGCCATCGCGGAAGGCCTCGCACGCCGCATCGAGTTCGAGCCGGAGACCATCCCCGTTCGGCTGCGCGATGCTCAGATTCTCAGCCTCCAGATGAACGGCCTCGTGTCCGGGACAATGCTTCGCGGAATGTTCGAGGAACGCCTTCATCACCTCATCCGCGAGTTGAAGGAACGTCCAAACCTGATCCTGTTCGTCGACGAGGCACACACCCTCATTGGGGCAGGCTCGGCGCTGGGCGCCCCATCGGATGCCGCACAAGTCTTCAAGTCGGTGCTCGCTCGCGGTGAGATCCGGATGATTGCGGCGACGACCCTGAGTGAATACAAGCAGCACGTCGAAGAGGACGAAGCGCTTGCCCGGCGTTTTCGCTGCGTGCACGTGCCTGAGCCCACGATCGAGGAGACCCGCCGAATCCTCTACCAGCTCCGGCCGCGCCTGGAGCGGAATTACTCGGTCGAGCTCCTCGACGAGGCGCTCGACACCGCCCTCGACATGTCGTCGCGCTACATGCGGCACCTGCATCTGCCTGACAAGGTGATCGGCTGGCTCGACACCGCGTCGGTGCGTGCCGAAATGAGCGGCCGCTCCGAAGTGACCAGGGACGACGTGGTCGTCGTCATCTCACATGCCGCGCGGATTCCGGAAGACATGGTCTTCCGCGACGTGACCGACCGTTTCAGAGATGTCGAAGCGCGCTTGCAGCAGCGGGTCGTCGGACAGGCCGCCGCAGTGCGAGCCGTGGCGCGTCGGCTGAGGCTCAACAAAGGGCCGCTCAAGGACGGCTTCGATCGCCCTGACGGCGTCCTCCTCTTTCTCGGACCGACCGGCGTCGGCAAGACCGAGCTGGCCAAGGCCGTCGCCGAACTCCTGTTCGGCGACGAGAAGAAGATGCTTCGGATCGACATGTCGGAGTACCAGGACGGTGCCGCGTCAGTCGACAAGTTGATCGGCATGCCTCGAGGGATCGCCGGCAGTGAACGCGGCGGCATCCTGACAAATCAGCTCAAAGACAATCCACACACGGTCGTCCTCCTTGACGAGATCGAGAAGGCCAGCCCCGCCCTGCTGAACCTCTTCCTCCAGGCGTTCGATGAAGGGTGGTTGACCGACGGACGCGGCCGGCGCGTGTATTTGAGCGACGCGATTGTCATCATGACCTCGAATCTGGGGTCCGAGCACTTCCGCAAGCTCACGAACCCCCTCGGCTTCCTGTCACGGAATGCAGCAATCGACAACGTGCAGAGTGAAGTCGCGCGCGAGCTCGAGCGACGGTTCTCCCCGGAATTCCGCAACCGGATCGACGACGTCGTGGTGTTCGCACCGCTGACGACCGATGACGTCCGGCGCATCACGCAGGGATATCTGCTCGAGATCGGACGCACGATGCGCCACGCCGGCAGGACGATCGCGATCGATGACGACGCCCTGGAACTGCTCGTGGCCGAGGGCTACAGCACGGCGTTCGGCGCGCGGTTCCTGAAGCGCGTGATCGACGAGCGCGTCAAGCTGCCGATCACGATGCTGTGGAACGACGGCATCCACTTCCGCGTGCACGTCGTGCAGCGCGCCATCGAGGTCGAAGCAACCCTGTCGCGCGCGGCCGTCGAGGACGAACCCGACGCGGTTCGCCAGGTCGCGTAGCGGGTCGCTGAAGAACGCCGCCTCCAGAGATCTCCAGGCCTCCTCGTCGCCCCCATCACCTGGCCGTGTCCCATCCGCTGAACACCTGCCAACCGACTGGCAGTTGTCGCAGCAGCGCGCACTGTCGCCTCGAAAATCGTGAGGCATTTACTGCTGGTACTACGCCGAGGCGAGGCGCACGGATTGCAGTCACACCTCCGACGCGGCGCTCGCGATGGCCGCTCGCGCCGCGTCTTCATAACTCAATCGGAAGGAGTACGCACATGGCAGAACTGATTGTCGTCGGATTCAAGCAGGACATGTATCGAGCGTCGGAGGTGCTGAACACCCTGCAGGACATGAACAACAGCTGGGTGGTCGACCTGCACGACGCGGTTGCCGTGTACCGCGATTACAACGGCAAGCTCCGGGTAGATCAGAGCTACCAGATGACGGGCAACGAAGGCGCGGCGTGGGGCGGACTGTTCGGCGGGCTGATCGGCGCCCTGCTCGCAGCGCCGTTCACGGGCGGCGCCAGCGTCGCCGCCGTCCTGGCCGCTGGATCGCTGAGCGGCGTCGCGCTCGGTGCCGCCGCCGGCGCGATCGATGCCTCGAGCTGGAAGGAGGACTACGGGATCTCCGAGGACTTCGTCCAGCGCGTCGGCACGATGGTTCAGCCCGGGGATTCCGCGATCTTCGCGCTGCTCCGCAGCCTCGACCCCGACCTCGTCGCCGCCCAGTTCAAGGGCTACGGCGGAGCCATCCTTCGCACGACGCTCAATCCACAGCAGCGCGCGAAGGTCGAAGAGACCCTGCACAGCCGATAACGTGACACCTGAAGACAGGTACCCGAAAGGACTGCAGAACATGAGCATCCTGAAATCGCACTCAACCCACGAAGAGAAGATCCACGGGCCATTCAGCGAAGCGAAAGCCAAGCTGGAGCAGATCGAGGCCGACGCCAAGCGGAAAGGCATCGAGATCGCCGCGCTGACCCGTCTGGCCGTGACCAAGCGAAACATCGATCGGAAGCTGGAGGACCTGAAGAAGGCGCACGAGAGCAACCGGTCGCACGCGAGGGCCCAGATCGCCGCGGACGTCGCGGCGTTCCTGGCTGCGGTCGACGAGCTTGGCAAAAAGGCCAAGGAAACGTCAGCCAAGAAGTGAGCGTCGTCACCACGAAGTGAGAGTCGCAACCACGGCGGCGCCTGGCTCACGGGGCCAGGCGTCGCATCGTCATTCGATTAAGGAGACCGCAATGTTCAGCACCACTTTTCGACGGTGGCTCACGGCTCTGCCGGTCGCAGTGATCGCAGCCGTCGTCGCGACACAGGCGGCGCCGAAAACGCAACGGGACGACGAGCTGCAGGTCGGTCAAGAAGTGTTCGAGGAGCTGAAGGCGAAGGGGGAAGTCATCGCTTCGTCCCCCCTTTACGATTCACTCACCCCAATCGCCGACGCGATCACCCGCGCGGCGCAGCCTCTCTACAACCATCCGTTCAAGTTCTATCTCGTGCACGAGCAGCAGCCGAACGCGTTCTCGGTGCCCGGCGGCAACGTGTACGTCACGGACTCACTTCTGTATTTCGTGAAGAACACGGAGGAACTGGCGGGCACGTTGTGCCACGAGGTGTCGCACACGATTCACCACGACTCGATGGCGCTCATCGAGAAAGACCGTCAGATCGAACGCCGCGCGATCGGGGCCGCTGTGTTGTTGGGCCCGTCACGCGCCCACATTCTGGCGATTGCGCTGATTGGGAAGCTGCATCAGCTGGGCTATTCACGCGACGCAGAGTCTGCCGCGGATCTGACCGGAGCCGATATCTGTGCCGCGGCTCGCTACAACCCTTGGGGCCTCGTGTGGTTGTTCCAGGACTTCGATGCGGCCGACACGGCGCAGGTGCCGCAGTTGCTCTCCGATCACCCCAGCAATGCGAATCGGGTGGAGGCGCTGAGACGGCACTTTCGCGAGCGTCCGGTCGCGTTCGGATCGTTTTCAGCCGATGCCACGACCGCCAAGCCGTTTGCGCCTCCAAAGAATGCCGCGGCGGTATTCATGCGATGACGATTACACGACGTCGCGTGTGGCATCTGTTCTGCAAACGGAATCAACACTGCTCGCGGTCGACCTGATTTCAAGCCCGGTTGACGATCGCCTCTCCCCCCTGCACGCGAGCACCCGCCAACGCTTGAAGTCGATGAACGGTTCGTGCCCGTCACCAGCCGTTCATCGTCCCGCCACCATCGCAGGTTTTTTCTCGTCACTCTGTTCCGAACGCGCCGGCACATTGCGCCGTGCTGTCAGCGCTGACTGACCCTCGCGCAATGGCTCACGACGCTCGCGCATTCCAGGGTCCGCGGTGACGCGACCACATGCCAGCAGGCTGGCACTCGACAGCCTGTTGGCACCACGCGCGGTTCCTGCTTGCTCGACTTCTCACCCTGAGTGAACGTCCCACGTCACACCGACGTGGCACCGGCCGTGCACAACAAGACTGTCGGCGACGCAGCGAGAAGGATCAAGGAGCGACGCGATGGAACGCATGCTGGTGGCGGTCTTCGACAGTGAAGCCAAGGCGCACGACGGATTCCGTGCCCTGCGGAAATTGGAAGAGGACGGCAGCATCGGCGTCTACGTCTCTCGAGTAGTCACCAAACACGAGGATGGTCGGACCACCGTGAACCACACCGAGGACCCGTTGCCGCAGGCGACGCTGGGCGCAACCGCGCTCGGAAGTCTCCTTGGCATCCTCGGTGGTCCCGTCGGCATCGCACTCGGCACGGCAACAGGCCTCGCGCTCGGGGCGGCGACGGATTACACGCGGGCTCGAGTCGGCCGTGATTTCGTCACCGCGGTCGCGAAGGCCCTCTCACCCGGCAAAACCGCGCTGGTGGTCGAGATGGACGACGAGTCCACGGGGATTGCGGGCACACGCATGGAGGAGCTCGGCGGATCGGTGTACTCCCGCGAACTGCTGGATGTCGAGGACTGGGACTACGAGCAGGAAACCACGGCGATCAGGAACAGACTCGCCCGTGCAGAAGCCCAACTCCACGCGAGCCGCGCGGAACGCCGGAACAGGCTGAAGGCGAGGATCGACTCCCTCAACGAGAAGTTGCACCAGACGCTCGATCGCGCGAAGGCATGAGGCCACGTTACATGTGAGCTGACAGGAGGACATCATGAGTTCAGGAACGTTGACAGCGAACGAATTCTCGGGTGGAGAGCGCACGTCCAATTTTCGGAGCTGGGTGATCTTTGCCGGGATCGGCTCGCTGGTGCTCGGGACGGCAGCGGTGATCTACGACAACACGGCAACGACTGTCTCCGTGATCCTGTTGGGCTGGCTGTTGATGCTCGCCGGCATCATGCAAATCGTGCACGCGTTTCAGGTCCGCACGTGGAGCGGGTTCTTTCTCTATCTCCTGGACGGGATCATCCGCGCCGCCGTGGGCACGCTGATGGTGTTGTATCCAGGAGCCGGCGCGGAGGCGCTGACGCTGCTCCTGAGTTTCTACTTCATCGTCGCCGGCATTTTCAGGACGATCGGTTCGATCGTGCTGCACTTCCCGAGCTGGGGATGGACTGTCGCGTCGGGGGTGATATCGGTGGCGCTTGGCGTGATGCTCGCGATGCAATGGCCGGCGTCAGGCACCTGGTTCATCGGTTTCGCCGTCGGGCTCGATCTCATCCTGTATGGATGGGCGCTCCTGATGTTGGCCGCTGCGGTCAAAAAGTTATCGGCCTCGTTTGCGTAGGAATGGAGAAATCAATCATGAAGCCACTAAGAACGCATAACCTCGTCGTTGTGACAGCGGCACTCGCCGCCATGGTCATCGCGACCGCGCGCTCGCCGCAGGCACGCTCGAACAATTCCAACGAGAAGCAAATCAAGAATGCTGCCGAGCAGTCGGCAAAAGCGGCGAAGGCATTCGAAGCGATCATGCAGGTTCCGGATAAGGCGATCCCGCGGGACCTGTTGGCGCGTGCGAAGGCCATCGCCGTGTTTCCACGCATCATCAAGGTGGCGCTCACCGTTGGTGGTGAAGGTGGCCGCGGCGTGGTCAGCAAGCGCACCAGTGCCGGATGGGCGAGTCCCGTGTTCCTTCGTGCGGGCGGCGGCAGCGTCGGGCCCCAGATCGGCGCATCATCAACCGATTTCTTCCTGCTGCTCATGAACGACGAGAGCGTGGAAGGGCTGATGAAGGACAAGTTCGAGCTCGGAGGCGAAGCGGGAGTGGCAGCAGGGCCGGTCGGCCGGAATGCTGGCGCCGGGACCGATGCGCTGATGCACGCAGAGATCTTGTCTTATTCGCGCAGCCGCGGGTTGTTCGCGGGCGTCAACGTGAAGGGGATTGTCCTCAGGCCCGAGGACGACTTGAACATGGCGGTGTACCACAAGACGGCGCGTGAGCTGTTGGGCGATTCCATCAACGACGACGCCGGCGTGGCCGCTGGTCTCGCGGCCTTTCCGCAGGCCCTCGGGCGCTACACGGTCGGCGCCGATACGACGCGGTGACATCGGCCATGACCTTCACCGACTTTCTCCGGCTCCCTCCGGCTGTCGCCTTCGCGGTCGTCGTGATGATGTGGCCGGCTATCTGGGCAGGAGCGGCGTTGATCGTCGCGCTTGCCAGCGATCTGATGCGACAAAGGCGAACACCGAGCGCGTCTCATGCGTCCCGACGTGCTTTTATTCGAGAATGAGAGAAACCGTATGGCACCGAACGCGTCCGTCGAAGTCATGGACTGGCTGAGCCGCGCCAGGCCACTCGTTCACCAAGCGGCACACGAAATCCAGCCGTTCGGCCGTCTTGTGCGGATGCCGATTGCGCTGGACGAGCACGCATGCAGCGAGAGCGTGGCCAATCTCAATCAACTGCTGGCCGACACGATGACGCTGCGCGACATGTACAAGAAGCATCACTGGCAGGCCGCCGGCCCGACCTTTTACCAGCTCCATCTGCTGTTCGACAAGCACTACGACGAGCAGGTGGCGCTCGTCGATCTGCTCGCAGAACGGATACAGCAGCTCGGTGGTGTCGGCCTCGCCATGGCCGCGGACGTGGCCGAGACGACGCTCATCCCGCGCGTGCCTCGCGGCCGCGAGGAAGTGCCGGTCCAGATCTCCCGGTTGCTGCACGCGCACGAAGTCGTGCTCAAGGAAGCGCGGACGATGGCCCGGCAGGCTGCTGAACGGGGCGACGATGGGACGAACGACCTGCTGGTGAGCGACGTCATTCGTCGAAACGAGCTCCAGGTCTGGTTCGTGGCCGAGCACGTCGTCGACGTCCCAACGGTTCGTGCGTAGAACGACGGATGTTCAGGAGTTGAAATGGCACCCGACGACGCGTCTCAATATGTCAGCTTTCGATCGACGGTCGCTGACCAGGCGAGCGCGTTTCTGAGCGCGGTGTACGGGTGGATGTGCGCCGGCCTCGCGATTACCGCAATCACCGCCTGGTACGTCGCCGCATCTCCGACCATCGTCCGGGCCATTGCGGCGAACCGTGCGCTATTCTGGGGTCTGGCGATCGCACAGCTCGGGATCGTGTTCGTACTGTCGGCGCGCGTGCAGCAGCTCGCCGCGTCGACGGCGTCGCTCCTGTTCGTCCTCTACTCCGCTTTGACCGGCGTGACGCTGGCGTTCGTGCTGCTGGCTTACACGGGAGAGTCGGTGGCCCAGACGTTTCTCGTGACGGCGGCTATGTTCGGCGGGCTGGCACTGTACGGGTCGACGACGAAGCGAAGCCTCGGTGGATTTGGTCAATTCCTGTTCATGGGACTCCTGGGCGTCGTTCTGGCGTCGATCGTCGGCCTCTTCTGGCACAGCGACTCCTTTCAATTCGTGCTTTCGCTCATCGGCGTCCTGGTCTTCTCGGGGCTAGCGGCCTACGATGCGCAACGCCTCAAACTCATGGCCTTGGAGACGCCAGGCGGTCAGGCGTCGTCGTACGCCATTGTGGGTGCGCTGGCGCTCTACCTCGATTTTACGAATCTCTTTCTCTTCCTGCTGCGGTTCA
>WNGF01006227.1_pt1 | contig 15457 bp, 9 predicted proteins | sample 5400641 | NCBI WGS metagenome assembly WNGF01 (sample SAMN13153371, study PRJNA577476) | soil metagenome | isolation source: 80 cm soil or saprolite under grassland replicate 2 | place: USA:California | collected 2016-06-15
TCTCCGGAAACAAATCAAGAAAGATAAAAACTGTCCATACAACGAGAGTGAGGTTGATGCCCTTGTAGTTTATGTGCCGAAGATAGACAAGGTTTGCTGGTTCGGGCCGGAAGTCTTTTGCGGCAAGCAAGGATTGTCAATCAGGATTTCACCGGCCAAGAACGGACAGATCAAAGGCTGCTTGGCAGCCGAAGATTACTTGTGGTAATTTATGCTCGCTTTTTGATAATCTGGCTCAATCCGAGCGGGAGTAATTCAGTGGTAGAATGCAAGCTTCCCAAGCTTGACGTCGCGGGTTCGAGTCCCGTCTCCCGCTCCAGCATTTATAAAAACAAAGCCGCAGCGTGAACTTCTGATGTTGACGCTGCGGCTTTTTGATTTTGGGATAGGCTTGTAGTCCCGCCTTCGGGCGGAATCTCACGATATCGAACCGTTCCGCCTGAAGGCGGGACTACAAACTATAGCCCCTTCGACGCGAGGAATTTGATGAGGTCGCGGACGCGGCACGAATATCCCCATTCGTTATCGTACCACGAGAGGACTTTGACCATATTGCCGCCGATGACCTTGGTGTTCTCGGCGTCGACGATTGACGAGTTGGAATTCTTCTTGAAGTCTGAAGAGACCAGGGGGGCTTCTTCGAAAGCCAGGATGCCTCTCAGTTCTTCGTTGGCGGCGTCCTTCAGCGCGGTGTTGACCTCCGCCGTGGAGGTCTCTTTTTCGACTTCCATTACCACGTCGACCAGCGAGACGTTCGGCGTCGGGACGCGCACGGCGATGCCGTCGAATTTGCCTTTCAGTTCGGGCAGGACGAGCGCGACGGCTTTCGCCGCTCCGGCTTTCTTGACGCCGAATTTCTGATGGATCACTTTGGCGACAGGCGCCAGGCAGTTGGTCGTGCATGAGGCGTTTGAAATGACGTGGTGTTTGGCCGGGTCGTAGGCCTTCTCGTTGACGCCCATCACGATGGTGATGTCTTCGTTCTTGGCCGGGGCGCTGATGATCACTTTCTTAACCGGGCCGCGAAGGTGGGCCGCCGCCTTCTCCTTGTCGGTGAAGCGCCCCGTGGATTCGACCACTATTTGCGCGCCGACCTCCTCCCAGGGGATCTTGGCCGGGTCCTTCTCGGCGAAGACGCGGAATTCGTCGTCGCCGACCTTGATGGTGTTTTCAGTGTAGGAGATGTCCTCTTCGAGATTGCCGAGGATCGAATCATACTTGAGCAGATGCGCGAGCGTCTCGGTGTCGGTCAAATCGTTGACCGCGACGAAGTCAATCTCCTTGTCTCCCAGAGCCGACCGCAGGACGTTGCGCCCGATCCGGCCAAAACCATTGATGCCAACTTTGATTGCCATTTTTCCTCTCCTGTTCGGGTTGATTGGGTATTGATTTGATCAAGCGGCGGACGCGACGGTGTGACGCCTAGCTTGAAGTCGAGCAAAGTATCTTAGCCGATTTTGGCTGTCAACCTCAGGGTCTCGAAGAGATAATGAATATGCGGAATGCCAGTGATGCATTATGCTCATAGGGAGAGCGGGAGAGCGGGGGAAGGGGAGAGCGGGGGAACGTGAGACAAGGAAAGATATATTTCTTTCTCTCGCTCCCTCGCTCCCCCGCTCCCCCACTCTCCCGCTCTCCCTTTTGCGCTGAATAGCGCCCTCGGACGCGTTTCTTGACAACTCTCACAAGCGCTGGCTATAGTCCGATTCATGGTATATCCGTTGCAGTCTCCATTGAAGTTGGACGATAAATCACTAAGCGGGAAGAAGGCGCAGATACGCAGCACAACGGTTCTGGCGGTTCGCCGCGACGGTCGCATAGTGATTGCGGGCGACGGTCAGATAACGATGGGCGAGACGGTCATGAAATCGAGCGCGCGCAAAGTCCGCCGCCTTTACAACGACAAAGTGTTGGCCGGGTTCGCCGGGGCGAGCGCGGACGCCTTCGCGCTCTTCCAGCGTTTCGAGTCGAAGCTGGAGCAGTTTCACGGCCAGTTGAACCGCGCGGCGGTCGAATTGGCCAAGGACTGGCGCACCGACAAGATAATGCGCAATCTGGAGGCGCTGCTGATCGTCTCGGACAACCAGAGCACCTTGGTCATCTCCGGCACCGGCGACGTGATCGAACCTGACGACGGCATAGTCGCCATCGGCTCCGGCGGTCCTTACGCCCTGTCCGCGGCGCGCGCGCTGGCCAGACACACTGATTTTTCCGCGCGCCAGATTGCGGAGGAAGCGATGAAGATCGCCGGCGAGATCTGCATCTATAGTAATTTGAATCTGGTGATTGAAGAAATATGAAATAAGATGTTAGATGTCAGATGTCAGATGTCAGACGCTCACGCGCCACGTCAACTTCTGACATCTGACATCTGACATCTGACATCTACTTTATGGTTATTTACCTTTCAGGCGAAATTGAAGACCAGTTGAGTCTGGACGAGTTGACGCCGCGCCAGATCGTCGCCGAACTCGACAAGCACGTGGTCGGGCAGTCGGCGGCCAAGCGCGCCGTCGCGGTCGCCTTGCGCAACCGCATTCGGCGACAGAAGCTGCCTGCCGACCTGGCGCAGGACGTGATGCCGAAGAACATCATTATGATCGGCTCTACCGGCATCGGGAAGACCGAAATCGCGCGGCGCCTGGCGCGGCTCTCGTCATCGCCTTTCCTTAAAGTCGAGGCGTCGAAATTCACCGAGGTCGGCTACGTCGGGCGCGACGTCGAATCGATGATCCGCGACCTGACGGAGATCGCGGTCGACATGGTGCGCGCGGAAAAGGTGGAGGAGATCGCCGACAAGGCCCAGCAGAACGTCGAAGAGCGCATCCTCGATATGCTGCTGCCGCCTAACAAGGCGTCGTCGTTCGACTCGTCCATCGACGTGATCGAAAGCAGCGAGAACGCCGCGATCGATTCCTACAACCGGACGCGCGAGAAGTTCCGCCAGCAGATGCGCGAAGGCAAGCTCGACGCGCGCATCGTCGAGATCGAGGTCCGCGAACGCAACTTCCCGTCATTCGAAATCTACACCAACCAGGGCATCGAGGAGATGGACATCAACCTCAAGGACATGATGCCCGGGCTGTTCGGCGGGCGCACCAAAAACCGCCGGATGCGCGTCGACGAGGCGATGGAGTACCTGATGCAAGAGGAGGAGCAGAAGCTCGTAGACATGGATCAGGTCGCCCGCGTCGCCCTCGAGCGCGTCGAATCGTCGGGCATCATCTTCCTGGACGAGATCGACAAGATCGCCGGGCGCGAATCGGGCCATGGCCCCGACGTTTCGCGCGAAGGCGTGCAGCGCGACATCCTGCCGATCGTCGAAGGCACCACGGTCAACACCAAATACGGCATGGTTCGCACCGACCACATTCTCTTCATGGCGGCGGGGGCGTTCCACGTCTCGAAGCCGTCAGACCTGATCCCAGAATTGCAGGGCCGGTTCCCGATCCGCGTCGAACTGCAGCCGCTGACCGTCGATGACTTCAAGCGCATCCTGACCGAGCCGAAGAACGCCCTGATCAAACAGTACAAGGCGTTGATGGAGACCGAGGGCGTCACGCTCGAAATCACCGAAGACGCGATTGACGAAGTGGCAAACTTCGCTTTCAAGGTCAACGAGACCACCGAAGACATAGGCGCGCGCCGCCTGCACACGATCCTGGAGAAAGTCCTCGACGAGATTTCGTTTGAAGGCCCCGACCTGAAAGAGAAGCGCCAGATTGTGGACGCCGATTACGTGCGTAAGATGTTGGCCGATATTGTGAAGAATGAAGATCTCAGCAGATACATTTTGTAAGAATGGAGCGGGAGAGCGGGCGAGCGGGCGAGCGGGAGCGCTGGATAAAAAGCGTCTCTCCGCCGTTCCGCCTTATCGTCTCTTCCTCTTCCGCTCCCCCGCTATCCCGCTCTCCCTGTCTCTCTTTCTCTCCGTCTTCCTGGCCGCTTGCGGAAAGGTCGGCCCTCCGCTGCCGCCGGAGCGGCGCGAGACGCTCCATGTTGAAAACCTGAGCGTCGAGCAGCGGGGCGCGCATCTCATCTTGAGCCTCCCGTTCACGCGGACGCCGAAAACGCAGCTGCAGCGCATCGACGTTTACCGCCTGGTCGAGCAGCTCGAAGCGCCGATGGGCTTGCCGATTGAAACCTTTTCGGAAAAGGCCAGCGTGGTCTATTCGATCCTGGCCGATGACATTCCGCTCAACCGCTCCGGCGTCATTTACAACGACGCGTTGAATGTGAAAGGGGAAGCGCAAAACAAGCGTTACCGTTACTCGGTTCGGATGTTCAACACCGCCGGACAGGCCAACGATTTCTCGACCTATGCGACGATCGAGCCTCTCCTCAACCTGGCTCTGCCCCCCGCCAAGTTGGCGGCGAAGCAGGTCGAGACGCAGATCGAAATCACCTGGGATCCGCCGGAGGGCAATATGAACGAGACCTCCCCCGCCAACGTCGCCGGATATAACATCTACCGCCGCCAGGGAGGGTCGTTTAACAAGATCAACGCCGAGCCTCTGATCGAGCCGCGTTTCGTCGACCGCAACTTCCAGTTCGGGGCCGATTATCAATACGTCGTGCGAAGCCTTTCGTTTAAGCCCGGCTCTGCCAGCCTGAGCGAATCGATTGAGAGCGACGACAGTCCGCCGCTCGATCACACGCCGAAAGACACGTTTCCGCCCGCGCCGCCGAAGCCGGTCACCATCGCTTCGATCAACAGTCTGGTCAGCCTCTTCTGGCCGCTCAGCGCCGAGCCTGACGTCGTCGGTTACAACGTTTACCGCGCCGAGGACGAGAACGCCCCGCCCGAAAAATGGGTCAAGCTCAATCCGGAACTGCACAAGACCGCGTCGTTCCGCGATGATAAAGTGCAAGTGGGCAAGAAATATTTCTATCAGATCACCGCCGTTGACGCCTACGGCAACGAGAGCGCCCGGTCGGAGACGGTTAGCGAGACCGTCGCGCCTTGATCGAGGATCGAGGATCGCAGATAGAGGATCGAGGGTAGAACGGATAACGCGATCCTCGATCCTCGATCCTCGATCCTCGATCCTCAACGATTCATGGCAGGTAGAGCCGCAATATGCGGATCACATTTTCGCCCATGATCTTTCTGATCTCGTCTTCATCGAAGCCTTCTCTCAATAGCGCGTCGGTGATCTGAACTATGCCGGTGGCGTCGAAGGGGGCTTCGATCGCGCCGTCGTAATCCGACCCCAGCGCCACGTGGTTAACGCCCATAATGTCGGCCGCGTGACGAATGGCTCTTGCAATCGCCGCCGCGTCGCTCCCGCAGACGGCCGTGTCCCAGAAACCAATGCCGACGATCCCGCCGTTATTCGCGATCGCTTTGAGCTGATCGTCGCTCAGGTTGCGCCTGTTGTCGCACGTCCCTCTCACTCCGGTGTGCGAAACGATTACCGGCTGAGCGGCTATTCGCAACACGTCGTTAATCGTATCCGGCGAAGCGTGGGCCAGATCGATGAAGACTCGCTTCTCTTCCATTCGCCACACCAGTTCCCTGCCTTTATCTGTCAGGCCGTATTTCTTGACGCCGTGGGCAGACCCGGCCATCTCGTTGTCGAAAAAATGGGCCAGGCCGATCATCCGGAACCCGGCGTCGTAGAGGCGGTCCAGGTTGTTTACGTCGCCCTCGAGCGCGTGCGCGCCTTCGAGTCCCAGGAAGCCGGCGACGATTTCAGTATCCGTCTTGCGCCGTTCGAGAAAGTTCGTCACGTCCTGGGCGGTCCGCAGGATCACTAGCTTTCCGTTCGAGCGCGACGACGCTTCGTGTAAACGCCTGGCCTGATACAAGGCGCGTTCGGTCAGGTTTATCCAGCTTGCGACCGGCCAGCGCTCGGCCAGCGCCAGCAGAGTGATGTTGTCGGTGTCGCCGCTGTTCGATTCGATGTTCATGCCGCGCGGCGTTTTTGTGACGACGGTGAAAGACTGCGCGGCCACGTTACCTTCGACCAAACGCGGCAGGTCGACATGGCCCCAGTCGCCCCTCTTCAACAGATCGCGGTCCCACATCAGCGTGTCGGCGTGCAGATCGGCGACGAGCAGCGTTTTATGCAACGCCTTCGCCCGCTCTGACGCCGCGTAAGGCTGCTCTCCCAGCGTGGCGTTCATCCGCCGGCCGACGTAGCCGGGCAAGAAAAAGAAGAAGAAGCCGAGCGCGACGAGCAGAATCGCGCCCAAAACGATGTAGACCTTTTTCCTCATTCAAGCGATCCTCCTATAGCGGTTTTCGCTTCGGAGTACGGGTTGATAGAACGCGGATGACACTGGTAGAGCGGATTGACGCCGATCTTTTCTGGTTATATTCGCGATGATCCGCTCCCGTCCGCGTCATCAGCGTTCTATTGACGCGTTCTTTGTTGCGAACACCGATTTCTGACCTCGAATACACGATTGAAAACTGATCTAGTTGTCACGGACGTAAACGACAAGTTCCACACCCGGCCTCAGTGTGAACGACAGCGGCAAGGCCCGCCATCCGGGCACGCCGGCGAACAGTAATTGCTGGTTCGCGTTGGCGATGACGATGGGCTGCGATATTTGTGACGGGCCGTCTGCGGGCATGCGGCCCGAATAGTCCACCTTCTTGTAATCGCGCAGGTACCAGGGCAGCGGCCAGTATTCCGGCGAGGACACGTAAATGGGCGTGTCATGGGGCGCCGGCAGTTTGTCGGTTTCGCTTTTGATCGCTTGCGCGAGTTGGAATATGTCTCTGTCGGTTTGCGCGTAGACGTAGCCGTACAGACCATCGATATACGGTTTGAACTTGTGGTCGCGCCCGAAGTCGGCGCCATAGCCACTGCGGTTGTCGTTGTCGTCGTATTTGTCGAAATTGACAGTCCACGTCAGACGGACGTTTAAGATCAGAACCGCGACGAGAGCCGCCGCCCATAACAGCCTGAGTGAAATAAGCCGCGTCGCGCCGTAGACCAACTGCGCGGCATGACCCGAAAGGAGCGCCATCGGAATCAGGAAACTGAGCGCCAGCCAGGGCGTCTTGTACCCGATGATCGAATAAGCCAACGTAATTCCAAGAGTCCATGCGGCGACGAAGAGCCAGAAGCGCGTCCCCCTCCGCGCGATGAAGATTCCGGCCAGCAGCGAGCCGATGACCAAAGGCAGCTCGAGTTTGAACAGGATGCCAATGTAGTACCAGAAGACTTTGACGTGCTCGCCGCCGCTGCGCCTTGTCCAGAGAAAGACTGATTTGACAGCGTCCGGCACGCCATGCCAGTTCCTGAAGAAAGATGAATATAAAAAGATGTTGATGAAGACGAAGATCATGATCGCCGCCAGCGCGTGGTCGAGCGACGGCGCCACGTTCGCGCAATCGCGCCGGATCTCGCGCGCGAACGCGTCGAGCGTGAACTCGCGACTCCGGATGAGTCTTCGCATAACCTCCATGGCAGCGGCGCAGAGGGCGGCGATGATCATGACGCCCGCGGTGATGATGGCCGTCTCCTTGGTGGCGAAGAGCAGTCCGGCGGAGGTCGCCATCAGCGCTAGCCAGGCGAAGTTCTTCGACTCGGCGTAGCGCCACGCGCCGACGACAACGCCGAGCGAGAAACAGCCGAACGACATTTCGTGAATGAAGTCGCGCGAGAAATAGACCAGGCCCGGCGAGAGGGCCATCAGAAAAGCCGCGACCGGAGTCCCGACCGAGCCTAAATGCTTTCTCAACAACCAGACCATCAGCACGGTCAGGACGCCGAACAGGGCCGGCGTGAATCGCAGCGCGAAGTCGTTGGCGCCGAAGACGCGCCGCGCGACGAGGGCGAAGTAATAGAGCGTCGGGCCGTGATAGTTTTCCGGGTTGTATTTGTAATCGCCGTTGTCGGCAAGGTTGATCAGGAAGTGGGACATCACCCCTTCGTCGTGGTGAAAAGGTTTGAGGCCGATCTGATCGAAGCGGAGCCAGACGGCGACGATCACCGCAAGAATAAAGACGATTGCGCAGATCGGCTTCTCGTATCCGCTGCCGATTCTCTCGGCGGCCTTATTGTTCAGCTCGGCGCTTTCCATCTAATAAACCTGTCTGAAATCTTACACTAAATCAGAACACGCAAGGCTGGTAGCGGTACCAGCGGCTCAATGTCGCCTATAACGCAAAAAGGCAGGCGATAAAGTAACCGCCTGCCTCTCTACAGTGGATCAATCAAGAGTGGGACAGACTTTAGTCTGTCCGTACTCAATTCATGCTACGGACAGACTAAAGTCTGTCCCACTCTGATTTTCAGTTTAACGGCGTCCTCTGGGTTGAGGGGCGGCCTTCTTCTCCGGGGTGACCGGCCCGGCGTCCACCGGGGATGGCCCCGGTGGGTCAGCGGCCCCGCTCGGGACGAAGAATATCTTCACCTGATTGCCGTCTACAGAAACGCCGCCGGGACGCACGGAGATGCGGTTGACGTCGATCTGGACGTTGAGGCTACCGTCGGCGAGACGGTCGCGGGCGTTCTTGGCGCGCTGCAGGTCCAGGTTGGCCGGCCGCTCGTTATCGGCGCGATAACCGTCGACCACGAGCCTGGCGGTCGGGTCGGCCTGCAAAGCAGGAACCACGCGGTTCTGCAAGATCTCCTTGCAAGCGTTGTCTACGCGAGCGTTGTTACGCTTGAAGGTCGTACACTGGCCGATCTCGCTGAACGTGGGCGGCGGCGGCGGCGGCAGCGGCCTCCTCACGGTGACGCGGGTCGAGCCACTGGCCGAACAACCGCCGGCCTCGGAAGTCACCCTGACCGTGATGTCGATTGTCGAGCCTGGAGCGGCGCCGGTCGTATCAAGCACAGCGGTCAGGCCGCTGCCGCTGACGGTTCCGGCTGTCACCCTCCACTCGTACCGGACCGCGCCGAAGTTGCGTCCACCGGTCACGCCAGGTGTCGAGAGGTTGATCTTTTCGCCCGCCTCGGCGGAGTCCGGGACGGCGGCCACATCGAGGTTCGGGCCGAAGCATACGGTGATCGGCGGGCATGCCTCGACGCGGATCGTCTTGGAATCGGAAGCGACGCCGCCGCGTCCGTCGCTGACTTCGACCGTTACCGTGTAATCGCCCGGATTGAGACCGGCTGTGTCGAATTGGGTGTTTGCGCCCTGGCCGATGATGCGCCCGCCAGAGCCCTTCCATGAAAAGAGCAACGCGTCGCCGTTAGGATCGTTGGCCGCGGCGGCGAGCGCCACCTTGTCGCTTACGCAAACCGTGCTGGTCGACGCGCGCAGCAGGTCGGCCGAACCCGGCGTGACGGAGCCGACAGTGAGGGATACCACCGGCGGTTGATTCGGCGGCGGCGGCGGCGGCGGGGGTTCTCCGCGACTGTTCAGGTGACCCATTGAAAGGCCGAAGATAAACCCGTCCGGTTTGTGAACCTTGTCCAGGTCCGAGAACCAGTTGAGGTGGCGCTGGTAGGCCGCGCTGATCGCGAACCATCGCGCCGGGAAGATGCGCGCCCCCGCCACCAGATCGATCGGGTCGTTTTCCTGCAGGCTCGGCGTGCGCGAACCGACGAAGGTGGTCGAGTTGACCTCGGCGATCAGTTGCAGATACTGGCTCAGCGGGAAGTCGAATCCGACGCCGGCGCGAAGCTCGTTCGGCAGATCGAGCGAGCGTTCGCTCGCTCCAAAGCCCTGAATGACTCCGCAACCGACGCACAGCGGGCCGAAATTCATATCTTCGGCTTGCGGGTCGCCTTTCTTGATGAATCCGGCGTTGACGCTGAGATTGATGTACCTGGAGAGGCGGCCATCGACGGCCGCGACCAGGCCGAAATCGAAAGCGCCCGTGCCGCGCCCGCGCTGGAGGCCGGTGTTGAGCTCCTGCGTCGTCGGAATCTTCACCAGCGGAATGAGCGCAAACCCGAACGAATTCTCCGGGCCGGTCAATCTAACCTTGCCGCCGATCCACACGTTCCCGACGTGGTGATCGGCGCGACGCGACAGGAAAGGCGCATTGGGAAAATAATTGGGCCGGTTATTTGGCGGGATCGCCGGCAGAATGCCGCCGACTGGCGCGCCCAAACCGGGGTAAAGGGCGGTGTCGTTCCCGGTCGGACGCGCGACGAACGGGCCTCTGTTCGGGCCGGCGCATGGCCCTAGAAATCCGCCATTGCCGCAAGGGTCGGTGGTTGTGAGCGTGACTGTGTTAGTTCCCGGAATGATGACGACGCGCCCGACGGGCAGCCCCGGAGTCCTGACGTCCGGAAAATAGAAGCCGCTGAGAAGGGCGGGCGATCCCGACGTGACCACTCGCTGCCCTTCAAAATAACCGAAGATTTCTAAATGATCGCTGAACCCTACCTGAAAGTTGACTGGATAAACTTGCCAGGTGAGGTCGCCAGGATCACGATGGAAATGATTGGCAAAGAATCCGATGTTGAATTCGCCCTTCCGCAAGGTCTGGGCGTCATAGACCGTAAAAAGCCCTGTGCCTCCGTTGACTGACGGAGCAGGGTTCCGGGGATCTTCTAATGAGCGCGGGGTCTGCGATTGGGCAACGACTCCAATGAGCAGGAGCGTGAGTATCAGACCGAGCGAGCTTCTCGTAAAACTCATATATCCCTCCTGGACTGGGTGATATTTGTTTTCAATATTGAAAGTCCGTATGGTGAACTGAGGGGCGTCAATCTCATCCATTAACACATCTACAAATCATCGAGGACAAACCTGTCAATCCAACATTGCGCTGGGCTGACAAAATGATTGCGCAACTGATTGAGTGAAGACAAGGGAAGACTTCGCGCCAAAATCTATACGATGAGGCGCGGAGTGTCAATTACAATCTTAGACGCCGAAAGCCCGCGAGGCCTATACGATTAGGCCTCGGTTTCTGTTGATCATTAGTCAAAACTCTGGCATAAATCGCTACTGGCCTTTTGCGCCTCCTGGAGTTCGAGGACTATCTTATAGCCCGCAGCACCTTCTCTCACCACAGTAGGCTTGTCGCAGATAGTCGTCGTTGAATTTTGATAAGTATTTTATCGCTCCCCCTTCCGTAGAATCCTGAATGAAAATCCTGGATTTGAGCGAAGAGTCTTTCTTTCGGTTGCTCGCGCGACTCAACACCGATCCTATGCTCGCAGGAGTAGAATACGAAAAGCTTCGTGCGAGACTGATATATTTCTTCGAACGGAAGGGCTGCCGGACCCCCGCCGAGCTTAGTGATGAGACTATCAACCGCATAGCCCGAAAGGTAGAAGAAGGTCTTGAGATTGAGGACGTGTTCAAGTTCTCCTATGGCGTGGCGCGCCTTGTGCTGCTGGAGCACTGGAGAGATCCAAAAAGAGAGTGGGATCAGCTCGATCAGCGGTTGTCTTCGCCGAAGTCTGATCGGGAATTCGACGAGCGTCGCATTGAATGCATGGAAAAGTGTCTACAAGCCCTCCCGTCGGAAGAGCGGGATTTAATTGTCAAGAACTGTATTCTGGACAAGAAAGGCAAGGAGGAGTTGGCCGGGTCTCTGGGACTGACGATTAACGCCCTCAGGATAAGGGCATTCCGCATTAGGACGAGGCTTCATGACTGTCGAGAGAAGTGCGTTAATAGTACATAAAGGATCGGCTTCCTGACGCGTGGCGCCGTGAGCCAATACTTTGCTGATTTTGCCGAGAAATTTTCCAGGGGCGCCTGTCACTATATGGTGAAAGGTCTTTTGTTACCGTGAAGCTAACTTTTGGCAGTGACCAGACAATTACCAGCTACCTTCTTAATGAGCTGTCTGAGGAGGATCAGGAACGCTTCGAAGAGGCTTACTTAAGCGACCCAGGTTTGTTTGAGCAGGTCCAAGCCCTGGAAGAAGAACTGATCGAGGATTACGTTAAGGGGGATCTTTCCGGCCAGGAGCGTCGTCGCTTCGAGCGTCACTATCTCGCCTCCGATCAGCGCCGCGCGAGAATCGAGGCCGCCAGGGAGTTGCTACGGGTTTGCTCGGTAAAAGGCGCGGCGCAGACCGCCGCTGATGACCGTATTGAGGGCAAGTTTTTTTCTCTGCGCTCGCGTTTCCGATCGCTTGTGGGGCTGCGCCCGGCGCCGGTTTTTGGAGTCGCGGTGGCCCTCTTGTCGCTGCTGGGCGCGGGTCTCGGCATCGAACTGCTGAGGCTGCGAGGACAGTTCGCCGCGGTCAGTGAGGAGCGCGCGGCGATCGAGCGACGAACGGAAGAGTCAGAGCGGCGGTTGGTTCATGAGCGCGAGCAGTTGGCCCGAGAACGCCAACAGGGCGTCGAGCTGCGAGTGAAACTTGAAAACCTCAATAACCAGTTGGAACGATTAGGGCGGGAGCGCGCCGGGTCTCAGGCGTCGAAATATCAAACCGTTTTCCTCGCGCTGACCCCTGTCGCCAGGAACTTCGACAATTCGAACAGGGCGGTCTTATCAGCGCACACAAGTTTTGTAGAGCTGCGACTCGATTTGGAAAGGCAGGAAGCGGCAAACCTGCGCTCTTATCGCGCGGTCGTGAAGACCGTTGATGGAGATAGAGAGGTTTGGACGCAGGAAGGAATCAAGCCTCGGGGGCGCAAATCCTCCCAGTACGTCGTGGTCAGAGTACCGGCCGATCGTTTCAAAGCGACGGGGAAACAGGACTTCATCCTGACGCTCTACGGGCTGACAGCCGGAGGAAAAGATTATGAGGAACCCGAGTTCTACTCTTTCCAGGTGATTGCGAACCGTCACTAACAATTTCTTGGCCCCCCCTTATCGCCCCCTTATCGATGGTTGGATTGAAGCTTAGTTTGTTGAACATTATCGGCCTCATCTCGCACGATTGCTGTTAACACTTGAGGAGAAGCCATGACTCAACGGAACAAACGGCGCCAAGCTTTAGAACTCCGGCGCAGTCAGGTCGGATTTCGAGGATTAAACGCATTCTTGACGCCTCTCTTGTTCTTCTGCCTATCAGCCTCGACGCCTTCGGGTAAAGCACACTGCCGCACGGGCGATCTGATCCTGCAATCAACTCAAGAACCTACTGGCGCCGGAAAAGAAAAGGACATCCACGCTCTAGAACCTGGTAAGCCGATCAGGCGCGAACTGGCCGGCGGACAGCGGCATACCTACCAGACCAGGCTGGACCCCAATCAGTTCCTGAAGGTCGTCGTTGAGCAGAAGGGTATTGATGTAGTGGCGCAGGCGTCAGGACCGGATGGGAAGCAAATCCTGGAGGTCGACTCCGAAAGCAGGTCACAGGGGCGCGAAGAAATATCATTGGTAGCCGAAGCGGCGGGCGCCTTCCAGTTGATTGTACGCCCCAAACAGAACGGAGCGCCCGCCGGAAGCTATGAGATTCGGATCGAGGAGTTGCGCGTCGCTACAGACACTGACCGCGCTTTGCATGACGCGCGCAAGCAGTTTGAGGAGTCTCTCAAACTGCGAGACGCCGACAAGCTTGATGAAGCGCTCACGTTCGCCGAACGCGCGTTGGAGATTCGTGAAAGACTCCTGGGGACTGAACACCCTGATGTCGCCGCCTCCATCGATAATCTAGCAAGCATTTACACTGGCAACGCCGAGTATGTTAAGGCGGAGCCGCTCTATCGGCGCGCGCTGGCCATCCGTGAGAAGGCGCTGGGTAAAGATCATCCGGAGACCGCCAAAAGTCTCAATAACCTGGCGGAAGTCTATCGGATACAAGGGAAGTACTTGGAGGCCGAACCACTATATAAGCGCGCGCTCGAGATCCAGGAGAAGGCGCTGGGCAAAGATCATCTGGAGATTGCCGAAAGCCTCAACAACCTGGGGGCACTCTACTACTCGCAGGGAAAGTACGTGGAGACCGAACCGCTCTTCAGGCGTGCGTTCGAGATCCGTGAGAAGGCGCTCGGCAAAGATCATCCGCAGGTCGCCCTCAGCCTCAACAACCTGGCGTTACTCTATCGGACGCAGGGGAAGTACGTGGAGGGCGAACCACTCTTCAAGCGCGCTCTCGACATTCGCGAGAAGGCGCTGGGCAAAGATCATTCGGACACCGCCCAAAGCCTCGCCAACCTGGCGGTACTGTATTCGGAGCAGGGGAAGGTTGTGGAGGCCGAACCGCTCTACAAGCGCGCGCTCGACATCTATGAGAAGGCGCTGGGCAAAGATCATCCGGACACTGCCACCAGCATGAACAACCTTGCGTTCTTCTATAGGGATCAGGGGAAGTACGCAGAGGCCGAACCGCTCCACAAGCGCGCTCTCGAAGTCTGGGAGAAGGCGCTGGGCAAAGATCATCCGAACACCGCCATCGGCCTCAGCAACCTGGCGGAAGTCTATCGGGCGCAAGCGAAGTACGTGGAGGCCGAACCGCTATATAAGCGCGCGCTCGACATCTTCGAGAAGGTGCTGGGCAAAGACCATCCGTACACCGCCGGAAGCCTCAACAATCTGGCGCTCCTCTACTACTCGCAAGGGAAATACGTGGAGGCCGAACCTCTCTACAATCGCGCTCTCGACATCACGGAGAAGACGCTGGGCAAAGCTCATCCGTCCACTGCTCTAAGACTCAATAACCTGGCGTTCTTCTACTACTCGCAAGGGAAATACGGAGAGGCCGAACCTCTCTACAATCGCGCTCTCGACATCCGCGAGAAAGCGCTGGGCAAAGATCATCCGGACACCGCCCAAAGCCTCAACAACCTGGCGGCACTCTATCGAGCGCAGCGGAAGTACGAGGAGGCCGAACCGCTCTTCAGGGGCGCTCTCGACATCTATGAGAAGGCGCTGGGCAAAGGTCATCCGAACACCGCCGCCAGCCTCAACAACCTAGGGCTACTGTATCGAATGCAGGGGAGGTACGGGGAGGCCGAACCGCTTTACCGCCGCGCGCTTGAAATTCGTGAGATGGCGCTGGGCAAAGATCATCCGGACACCGCCATCAGCCTCAATAGCCTGGCCGCGCTTTACACGGCAACAGGCGATCTTGTTCAGGCGGTAAAGCTTCAATCACTCGCCAATGCCGCCAGCGAACGCAACCTCGCCCGCAATCTCGTTATCGGTTCCGAACGACAGAAACTGGCTTATCTGGCCACCCTTTCCGAACAAACTGACCGGACCATCTCCCTCCACCTCAACTCCGCTCCCGATGATCCGGCGGCGGGCGCCCTGGCCGCCACTCTGATCCTGCAACGCAAGGGGCGCGCGCTCGACGCCACTTCTCAAAATCTCAACGCCCTGCGCAGCCGATTCAACGCCGAAGATCAGGCGTTGCTCGACCGATTAACCGAGACCCGCTCGCAACTTGCCAGGCTCGTCCTCGGCGGGCCGCAGAAAATGACCGCCGAGCAGTATCAGGCTCGAATCAAAGATCTCGAAGATCAGGCCGACAAAGACGAGGCTGACATCAGTCGCAGAAGCGATGAGTTCCGCGCCCAGTCTCTGCCGGTCACGCTGGAAGCCGTGCGGGCGGCCATCCCGTCCGATTCGGCATTGATCGAATTCGCCTCCTATCGCCCATTCAACGCCAAAGCCACAAGGGGCGACG
>WNGF01005860.1_pt1 | contig 15452 bp, 12 predicted proteins | sample 5400641 | NCBI WGS metagenome assembly WNGF01 (sample SAMN13153371, study PRJNA577476) | soil metagenome | isolation source: 80 cm soil or saprolite under grassland replicate 2 | place: USA:California | collected 2016-06-15
AGCTGCCTCCGATGGCGCTCGTGTTGAGATTGCCGTAGCGATCGATCTGGGCGCCCCCGATGAAGCCCACGTCGAGGAAGCCGCGCTGGGCGAGGAGGAAGGCGTCGGTGATGCCGGGAAGCATCTGGGCCCGATAGGCCGCGCGCATCTCGTTGGTCGAGATGGGGAGCGAGCCCGGCTTCCACTTGGGGCCCACGATGCCCCCCTCGATGACCATGGTGAGGAGCGGCGCATGCATGCGCTGGGCGAGACCCGAGGCGAGCATGGGCGCGCCCACCCCGGCAAAGACGGTGGTGTTGTCCTTGAGCTCGCGCGAGCCCATCACGGCCAGCAGCTCGTTGGAAGTGACGCCGTGGGAGCTTCCGCTCACGACACGAGCTCCCGGCCCCGCCGCCCCGCTTCGGCCAGGGTGGTCTCGCCGAAGAGGGAGAGGTATTCCACATGGGTGGCGGGGGCGTAGACGTAGCGGTCGAGGTAGGCCTGCACTCCGGCCGCGCCGTGGCGATTGATGCCGTCGACATAGGTGGAGAAGTGGTCGGGCTCGGCGTCGTAGAGGCCGTAGCACTCGTGCGGATAGGAGCCAAACGGCACGTGCACGAGAGCGTCCACCGCGAAGCCGGGGATGACCGTGCGATCCCCATGGAGGCGGATCTCCTCCTCGGAGACGATCTCTTCCGCCGTGACGAGCACGATGGACGCAGCCCGCGCGATGTCGGGATCCATGTGCGGATAGCCGTCGATCTGGCAGTTCCCGAAGCGATCGGCGCGGTGTACGTGAAGGAGGGCCACGTCGGGAAAGAGCGCGGGCACGGCCAGGAGCTTCTCCCCCGTGTAGGGGCAGTCGATGCTCTTCGAGCCGCCCACGGCCACGAGGCTCGAGCCCATCATGGTCAGGGAGGGCAGAAAGGGCACGCCCATGGCCGCCGCGCGGAAGCGGAGCCCGAGGGCCAGGTGGCTCCACTCTTCCATGGGTACGCGCCCCGACTCGACGTACTCGCGGTGGATTTTCGACAACCCCCACGGCAGGCCGATGCCCATCCACGACGTGACGATCTTGTCCACCGCACCCGCGACCATGCACCACTCGCCCTCGTAGCACATCAGGTTGCGTGAGATGCTGAGGCCGGTGGGCCGCCGCCGCAGGAGGGCACGCACGAGGGCGAGGGGCGTGCGCGAGAAGAGGCAGCCGCCGAAGGCGACGTGGTCGCCGTTCTTGACGCGGGCTACCGCGTCGTCGATCGTGGTCAGCTTCTCGCCGGCGGACTTGACCTTCGCTTCGAGGCGATGCCGCGCCGCCTGGAAGTCGTACTCGCGGCGAGAGATCGTCACCCGATGATCTCCCAGGTCCTCTGATAGCGGTCGAGCTGCTCCACGGTGTGCGGATCGAGCGGGTGATCGCGCTCGGGGATGTCCACGTGCTTGTCTTCCCCGCAGAGCGGGGTGGTGAAGTAGCGCTGGCCCGTATCGTTGATGATGGTGACGATCGAGGGCAATTCCGGATGGCGTCGCGCGAGCTTGAGGGCGGCCGCCACGTTGCAGCCGCTGGAGATGCCGCAGAAGATACCCTCTTCCTTGGCGAGGCGCCGAGCTGTGTTGACACTTTCCTCGGTGGTCGTGGTGATGACGCCGGTGAGCTGGGAGACGTCGAGATTGCGCGGGACGAAGCCGTCGCCGATGCCCTCGATGCCGTGGTGACCCCACGCGCGCTTCGACAGGAGGGCGCACTCGGCAGGCTCCACGGCGTAGAGCTTTACGGCCGGATCGTGCCCGCGGAGGTAACGGCCCACCCCGGTGAGGAGCCCGCCCGAGCCCTGGGAGTCCACGAAGGCGCCGATGCGGCCGTCCAGCTGCTCACGGATCTCCGGTCCCGTGGTCAGGACGTGGGCCTCCACGTTGTCCGTGTTGTCGAACTGCCCCGGGACCCAGTAGCGCGTTGGGTGGCCGGCGCGGATCTCGGCGAGCTTCTGGAGCGAGAGATCCACGTCGCTCTCGCCGCCTTTGGTGAAGACGAGCTCGGCGCCGTAGGCGCGCATGATCTTCTTCCGCTCCTCGCTCATGCCCTCGGGCATCACGATGGTGCAGGGGTAGCCTTTCACGGCGGCCACCCAGGAGCAGGCGATGCCCGCATTCCCCGTCGAGCATTCGAGCACGCTCATGCCCGGCTTGAGATCGCCGCGCGCTTCGGCGCGCTCGAACATGTGGAGGTAGATGCGGTCCTTGAGGCTGCCCGTGGCTCCGTACCACTCGACCTTGACGTAGAGGGCGGGCATGACCTCCGCCGTCACGCGATTGAGCCTGACCAGCGGCGTGCGTCCGACGGCGGCGGCGATTGAAGGGAGCGCGCGTGTGTAACGAGTCCACTCAGGGGCGGTCATAGAGTCAGGAGTCTAGCACTTCTGCTCGCGGGCGGCGACCCCGGCGCCTCTTCACGTCCTCGGGCCTGCGCGATTTGGTAAGCTGGCGGGCCGGAGGGCACTATGCAGGTTCCACCGGAAGTGGCATGGATCAGGCGGCCAGGCTCCTCGTCGCTCTCGTGAGTGAACATGTCCAGGGCCGTTGATGAACCGATGTCCCTCCAAGGAGGCTCTATGCTCGTGAAGCCAGAAGAAGTCGGTCTCTCGTCGTCGCGCCTGGCCCGGATCGGCGATCACATGAAGCGCTACATCGACACGGGGAAGATCGCGGGCACCCTGACCCTCGTGGCCCGGCGGGGGCAGGTGGCGTACCTCGAACCGCTGGGGCATCTCGAGATCGAGCGCCGCCGGCCCGTGACCGCCGACGCCGTGTGGCGCATCTACTCCATGACCAAGCCCGTCACCAGCGTGGGGCTGATGATGCTCTACGAGGAAGGACGCTTCCAGCTCGACGATCCGGTGCACCGCTTCATCCCGTCGTGGCAGAACCTGCGCATCTTCGTGGGCGGCAATTACCCCACGTTCAAGACGGCGGCGGCGGAGCGGCCCATGACCATCCGCGATCTCCTGAGCCATACCTCGGGCCTCACGTACGGCTTCATGGAGCGGACCAATGTGGACGCCGCCTATCGCAAGCTGGGCGTGGCCGACCAGACCCGGAGCGGCTACACCCTGCAGGACATGGTGGAGACGCTCGCCGAGCTCCCCCTCGAGTTCTCCCCGGGCACGCGCTGGAACTATTCCGTAGCCACGGACGTGATCGGTCATCTGATCGAGGTCATCTCCGGACAGCGGCTCGACGCCTACCTCCGCGAGCGCATCCTCGATCCGCTGGGCATGCGCGACACCGGCTTCGTGCTGGAAGACCAGCAGGTGGCGCGCTTCGCCGCGAACTACGAGCGGCAGGGCGACGGCAGCCTCAAGATGATCGACAACCCGGAGCAGAGCAACTACCGCAAGCGCAGCTTCTTCTCGGGGGGAGGTGGCCTCCTCTCGACGGCGCCGGACTACTTCCGCTTCACCTCCATGCTGCAGAACATGGGCGAGCTGGACGGCGTTCGGCTCCTCGGGCGGAAGACGGTGGAGCTGATGACCATGAATCATCTCCCCGGCGGCCAGGACCTGACCGATCTCGCCCAGGCCGGCATGTTCACGGAGACCGCCTATGCGGGCGTGGGTTTCGGCCTGGGCTTCTCGGTGGCGCTGTCGCCGGCGCGGGCGCAGATCCTCGGCTCGGCGGGGGAGTTCGCGTGGGGCGGGGCGGCCAGCACGGCCTTCTGGATAGATCCCGCGGAGGATCTCATCGTCATCTTCATGACCCAGCTCATGCCGTCGTCGTCGTATCCGCTGCGTCGCGAGCTACGCGTCCTGACCTATGCGTCCCTGGTCGACTGAGACCGGCGAAGGAGCCCGGTGATGAGCCGAGCGCGGCTGAACGGAATCGAGATCGACTACGAAGTGTCAGGGAGCGGGCCTCCCGTGCTCCTGAGCCACGGTTATTCGGCCACGCGCCGCATGTGGGACGGGCAGCACCGCGCCTTCAATGACTACACGGTCATCAGCTGGAGCATGCGCGGGCACGGGCAGACGGAGAGCCCCGGCGATCCTTCGAAATACTCGGCCGACCTGACCGTGGCCGACATGGCGGCGCTACTCCGTCACGTGGGGGCGGGACGGGCGGTGATCGGCGGCCTCTCGCTCGGCGGCTACGCCTCGCTGGGGTTCTATCTCGCGCATCCGGAAATGGTGCGCGCTCTCATCATCTGCGATTCGGGCCCCGGCTACCGGAATGCGGAGGCGCGCGCCGCCTGGAATCAGCGCGCCCACGAACGCGCGGCCGAGCTGGAGAGTCGTGGGCTGGACGCGCTCATCGGCCGGAGCCGGGAGATGCGCGAGGCCATGGGCGAGCACCGCTCGGCCCAGGGCTTGGCCCACGCCGCGCGCGGCATGCTGGCCCAGGAGGGCTCGCAGGTGATCGACGGGCTGGCGGGCGTGCAGGTGCCCACCCTGATCGTCGTGGGCGATCAGGATCAGCCGTTCATCGCCCCCTGCGAGTACATGGCGAAGAAGATCCCCGGCGCGCGGCTCGAAGTGATCGCCGGCGCCGGGCACTCGTCGAATCTGGATCAGCCGGAAGCGTTCAACCGGGTGCTGCGCGACTTTCTCGACGGGCTGCCCGCCTAACAGGATGCTGAAACTTCTGCTAGACGCCGGTTCCGAAGCCTCCCGCCGCCCGCACCGTGGCGCCTTCGCCCATGTGCATGGCGGAGTGCATGATCACGATGCCGCTCAGCACGGCGCGGCGCGGACGGCCCGTCATGCCCTTCACGAGGGCCTCGGTGCGCGTGCCGAAGCAGCCGAGGGCGCCTGCCCGCTCGGCCGCGGCCGCCTCGACCTCACCCTCCCAGTCCTTGGGCCCATAGGCGCTCAGGATCTCTCTCGTGCGTAGTCCCACGGCGTCGCGGTAGTCCTTGAGGGCGGCGATGTCCACCGCCGCGCTCAGTTCGGCTACCTCGGCCTTGCTCATGCCGATGCCGAAGTCAGGTCGTGCGATCTTGAGGCGAGGCGCCCAGCCGTCGTCGAGCACCTGGTTGCGTCCGTTGACGATGACGTTGGCCATGATGTCTTCGGCGCGGGCGATGTGCCACATGATCCACGCCAGGGAGTTCAGGTCCTCTCGCGGGCGCACCCGCATCTGCTCGTCGGTGAGACCGGCGAAGGTCCGCTCGGCCATGGAGGCCTTGTTGCCGCCCACGGCGGACGAGTGCATTGCGCTGTGCTCTTCGAGGAGAAGGTCGCGCGCGTCCATGCTGATGTGTTCCTCCTGGTGTGCGAGGTTGTTGCCGCGTGCTATGGCCGGCGCGGCAGAGAGTACCACTAGCCTCGGGCAATCACGAGCGTAGGTGCGCGAGGCGAGCGGGGCCTATCGTCGGGAGCGGGGGTGCGCTCCCCACACCACGCTGAGTCGCATTCCGCGCCACCACTCTTGCCCGCCACGAGACGATGGTTCTCTGCTTCGATTACACGCGTCTCGTGAATGGTTCAGGCGTGGATCACGATCGCGTGGTGCGGATCTTGGCCCCTCCGCACGACTGCGTCGTCGGGCGTCCACCAAATCGGACAGTTGCTCGATCATGCGTGGCCCCTTGCCGTCGTTGTCTCGCTCCCCCGGCGGCTGCTATCATACGGCGGCTCACCCGGGAGGGAGCCGCGCTCATGCTCAAGCAGCCGTCACCGGAGTACCGAGGCTTCCGTCCCTCGGGGGTGCGCCTTCGCGAAGAGATGCTTCCCCAGCTCGCCCGGCTGGCCGCGGGCCGCTCGCGCCTCATGCTTCACGCCCTCCACGCCTTCGACAAGGCGCAGGCCGTCATGCTCGTGGAGGAGGCCCTGCTCTCGCGCGAGCACGGCCGGGCTATCCTCGACGCGCTCCGCAAGATGGAAAAGGAAGGCGTGGAGGTGGTGCGGACGAAGTCGGGGGGCGGGCTTCACTCCGGGGAGCAATATCTCATCCGCACCCTCGGCGAGGAGATCGGGGGGCGACTGCACCTCGGCCGGAGCTCCGGCGATCTCTCGTCGGTGGGCATCAACACGCTCCAGCGCGAGAAGGTGCTCCGCCTTCTCGAAGGCGTGAACAAGCTCCGCCGCGTGCTCCTCGGTCTGGCGCGGCAGCACACGGACACCATTCTTCCTGGCTACAGCTTCGGCCAGCACGCCCAGCCCATGACGCTCGCCCATCTCTTCCTCTCCTGGATGGCCAATTTGGCCCGCGACTTCGAGCGGCTCCACGGCGTGTACGGGCGGGTGAACACGAGCCCCGCCGGCGCGGCCATCATGGTCGGCTCGGACTTTCCCCTCAACCGGGTGCGTACAGCCGAGCTCCTGGGCTTCGATTCCATCCACGAGAACATGGCCGACGCCATCCTCGAGCTGAACGCCGACGACAGCCTCGACGTGCCCATGGCGGTGGCGCTCCTCTACCACACGCTGGCCAAGTGGGCGGACGACCTCATCCTGTGGAGCACGAGCGAGTTCGCTTTCGTGGACATTCCCGACCGCTTCTGCAACACCTCGAGCATCATGATGCAGAAGAAGAACGTCATCGGGCCGGCGGAGGTCAAGGGCGCCTCCGCGGAAGCCATTGGCTGCGTGGTCACTTCGTATCACGCCCTCAAGGGCCCGACGGGGCTGCCCATCACCGAGCGCTACTACGCGCTGGAAGGCCTGTGGCGGGTGTGCGACAACTGCGCGCGCGATCTCGACTGGTTCTGTGAGCTTCTCCCCGCGCTGGGTATCCAGAAGGAGCAGATGCGCGAGCAGGCGTGGCGGCACTGGGCGACCGCGACGGATCTGGCGGGCGCCCTCGTGCGGGAGCGTAACCTGCCGTGGCGGACGTCGCATCAGATCGTGGGCATTCTGATCCGGCTCTGCGAGGATCGCGGGCTGGGCCCCGACGGCGTGACGCCGGCCCTTCTCGACGAGGCGGCTATGGCCTACCACGACAAGCCGGCGGGGCTCGACGCGGGCCAGATCAAGACCGCGCTCGATCCTGGGCGCTTCATCACCGCGCGCACGATGCGGGGCGGGCCCGCGCCTGCGGAGTCCTTGCGCCAGGCGGGTCTCTTCGAGCGGGGTCTTCAGACCGACGAAGCCACAGTGTCGGGGATCCGTTCACGCCTGGCCGAGTCCGCGCGCAAGCTCGAGGCGGCCATCGACGCCATTCTCGGGACGCGGTCCTAGAGTGAGAGGAACCCCATACGCGAGGCGGGCGGGGCCTGTCGTCGGGGGCGCCCGCTGCGCAGCCAGCTTCGCCACCCTACGCTTCGTGAATCGCAGCCCTGCGGGCTGCGCGCACTTGCGAAGGGCCCGCTGCGCAGGCTGCGCAGCGGGCGCCCCCGACGCCACCCGCCCGATATTCGTATGACCGCTCATGAATAGATCAGAACGGAGATCGCTCATGTTGAGATTCGTCCTTGGATTGATGCTGTTGGCGGTGCCGGTGGTGGTGGAGGCGCAGACGCCGGTGCGGGGCGGGACGGTGGTGCAGGCTATTGCTGCTGATCCGCCGACCATGAATCCGGGTACCACCACGGATACGCAGGCGTGGGCGCTTATGGGCAAGCTGTTCAATGGGCTCACGCATCTGGACAACGACTACCGGAGCCATCCGGATCTCGCCGAGTCGTGGACGGTGAGTGCCGATGGGCTCACGTACACCTTCAAGCTGCGCCGCGACGTCAAGTGGCATGACGGCAAGCCGTTCACGTCCGAGGACGTGAAGTACTCCTACACGGAGGTCTTGCCGAAGTATCACCCGGTGGGGCGGCTCTCGTATTCGCTGGTGACGGCGGTGGAGACGCCCGATCCGTACACGGCGGTGGTGAAGCTCAAGGCGCCGTTCGGCCCCTTTGTCTTCATGACCGCCCTCAATACCGGCCCCATCCTGCCCAAGCATTTGCTGGCGGGGCAGGACTTCATGAGCGCGGAGTTCAATCGCAGGCCCGTGGGCACGGGGCCCTTCAAGATCGCCGAGGCGGTCAAAGGCAGCCACTACGTGCTCGAGCGCAATCCCGACTACTTCAAGAAGGGCCAGCCCTATCTCGATCGCGTCATCCTGCGCGTGATGCCGAACCCGGCCTCGCGCGTGCTCGCCTTCGAGAAGGGCGAGGTGGACGTGCTCTACACCTTCTTTCTTCCCGTGGAGCAGGCGGGACGGCTGAAGGCCATGCCGGGCCTGGTCGTGAAGGACTTCATGCTCTTCCCGGAGGTGGTCACCCTCTTCTTCAACATCAAGGACTCGAAGCCGCTCGAAGATATCCGCGTGCGTCAGGCCATCGCCCACGCCATCGACAAGAAGTTTCTCGTGGAGAAGGGCTATTTCGGGCAGGGGCGCCCCGCCATCAGCCCGATTCCATCGAACCTGGCCTGGGCCCACAACCCCAAGGTGCCCGTCTATGCGTATGACCCCGTGCGGGCCGCCGCGCTCCTCGACGAGGCGGGCTATCCGAAGGGAGCGAACGGCGAGCGGATGACCCTCCGCTTCGTCTACGATCCCGCCAACTCCGCCGCCAACAAGGCCTCCGAGGTGGTGGCTCAGCAGCTCCGCGCCCTTGGCATCAACGCCAAGCAGGTGCCCCTCGAGCGCTCGCTGATGCTGGAGAAGGTCTACAAGAACTACGACTTCGACATCCACATCCACAACTACACGACCTATGGCGATCCCGGGGTGGGCGTGGCCCGCGTGTACGTCTGCGACAATATCCGTCCGGCGCCCTTCGCCAATGTCTCGCGCTACTGCAATCCAAAGCTCGACGAGCTCTTCCGTCAGGGCGCCTCCGCCACCACCCAGGCGGAGCGCGCGAAGTACTATTACCCCGCGCAGGAGATTCTCATGCGCGATCTTCCCGCTATTCCGCTCTTCGAGTACGGCGACACCAACGTCGCGCGCGGTCGCGTTCAGAACATCTTCAAGAGCCTCTCCTCGCACGAGCGCTGGGACGAGGTGTGGGTGAGTGACGGAAAGTAGCCCGTCCTCGCCCACCGTTTCGGCGTCGCTGGCCCGCTGGGTCGGCGCGCTCTCGTTCGACCGCCTGCCCCCGGAGGTGGTTCGGATGGCGCGCCGCTGTCTCCTCGACACCGTGGGCTGCGCGCTCCAGGGCTCGACCACGCCCGAGGCCCAGCTCCTGCGCCGGGTCCGCGATGATATCGGCGGCACCGGCCCCTGCACGGTGTGGGGCATGGCCGGGAGCGCGGCGCCGCAGGCCGCGGCGCTGCTGAACGGTACCCACGCCCATCTCCGCGAGCTCGACGATATCGGTGGCGGCGGGCACGCGGGAGCCTGCGAGGTGCCGGCGGCCCTGGCGGCCGCCGAAGTGGCGGGCGCCGACGGGAAAGCGGTGCTGCTTGGTCTCGTGGCAGGTCACGAGATCGCCTCGCGGCTTACGGATGCCGCGAGCTACGACACCATGACGCTCCGTGGCTGGCACACCACCGGTGTCTATGGCGCGCTCGGCGCCGCGGCGGCCGCCGCGCGCGTCATGGGACTCGATGGGTCGGGCACCGCGCATGCCCTCGGTCTGGCGGGCTCGTATGTCGGCGGCACGTGGGCCTTCATGGCCGACGGCGCCATGAGCAAGCGTGTGCATCCCGGCCGGTCGGCGGAGACGGGCTTGATCGCGGCCGTGCTCGCGCGTCGCGGCGTCACGGGTCCGCGCGAGGTTCTCGACGCGGCGTGGGGCGGCCTCTTCGAGACCTATGTGCCGGGCGAGGCCGACGCGCAGGCTCCCCTGAAGGACTTGGGCGAGGGCTTCCGCATCATGAAGAAAGGCGTCAAGCCCTATCCGGTCTGCTGGGGCATCAACAGCGCCGCCGATTCCATGCTCAGGCTCCGCGCCGACCATGCGCTCACTCCGGAGAGCATCCGGCGCGTTCGCATCATCCTCTCCGAGATGAGCCGGCGCATGATCGGCACCAAGCGCGTCGACACCGTCCTGGACGCTCAGATGAGCGTGGCCTATGCCCTGGCCTGGATCATTCTCCGCGGCCGCCTCACCCTCGAGGAATTCACGCCCGATGCTCTCCGCGATCCCGCGGCCCGCGCCCTCATGACCCGGATCGATCTCGAGGTGGACCCCGCGGCGCACGGCGAGCGACAGACGTTGGAAGTCGAGACCATTGATGGCCGCCGCCTCTCGTCCCGCGTGGAGATTCCCCGGGGACATTGGGATGCTCCGCTCTCGGACGCGGAGCTACGGGAGAAATTCCTCGGCCTTGCCGGCGCCGTGCTCGGCTCGCAGGCGTCCAAGGCCGCCGATCTCGTGGGCCGGATCGAAGAACCGGGGACGCTGCAGGGGCTCCTGGCCCTCCTGCGACGCCGGCCCTGATTTCACGCCCCCTCACCCTGCCCTCTCCCCGGAGGGGAGAGGGGATCGATCCGCGTTGATTCCGTATGTCTCCCGGCGGTTGCTGAGCCTGGGCCCGCTCCTCTTAGGCATGCTCGTGCTGGGCTTCGCCATTATCCAGCTCGCGCCGGGTGATCCAGTGCAGGTGTTGGTCGGCGATTATCCCGCACCCCCCGAGTACGTGAAACAGGTGCGCGAGCGCTTTGGCCTCGATCAGCCCCGCTGGGTCCAGTTCGCCCGCTATGCCGGCCAGGTGCTGCGTGGGAATCTCGGCTATTCCTTTTTCTACAATGAGCCCGTCCTCGATCTCCTCGCGGGCCGGCTCGGCGCCACGCTCCTCCTCATGGCCACTGCCCTGGTGATCTCGAGCGTCGCGGGCATTGGGCTCGGCATCGCCTGCGGGAGACGCCCCGGCAGCAAGGCCGACCACACGCTCCTCGTCGTGGGCCTCGTCGGCTACTCGCTGCCCGTGTTCTGGCTGGGCCAGCTTCTCCTGATGGGATTGGCATTGAAGCTCGATCTCTTCCCGACGCAGGGCATGCGCGGAATGCTCTTCGGGGTCGGCCCGGTGGGCCGCCTCCTCGACGTGCTCCATCACCTGGCCCTGCCCGCGATCACGCTGGCCACGCGCTACCTCGCCCTCAACGTCCGCCTCACGCGGGCGAGCCTGGTCGAGGCGGGGGCCCAGGACTATCTCCGTACCGCGCGCGCCAAGGGGCTCTCCGAGCGCGTGGTGATCTACAAGCACGCGCTCCGGAACGCGCTGGTGCCCGTCGTCACCATGATCGAGCTCAATGTCGGGCATTTGGTCGCCGGCGCGGTGCTCACGGAGACCGTCTTCGCGTGGCCGGGTCTCGGGCGCCTCATCTTCGACGCTATCCTCCACCGCGACTATCCCGTGATGCTCGGTGGCCTCCTCGTCGTGTCTGCGTGCGTCGTCCTGGGCAACCTCCTCGCGGACCTCGCCTACTCCGCCATCGACCCCCGCATCAGGCTGGGGAGCCGCTGACATGCCGCCCACCAAATCCCTCTCCCTCATCGGGGGAGAGGGCAGGGTGAGGGGGCAGGTCCCAAGGAGGACAACACTGGCCCGCAAGCTCAGCCGGCGTCCTCTCGGCCTCGCCGGCCTGATCGGCGCCGCGATCTTCGCGTGCGTGGCCGTGATCGGGCCGTGGATCGCCCCCGCCGACCCATTCGCCTTGGGGAGCAGCGGGCTGATGCCGCCCGGCCGCGGGCACTGGTTCGGCACCGACGACCTCGGCCGCGATCTCCTCTCCGGCGTGCTCTACGGCGCGCGCGTCTCGCTCCTCGTCGGCCTCGCCGCGGCGGGAGGGGCGGTGCTGATCGGCGTGGGGGTGGGCGCCGCGGCGGGCTACTGGCGCGGGCGGCTCGACGAAGTGCTCATGCGCATGACGGAGTGGGTGCTCGTGGTGCCGCAGTTCCTCATCGTGCTGGTGGTGGCGGCCATCTTCGGGGCCGACCTGCGTCTGGTCGTGATCGTGCTGGCCCTCGTGGGCTGGCCGACGGCCGCGCGGCTCACCCGCGCGCAGTTCCTGGCGCTGGGCGACCGCGAGTTCGTCATCGCGGCGCGCGGACTCGGCGCCTCGGACGCGCGCATCATCGGCCGGCAGATCCTTCCGAACGCGCTGCCGCCCATCGTGGTCGCCGGCTCGCTTCAGATTCCCGCGGCCATCCTGGCCGAGGCGTCGCTGCGATTCCTGGGCCTCGCCGATCCGCACGTGCTCTCATGGGGCGGCATGCTCAATCAGGCGCAGAACTTTCTCCAGCAGGCGTGGTGGATGCCGCTCTTTCCTGGCGCGGCGATCTTCCTGACCGTGCTCTCGTTCAATCTGGCCGGCGAGGCCCTCAACGACATGCTCGACCCCCACTCCCGCTCGGTCGCCCCATAATGACTGCGGCGGCACGCCCCCACAGCGCACTAGCTCCGATTATTCACAAGGGCCGCTCGTGCAACCGGGCGGGTGGCGGCGGGGGCGGGGGTGCGTTCCCCAGGCCCGTATCTTCTGGGGAGCTTCTTCGATGCGCAAAACCAAAATCTCGTGGCGGGGCAGAGTGGTGGCGCGGAATGCGATTCAGCGTGGTCTGGGGAGCGCACCCCCGCCCCCGCCGCCACCCGCCCGCCTCGCGCGCCGCCCTACCCTCGCGAAGAGTCCGGGCAGGCTGTGTCCATGGATGAACGCGCGCGTCGTGACACGGGGGCTGTCGCCGCCCTCAAGCGCTCAGCATACTTTCGGAAGCTGCCCCCCAGCGAGCTTGAGCGGTTGGCGCGCCGCTGCCGCCCGCGCTCGCTCAAGCGAGGCGAGCATGCTTTCGAAGCGGGGGATCCTTGTGCCGGCCTGCTCGTCATCGCCGAGGGCGCCGTCGAGATGCGCCAGATCTCCCCGCGCGGCCGCGAGCAGGTGCTCCACGCGGAGGGCGCGGGCGCCACGCTCGGGGAAGCGCCGCTCTTCGACGGGCAAGGGTATATTGCCTCGGCCGTTGCCGTCGCGCCGACGCGCCTCCTCCTCCTCCCGCGCGATACCATCCTCGATCTCTGCCGCCGCCGGCCCGATGTCTCTCTGGCAATGCTCGAGGCCATGGCGCGGCGTGTGCGAGGCTTCGCCGCCCTCGCCGAGGACCTCGCCTTTCGCCAGGTGATCGAGCGCCTGGCGCGTCACATCGAAGTCGGCGCCGGCGTGGCCGGCCAGCCCCTCACCCCGGGAGCCGTGGTGCATCTCGGGCTGACCCACGAGCAGCTCGCGGCCAGGCTCGGCACGGTGCGTGAGCTGGTCTCGCGGGCCTTCCGTCAGCTCGAGCGCTCCGGCGCGGTCAAGCGGAGCCGCTCGCGCGTGATGATCCGGGATCCCGAGCGCCTCGCCGAGATCGCCCGAGCCGGGGCTACGTGACCCAGGTCACAGACTCCACGCGCCCCGAGTGGCACACTCGCTCCTGGATCGAACATACCGACAGGAGGAAGCCATGAAGAGATCGTTGGCGGTCGCGATTGGATCGGCGGCGCTCGGTGCCGCGCTCGTCGTAGGAGGAGTGGGAGCTCAGGCTCCGCCGGCCATGCCGCCCGGCCAGATGCCGCATGGGCAAGGCCCCCACGGGGCCATGCACGGACAGCATCATTCGGGCGCAGGCGGGCTGATGCAGCCGGGACAGGATGCCTTCGCCGTGATGGCCGAAGTCGTCCGCGTCCTCGAGGGCGATCCAGGCACGGATTGGTCCAAGGTGGACCTCGAGCGCCTGCGCCAGCACCTGATCGACATGAACGAGGTGGTGCTGCGCGCCACCGTCGCGGCGACGGCGGTGCCGGGTGGTCTCACCATGGACGTCACGGGCTCGGCGCGAACCGCGCAGTCGATCCGCGCCATGGTTGTCCCTCACGCGATGGAGCTCGATCGCATGCCCGCATGGTCCGCGAAGACCGAGCCGCTCGGCGACGGCGTGCGGCTGATCGTGGTCGCGCGCGATCCGTCCGACTCATCGACCGTCGCGAAGATCCGGGGTCTCGGATTCTCGGGGCTGCTCGTTCAGGGCGGGCACCACGGGCCGCATCACCTCGCCATGGCCAAGGGAGAGCTGCCGGCCGCCCACACGCGCTGAGCGATCGCTGGACAGCCGCGCGGCCTGTTGATATGGTCGGGCGGTTCCATGGGCGCGAAACTCTTCGGAGCATCGGTTCGCCGCAAGGAAGACCCCCGCTTTCTCCGCGGCGACGGTCGTTACGTCGACGACATCAAGCTGCCGGGCATGCTCCACGCGGCGTTCGTGCGGAGCCCTCACGCCCACGCCAGAATCCGCTCGGTGAAGACGGACGCAGCCCGCCGGCTCCGCGGGGTGGCCCGTGTTTTCGCCTTCGCCGATCTCGAGCGATGGATGAAGCCGCTGCCGCTCTTCGGCGCCATACCGCCCGGGCTGGCCGCGCGGGTGGCCGTGACGATGAAGCAGGTGCCGCAGCTCGCCATGGGGCGTGGCCGCGTGCTCTTCGTGGGCGAGATCGTGGCCATGGTGCTGGCCGAGAGCCGGGCCCTCGCCGAGGACGGCGGCGAGCTGGTCGAGGTCGAATACGAGCCATTGCCCGTGGTCACCGACATGGTCGCGGGCGCCGAGGCCGGGGCGCACGTGCTTCACCCCGAGTGGGGCGACAATGTGGCCGTCTTCTTCCAGACCGGCTTCGGTGACGCCGACGCCGCGTTCTCCACCGCCGACGTGACGGTGCGCGAGCGCTTCGACATCCAGCGCTACGTCGGCATGCCCATCGAGACGCGCGGGGTGGTCGCGCAGTGGGACGCGCGCGACGGCTCGCTCACCACGTGGAACGGCACCCAGGTCGTCCACTTCGTCCAGCAGGGCCTGGTGGCGGCTCTCGGGCTGCCCCCGCACAAGATCCGCGTCATCGCTCCGGACGTGGGCGGCGGCTTCGGCACCAAGGCCAACGGCTACCCGGAGGACCTGTTGATCCCCGCCGCGGCCATCGCGGCGCGCCGGCCGGTCAAGTGGACAGAGGATCGCCGCGAGCACATGATGGCTGCCGCCCACGCGCGGCACCAGGTGCACGACATCGAGATAGCGGCGCGACGCGACGGCACCATGCTCGCCGTGCGCGACAGGATCTGGCTGGATCTCGGCGCCTACAACTCCTGGGGCATCGTGCTGCCCTACAACACCGTGGCGCATCTCTTGGGCCCGCATCGCGTGCTGAATCTCCGCATCGAGTGCCGCGGCGTGGTGACCAACAAGACACCGAACGCGCCGTATCGGGGCGCGGGCCGGCCGGAGGCGGTCTTCGCCATGGATCGCATCGTGGACTGCCTCGCCCGCGAGCTCTCCATGGACCCGGCGGAGCTCCGGCGCCGAAACTATCTCTCCGAGGCCGACCTGCCGTACGAGATCGACCTGCCGTATCGCGACGGCAACCGGCTCGTGTACGACAGCGGAGACTTCAAGGCGGGCCTCGAGGCGGCCCTGGCCGGCGTCGGCTACGACGCGCTCCGCGCGGAGCAGAAAGAGCTTCGCGCCCAGGGTGTGTATCGCGGCATCGGCCTCTCCGGCTATGTGGAAGGCACGGCCATCGGACCTTACGAAGGAGCGACGGTGAGGCTCGACGGGGCGGGACGAGCGGTGGTGGCCACGG
>WNGF01016410.1_pt1 | contig 15452 bp, 16 predicted proteins | sample 5400641 | NCBI WGS metagenome assembly WNGF01 (sample SAMN13153371, study PRJNA577476) | soil metagenome | isolation source: 80 cm soil or saprolite under grassland replicate 2 | place: USA:California | collected 2016-06-15
CGCGCAGTCATGCCGTCAGGGACAGCCGACGGCCGGTCGGATTCCTCGGCGCCGCCGCCTTTCAGTGGGTCAATCCGAAGTCGTGGCTGGTCTGTACCAGCGCGGCGGCCACCTTCCTCGATCCGAACACTGGCGGGGCGGCGCTGCAGTCCGGGGTGCTCGCGCTCACATTCGTGGTCGTCTCATTGCCGAGCTGCTTGCCGTGGTTGGCGTTCGGCGCCGTGATGCAGCGCCTGCTGCGATCGGAGCGCGCGCAACGCACGTTCAACGTCGCCATGGCCGTGCTGCTGGCAGCGTCCGTCGTCCTGATCGTGTTCGACTAGAGCCAGCCGGTGCGCTTGAAGCCGACGAACAGGGCCACGCACGAGCCGACCATGGAGACCAGCGCGAGCGGGTAACCGAGCGCCATATGCAGTTCGGGCATGCGCTCGAAATTCATGCCCTCGATGCCGGCGATCATCGTCGGAACGGCAATGATCGCCGCCCACGCCGCGAGGCGGCGCATGTCGCGATTCTGTTCGACCGACCATTCGGCCAGCCGTTTCATCTCCTTGTTCTCTTCGACGGAAATCATCGACAGGTTCACTTCGAATGCAGTGGTGAGGAGTTCGCGCAGGTTGTCGACCATTTCGTTGATGCGAATGACGTGATCGAGAACGTCTCGAAAGTATGGTCGTGTGTCGTCTGGGATCAGCTCGATATCGAAGCGCATCAGGCGATTGCACACTTCGATGAGCGGGGCGACTGCGCGCTTGACGCGCAGCAGGTCGCGTTTGAGCTGGTAGATGCGCGCGAGCGTCTGCCGGCTGACGCGGTCGGTATCGCCGAGCAGTTGTTCTTCGAGGGTGGCGACTTCCTCTTCGAGCGCGGCCACGATCGGGAAGTACTGATCCACCAGGAAGTCCATCAACGCGTACAGCACGAAGCCCGGGCCGCGAGCGAGTAGTTTGGGCGAGGCCTCGCAGCGCGCGCGCAGCTCGGTGTACGCCCGCTGCGAGCCGTGGCGTACGGTGAGCACGTAGCGCGGTCCGACAAAAACGTGCGTCTCACCAAACTTGACGCTCAGCAGCCCGTCGGCGGAATGGATCAGATAAGCCGTGCGCAACACCACGAACAGTGACTGCTCGTACTGCTCGAGCTTGGGCCGCTGATGGGCGCGGTGGGCATCCTCGATCGCCAGGTCGTGCAGCTTGAATTCCTTCTGCACTTTGCGCAGCAGGTCTTCGTCGGGCTCGTACAGGCCGATCCAGATGAATCCATCGACCCCGTCGAGGACATCGCCGATGTGGTCGAGCGGGACATCGGCGAGGCGGCGCCCGCCGGCGTAGGCGGCGCAGGTGACGACACCACGGTGCGTGCCCGGGCTTGGCGGTGCGGCGCTGACGCGCGGGGCGACGTCGGTCATCGCACTTTGATCTTAACGCCAGCCCGTGCGCCTCAGCTTGGGCCCGATTCCACGACTCCAGTCGGCGCTATGCCTCGTTTTCGAGGGGCAGCACGATGGTGAACGTGCTGCCCCGCCCCTCGCCCTCGCTCTCGGCCCAGATCTGGCCGCCGTGGCCTTCGACAATGCTGCGCGTGATGTACAGGCCCAGGCCGACGCCCGCCGTGGTCCGCGACAGGCGCGTGTCGGCGCGATGGAAGCGGTCGAAGATGCGCTCCTGCTCACCCGGCGGGATGCCCACGCCGCGGTCGATCACGCGTACCACCGCGAACACACGGTCGTCGATGGTGCGAACTTCGCCGGCGATCAGCACTTCGCCGCCTTGCGGGCTGTACTTGATCGCGTTCTGCACCAGATTGAACAGCGCGCGGCGCAGCTGATCGGTGTCGCCGCGGACGAGCGGAAACGTTGGCGTGAACGTCGAGCGCAGACTGTGCTTGGGCGCGCGTGGCGCTAGCTGGTCGATGACCTCGCTGACCAGCTGCGGCAGCTCGACGCTGCCGACGCGCATGGCGACGCGGCCGGCCTGGATGCGGCTCAGGTCGAGTAAGTCGCTGATCAGCCGCGTCAGGCGGTCGCACTCCTCCTCGATATTGCGCGAGACGCGCTGGATGGTCTCGGGTGGCCAGGTGGCGTCTTCGCGCGCCAGGGTGGCGGCGTAGCTCTTGATGATCGCAACCGGTGTCTGCAGCTCATGCGAGACGATCGACACAAACGTGTTCTGCATTTCTTCCAGGCGGGTCTTTTCGGCCAGCATGGCGGCCGTAGCCCGGCCCTGTTGGAGCGCGCCTGCCGCCTGGCGGGCAAAGACGTCGAGTACGTGCAAGTCGCGATCGGAGAATCCGCCCGCGTCCGAGTGGCGGAAGACGTAGATCACGCCCAGTAGCTGCTCCTCGTGCTGCATTGGCAGCGCCAGCACGTGGTAGCGGCGCGCCCAATCGCCGAAGCCTGTCGGCACATACAGCACGCTGACCTGCTCGCCGAGCTGGCCCAGAACGTTCAAGATCGCGCGATCCAGACGCGGATGCAGGCTGGCCACGGCGCCCGTTGGCAGACCGTAGCTGGCGCGGGGTACGAGCCGATCGCCCTCGAGCAGGGCGATAACGCCAGCGCTGCCCTGCAGGATCTCCACCGCCGAGACCACAATCAGCTGTAGCACCGGCGCCGGGTCGGCCACCGTGGCTGCTATTTGTGCCGATCGGGTGGGGTGCATGTCGGGGGTCGACCCCCTGAATGCTATCCTCGGTCGGGCCGACGTATGTGGCGTATTGTTGTCATCCTCGTCCTGGTCGGGCTGCTCCTTGTCTCCACGGGCGCCAACGTGTTCCTGGCGCGCCAGATGCTGAGTGACCAGACCGATGCGAATCGGCTACGGACGCGGGCGGTCGCCGCCGAGGCGACACGTGGCACGCTGCAAACACAGGTTGACGAGCTCAAGACACAGGCCGGCCAGGCATCCACAGCGACGACGCCCGGGCCAGTCACGACCAGCCCAGGTGCACCCGTGCCGACGGTCGCCACCGCAGCAGGACCAGATCGCGCGGTGCTGCAGCGCATTCAACAGCAGGTGTCCCAACTGCGCGGTCTGCAACCGAAAAGCGACGTACAACTGCGCTTCCTGAACGAAGCCGCGCTGCGTCAATACTTCCTGACCAATTTCGAACGCGATTACCTACCCAATGAACGCGAGTCAGATCAAAAATTGCTGACCACACTGGGCCTACTGCGCGCCAACGAGAGCATCGTGCAGCTCTTGCTCGACGTGCTCGAGGAGCAAGTGATCGGCGTCTACAACGAAGACGAGAAAGTGATGTATCTCGTCGACGACAACAATAGCCAGTTCACGCCAGATGAAAAGACAACCTTTGCGCATGAGTACAACCACGCGCTGCAGGACCAGTACTTCGATCTGACCAAGCTGGCCCCCAAACATCCTGACAACGACGATCGCTCGCTGGCGGCCCAGGCCTTGATCGAGGGTGACGCGGTGCTGATTCAGCGCTTGTGGGCCCAGGAGAATTTGTCGGCCGACGAGCTCAACCAGCTCGGCCAGAGTGCGACGACCGACTCGAAGCTGTTTTCGGCGCCGCTGTTCGTGCGCGAGCAGCTGCTGTTCCCGTACGGCGACGGCTTCAACTTCGTGCGGCGCATCTACCAGACCGGTGGCGGCAATGCCGGCGTCGACGAGGTCTTCCGCAATCCGCCCGATTCGACCGAGCAGATCCTGCATCTCGAGAAGTACCGCACGCGCGAAAAGCCGGTCGAGGTGACGTTGCCTGACCTCGCGGCCGGGCTGGGTGACGGCTGGCGCAAGATCAACTCGAACGTGCTGGGCGAGCTCGACGTGCGGCTGATCCTCGAGCAATTGACCGACACCGGCCGCGCCACGCGGGGCTCGGCCGGCTGGGGCGGCGACCGCTGGTTGCTGCTCGAGAAAGATGGCCGCCAGGCGCTCGTGATCAAGACCGTCTGGGACACCGAAACCGATGCCCGCAACTTCTTCGATACGTTCGGCCTGGCTATGCGCAACCGGTTCGGCGGCGCCAAGCAAGAGGAAGCCTCGCCCACGCGCCAGGCGCTCACCGCGCCGACGAACGCGACCGAGGTCCGCCGCGCTGGCCAGACAGTACTCGCCGTGATCTCGTTTGACCGTCCGAGTGCTGAGGCGCTCGTGACCGCCGTCGGCGCGCCTTAGCCCGCGCTGGAAGGGCGGGCCGAGGCCGCTCAGGCGCTCGGGTGTGATACGCAGCACGTAGCCCGGCGGCGGGTCGGCGATCACGTCCGATTAGAGCTCCAGGCGCAGACCGTCGTAGGCAATCTCAACCGCTGGGCCAATTTTGTCGTTGGTCGTCTGGTGCTCCAGGGTGTGGCCAACGTGCGTCAGGTAAGCGCGTTCGGGCTGGAGGTCCTCGACGAGCGCCAGCGCTTCCGGGACGCTGAAGTGGGTCGGGTGCGGCTCCCAACGCAGGGCGTCGACGACGAGGATCTGTAGGTCATGAAGGAGCACGCGCGATGCCGATGGGATGCCGCTCGTGTCGGTCAGGTAGGCGAACTTGCCGATGCGGTAGCCCGTCGAACGAATGGCGCCGTGGCGCATCGGAATGGGTTGGATACACGTGCCGCCGACGAAGAACGGCGCCGCGTCGACGGCGGTAAAGCCGATGTGCGGAATAAGGCCGATCCATGGGGTGCCCGCGAAGGCATACGCGAAGCGCTCGCGCAGCGCCGCACCGGTCGCGGCGTCGCCGAAGCAGGGCAGGACGCCGCCTAGCCGCGCGTTGAACGCTTTGAGGTCGTCGATACCGGCAGTGTGATCGGCGTGCAGGTGGGTGTACAGCACGGCATCCACCTGACTGAGGCCTTCGCGCAGCATCTGCAGGCGCATCTCGGGGCCACTGTCGATCAGTAGGTGGACGCCCTCGTCAGTCTCGACGTAGGCCGAAGCGCGAGTGCGTTTATTGCGTGGGTCCTGGCTCGTGCAGGTGGCGCAGCGGCAGCCGATCACGGGCACGCCATAGGAGGTGGCGGTGCCCAGGATGACTACGCGCATGGTTTATACGGATGACAGTAGCGCAAATGTGTGTGGGGCCAGCACGCCGACCATCAGGCCGGTGATGATCTGGCCCCGTTGGCGTCTGAACTTGAGCACCCAGCGGGCGATGGCGAAGCCCGCCAGGCCTTCCATGGCCATCGGCAGTGGCAGCCATACGAGCCGCGTGGTGAGCGACGGCTGTGCGCCTAGTGCTACGTCATACGCGCCCGCCGCCAGCAGTGACGCCGCCGTGAGCGCGAGCGCAGCGACGAGCGTGGCGCGGACGGAAAAAGCCATGATGAGCCGAATCGTGAGCTGCGCCGCGGCGAGCACGGCGAAGTTCCACAGCACGAGCACGGCTAGCCACGCTGGCTGGATGAACGTGGTGAACGTCACCGGTCGGCTGCCAGGGCCAGGGGGTCAGTCAAGCGTGCGCTGACCATTGGTGCCGTCCTCGCGCTGCGCGGGCCGACCGGCGAAGCTGGATGACAACAGGGTTGAGGCGGGAGCGGCCGGCAAGTGAACGGCCAGTCACTCGAGCAGGGCGTACACCTTGTTGAGCAGCTGGACCGGGCTGAAGGGTTTGATGAAGTAGTCGTCGGCGCCAGATTCGCGGCCTTTGGCTCGGTCAACGTCGGCGCCTCGGGCGGTGAGCATGACTACTTTGATGCCGGCGGTCTCGGGCTCGCTCTTGAGATGGCGGCACACCTCGAAGCCGTCCAGCTTGGGCATGTTCACATCGAGCAGCACCAGCTCGGGCCGTTCAGCGCGCGCGATCTGCAGCGCCTCCTCACCATCGGTGGCGTGCAGCAGGTCGAAATCCTCGGTGCCCAGGGTGGTGCCGATCAACCGCCGCAGGCCAGGATCGTCGTCGGCTAGCAGGACTCGACGTTTGGCGACAACCATGCGTCAGGTGTTCCCCCCTCGTTGTGGCGAACCGGAACTAGCCGGCTCCGCGTGCCGTGATGGGCCGCTCCACAGGCGAACCTGGTTTCGTCCGTTGCGCTTGGCTTGATACAGCGCGTGGTCCGCGTAGCTAACCAGCAGCTCGGCGTCCACGACGGCCGCTGCCAGCGACGTGCCTCCGACGCTCAATGTAACAGGCGTGGGCGCCGAGGTCATACCCCCGCTCAGCGGCGGCAGCTCTTCGATGGCGCGGCGCACCTTCTCGGCGACGATCGAGACCTCGGTCAGGTTGGCGCCGGGCAGAATGGCGCCAAACTCCTCACCGCCCAGGCGGCCGAGGACGTCCGTGCGGCGCAGGCGGCTGCGCAACTGCTCGGCGACCTGGCGCAGCGCCGCATCGCCCATCGGGTGGCCGTGTCGGTCGTTGACCAGCTTGAAGTGATCGAGATCCATGATCACCAGCCCGACGGCGTAATCCATGCGCCGCGCGCGTTGGACCTCGAGATTGAGCAGGTCGTGAAAGTGACGGTAGTTACTGAGGCCCGTCAAAGGGTCGGTCGTGGCCAGGCGCTGCGTCTCCTGATAGAGGTAGGCGTTCTGCAGAGCGACGGCGGCAGCCGCGGCGAGCAGCTCGATCACTTTGACGTCTTCTTCGGGCAACGGCTCGCCCAGCCGCAGATCGAGCGCGCCCAGGCAGCGCCCGCCCGCGCGCAGCGGGACGACCAGCTCGATCGCGTCATCCGGCGTCGGCCGGCCAACAGTGTGGTCGGCGCGCATGGCTTCGGCCACCGTGGTGTCGTCGTCGGCGACGCTGCCGAGCAGGGCGTGCAGCGTGCCACCGGCAAAGGCCCGACCGGCACGCAAGCGCGGCGGCGTACTGGCCGGCACCACGGTGTGCGGACCCTCGGCCGGCACGGTCACGTCGAAATCGACCAGGTACACAACGGCCGTCTCATAGACGAGCAGCTGGCTGAGTGAGTCGAGCATGCCAGCGAGCACTTCGTCCGGATCGAGCGCCGATACGATACGCGTATTCACTTCGTGCAGCACGGTCATGTGGTGCAGGTGCCGACGTAGCTCGGCATAGGTGCGGCTCAGATCGGCCGCGTAGGTCTCGAGCTGAGACTCCTCGCGCCGCGGGGTCATTCGGCGCCCACCCCTGGCGCGCTCAATGCTGACGCCACCTGCAGGCGCGGACGGAACACGGCTGCGATGCGCTGGTACAGCCAGGCAGTCGCGGGCACGCCCAGCGGCAGCAGGACGTAGACAAAGACCAGGCTACTGGGCATATTCCAGCTCCAGTAGTGGTGTAAGTAGAAGATCGGCAGACACACCAGCGTGTACGCGACGACGACTTTGGTGAGCATGGTTCGCCAGCCGAGCAACGTCGCCAGCGCAAGCGGCCACATCCAGTACCAATCGAGCACCCAGGGCAGTACCAGCAGGATCAGCACCATGAACGCGCGCACCGAGCTCCTGAGGACCGCGTCGACGATTGGTCCCGAGCGGCCGGCGAGCCGCCACAGGCCCCAGCACTCCCACACCAGATACACGGCGAAGATGGTCCGGGTGACGTTCTTCATCGTCGCCCGCGTCTGGCTCGACGTGGCCGTAGCGTACAGATCGGCGTACAGATATTCGTGGTTTTCGGCGACGATGTTCGGACTGGGCTCGTTCAGCAGCTTGTTATCGATTTGCAGGGCGATGATGTCCGGGCCGGAGTTGCTGTACTGCCATGACTTGCCGTTGGCGGCGGTGAGGATCGGCTCCAGGGCACGCGGAAACTCGAGCCATGGCCAGGAGCGCCAACGGCGCGACGCCGAGCAGCAGCAGCGTCACCATGAGCACGTCGTTGTGTGCGTTGCCGGGCCCGTCGAAGAGCATGACCGGGTTCCAGGCGAACACCGTAAACGCGGTCAATCGGGCGCGGCGGCGCCCCGACATCAGCAGGCTGAGCAGCCACCACACCAGCACCAGATTGACCACGTGCGCGACGTTCATCAGCACCTTGTACGCAAAGACCTGGTGGACGAGGCTGAGCGGCGCGATCAGGCGCGCGAAAACCCAACCCAGGTTCGTCCACAGCGGGCCGTAGACACTCGGCGCGTCGAACCAGATGGGATGGATCCAGTTGCCGTTCATCAGCTCGTGGTTCGGGAAATAGTTGGGTGGATAGATGTACGGGTTGAGGTTGTAGATCGCCGAAATCTGGCCGTACATGACGTACGAGAAGATGTCGGTTGTATACAGGCCAGGCAGGAGGAACAGCGTGATCTGGAAGGCGAGCTCGAACACGATGATGACAGTGAGTGCGCCAGGCACGGCCGAAGTGCCCGTATCGAGCAGCAGCACGCCAGCCAGGTAGCCGAGCCCGGCAATAACGAACGCCAGGACCAGCGCGTAGACGAGCATGTTGAAATCGGGCGGCGGTTCGGGCGGTTCGAGCCCGGGCCCGAGCGTTTGCGCCACTTGCAGCACGTCGCGCAGCTTCTCCCAGACAGCCGACTGCTCGACCAGGAACTCATAGCTGAACGTGTTGCCGTGGGTCAGGTGGTAGCTCAGGAACCAGACCATGACCCAGCCAATCTGCATGACCAGACCGGCGCAGCCAAGCAGTGCCAGGCGTATCGTGCAACTGATCAAGGTGACGAGCGGCGGCGGAACGGCCAGGAGTGTGCTGCGCGTAGCTTCGTCAGCCGACAGTTGATCTGGCAAGTCGGCGGTACGAGGGGCGATCAACGGTCGACCAGGGGCGCCTGGGCCAACGCAGGGGTCGGTTCGCGGGCGTGCAACAACTATGCCAGGTTCTCGATTACGTTACCGCGTTTCGGCGAACCGTGAGGCGCTCGAGCGCGCGCCTGGCGACGACCTGGGCGCCGTCCATCGGCAGGTCGGTCCAGGGCATCGTGTCGTTTGACAGTGCCGCAAGGTGTGATCCGAGGTTGCCTGAGAGCACGTCAAGCCGCGGCACGTAGCCGGGTTTGGTTACGACGACGTCGCACGCCGACAGCAACGACACGTAGTCCTTGGGCTGCTCGGTCAGGCGCAGCACGTTGGCAGGCACAGCTTCGAGCCTGCTGGAGATCGGCGGCGTCAGCACAAACGTATGAGTTCCGAATGCGCCGAGGGCGGCGACGTCGAGACGATCGGCGTTGAAGGCGCCGAAGGAGATCAGGACCACGCAGGCGCTGGCGTGCAGGCCCAGTTCGTTGCGGACCGCTTGGCGCGACCGGCGCGCACGGCGGGCGATGAGCGGGACGTCCTCGATCGTGCGAAACGCGGGAAATGCGTCGGGACACGGACTGTGGAGCGGTAGGCGGTACAACAGATCGGCCCGGGCGTAGCCCTCCTGGACGGATCGGATTGCCTCGTCCATGTGCGGCCAGGCGGCGTAGATCCAGTCCCAGCCGAAGTTGGTGACGGCGGCGCTGGGCATGCCCGCCCGCGCCGCCGCGGCAAATGCAAGCGGCGGCATGTCGCCCAGGACGAACTCGACGCCGCGATCGCGCAGCAGTTGTGCCTCGTCGGCCACGCGTTGCTCAAGCGTCGGGCCAAATTCCAGCCAGCGCTGGCGGGTGGCGTCGACGTCGAATTCGAGGCCATCGTGTTGCACGACGCCAACGTCAATCGCCTCGCCAGTGACGTACGTTGCCTCAGCTGGAAACAGCCACTGTGGCGCGTCGGTCCGGATCAGCACGTGGGCAGCCTCGTCCAGGAGCGCACGGGCCACTTCGGCCGACCGCACGGCGTGGCCGAAGCCGTGGCCGCTCACATACAGCGCCACGGTCGGCGTCACTTGAGCCGGCCCTCCGCGCGCAAGCGCTTCTTCAGGGCTTCCAGTTCGGATTCGATCGGGTCCGGACCCGAGGTGGTGCTGCCAAGCTCCTGTGGGCCGATGAGGCTCAGGATCCGTTGCCAGACCCTCGGCTCGTTGAGCAGTGCCCCATGCCCGAGCGTGCCGGCCAACCCGCGGGCCGTTAGCAGCAAATCGCGCTGCGATTCGCCGGGCGCGGGCAGCAGTGCCTCGTCGGGTCGGACGACGGCGTCGTCGGGGTCGGCCAGGGTGAGCACGGCCGCGCCAGCCGCGCGCAGGAACGCGGCGCGACGGGTGAGGCGCTCCTGCTCCTCGGGATCACGCCAACGCGCCTCGAGGTCGCGGCCGGCCTCGCCTAGTGGATCGGGCTCGGCCGTTGCCAGCCACGCCCAATGGATGAGCGGCCCTGCGTTGCACCCGCGCACCGGCGCAGCCAACGTGACCACGCCCGCCAGGCGGTCGTGCCATCCGTGCCGATCGCGCACGAGCGCCAGGGTGGCGCCGTCGAGCGCAGCGACGCCGCCGAGCGAGTACCCCACCGCCAGCAGGCGGGTATCGGCTGGCAACCGATCGCGATACCACTCCAGGCTGCCGGCGGCCGCCTCGGCGATGTCCAGTAGCGGGCGGCGCGTATCGGACGGGATGTATGGCCGCGGTCGCCAGCCGCCGTTGCTGTCCTGCCCGCCGAAGGTGCCCTCGAGGACATCGCGGCGCGCGTCGTACCCGCCCTGCTCGGACAAAAAGCGCACGAGTCCGGCGAAGGACTTCTCGGCGTCGCCGGTGCGCGAACCGATACCGCCGAACAGGACGAGCTTTGTCCGCCCGCGAGGCCAAACATAGTGGCTGGGCCGCCAGCTGGGCACTGGAGCGCGCGGCTGCTCGAAAGGCACAGCCAGAGGGTAGCAACGGCTGCCCCCGCAAGTACGCGCGTCTCTTTGTCAGCCGCGACAACGCAGGCCGGCGAGAACCTCGCGCGCTCGAAGGAGCTTGGTCCGAACGGCATTGAGCACATCGAAGGCGCGCTCATGAAATCGCCAACGCATCGCAAGAACATTCTCGAAGAGCGCTTCTCGCGTGCCGCGATCGGCATGGCCGCCGATGCCAATGGCCGGGTGGCCTTCGCCGAGATCTTCCGCGGCGAGTAATTACGCCGCCGAGCTAGCGCCGGTTTCTTCTAACGCCATCTTGTAGCCAAAGCCGCGTACGGCGACGATGGCTGGCGCGGGCACTGGGCCCGAGTTGAGCTTGACCCGTAAGCGCCTGATGTGGACGTCGATGGTGCGGCCACTGCTCGCGTCCTGATAGCCCCATACTAGCGTCGCCAGCTCGTCGCGCGAGAGGATCTCGTCGGGGCGGGAGGCCAGCGCTGAAACCAGGCGGTACTCGGTCGGTGTGAGCTGGATGGGTTCGCCACCGAGGGTGACGCGGCGGCGGGAGCGATCGATGATCAGCTCGCCGACACGAATATGGTCGGGCGGTGCAGACGCGGGCTCGACCGTTCGGGACTGGGAGGTTCGGCGCAGGACGGCCTCGACGCGGGCTTCCAGCTCATAAATGTCGAACGGCTTGGCAACGAAATCGTCCGCGCCGAGCTTGAGGCCAAGGATTGCGTCACGTTTCTGCGGCGTAGCGCTGCAGATGATGATTGGGACGTCGGCGATGCCTTTGAGGCCCGAGCACAAGACCAGGCCGTCGACGTCGGGCAGCATCAGGTCCAGAATGACCAGGTCCGGGTGGGTCTGCTCGAGCAGTGTCTTGGCGTCGGCGCCGGTCTCGGCGAGCCAGACACGGTAGCCGCTTGCCTCGAGCGCATCAGTGAGCGTCTGAGCGACGGCCGGGTCGTCCTCGACTAGCATAATGGTGGTTGCGCCCGGGGTCCGGGGCTGAATGACCACAGCTACCTCGCTCTCGGCTCAATTTTACAAGTGTGTCTGGACGGTGACGTTTCGTGTGACAAACCGCGTCAGCCTTGTGCGTCGTTCCAGCATGTTACGTGCCACGCGCTTGCGATGACCGTTACGCCCGCGGAAATTGACATCTCGGCGGTCGCCAATGATTCTCGCCGCGTTCTGCTCGCCAATCGCCAACACGGCGTGTCCGAATGGGACGGTCGGCGCTACGACTTCGTGTGCCCATCGCCGCAAACCTATCCATTTCAGTGGCTCTGGGATTCAGCCTTCCATGCCATCGCGCTGTTGTGCGTCGATCCCGAATTAGCCAAGCAAGAGCTGCGCTGTTTGCTGCAAGGCGCACAACCGGATGGCTTTATCCCGCACATGCTGCTGTGGGAGAAGGCTTTCCATACCGCCGCCTTGAATGAGTATTCGATTGTCCTCGCCAATCCGTACTACACGGCGACCGTTCAGCCACCCGTGCTTGCGCGCGCGGTATGGCGCGTTTATCAGGCGACCAAAGACCGTGACTTCTTGCTCGAAGTCTTGCCGGCAGTCATGCGCTTCTTCCGCTGGCTCAAGGCGTACCGCGACCCCGATGACGATCAGCTGATCGCGATCATTCAGCCTGACGAATCGGGCCTCGATGCGAGTCCCAAATATGACGTGCTCATGCAACTGGGCGAGCTGCCATCGGAGCGCGTTTTGCCGCAGCTCGTGGTCAGCATGAAGCGTCTCTTCAGCGCGTACGAGGCGCATCGCGAGGACCCTGCGCGACTCCTGGCGTTGGACGTCTTCAACTGGGAAGACGTGATGTTCAACACCATCTACGCCGACGGGCTGCGGCTGATTGGCGGACTGTGCCGCGAGGCGGGTTACCCGGCGACCGAAGCGGCCGAGTTCGAGCGTCGCGCGCGTCACGTCCTGTCCGCGCTCGAAGAAAAGTGCTGGGACGAGCGCACAGGTGTCTTCTGGGACTTGTATGGCTACGAGGAGCAGCGGGCGCACACGCTCACCTTCACCAGCCTGTTTCCGCTCGTGCTCGACTCGCTGGATCGGCATATGGTGTGGCGCCTGGTCGAGGAGCATTTGCTCAACGAGCGCGAGTTCTGGCTGCCCTATCCGGTGCCGAGCGTCGCGGCCACCGAGCCGAGCTTCGATCCCGAGCATAAGACCGCGGTCACATGGCGTGGTTCATCGTGGGTGAATTCGAACTACTACCTCTACTGGGGGCTGCGCGCCCACGGCTACCGCGACGTTGCCTCAGAGTTGGCAAAACGTACCGTTCAGATGGTCGGCATCGGCGGCGTGCGCGAGTTCTTCAACCCGTACACCGGCGCTGGCCAGGGCGCCGTTGACTTTGGCTGGACGGCGCTGGTGCTGGATCTGATCCACGCCGAGGGCTGGGGCTGTGGGTGTGCGCGCGAAGAAAAAAGCGCGCACCTGGAACCGTTCAGCCGCTAGGCCGCCTTGCTTTCAGAGGACTGCACGGCGCGCAGCTTGCGCGGTTGCTCGCTGCTGTCTGCGTTGGCCAGGAATCGGCTCTACACCAGGCGGAACATTGCCGTGCCGGCCGAGCCAGCAACCAGCGCGTCCACCAGCAGGGCAGTCGCCGTCAGCGGCGCGTAGACCGACAGCACCGCCAGGGCGGCGGCGGCGGCGCCGACCAGCATGCGCGAGAAGACGCCCAGGTCGACCATGTCGCGCGCCATCCGTGAAGCGGAACCCGCCGGGGGCGCTCGGCGCGCGTAGGGCGGGGCAGCGCGGACCGCGCGGCTCACGCGCGAAGCGCTGGATGGGGTGGGACCGACGGGTGCGGTGGTGCCTACTTGCCCGCGGGCGCGGCTACGGAGAACAGCAGGAATTGATTGATCTGCGTGTCGCTGAAGTTGTCGTCGCTGATCACCAGCAGCGCGATGCGACCATCGGCGAGCCGTGGGCCCTGAGCGATGCCCTCGAGGTTGTCGGACGTGATGCCCAGCACGGCCATGTTGACCAGCAGCGTCTTGGACACCGTCGCGCCATTGAACGGCACAGGCAGTGACGCCATGCCCGAGACGTCGGTCGCACCGGCGGTGCGCACGCCATAGATGTTGACATCGTTGCCAACGCCAGTCACGAAGCTGCGTTCCATGGCCAGGAAGTCATACTCAGGCAAGAGGTGACGAATGAACATCAGGGCCGAGACGCCGTTGTCGGCGAACTGGTCGGGCGGCATCGGCGTCGCGAAGATCGGGTCGGTCCGATACACCTGCTGTCGCCCAGGCACTGGACTGCCGGAGCTGAGGCCGTAGCGCAGCAGCCGATCGTTCGTGCCCGCCGCGGGCGACGCGATCGGGCCATCCTGGGCCAGCGCCTCCTCGTTCATGACGTACAACGCGCCCTCATCGGGCGCAAGCGTCACGCCCTCGAAGCCAAGATTGCTGCGCACGCCACGCGTCTGCACGTTGCGCCCCTGCGCATCGGGCATCGAGTCCGGCTGGAATACATCGGGAATTGGCCAGTCCTCGAGCAGCGAGCCATCCAGAGCGAACCGGCGCAGCCACGGCCGGTTCTGTCGGTCGCGCTCTGACGAGATCAGCAGCGTGTCGTCCGGCAGCAGCAAGATTTCCTCGGTGTCCGAGTCGTTCTGCTCGTACGGCTGGATGCCAGGTGTGGGCGCGTCGCTGTCGAGGAGAGTGGTGCCGACGAACTGCACATCGCGAATGCCGTCGGTGCTGAGCGCGATGCGCACGGTATAGAACCGCGGCGGGCCGAAGTCGCCACGATCGTCGCAGATGACGTAGTACACGCCGCGCCGGGCGTCATAAGTCAGTCCGGACAGGCCGCCGACCGTGGTTCCGTCGATTTCGACGGCCTTGTCAGGAATGTCGAGCTCGCCGAGGAAACGCAGCGGCTGCTCCTGGGCCGCGCTGGGCCAGGGCACGAGCAACAGCACGCTCAGCAGTGGGGCGCACCAGGCTGCGCGCGGTGACAACCTCATGGGGATAGCTCTCCAGATCAGGTCGAATCTGGCAGCATTGTGCCAACCCTGACCTGTGGCTGGAGCACGAGCCCATGAACGCTAACGCTGGCGCACGCGAGGCGGTGATCGCGGGCTACGTTCGAACGCCGATTGGCCGCTACGGCGGCGTGCTGGCGAGCGTGCGACCCGACACGTTGTTCGCGCACGCGATCCGTGTGCTGCTCGAGCGGGCGCGCGTGGATCCGGCCGAAGTGGATGATGTGATTGCCGGCTGTGCCAATCAGGCCGGCGAAGACAATCGGAACGTCGCGCGGATGGCCTCGCTGCTGGCTGATTTGCCGGTCGCCGTACCCGGGCAAACGGTGAATCGCCTGTGCGGCTCAGGGCTGCAGGCGGTCAACGCTGCCGCGCAGGCGATCTGGAGTGGCCAGGGCGACGTCTTCATCGCCGGTGGCGTCGAGAGCATGACCCGTGCACCACTGATCATGCTCAAACCGGACACGGCGTATCCGCGCGGCGTACCCGCAATGGCGGATTCCACCCTCGGCTGGCGCTTTCCGCACCCTGTGCTCGAGGAGCGCGGTTATACCGATACCTTGGGGCAGACGGCTGAGAACGTCGCCGAGCGGCGCGGCGTGTCGCGCGCGGACCAGGACGAGCTTGCCGTACTGAGTCAGCAAAAGACAGCTCGGGCGGTGGAGTGTGGACGTTTGGCGGCAGAGGTCGTGCCGGTATCAGTGCCCCAGGCGCGTGGTGAGCCTGTTGTCGTGGACCGCGACGAGCACCCGCGGCCTGGGACGACTCTGGAGCAACTGTCGAAGCTGCGGCCGGCGTTTGTCAAAGATGGCACGGTGACGGCGGGCAACTCGTCGGGCATCAACGATGGCGCGGCCGCGCTG
>WNGF01005862.1_pt1 | contig 15448 bp, 10 predicted proteins | sample 5400641 | NCBI WGS metagenome assembly WNGF01 (sample SAMN13153371, study PRJNA577476) | soil metagenome | isolation source: 80 cm soil or saprolite under grassland replicate 2 | place: USA:California | collected 2016-06-15
GCCGATGGGCACCTGGATGACGGCGAAGCCGGAGGGTTTCAGCACGCGCCGGATTTCTCTCAACGCGGCTGCATCGTCCCGAACGTGCTCGAGTACGTGATTGCAGATGACGACGTCGACCGATCGATGCGGCAGAGGGAGACGCGTGATATCCATCCGGCAGGCGGCACGCGGCGCGGCGAGATCTCCGGCGATGTAATGAACGAATGGCAAAGACGCCAGCCACCGGCCCAGACAGCGTTCAGGCGCGATGTGCAGCAGGCGGCCGCGCAGCTGCAACACCCGGCTGTGATGGCGTAGATAGAGATACACCAGCCGCTCGCGGTCCATTGAAAAGCACATCGGGCAAACCGCGTTCGGCCGCGGGCCGCCGCCAATGACATGCCATCTTGCGAGCACGTCATGTTTGTGCCCGTGCGGCAGGAATCGCGCGAAGCGCCAGCCGCAGAACGGGCACTCGAACTTCGGCTTCGAGAACGCTCCGCTGCCCTTCGTTTCGATGCACGCGGAACCGGCAATCTTTTGTGGAGGATCCGCGCGCCACGCATCCGGAGATGAGCTCGCGAACCGGCGCAAGGCCTGCCACACCGTCATGAGCTCACCGTAGTCCGCCAGAGCGCGCTGCCAGGCGGACAGCAGTTGATCATCCACTCCTGTAAAGTACTTCGACGGCTTTGCGGCCGCAGCGTCGAGCAGCCGCATCGCCTCCCGCAAGTCGTCATGAAGCAGTGGCGGTGCCGATGGAGTAGCATCCAGCCGGCGCACCAGGAACCGATGTCGATGCATCGCGCCGATTCGCAGCGACTGGTACACGAATTCACGGAAGGCGTGCAGCGGCAGGCGCCGAATGGCTGCGATCTGTTCACCGATCGTCGTCAGTCGGTCGGGGGGCGACGCGGCAGCAGGATCGGACACGAGAAAGGACAGGGCGTTCAGGAACAGATCGCAGAAACGGCCGGGAACGATCGTCCTCCACACGCCATCGCCCCAGGGGCGAAGCGGCGCACCGTCGTCATGTTCCACCGCGAGCGGCAGATGACAGATCAGTGCGGGCGCGAAGACGCGCTGCAACAGAATTCCGTACATGCCGTCCTGATTGCGCTCTACGGGACAGAATGGCGGCAGCTCGGATCGGTTGTCCAGGCCAACGGACGTGCTCATCAGCATTCCGCCTGCTGTCACCCGGCGGCCGTTGGCCACTCTGAGGAGCCGCGCCGACTGCCTGGCGTTTGTGTACGCGGTCTCCGTGGATGCCATGCGTGCAAAGGACTCGTCGTCGAGCAGCAGATGAGGGGCCGTCTCCATTCCAGGTTTCCCGTGGCTCCCCGCGACGGTCGCGACCACCCGGGTTTCCAGCAGACGGTCGAGCGCGGGAATGCCGCAACGCTGAGCGCCATGTTGCCGAGGCGTGCTTCCCAGGAGGTGCTCGTGCGCGCCGATGAAATCAGCATCGCCGGGCACGAATGGCGAGGCAGGCGGGCGGTCGTCGATGAACCACACCGATTCCGGATGCGTTCGGGCGGGTGTGATGGCGCAGTCTGAAGTCGGCCGACGCCACAGATTACACGCCGTGTCGTCATCCACGGAGACAACCGCGGAGCCGACGGTCGAGAGGATTGCCGCGTTCCGGGCGGCGCCGGTCGTGCGTGCCGCGGTGTGCTCACCGAGCAGACCAAAGCAAAGGATGCGTTCGTCCATTCCGCAATGCCGGGCGGCATTTGCGGCAAATCGACGCCGGTCCTCGCGGTTCAGCAGCCTGATCGTGTGTGAAGTGTCGATCGGCAGATCGTCGATTCCGTCACATGTTGTCGAGTCATCGACAATCACCACTTCGAGCTGGTGGCCGTGGCGCTCTGCATTCGCGGTGTAGGAGGAAAGCGCTCTGACCAGCAGCGGACGGCGATCTCGCGTCGGAATAACCAGGGATGCCAAGCCACCACGATAGTTCGGGCCGATGCTGGGAACAATCGGCGAGCGTTGGTGACAATTGCGAAGTTTTGGTGAACGTCACCGCAGCCGTCGACGCCGCGCCACGTACTCACGCGCTGACTCCGTATCGGTCTCGATTTGCGGCTCTGCCCAGAGCACCGTCGCGCCTGCGCCCTCCACGGCATCGGCGGCGAGGACGAGGCGCCAGACGACCCGGTCGGGGCGATAAAATACGCTCCATTTCCAGCCCGCGTAGGCGGACAGGTTGGCGCGCAACTCCGTCCACCTGCGGGCGCCGGGCACGAGTATGAGCTCCGTGAGTTGCTCGTAAGTCCGATCATCGCTGACCCCTATGCGAAGACGAGCGCTTCCACGGTGATCGCCGGGCGCGTCGGCAAGCGCCACGAACGCGTGAAACACGCCGTGCCTGGGGAAGGGAAGTCGCACGGTGAGGCGGCTGGGAACCCTCGCGGCAATGGCAGGGCGCGACACGCCGTCGAGCCGATTCGCGGTCAGGGCAAAGCTGCCCGGGGGACGCTGCTCCGCGCCATTCATTTCGCGGAGCAGATCGACGACGCGGACGCGAGCGGCGGGCGGGGACGACCGGCAGCCGCCGAGGAGAAGGGCAACGACCAGGCAGTGGATATATCGTAGCCTCGCGCTCGCGCTGGTCATGCTGTTTCTGACGTCGGCGGCGCGATTCTACCATTCGGGAACGGGCTTCACTGCGCTCGTCGGCTTTCGCGAGGGGCTCGCGGCGCCCGCGATGCGCGAGGTGCCGCACGTCAGCTACCCTCCGTGGGCGAGCTACGACGGACAGTTCTACGCGCACCGCGCGCTCGATCCGCTTTGCCGGGATCCGGAGGTGGATCGCGTCATCGATCTTCCTGCGTTCCGCGCACGCCGCATCCTGTTCAGCTGGACCGCGTACGCGCTGGGGTTTGGACGCCCGGCGTGGATCGTCCAGGTGTATGCGATTCAGAACGTCGTCTGCTGGCTGCTGCTTGCGTGGCTGCTCGCGCGCTGGATCCCGCCCGCCTCCGGCCGTGGCCTGGCGCTGTGGACCGCCTGCCTGTTCTCGCACGGCATGTTGTGGTCGGTGAGGTTCGCGCTGCTCGATGCGCCGAGCCTGCTGTTGATCGCGTGCGCGGTGTGGGCCGTCGAGGCCGAACGTCCGCTCGTCTCGGCGACGATCGTCGGGATTGCAGGTCTCGCGCGGGAGACGAATCTTCTCGCGGCTGCCGCGCAGCCGTTTCCACGGGATCGCCGTGGGTGGATGCGCGTGGCGGCAGCCGCAGTACTCGCGACTATTCCGCTTCTCTTCTGGGAGGATTACCTGCGATCGATTTACCGCTCCACCATCAGCGCGGGTGCCGCGCCAGACGTGGTGATGCCCGGCAGCCTCCTCGCGACCCGATGGCTGCAGAGTTTCGCGGAGCTGCGCAAGACGGGAATCTTCTCAGGCGCGTGGCTCCCGTTCGGCGTGGTGTCGTCGGTGATCGTGCAGGCGGCGTACCTGGTCGTGCGCCGGCAGTATCACGCGGCGTGGTGGCGCGTCGCTGTTCCGTACGTGGCGTTGCTGCTCCTGCTGGATCGGACGCTCGTCGACCCCCACACCGGTGCGATCACCCGCGTCCTGCTGCCACTGACGGTGGGGTTCAATATTCTGCTCGCCGGCGAAACGTGCCCCGTCCGCTTCTGGTCGTGGTTCGGGGCGGGCAACCTTCATTTGCTGTGGGCGCTGCGCGTCATGCCCCTGTGGCCGTAGCCTCCTGACGCGTTGTACTCACGGAGCCTTCGACCACGGCGGCACGATTCCATTCATGCGGGCGTACGCGATCGACTGCCCCATGTGCTCGTTATTGTGAAGCAGGATTCTGAGAAACACGAGCTCGGACGTCGTCTCTTTGCCAAAAAACTGCACCTTCTTCTGCCGGTCCGCGCTTTCGTAACCCTTGCGGACCGCGTCGAGCGATTTCTTCAGCCACTGAATGACGTCCGCTTTGGCCGTGACGCCCTTCTCCGTGGGCAGCTTCGCGCTTTCCGCCGTCGTCACCGCTGCCTGTTGCAGCAGCCAGAAGTTACCCAGCGCCAGGTGCATGTACACTTCGCTGACCGACCGCACGCCCGGACCAGGGCGCCATCCAAACTTATCCGCCGGAGTCGCCTCCGCGAGTTGCAGGAGCTGACGCGACGTGAGCGTGAACTCCGGGATCCATCCTTGTCCCAACTCGGGCGGCACGTCCTGCGCGAGGCCGGTCCGCGGGAAACAGGTCACGCCACATGCCACTCCGAGCACGAGCGCAACCAATGATCGACGCAGCTGCACTGCTCACCTCCGCGTGCGATTCTCGCGTCAGTTCGCACGAAACGCAACCAGACGCGCCAACCGGCAGGCACGATACAATCCGCGCAGTGATCCGGACGGCGTTCGTCGCAGTCGTTCTACTCGCCAGCATGGCTCGAGCCGCGTTCCCTCAAACCGCGGCCCCCCCGCAGCCGCCCGTTGCCATCGAACTGGAGTACGCGCAGTCGGAGCTGCCGCGGCGCGTCGCGTTATTCACCGCAGCCAGTGAAGCGGCGAACCGCGCCGCGGATCTCGGCCTGGACAGACTCTTCGGAAATGCGAGGCGCGAACGGTCCCGAATCGTGCTGCGGATTGCGCGGCTGTGGCTCGTGAACCTCCCAATCGCTGCACTGACGACAGCCGCGTCTCACAACGCAGGACACTTTGCGCGAGTCAACGAGGTGGGACATGGCGAGCAGTTCCTGCAGGTCACACAGTGGCCCTGGCCCATTCCGGCGGTCGGAACGGTCGAAGGCAGCGACACGCTGATTGAGGACCCGCTGATGCGGCTAGCGGTGTTCGGCGGGGGCGAACAAGGCTCGGGTGTCCTGAAGGACAAAGCGATCGACAAGATCTACACGTCCGACCGCGCGGATTACTTCGATTGGGTCCTTGCCGGCTACGCGTCGCTGGATTTTCCACTCTATGCGTGGACCGATCTGCGGCCGTCATACTTCAAAAGCCCCGATAGCGTCTGGAACTCCCAGCTCGCCGATTTCCGTAACTACGTGCTCACCGAGCAAAGCATGACGGCAGCTAATGTCGTGCGAGCCGGCGGCGGACTGTACCTGCCGGACCCTGCAGCGCAAATGGCCGGTCTGAGCCGGTTCGCGCGACAGATCCGCAGGAGCGCGTGGTTGAACCTTGCGGATTTCACCCTGTGGTCGGCATTCCACCGCACGGTGCGGTACGCGGCGACCGGCGAGCGCTCCACGGCCAACCCAGCGCTCACGCTCGGGTGCGTTCGCATCGTTCCCGGCGCGTATGCCACGCTCGGCACGGTGGGGCTCGAGCGGGGCGTTGACGTGCGCGTGCTCGGCGCGCGCTATGTCACGCACGTCAACGTGCGACAGACGTCACCGCCGCCCGGCGGCAGCCGGTGGGGATTTGGCGTCGGCCTGCGTTCCCGGACGCCGACCGCCATTCGGCCGGAGGCCCAGGTCGACCTCTGGCAGCGGCTGCAGCGTGGGCCAGGATTCAGGGTAGAAGCCGGATTTCGCGCGCCGGTGCGGAACGGTTCACAGCCGTTCGAAACCGCGTTCCGCGTCGGATACAAGTCCCAGGGTTACCTCACGGAAGCGCCCTACCGTGCGACGCTGCTGGCTTCGATCTCGACAAGCATCCGGTTCTAGTGACAGGCCACCAGTACGACTTTGTCACATCGCTGGACAAGCAGCGGACGAGCGGGGTCCGCCATCCGCCGCCAACTGGTTTCGCGCGGAGGCCGCGAAACGGATCTCGCGCAGAGGACGCAGAGGGGTCGTGGCGAACGCACGACCCCTGGCGCTCTCGGCGATCTTTGCGATCTCCGCGCGAGATCGTGACGTGCGCGCCGGCGTCCCGAGTCGCGGAACTGACAGAGTACTGCTAGCCGCTCCGTCACGCATTTGTCACGATTTGCGCCGCTGTAACTGATTGCACGCACCCGCCGTATTCGTGTCTAATCGGCCGAGTTCCGGGGTAGATAGTCAGGTTCCACGCTTGATACAGGAGGCCTACGCGTGATCTCTCGTTACCTCGCCCGCTTCGCCGTCGCCGCGCTGACGGCGACGCTCGTGTTGTCGCTCGCCGGACGCGCCGGCGTGAGCGCCGCGCAGCAGCCGCCGCCGCCCGCGCCGCGGGGGGCGCCGCCGCCCCAGGGACCGCCCGGAGGGCCCGGTGGTCGCGGCGGGTTCCAGTTGCGCAACGTGCAAGTACTGAAGGACGTTCCGCCGGATCAGTTCCAGCTGGTCATGCAGTACGTCGCGGCGTCGCTCGGCGTGCAGTGCACCTACTGCCACGTGATGGGGGACAACGCGAGCGACGAGAAGGACACCAAGAAGACCGCGCGCAAGATGATGCAGATGGTCTCCGATCTCAACACGCAGTTCTTCGCCGGCACCTCCAAGGTGAGCTGCGCGTCGTGCCACAACGGGCACGCGAAGCCGTCGAAGATCTCGCCGGTGGCCATCAACATGACGCCTGATGAAGCGGCCGCGGCCGCCGCCGCGCGCGGACGCCGCGGTGGTGGACCAGGCGGACCCAGCGGTGGACCCGGCGGTGGTGCTCCGGGCGCAGGCGCTCCCGGTGCGCCTCCGGCGGGCGGCGGTGCTCCGGGCGCAGGTGCTCCAGGCGCCGGTGCACCGGGCGCAGGCGGCCCGGGCGGACAGGGACGCGGTGGTCCGGGTGGTGCCGCCGGGCCGCCGGCGCCGCCGCCGGTCACCGAAACGGTCGACCAGGTGATCGCGAAGTACGTGCAGGCGCTCGGCGGACAGCCGGCGCTGCAGAACGCGAAGACCCGCGTGATGACCGGCACGGTCACGAACCGCGATCTCACGACCGCGAACGTGACGGTGACGGAGAAGAACACGGGTGAATTCCGCTTCGAGCTCGCGACGCAGCCGAACCCCACGATCCGCGCGACCAACGGCACGCAGACGTGGCAGATCGGCGGCGGCGGGTTCGGCGGCGGACCGAACGCGCGGGATCTCAACGGCTTCCAGGCGCAGCAGGCGATCCGGCTCGCGGACTTCTCGCTGCCGCTGCGGCTGAAGGAGCGGTATCAGAATCTGGCCGTGAAGCCCGCGTACGGGATGATCGAGGGCAAGTCAGTGGTCGTCCTGACCGGCAACCCGTATCCGAACGTGACCGAGGATCTCGCGTTCGATCGCGAGTCGGGGTTGCTCCTCCGCCGCACGGTCGTCACCGGATCGATCGGCGGGTTCGGCATCATGGCGCTCGGCGAGCAGATCGATTACAGCGATTACCGTGACGTCAGCGGCGTGAAAGTGCCGTTCTCCGTCCGCCACGCGACGAACATGGCGGTCACGACGGCGAAGTTCGCGGACGTGAAGATCAACGCGCCTGTGGCGGACGCGGTGTTCGCGAAGCCTGTGCCACAGCAGTGAGTTAGCGGAGGGACGGAGAGAACGGAGGAAAGCGAACCACGGAGCAACGGAGCAAACGGAGAATTCTTTCAAGGAGGACCACCAGTCGAATGGGTCATCTCCAAAAGCCACGGCTCGCGTTTCAAGCCAACGGGTGAGGTGCTGTCGGGACCGGCCGAGTCGCCGCTCGGGAAATTGCCATCATTGCCATAATTGCCAGAATCGCCGCAATTGATTTTTGAATTTTCCATTATGGCAATTGTGGCAATTCCGGCGATTATGGCAATGACAGCGGAGGCGTAATGGCAGTCAGGCGCGGTGTGTGGATCGTTCTCGTGCTCATCATTCTCGCGGTCGCCGTTTCCGCGATGGGCCTCGTCGCGATGGCGCTCTTTGTCGGCCACGAGCCGCAGGTCGAGGGGAACTCCGCGCTCGTCCTGAAAATCGGCGGCAACCTGCAGGAGATCGAGCCGATCGGGGTGATCGGACAAATCTTCGAGGCGCCCCCGACGGTGCGTTCGGTCGTCGAGGCGCTGCGCAAGGCGAAGGTCGACAGGCGCGTCACGAGCGTCATCATCCGTCCGACGAGCACGGCCGCGCTGTGGGGCAAGGTGCAGGAGGTCCGCGACGCGGTCGTCGACTTCAGGCGCTCCGGCAAGTCCGCGATCGGGTTGCTCGAATACGGCGGCGAACAGGAGTTCTACCTCGCCAGCGCGTGCGACAAGGTGTTCCTCTCGCCGACGGCGACGCTCGATCTCACGGGCATCGCCAGCTACGAGCTCTTCCTGCGCGGCACGCTCGACAAGATCGGCGCGTATCCCGACACGATGCACATCGGCGAGTACAAGACGGCCTCGAACACTTTCACGGAAAACACCTTCACGCCCGCGCACCGCGAGATGGCGCGATCGCTGAACGCTGATCTCTACGAACAGTTGATTCGCGGCCTGGCCGACGGCCGTCACAAGACGGAGAACGAGATCCGCCAGCTCGTCGATCACGGTCCGTTCCTTCCCGAGGATGCGATCCGCGCCGGGCTCATAGACGACGTGGCCTACGAGGACGAGATCGACGACAAGGTCAAGCTGTCGCCGAAGGGCACGGCGAAGTTCCTGTCAAACGACGATTACCGCCACACGAGCGCGATGTCCGTCGGATTGAACCGGGGGCCGCGCATTGCGGTGATCTACGCGAGCGGCATCATCGCGTCGGGCGAGAGCAACTACGACACCACGTCGGGCAGCATCGTGGGCTCCGATACGATGCTCGACTACCTGCGGAAAGCGCGTGCGGACAACTCGATCAAGGCGATCGTGCTGCGCGTCGACAGCCCCGGCGGATCGGCCGTCGCGTCGGACATCATCTGGCGCGAAGTGATGCTGACGCGCAACGTGAAGCCGGTCATCGCGTCGATGTCCGATGTCGCCGCGTCCGGCGGCTACTACATCGCGATGCCGGCCACCGCGATTGTCGCGGAGCCCGCGACGCTCACCGGATCGATTGGCGTCGTCATGCTGAAGTTCGTCATCGACGGCACGCTGAAGAAGCTCGGGATGAACATGGAAGGGGTGAAGGACGGCCGGTATGCCGACCTCTATTCGCCGGTGAAGCCGTTCACGCCCGAAGAGCGCGCGAAGATCCAGGAGCAGATGCAGGCGACCTACGACACCTTCGTGGAGAAGGCGGCGCAGGGGCGCCACACGACGCCGGAACAGATCGACGCCATCGCGCAGGGCCGCGTGTGGACCGGCGCGCAGGCGAAGAAGCTGGGGCTCGTCGACGAGCTCGGCGGACTGCAGCGTGCGCTCGCGATCGCGAAGCAGCGCGCGAAGCTGTCGCCGGACAGCGAAGTGGAGCTCGTCGTCTACCCGGGGAAAAAGTCGTTCTACGACCTGCTGAAGGATCCATTCGGCGCGTCCGAGCGCACGATGGGGTTCGGCATGCTGCTCGGGATCAAGGATCCGCGGCCGCTTCAAACACTGACGGCTCCCCTCCGCGTGTTCCGCAAAGGGGAGCCGCTGGCCATCATGCCCAATGTGTTCCTTCGCTGAATTGCCACAATTGCCAAAATTGCCAGAATCGCCGTAATTAGAATTCAGGGAACGACATTCTGGCAATTCTGGCAATTCCGGCGATTATGGCAATGCTCACGCGACCAGCTGCGCAATGAGCTCGCGATTCACGTTCACCTTCATCCGGTCGCGCGCTTTGGTCATGTACGACGCGTAGAACCGGTTGCGGCTCTCGTTCAGCAGCTCCGTCTTCAGCGTGCTCTTCCCGGACGTGATGTCCGCAGGGACCGGATCCTGCCGCTCCAGCACCTTGACGATCACGGTGCCGTTGTCGGTGACGATCGGGTCGCTCACGTCGTTCGGCTGCATCTTGAATGCCACCGCGTCGACCGCGGGGCTCGCGCCGACGTCGGCAATCGCGCCGCCCCTCGCGATGAAGTCGGTCGTCTTTACCTCGAGCCCTGCGGCCTTCGCCGCGGCGTTGAAGTCTCCGGTCTTCATCTGCGCGCCGATTGACGCGGCCTTCTGACGCGCGACGTCGACCGCCTTCTTCTTCAGCACGTCCTCGCGCACCTTGGCTTTCACCTCGTCCAATTTCGGCACGTACGCGTCCTGCTTCGCGGTGACGGTGATGAACGCAAATCCCTGCTGCGTGCGGATCGCTTCGCTGACCTCGCCGTCCTTTATTTCGAACGCGCGCTCGGCAACCGCCGGCGCCATCCCGAGCCCGGCGATCGGCTCTTCGCGGGCGAAGAAGGACGATTCCCCGACCGTGAGGCCGCGTCCCTTCGCGTAGCCGTCGAAGTCCGCCGGCTTTTTCAGCTTGCCCGCCACTTCGTCGGCGACGCGCTGCGCCTCGGCCTGGGCACGCTCCCACTTCAACCGGTCCTCGATCTGCGGCCGCACTTCCTCGAGCGTCTTCTTCGTCGCCGGTCTCTTATCGGTGACCTTGATGATGTGATAGCCATACTGCGACTTCACGAGATCGCTGATTTCCCCCGGCTTCATCGAGAACGCCGCCTTGTCGAACTCGGGCACCATCTGGCCCTTCGCGAAGAAGTCCAGATCGCCTCCCTTCACCTTGCTCGCGTCGTCCTCCGAATACTGCGTGGCGAGCTTCGCGAAGTCCCCGCCCGCCTTCGCCTTCGCGAGCAGCTCCTCCGCCTGCTTCTTCACGGCGGCGTCGTCTTTCCCCTCGGTCTTGAGGAGGATGTGGCTCGCGCGGACCTGCTCCGGCGTCGAATACTGCTGCTCGTCGTCCTCGTACGAGCGCTTGATGTCCTCGGGCGAGACCACGATCTTGTTCCGGATCGCCTGCGTGTCGACCAGCGCATACTTCACCTTGCGCTTGTCGGGAGTCTTCAGCTCGTTCTTGTGCGCATCGTAGTACGTGGTCAGCTCGGCGTCCGTCGCGTCGAGCCCTTCGCGGAACTTGTCTGCGGGGAACGACACGACCGCGAGCTTCACCTTCTCGTTGCGCCGGCGGAACTCGTCCTCGACTTCCTTGTCGCTGACGCTGATCCAGTTCGTCAGCGCTGCGCGCAGCTTCTCGATCGTGATGCCTCGCCGGATCTGCTCTTCGAAGTCGCTGACCGTCATCGGCGGCTGCTGCATCTGCAGGAGCTGCCGGTAGCGCGGCTCGCCGATGAACTGCCCGTTCTCCTGCAGCCCCGGCATCGCCGCGATGCGCGCGCGCACTTCCTCGTCGGTCGCCGTGATCCCGAGCTTCGACGCTTCCGCGAGCGCCGTCTCTTCCTCGATCATCTGCTGGACAATGCGCTGGTCGATCCCGAGCTGTTTGAGCATGCGCTCGTCGACGTTGCCGCCAAACTGCGATCGGTAGGCCTGCATCTGACGCTGATACGCCTGCCGGAACCGCGCGACGGTGATCTCCCGTCCCTCGACCGACGCCACCACGTCGTTGTTTCCCGCGATGTCCGATTTCAGGAAACTGGGGATATACAGCACTACAAACGCCAGGATCACGATGGCCAGGCTCCACTTGAGCCAGCCCTTGTGTCGGCGCATCCGGTCGAGCATTGTCATGGTTCGGCAGCCTCTTACGGGGGGTCTGGAAACGACAATTATGCCATAGGGACCTGACGCTTAACGGGATCCGGGGTGCGGGATTCGGGATACGGGGAGATCACGAAGGGGGCGGAGGACACGGGTAAAACGGAGAATTCTTTTCAGGAGAATTCCTCTGAGGAAGTGTACCGCTCGAATTCCAGGCGAATGCTCGGCGTCCAAAAAGAGGGCCAGCGTTTTTCTCCGTTGCCTCGAGCTCCTCCGTTCCCTCCCCGGATCCCGGATCGCGCACTGCGGATCCCGGATCGCGCACCCCGGATCCCGGCGTGAATATGCCAGCTAATGTGTTATATTTCTGATGGATAGAAGGACTTAGAGGGATTCGCCATTCCAACAGGACGCAGAGCCGATTGACCCGGACAGGTCGGCAGCCTCGCGCTCGTCGTCCATCGAGCCGGAAAGCCACGACCGCAGTACGCCGGGACCTTGCGGGAAGGCTCCGGCCCCTTCAGGCGACGCTCAAGCGGAAGCTCTCGCGTGCCGATGTATTAGCGGACATGATTCGCGCGGTGAATGCGAGCCTCGAGCCGGAACGGGTCGCCGAGGCGCTCATGACGCGTGTGTCCACGTGGATCCCCGCGGCCGGGTGGCTCCTGGTCGCGATGGACGGCGGCGGCCGCACGCGATCGATGGCGGCCGACGCGCTCACGCCGCCGCTCGAGTCGGCGGCGCAGGCGGTTGGCGCGTGGGTGATGCGGAGCGGAGAAGTGTACAGCTCTGCCAACCTCGGAGAGGATCGGCGGATCGCGGACGGCTCGGGCGCCGCCGCTGTGGGGTTTCCGCTCGCGTGCCGCGGCCGCACGATCGGCGCGCTGATCGGCCTGGATCGCGCCCCCTCGAAAACGCCGCCACGGTTTGCGCAGGCGACGATCACGGCGCTGCTCGCGGGAATCGAGCCCGGCGCGATCGCGCTGGAGAATGCGCTGCGGGTCCAGCGCGCCGAGGCGCTGTCGGTCACTGACGACCTGACACAGTTGTACAACTCGCGCTACCTGTCGCAGGTGCTCAGGCGCGAAACGAAGCGGGCGTCGCGCAGCGGCCGTCCGCTGTCGCTGCTCTTCGTGGACCTCGACGGGTTCAAGTCGATCAACGACAGCCACGGGCACCTGTTCGGCAGCCGGGCGCTCGTCGAGGCGGCGAGCGTCATCCGCGCCAGCGCGCGCGAGACCGATATGGTCGCGCGCTTCGGCGGCGACGAGTTTGCGCTGATCCTGCCCGACACCGGCAGCGAAGGAGCGGTGTCGGTCGGCGAACGCGTGCGCGATCGCATCGCGGCGTTCAAGTTTCTGCACGGCGACGGGCTGGACATCCAGCTCACCGCCTCGGTCGGCGTGGCCACGCTCCCCGACGTTGCGGCGTCGGCCGACGGCCTGATCCAGGCTGCCGACCAGGCGATGTACTGGGTCAAGGAGCACGGGAAGAACGGGATCTACGTCGCCGGCAGCTGATTGCGGATTTTGGGATTTTGGATTGCGGATTTTGCGGTTGCTGATTGTCGATTGAGATTTGGGGATTGGGGATTGAGATTGCGGATTGTCGATTTGGCCAAAATCCACAATCGTCAATCTCAATCAGCGATCCTCAATCGAAAAATCCACAATCGGCAATCGGCAATCCTCAATCGACTGTAAGGAGTTCTAGTTGAGTCTTCGCTCTCTCTTTTCTTTGTTCTCGAGCGATCTGGCGATCGATCTCGGCACGGCGAACACGTGCGTGTACGCGCGCGGGAAGGGCATCGTCGTGAACGAGCCCTCCATCGTCGCCATCAACAAGGTGAACGGCCGCATCGAGGCGGTCGGCAAGGACGCGAAGGACATGCTCGGGCGGACCCCCGGCAACATCGTCGCGATCAAGCCGATGAAGGACGGCGTCATCGCCGACTTCGAGGTCACCGAGAAGATGCTGACCTACTTCATCAAGAAAGCGCACAACCGCAACGTCTGGGTCCGGCCGCGCATCGTGATCGGCGTGCCGTCGGAGATCACGCAGGTCGAGAAGCGCGCGGTAAAGGACAGCGCATATCGCGCGAAGGCGAGCGAAGTGCACCTCGTCGAGGAAGCGATGGCGGCGGCCATCGGCGCCGGCATGCCGATCACCGAGCCGTCGGGCAACATGATCGTCGACATCGGCGGCGGCACGACCGACATCGCCGTCATCTCGCTCGCGGGCATCGTCTACAGCAAGGCGGTGCGGGTCGCGGGCAACGAGATGGACGAAGCGATCATTCAGTACGTCAAGAAGACGTACAACCTGCTCATCGGCGAGCGCACGGCCGAAGCGATCAAGATGGAGATCGGCTCCGCCTACCAGCTCGAAGAGCGGATGACGATGGAGATCAAGGGGCGGCACCTGATTGAAGGGGTGCCGAAGACAATCACGATCACCGACGAGGAGATTCGCGAGGCGCTCGCCGAAACGGTGAACGTGATCGTCGATGCGGTCCGCGTCGCGCTCGAGCGCACGCCGCCGGAGCTGTCGGCCGACATCGTCGACCGCGGCATCGTGCTCACCGGCGGCGGGTCGCTGTTGAAGAACCTGGACAAGCGGCTGCGCGAGGAGACGGGCTTGCCGCTGGCGATGGCAGAGGATCCGCTCTCGTCGGTAGTGCTGGGAGCGGGGAAGATGCTGTCGGACTTCAATCTGCTGCGGAAGATCTCGATTGATTGATGACGGGATGCGGGACTCGGGATGCGGGATCCGTGGAGTTGTCATTGAGCGTCTGCGTTGAATTTTTCGGATCCCGGATCCCGGATCCCGGATCCCGATGCTAGACATCCGCCGCCGGACCGGCGTCCTGTTGCTCGCCATTTCAATGGGGCATCTGGTCCTGATCTCCGTGCAGGTCCAGTCCAAGTCGGGCGTGCCGGTGTTCCAGGCGGTGACGTTCGGCGCGTTCGCTCGGGTGCAGGGGGCGACCGCGTCGACCCTCTACGGCGTGCGTCACGTGTGGGGCAATTACGTGTGGCTGCGCGGCGTGCGCGCGGAGAACGAGACGCTGCGGCGGGAAGTGGCCGACCTGCAGGTGCGGCTCCAGGAAGAGCGCGCGCTGGCCTCGCGGTCCTCGCGGCTGCAGGAGCTGCTCAACCTGCGGACGTCGTCGGCGCTGCCGACGATCGCCGCCGAGGTCATCGCGGGCAACCCGAACCCGGGGATGCTCACGATCACGATAGGCCGCGGGTCGGCTGACGGCGTCAAGACCGACATGGCGGTGATCGCCCCCGGCGGGGTCGTCGGGCGCATCGTCGGCACGCCGGCGGCGCGTGCGTCGCGGGTGCAGCTGCTCATCGACCGCAATGCGGCGGCGGGCGCGTTCACGGAGCGCACGCATGCCGGCGGCATGGTCGTCGGCGCGGACAAGGATCCACCGCTGAGCATGGATCTGGTCTCGAACCTGGCCGACGTGAAGCCGGGGGACGTCGTGGTGGCGTCGGGTGTCGACGGGATTTACCCGAAGGGCTTCGTGATCGGCCGCGTCGAGACGTCCGAGCGCGGTTCCGGGCTGTATCGCAGCATCACGATCCGGCCGGTGGTGGACTTCTCGAGCCTCGAGGAAGTGCTGGTGGTGCTGGTGCCGCCGCGCCCCGCGACGCCGGACGAATCGGCCGCCCCCGCCGCGCCGGTGCCGGCGCCCCCGACGCCGACCGGGCCGCCCAGATGAGGAGCGCACGAGAGACGCGAGTGCGCCACGCGAACGGAGCGGGGAGCAAAGGGCCCCCGCGAGTGCCCGCCGTCGCTCTTCGAGCTTTGGCGAGGTCTCGCCGGAGCGCTTCGCGCGGAGGCGGAAGCGTGCACGGGGTCTGGGGGCGGGCCGCCCAGATGAGGAGCGCACGAGAGACGCGAGTGCGCCACGCGAACGGAGCGGGGAGCAAGGGGCCCCCGCGAGTGAGCGTGCACGGGGTCTGGGGGCGGGCCGCCCAGATGAGGAGCGCACGAGAGACGCGAGTGCGCCACGCGAACGGAGCGGGGAGCAAGGGGCCCCCGCGAGT
>WNGF01005863.1_pt1 | contig 15448 bp, 14 predicted proteins | sample 5400641 | NCBI WGS metagenome assembly WNGF01 (sample SAMN13153371, study PRJNA577476) | soil metagenome | isolation source: 80 cm soil or saprolite under grassland replicate 2 | place: USA:California | collected 2016-06-15
CCTTGCGCTCGCGGACGAGGTAGCCGCGCAGGAAGGCGTACATCGGGAAGCCGTCCGCGTACGCGATGGCCGGCGCCATGACCTCCTCCAGATGCATCGTTCCGTACTCGGCGAGCGCGATCGCGAGCGCGTCCATCACTGCGGGGACCGTCGCGGCGAGCGGACCGTTGGCGTCCACCTTCCCTTTCGCCTTGAAGAGATCCGGCTCCGCCTCCTTCGGCGCCGGGCCCTGCCCGTTGACGACCACCACCTTCTTTGTCTTCGCGTCGTAGACCATCAGAGGGCACTCGCCGCCGAACCCGAAGTGCGAGATCTCGACGACCGAGGCGGCGAAGACCGCGGCGACTCCCGCATCCACGGCGTTTCCGCCGCGCTCGAGCATCCGGAGCCCCGCCGCGACGGAGAAGTTGCGCCCGCCCGCGACGATCCCGCGAGACCCCGTGATCTCCGGCCGCATCGTCTCCGCCGGCTTCGGCGCCGGCGCCTGCTGTGCCAGAACGGCCGGCGCCGCGAGGAGCACGAAGAGCGCGGAAGGGGTCCTCGGCGTCATGAGTGATCCTCCTGTCTCGGAAGGAAACGCAGATTCTACGCGGGCCGAAGGGAGCGAGCCGGCCGATATACTCCGGCCCGCACGATGCGGCCGGTCTTGATGGTCACCCTCCTCGCGCTCGGTTGCGCATCTCAATCAGCGGCGCCGCCTCCGGCTAGGCCTGTGACTCCTGCTCCCGCGCAGACATCCGCTCCCGCCGAGCGAGTCGCCCCATTCGCCGAAGCCGTGGCGGAGGCGGACGAGTACACCCGGTACGAGCTCCTCAAGCCCGAGACGGCGCAGTTCCACATCCTGTACGAGGTGACGGCGATCTCGCCGGGCGTAACGGTCTTCTTCAACCCGATCCGCAAGGGGAGCGAGGCCTCCGGCGAGCGCGTCACGGACCGGATGACGGGAGAGCCCCTGCGCTTCGAGGTGGTTTCCGGAAAGGAAGCGCGGGAAAGCGGGCTGCCGCGCGCCGATCTCGAGACGGATTACATCCGGATTCATCTACCGCGTCCGGTCCCGTCGGACGGCGGACAGGTGCGCCTCCTGATCGAGAAGACCTACAAGGACGCGAAGAGCTACTTCCGAGAAGGAGAAACCGTCGTTTTTTCGCGCTCTCTCGGAATCAAGCGCAATTCCGTCGTGCTCCCCGCCGGGTACGAAGTGGTCTCCTGCAACGTCCCGTCGCAGATCCTCTCGGAGCCGGACGGGCGCATCAAGATCGCCTTCTGGAATCCCGGTCCTGAACCGGCGCCGTTGAAGCTCGCGGCGAGGAGGCTCGGGCCGTGAGAGGGCCGATTCTCTTTGCCGGCCTTCTGTTCGCAGGCCTCGCCGCCGCGCAGGAGCGCCGCGACGACCGCCTGACCGAGCGCGCGCACCAGGACCGCGACATCGTCTACTTCCTGCAGCAGCCCGAGACCCACTCCTTCGACCTCGACCACGACTACACGGAGTCGCGGCCGGGTGTGGACAAGTACATGAACGTCGTCCGGAAGGGGAGCCGGGCCTCGAAGCCATCGGCGAAGATCCTCGATACGGGCGAGCAACTCCAGGTCGAGACGCTGCGCGGCGAAGAGATCACGCGCGCGAAGCTCGACATCGGCGAGCCGGTTCAGACCGATTCGGAGGTCGTCGTGATCCGTTTTCCCGCCGTGCAGAACGGTCGCTCCGTCCGCCTGCGCATCTCCGAGACATACACCGACGAGAAGAGCTACCGATTGGAAGGCGAGGAGCTCGTCTTCGACAGGACCTTCGGCCGTCCTCACAACGCCGTCGTGCTCCCTGCGGGCTGGTACCTGACCGCCAGTGCCATCCCGGCAGCCGTCTTGCAGCTGCCCGACAGCCGGATCCGTCTCGACTTCGTCAACCCGCGCCCCGACGAGATCGCCGTCCTGATCAAGGCGAAGCGGCGGCCTTCTCCCTCTCCCCCCGGGAGAGGGTCGGGGTGAGGGCCTGACCGCAGCCACGATGCAATACACCAGCCTCGGCCGATCCGGCCTCAAGGTCTCCCGCATCTGTCTCGGGATGATGACCTATGGCACGCCGAAGTGGCGCCCCTGGGTGCTCGACGAAGAGACGAGCCGCCCTTTCGTCAAGCGCGCGCTGGAGCTCGGCATCAACTTCTTCGACACGGCCGACATGTACTCCGACGGCGTCAGCGAGGAGGTCCTCGGGCGCGCGATCAAGGACTTCGCGCGGCGGGAAGACGTCGTCATCGCCACCAAGGTCTTCTATCCGATGGGTCCGGGTGTCAACGACCGCGGGCTCTCGCGCAAGCACGTCCTCGATGCGATCGACGCGTCCCTTACACGCCTCGGCATGGACTATGTGGACCTCTACCAGATCCACCGCTACGACCCCGAGACACCCATCGAGGAAACGCTCGAAGCCTTGAACGACGTCGTGCGCGCGGGGAAGGCGCGCTACATCGGTGCCTCCAGCATGTTCGCCTGGCAGTTCGCGCAGGCGCTCGAGATCTCCGACCGCCGCGGCTACGCGCGCTTCGTCTCCATGCAGAACCACTACAACCTCATCTACCGCGAGGAAGAACGGGAGATGCTCCCTTTGTGCCGCGCGGAACGGATCGGCGTCATCCCGTGGAGCCCGCTCGCGCGGGGACTGCTCGCAGGAGGCCGGCGCGAGGGCCTGCTGGGGGATACGGCGCGCTCGAAGACCGACGACTATGCCAGCAAGCTCTACGAAGACTCCGACCTCGCGATCGCCGATCGCGTCGTCGAAACGGCCCGGCGCCGCGGCGTGCCGCCGGCGCGCATCGCGCTTGCGTGGCTTCTCTCGCGTTCCGGCGTCACCGCCCCCATCGTCGGCGCCAGCCGCAAGAAGCACCTGGACGACGCCGTCGCCGCGGTGGATGTTTCTTTGGCCGAAGAGGAGCGCCGTTTTCTCGAAGAGCCCTACCGCCCCCACGCGATCCGCGGTCACTCATAGGCTTTGCCTTTTCCGGAACCTCTTCTTCGGCAATTCGTATCTGGCTACAGGAAGTGGAGGTTTCCATGAGCGTTCTTTCGAAAACCGCGTCCCTGGCGGGTGTCGTTCTTCTGGCCACCTCTGCGGCACAAGCCGCTGATACGAAAGAGGTTCATCGCACGCTCTCCCTCGACCGCGACGGGCGGGTCTCCATCGACACGTTCAAGGGAACCGTCACGGTTACGACGTGGGACAGACCGGAAGTCCGCGTGGACGCGCTCATCGAGCCGGACGGCGACGACCGGGAGAGCCGCGAGAAGGTCAAGTGGACGGAGGTCCGGATCTCCGGGGGAGGCTCCTCCATCGAAATCAAATCCGACTACGATGAGGTGAAGCATCACGAGCGCGGGTTCCTCGGGATTTTCGATATCGAGACGGGCTCGCTCCCGTTCGTGCGCTATACGGTTCAGATGCCGGCCACGGCGCGGCTCCAGATCCACGATTACAAGTCGGGAATCAACGTCTCCAACTTGAAGGCCGACCTGAAGCTCCACACTTACAAGGGAACCGTCAAGGTGGCGGGCCTCGACGGCGCCGCGCGCTTGGACACCTACAAGGGGGACGTGCGCGTCGAGTTCGCTCGGTTCACGCGCGCCAGCCGGTTCGACACGCACAAGGGAGAGATCGACGTGCGGCTTCCCAAAGACAGCCACTTCGAGCTCGACGCCGACACGGGCCGCCGCGGTGACATCGAGTCGGACTTTGCGATGACGACGCACGCCGGGCGCTCGCGCGCCGCCCGTGCCACGGGCGCGGTCAACGGCGGAGGCCCAGAGCTGCGCCTGACGACCTACAAGGGAACCCTGCGGATAAAGTCCTCGTAAGGAACAAGTTCGGCTCGGGTTTCCTCCCTCCTTCTTTGTTATTCGGAGAGCTCTCCTCCTGTCATCCCGAGCCCCTCGCCCGCCCTTCGTTGTCATCCCGAGCGCAGCGAGGGGTCTGCTCTGGGTCGGAATAGCCCGGAGCAGATTCTTCGTCGCTGCGCTCCTCAGAATGACAGGAAGGGTTCTGCAACTCCTTATGCTTGTTTCCCGCCGGCCTGCGGATGTATACTGTGATCAGTAATCGCACAATTTATGCTCAACACCTTCCGGGCGCGCAGGCGCTTCTGTCTCTCTTTCCTGGTCGCTCTGCTGCTTCCCGCACGGGCTTCGTTGCCTCCTCGCGCGACGCACCACCACTCAACCCCGAGGAAGGTCGAACGCTTCGATCAACCTGCGGAGGCGCAAGCCTTTTTCCTCGCCAAGCGCTCCCCCGACGGAGTATCGCCAATCGACACGGGGTGGTACTTCGACGCTCTCGAGCGGATGAAAGACATGCCGCAGCACTCGACGTCCGTGGGGCAGATCCTGCCGTCGCGGCGTCAGCTCGGCATCCGCCCGGAGGCGATCGACGCTCTCGGCACCTGGAGCTGGCTCGGACCGGGCAACGTCGGCGGCCGTACTCGCGCGCTGGTCGTTGCGCCGTCCAACCCGAACATCATGTACGCGGGTGCCGCCGGCGGAGGGGTGTGGAAGAGCACCAACGCCGGAACGTCCTGGACGCCGCTCACCGATTTTCTCGCCAGCATCGCCGTCAGTTCGCTCGCGATGGATCCCTCGAACGCCAACGTGCTGTATGCCGGCACCGGCGAAGGCTTCTTCAATGGCGACTCCCTGCGCGGCGCCGGCATCTTCAAGACCACCGACGGCGGCGCCACCTGGGCACAGCTACCGGCGACCACCAACTCGAACTTCTCCTACGTCAACCGCCTGGCGATCAGCCCGAACAACACGCAGCGAGTCTACGCCGCGACCCGGACGGGGATCTTTCGCTCGACAGACGGCGGCGCCAACTGGAGCCAGGTGTACACGAGCAGTCTTTCGGGCGGATGCACGGACCTTCAGATCCGCACGGATCAGTCGAACGATTTCCTCTTCGCCGCGGAGGGCAACCAGGTCCAGGGCAACATCCTTCGCAACACGAATGCGGGCGCCGGCGGGGCCTGGTCGGTGGTCTTCACCGAAGTTGGAATGGGGCGCGCGTCCATCGCCATCGCTCCCTCCAACCAGGCGATTGTCTATGCGCTCACGGCCGAAGTCGGATCCGGAAATTACAAGAACGGTCTGCACGCCGTTTATCGCTCGGTGAGCAACGGGGACCCCGGCACATGGACGACGCAGGTCAACAACCAGAGCCCGACGTACCTGAACACCCTCCTGCTGACGAATCCGCGGGACGCCAGTTGGACCAACTGCGGGATGACCCGGACGGTGGCCTTCCTCAACCAGGGGTGGTACGACAACATCATCAAGGTCGATCCGGTCAATCCCGACCGGGTCTGGGTCGGCGGAATAGACCTTTTCCGCTCCGACGACGGAGGCGCCAACTGGGGCCTGGCGTCCTATTGGTGGGCGAGCCAGAGCAACCCGCGCCTTGCCCATGCGGACCAGCATGCGATCGTCTTCCACCCCTCCTTCAACGGAAGCGGCAACCAGACGATGTTCGTCGGCAACGACGGGGGGATCTTCCGAACGGACAACGCCGTAACGGGGACCACGGCGACGGGCATTACGGGTCCCTGCAACACAGGCAACAGCGGCCTGGTCTGGACATCCCTGAACAACAACTACGGCGCCACGCAGTTCTTCCACGGCGCCGCCTATCCCGACGGCAAGACCTTTTTCGGGGGCGCGCAGGACAACGGCACGGCTCGCGGCTCGGATGCCGCCGGGCCGAATGCCTGGTCGCGGATCTATGGCGGGGACGGGGGTTATGTGGCCGTTGACCCCACCGATACGAACGTTCTGTATTCCGAGACGACTCAACTCTCCATCATCAAGTCCACCGACGGAGGAGGCACGTTCAACGAGGCCACAACGGGCATCACGGAGGGTTCGGACAACTTCGGTTTCATTACGCCTTTCGCCATGGATCCCGGCAACCATCTCCGTCTCTGGACCGCCGGCCGCACGGCCTGGCGGAGTGTGGACGGCGCCGCCACCTGGACCGCGGCCAGCGCCCCCTTCACGACGGGCGATTTCCCGGTTACCGCCATCGCCGTCTCGCCCCAGGACGGGAACTACGTTCTCATCGGAAGGTCGAGCGGATTCATCCGGAGAACGACGACGGCCCTGAGCACGGATTCCACCTCGGCTTGGAGCCAGTCCCTGCCGACGGATCCCACGCAGGTCTATAACTCCTGGCTCGCCTTCGATCCGACCAACAAGAACATCGCCTATGCGACCTATTCGACCTTCGGCGTTCCGCACGTCTGGAAGAGCACGGACGCCGGAGCGACCTGGACGAACATCAGCGGTTCCGGCAACACGGGTATTCCCGATATCCCGGTCCTTTCGATTGTCGTGGACCCGACCAACACGTCGCGTCTGTACGTGGGGACGGATCTCGGGGTTTTTACCTCCATTGACGGCGGCGCCAACTGGATGATCGAAAACACGGGGTTCGCCAATGTCTCGACCGAGGCGCTGACCATCACGGGCACGAATCTCTACGCCTTCACTCACGGCCGGGGCGCCTACCGCGTCGCTCTTGCCGGCATCCAGGCTCCCGCCGCGGGCTTCAGCTTCACGCCGGTGGGCCCACAGCCCGGCCAGAGCGTCCAATTCACGAATACGTCCACGAACTCCCCGACCTCGTGGTCGTGGAGCTTCGGGGACGGCGGGACTTCGACGGCCCAGAATCCAACGCATGCCTACGCGGCCGCCGGGACCTACACGGTCTCGCTGACGGCGGCCAACGCGGGAGGCTCCGGCACGACCAGTCACTCGCTCACCGTCGCAGCCGCCGCCGTCGGCCGTGGGCACGTCGCGCCTGTTCCCCGGCCTGGGACTCTGCCTCCGGTGTCCGGACGCCATTAGTCTCGAAAGGAAGAATCATGAAGATCAAGGTGGTCACTCCGGTCGTTCTTCTCAGCCTGATTGCGGTCCCGCTGTTCGCCCATGTCGAGCACACCCTCGTCGCGCAACCCGCGTCGATGCGCGCCGCCGGCGCGGCGGTCGGTCTCGGCGTGAACCTGCCCCTGGTCGCCCGGCTGATCGGCGCGGGGCCGACGCTCTATCTCTCCAGCGTCGACATCTCCAATCACAATGCGACGGCCACGCGAGTCGACTTCTACCTCGACGGCATCGACATCGCGACCGGCGCGGCGGTTTCCGTCAGCGGATTCATCCAGAGAGGGTCAACCGGGCTGATGGCGGCCCGATCGACCGCGCACTTTGATGACTTCATTGACACGCTCGTCAATGCCGGCATCCTCCCCGCGAGCATCGAGCCCGACGGGTTCATCGGTTCATGTCTCTTCGTGTTCAACGGCTACAGCAAGAGCGGCCAGGGCAGCGCGGCCGTGCGTTTCTACAACTCCTTCAGCGGCGGGACGATCGGCCAGGCGCTGCGCGGCCACGAAATGTCCAACAACGAGCCCCAGAAGCTCGTGGCGTCGTTCTATGACAAGCGAGGCCTATCCGGGCCGCAGCTCTATCCGAACATGTTCATCAATAACACGGGGCTGACGCCTTCGGGAGCCGCTGCCAGCGGGTCGATCGGGGTTCACATCCAGGCGTACGCCGACTCCACCGGCCTGGCGACGGGAGTTCCGATCGACACCGGGATCGGAATCGGCCAGACGATCGGCGTCAATGACCTCTTGAACCGCTTGCAAGTGCCGCTGGCCGAGGACACGGTCATCGTGGTCGTCACTGTCACGTCTGGAAACGCCGCCATCGCGGGAGTCTCCGCGGAGGTGGATGCGACAACCCGCGACGGGTCGACAGTTGACATGGCTCGCGCGGACTTCTAAGCCGGGTTCGGCCCTTCCCGGGGTCCTCGTCTTCTTTGTCTCCCAAGCTCCTCGCCCCTCCTTTGTCATCCCGAGCGCAGCGCGGGATCTGCCCTCGTTGCTTCGAGGAGCTCGTCCGGACGCCGGGATCAGCTCACTTCCGTTCCTCGCGCAGAATCTCGTAGTGGAGGACGGTGGGTTCGACTTCGAGCAGGTACTCGCGGTCGCGCGGCAGGATGACCGCCTTCTGGTAGTTCTCGCCCGCAAACTTCTTGATCGCCTCCACCGATTCCCAGACGGACATGACGAGGAACTCCGTCTTTCCGCCGTCGTTTCGCCGGAGCACCGTGACGCCGAGATTCCCCGGAGTCGCCCGGACCTTCGAGATACCCGACGTATCCAGGTAAGCCTGGTACTCGTCGGCCTTCGACGCGAGAGTCCGCCCGCGCCAGATCCGCGCGATCGCGCGTGACGCGGGCCGCTCTGGCTCCGCGGTCAGGCTCGACAGGCAGACAAGCGCCATCGCGAGCAGGACCAGGATCGGGATAAGACGTTTCTTCATCGTCGGTCTCCTTGAACAGGCTAGGCTAGCCCGCATTATTCATGAACGACTCCGGCCGTCCCGCGGATCTTTTCCGCCGGATACTTCGTCAGACCTCCTCTGCGATGCCCCCGGCATCGCCGTCGTCGGTCTTCCTCGTCCCGACGAAAAATCTCTCGCGGGAACAAGGTGTACTTCGGTCTCATCCCATCTCGGCGTGCAGGCCGTCCTGTCTCTCTCTCTGACTTGCGCGTGTTTCGGCCGGGTGTTCATGAATAATCCGGGCTAGCAGGCGGACGCCTGTAAGATCGCCCGGGCCGTAATTCATGATTCCGATTGAAGACATTCGCGCCGCCGCGGCAAGGATCGCGGGGAAGGTCCACCGCACGCCACTTCTCTCGGCGGCGCAACTGGGCGAGCGCGCGGGGATCCGGCTGTACTTGAAGTGCGAGAGCTTTCAGAAGACGGGGTCGTTCAAGCCGCGGGGCGCCCTGAACAAGGTGCTGTCGCTTTCCGACGAGGAGAAGGCGCGCGGCCTCGTCACCGTGTCGGCGGGCAATCATGCGCAGGCCGTGGCGTGGGCGGCGAGGATGGCCGGCGCCTCCTGCGCGGTCGTCATGCCGTCCGACGCACCGCGCTCCAAGATCGAGGCCGTGAAGGGATACGGCGCCGAGGTGATCTCTCACGGCGACCGGGCCACGCTCTTCGATAAGTTGAACGAGGTGAAGGACGCTCGCGGGCTGACGTTCGTCCATCCGTTCGACGATCCGATCGTCCTCGCGGGCGCGGGCACCGCGGGCCTGGAGATCCTGGAAGACCTGCCGGAGGCCGATATCGTCGTGGTTCCGGTCGGAGGGGGAGGGCTGCTGGGCGGCGTTACGTCGGCGGTCAAGCAGGTCCGGCCGGCGGCTCGCGTCGTGGCGGTCGAGCTGGCCGAGGGTCCGGGGCTCGCCCCGGCGCTCGCGGCGGGAAAACCGGTGCCGGCACCGCGCCCGCACGATACGCTGGCCGATGGGATGACGCCTCCTTTTGTCGGAGCGCTGCCGCTCGAGATTGCGCGCGAAGCCGTGGACGAGATCGTGTCGGTCACCGAGAACGAAATCATCCAGGCGATGAAGCTCTTGATGACTCGCGCCAAGCTCTACGTCGAGGGGTCCGGCGCCGCCGCGACGGCGGCCCTCTTGTTCGGCAAGGTCAGGACTTCTCCCGGCGCGCGGGTCGTCGCGATTGTCTCCGGCGGCAACGTGGATCTCGAGCGCGTCGCTTCGGTCGTTGCCGCGCGAGACCCATGAGCAGAACTCTGGACGAAACGGCCGTCGCGGCCGCGAACCTCGCCTTCTATCGGGCCCTGGAAGCGCGTGATCTCTCCGCGATGGACCTCGTATGGCTGCACGAAGAGTCCGCCAGTTGCGTGCACCCGGGATGGCATCGTTTGGACGGTTGGTCCGAGGTTCGACGGTCCTGGGAGAACATCTTCGCCAACGCTCGCCCCTGGTCCGTGGCGTGCTCAGAAGTACGGATCCAGGTCAGGGGGGACGTGGCCTGGGTCACCTGCAGCGAGCTGCTCACCGCCTTCGGATCGGACCCCGAGGAAGGCGCGGCGCGGATGCAGGCGACCAACATCTTCGCCCGCTCGAACGGACGGTGGGGCCTGCTGCACCACCATTCCTCTCCCTCCTCCACCGATTCCGGCGAAGAGGAAGAGACAATCAACTGAACCGCTAAGACCTGCGGCGCCCGACGAAGACGCAGAAGTCGGGCTCGATGGCGCGAGAGCGAGTCAGACGGTCCTCCGCGTCGCAGAGGACGCGCAGGAGGCGGGCGTCGTAAGGGTTCTTCTCGTCGAAGTTGGCGATGATCTCGTAGAGGAGAGGGTTCAGGAGTCCGCCGCCATACGGGTATTCGGCTTCGACCTCGAAGAATCTCCTGGCCAGCGGCAAGAGGTCCTCGCTTCGCACGGCCTCGGTGGGGTCGTCGGCGGCGAGCCTGGCGGGATCGGTTCGAGATCTGCTCCAGAAGAGCCCGTTCCAGTACGGGTTGAATCTCAGGTGGTCGGGCAGAAGCCGAAAATAGCGGTTGATCAGGTCCATGCGGCTGTCGCTGTACTGGAATCGGTTCGGCCCGACATACTCGTTGAAGAGGAGTTTCCCCTCGCGGGCGAGCGCTTGATGGATTCGCTCGTAGAGGCCTTCCAGGTCGGTGATGTGATGGAGCACGTCGTTAGCGAAGATGGCGTCGAACGGGCCCTCCGGAAGGGGCTCCGCCTCCAGGTTGCAGGCAAGATACCGGATCTGGTCCAGCCCTTCCTGACGAGCCGTTTGATCTGCGGCCGCGACCGTCTTGCGGGCGAAGTCGCATGCCGTGATCGATCCGATTCCCTCCTTCTTGGCCAGGGCTCGCTCGAGCCATCCCGACCCGGCACCCAGAACCAGGAGACGGTCCACTCTTGGCGGGAGGTGTTTCGCGCGGACCCACGTTGGCCAGTCGCAGTCGGGGCTGCCCGAGACGAGAACGTGAAGGTACCGGCGAACCGTCGGGGACGCGGTCCACACCATGCCGCTGAGGCCGCCCGTGAAGCGTCCATCGTTCCAGCGGCTCTGCATGTGGGCGCATTATCTTCGACCCGTGCCAGAAGCGCGACGCCTCTTCTGGGCACGAGCCGGCGCCGGAGCATTGTGATAAAGACCTCGAGAAGATCATGGGTTTGTTCCATCGAGAAAAGCCGCAGGAGAAGGAAAGACCGCTGCGCCTCCACATCGGGTGCGGCCAGCAGGCGATCGCCGGCTGGATCAACATCGACAGCAAGGCGCTTCCTGGCGTGGACCGCGTACTGGACGTCCGCCAGGGACTTCCTTTCCGCGGAGTCTCCGCCATCTACGCGGAACATTTTCTGGAGCATCTCGCGTTCGACGACGGGCTCGGCTTTCTGAAGGACTGCCGGCGCGCTCTCGCTCCCGCCGGCGTCCTGCGCCTTTCGACTCCAAACCTGGACTGGGTCTACGCGACGCACTACCGCACTTCGCACTCCTCGGCCGAAGAAACGCTGCGCGATTGCTTCCAGTTGAACCGGGCGTTCCATGGCTGGGGACATCAGTTCCTCTACAACCGGGCCACGCTCGAGGCGGTCCTGAAAGCGGCAGGCTTCGCGACGATCCGGTTTTGCGCCTACGGTCAGAGCGAGGTTCCGGAGCTCGCCGGCATCGAACGTCACGAGACGTGGCAAGACACTCCGGAGATGCCGCATGTCTTGATCGCCGAGGCCTCCGGGCAAGCGCCCGGAGAATCCTTGCCCGATCAGATGCTCAAGGAGTTCCGCGAAGCAATCAACGTCCGTTGATCGGTCAGAGCACAGTCACATCCGGGGATTCCCGGGGGCAGCGACTCGGTTCCGGGCGGTTCTCCCACAGACGGAGGCGAGGGCAAGCAGCGCGGTGATCGGAGAGAAGACCCGGCCGGCGGACCACTCGATCCACTGTCCGGGACCGGTGTCGGGGTGTAGGTAGATGAACACGAGGAATGCCGCGAGCGCGGACGAGACTGCGAGAGGAAGGAGAATCAATCGGGACTTTCGGGGCGCCGCGATCAGGGCGGCGAGAGGCAAGAGATAGGGGAGTGCCCATCCGGCCGACCAAAGAACGCCTCCGATCTCCGACAAGACGAGAGGCAGATGGTCCCAGTGGAGGTCGAGATAGCGGCCGGACTGCTCATAGCCGTAGTTGATCCGGCGAGTCGCCCCGAACGAGAACCAGGCGCCGAGCGAGATGACGCTTGGGAGCACCAGGAACGCTGCGGCCGGGCCCGGCCTGAGCTCTTTGCTTCGAAGGAGGAGAAAGAAAGCGGCGGCGGCGAGCGCGAACGGCAGTCCTTCGATCTTCGCCGTCGCCGCTCCCGCCAGGCAGAGGCCCGTGAGCAACTGTCCGGCCCTCGTCGCCGCGAAATCGCCGACGAGTGTCGCCATGGCCAGGATCTCGAAGACCCAGAGCCAGGGATCGCCGTTTCCGCCGACGTCGAACTCGTTGCCCAGAAAGCCGAAGGCCGAGACAACGAGAGCCGAACAGGCCCAGGCAATCCGAGGCGACGCCGCCCGCCGGAGCATTCCCGGCAGAGCCAGTGCCATCACGCCAACCGCGAGAGGAAAAACGAGAGTGGCCGCTCCCCACGCGAAACGGCCGGCGACGATCGAGGCGAAGGCGTACAGGTTCGTGACGAGCGGCGGATACGACGGGTGCATGTAGTCCAGATACGGTTCTCGCAGCAGCGCGGCGTCCACCGTTCGGGCCGCGGCAAAAGCCTGCGCCTTCGGACCCCAGAAGAGAAGCAGATCCGGCGAGGTGGCCGATGTCGAGGCGGCGGCCGCGAGGGCGGCCAGGACCGAGACGCCCATCACGACGAGCGCGAGCCTCTCGGCGAAGCCGGTTCGAGATTCCCGTGCCGGCGCTTCCTTCTCCGCGGCCTCGGACGGCAACAGGAATCGAAGCAGGTACGAGACGAGCGCCGCCATCAAAACGAGGACGACCGGCCGCCAGGCGATTCCGAGAAGCGCGAAGACCGTCATCCAGCCGGAGATAAGGACGGCGCCGGCAGCGCAGGAAAGGCCGGCCCGGCAGGGAAGGGAAAGGCGGCGGAAGCCGGAATGGGCAAGAAGAGGCCAGCCGGAGAGCGGGCAACCGGCTAGGGCGAGAAGAAAAGTGTATCCCGCTCTCACGGGCGCACTCTCCGCCAGACACTTCCCTTCTCGGTCTCGAAGACGAGGATTCCGGGCGGCGGCGAGGGGCTCGGCCCAAACACGATCAGGAAGTCTGCCTGTCCTTCGAGGTGCGTCGGCTGGTTCCAGACGGCCCCGGGTAGGATCTTTCGGCCGGGCAGAAGGCCGACGGCCTCACGGTGCAGCGTGGTCTCCTGCGCGGGATCTCGCGGCTCTGCGATCGGAGCGACCGAAAAGCCCCGCGGAATCCGAGCCGCGGCCTCCCAAAAAAGACGGTGGTGGGCAGCCGCCGCGGCCGTCTGGCTTCGATCGTAGGGCGTGGACGGCGGGCGGAGGATGTCGGGCAGGGAGGGAAGCCGGGAGATCGAGAGGGCCGTCAACGCCGAGGCGCCGCCGAGAAGCAAAAGGAGCTGGGGAAGGTCCGAGCGGGCCTTCATCACTCGCGACGCCGCGGCCTTGCGACGGCCAGGCGCCGGAGCGTCGCGAGGTTCTTGCGGTCGAAGTCGAGGCTGTCGTCCTTGGGCGTTTCGAGGAACTTAGGTATCTGTGCCAGGCGCGGATCGGTCATGACGTTGCGGAAGCCCTTGCGCCCGATCCTGCCCTGACCGATGTGCTCGTGGCGGTCCACGCGCGCGCCTCTCGGGTTTTTCGAATCGTTGAGGTGGATGGCCGCCAGCTTGCGCAGGCCGACTGACCTGTCGAAGGCCGCAAACGTCTCCGCGTAGCCTTCCGGAGATGAAAGTTCGTAGCCCGCGGCGTGCACGTGGCAGGTGTCGAAACAGACCGACAGGCGCCGGCGCTCCCGGACCGCGTCGAAAATATCGCGCAGGTGCTCGAACCGGTGGCCGATGGAAGTCCCCTGACCCGCGGCGGTCTCCAACAGGACGCGCACGCGAGTCGCCTCGGTCATCCGAAAAGCTTCGTCAAGGCAGGACGCGACGCGAGAAATGCCGGCGGCTTCTCCCTCGCCTCCGTGCGCGCCGGGATGGAGGACGAGGTCGCGGATGCCGAGGGCGTGGCACCGAAGAATCTCGTCGGCCAGCGCCTCAATCGATTGCCGCCGAAGTTCCTGCGAGGTCGAGGCGAGGTTGATCAGGTACGACGTGTGCGCGGCCACGTGGGCGAGGCTCGCGCGCTGCGCCGCGCGCCGGAACTCCCGGGCTTCTGCTTCCCCGATCGTCTTTCCCACCCACCGGCTGTTGTTCTTGACAAAGATCTGCAGGACCCGGCAACCGGCCGCGATACCGCGTTCAACCGCCCGTGGAGTGCCGCCGGCGATGGACTGGTGCGCACCCAGCGGCAAATCGTTCGCCGTTACGAGTTGATGTGGCACCGGCGGATTCTACCGGCTGACTCGGAAGGTGTTAGGTGTTAGGTGGAAGGTGATAGAGACCGAGGTCGGGCTCCCCCTAGCACCTAACACCCAGCACCTAACACCTGCTCAGGAGGGCTTCGACTTCTCCTCGTAGTGTTCGAGAAGCTCCTGGCCGATTCGCTTCGAGACGAAGATCTGCTTCAAATAGTTGAGCGAGGTCAGAGCGAAAGGAACTCCGGCGGCCGAGAAGGGAGCGCCGACGGCGGCCAGCGCGAGGTGACGCGCCTTCTCGCCGCGGGTGAACTCGGGGTTCTTCAAATCGAGGACGCTGCTGTAGTAGCGGAAGACCATGCGGTACACGTCGGAAAGGAGCACGCGGAAACCCATCTCGCTCCCCCAGACGAAGCATTCTCCCGTGCGAACCTTTTCGAGAAAGTCCCGGTACGTCTCGGCCTCCGCGACCGTGTAAACGCGCGCGAGCGGGGAGAGCGTGTGTGCGTCCGACCCGGCCACGAGCGACACGGCTCCATGCTTCTCGCGCACGACGCCCATCAGGTCCTCGATCAGGCGGTTGTGCTGCGAGGCCATCGCCCCGTTCTTGACCTCGAAGACGTCGAACATCCGGAGCATCTCTTCCAGGTACTGCCTCGGGGAGTTGCGCATCCGGTAGTTCTGAAACATGTGGTTGGCCGAGGCGAGGATGCTCTCCTGCTTGAGATAAGCGTGCAGGTCGTAGATGTTCTCCCGCAACCGGCGGATCTCGGCGTGCTGGCGCTCGGTGATGTCGAAGACGTTGACGTGAATCCGCTGGCGCGTGTCGGGAAACCAGGTCTCGACCTCTTCGGAAATGAAGAAGTCGGTCAGGTCGGGGTTCTGGTCCAGGAGGTAGAGGCATCCGTCGATCGAGTCGTGGTCGGTCAACGTGACGAAGTCCATCCCGCGTTCCTTGGCCACGCGGTAGACCTCCTCAGGGCGGTTGTAGGAATCCCGCGTATTGGCGATGCGGAAGTATTTGAACGTGGAGTAGACGGAGTGGCAGTGGAGGTCCGCCTTCTTGAAGCGCCTGTCCGAAAACCAGGACGGGAAATCGC
>WNGF01022326.1_pt1 | contig 15446 bp, 17 predicted proteins | sample 5400641 | NCBI WGS metagenome assembly WNGF01 (sample SAMN13153371, study PRJNA577476) | soil metagenome | isolation source: 80 cm soil or saprolite under grassland replicate 2 | place: USA:California | collected 2016-06-15
ACCGGGGCGGTCGAGCTGCGCACCGCCATCACTGCCCTGCGTGAGCGCGAACCGACCGGGAGCCGGGCGCGATGTTGACCAAACGCATCATCCCCTGCCTGGACGTGAACCAGGGCCGGGTGGTCAAGGGCGTAACGTTCACCTCGCTGCGCGACGCGGGGGATCCAGTCGAGCTGGCTGCGCTGTACAACCGGGAGGGCGCTGACGAACTAGTCTTTTACGACATCACCGCCTCAGCCGAGGGCCGCGCAATCATCCTGGACGTGGTCAGTCGGACGGCCGAGGCGGTGTTCATCCCGCTCACCGTCGGCGGCGGGGTACGCTCGGCGGACGACGTCCAGCGGATGCTGCGGGCCGGGGCGGACAAGGTCTCGCTCAACACGGCCGCCGTCGAGCGGCCCGAGGTGATCCGAGAGTCCGCCGACTGGTTCGGCAGCCAGTGCATCGTGTTGTCCATGGACGTCAAGTGGAACGGTCGGTTCTACGAGATCGTTACCCACGGTGGCCGCCGCCCAACTGGGCTGGACGCGATCGAATGGGCCCGCCGCGGGGTCGAGCTGGGAGCGGGCGAACTGGTGGTCAACAGCATCGACGCGGACGGCACTCAGCACGGCTATGAGCTGCGGCTGACCCGCCTGGTCTCGGAGGCGGTGCCCGTTCCGGTGGTTGCCAGCGGGGGCGCCGGGACGCCCGAGCATATGGCCCGCGTCCTGACTGAGGCGAAGGCCGACGCGGCGCTCGCGGCAAGTATCTTCCACTACGGCGCCCTTCGGATCGCGGACGTCAAAAGCTATCTCCAGGCGCGCGGCGTGCCGGTCCGCATCCCCGAGCCCGTTGGGGCCTCACCGGCATGACGGACGCCGCGGTAGTTCCAGACTTCGACACGCATGAGCTGGTCCCGGCCATCGTCCAGGACGCTCGCACGCTGCGGGTGCTCATGTTTGGCTACATGAATCGTGAGGCGTTTCGGCGGACGCTGGCCGACGGCTACGTTTGGTTCTGGAGTCGCAGCCGCAAACGGCTATGGCGCAAGGGAGAGACCTCAGGCCACGTGCTGCGCGTCCGGGCCATCAGAACGGACTGTGACGCCGACACGGTCCTGGTGCTAGCCGACCCGGCCGGCCCGACCTGTCACACCGGCGTGCCGAGCTGCTTCTTCAACAGCGTCCAGGAGTCGGACGGCGCGCGGCCCGCCTGGGAGACGGCGGCCGAGCTCTTCGACGTGATCACGCAGCGACTGGCCCAGCGGCCCGAGGGCTCCTACGTGGCGAAGCTCGCGGCGGAGGGACTCGATCGGGTCGCGCAGAAGGTTGGCGAGGAGGCGACCGAGGTCGTCATCGCCGCGCTCCATCGCGATCCCGCCGAGCTCACCCACGAGACGGCCGATCTGTGGTTCCACACCTACATCCTGGTGGCCGCGGCCGGCCTGACACCCGAGGACGTCTGGACAGAGCTGGCCAGGCGGCGGCGATGAGATCAACCACAGAGGACGCCGAGGAACGCAGAGGAGATTAAGGGAAAAAGCCTCTGCGTTCCTCTGCGTCCTCTGTGTGAAATTTCGTCTGCGTTCCTCTGCGTCCTCAGCGGTGGAACTTCTTACGCGCTCTCCAGCTCCAAGCGCTGCATCTCCTGGAAGGCGGCGACGGCCACCTCGATCATGTCGGGCTCCGGGCAGCGGGTCGTCAGGGCCTGGAGCGCGAGGCCGGGCCCGACGACCAGTTTCACGAGCGGGTTGTCGACGTGCCGGCCCCCGAACTTGAGGACCTCGTATGCGACGCCCGCGATGACGGGGATCCCGAGGAGGCGGGAGAGGACTCGGACCGGCCAGTCCGGACTGCCGAGCAGGGCGAACAGGACGATCGAGATAGCGACCACGAGCAGCAGAAACGCAGTCCCGCAGCGCGGATGAGCCGGTGGATAGCGTTTGATGTGCTCGACGTCGAGCGAATCACCCGCCTCGAAGGCGTGAATCGTCATGTGCTCGGCGCCGTGGTAGCCAAAGACCCGTCGGATATCTGGAACGAAGCCGATCGCCCAGACGTAGCCGATCAGCAAGGCGAGTCGAAAGAGGCCCTCGAGGGTGTTGGCCAGCAGACTATTCGGGATGGCTCGCTCGACGAGGCCAGCCACGGCCAGGGGCAGCAGGAAGAAGCCGCCGACGCCCACGACCAGCGCGACGGCGATGGTGCCCCACTGGAGAGGTTTACTCAGCTCGGCGCCCTCCTCGCCCTCCTGGACCACGTCGGCCGAGAACATCAGCGCCTTCATACCCAGGCCCAGCGAGTCCCAGAGGATGGTCAAGCCGCGGACAAATGGCGTCCGGCCGATCCAGCCCCCGTACAGGCGGGCGGGCAGCCGCTCGGAGCGGATGACGATCCGCGAGCTGGGCGCCCGCACGGCGACTGCCGCGTAGCGTCGTCCGCGCATCATCACGCCCTCCAGGACGGCCTGGCCCCCGTAAGTGGGGGGCGAGCCATCAGCCATCAGCGCTCAGCCTTCAGCGGCCATTCTGACTCGATGGCGACCGAAGCTACGCGACCGGAAACGGGTACAGCTGACAGCTGAATGCTGAAAGCTAAGTGCTAGCGTGTCTTCTTCTCGGCCCGGCGGCGGAAGCGCTCAACCTGGCCGGCGGTGTCCACCAAACGCTGCTCGCCGGTGAAGAAGGGATGGCAGCGCGAGCAGACGTCTACCCGAAGCAGCGCTTTGGTGGATCGCGTCTCGAACCGGTTTCCGCACGCGCACTGGACGACGGCGGCCTCGTACTTGGGGTGAATGTCGGCTTTCATCGTTCTACACGTACACGCTCACGCGCTTGCGCTCCTTGGTGGCCCGCTCGTAGCGGACGGTGCCGTCCACCAGCGCGAACAGCGTATGGTCACGCCCGACGCCGACGTTGGTTCCGGCCTTGATCGGCGTCCCGCGCTGCCGCACCAGGATCGTCCCCGCTCGCACCAGGTGCCCGTCGCCACGCTTGACGCCCAGGCGCTGGCCCTGGCTGTCCCGCCCGTTGCGAGAGCTGCCCATTCCCTTCTTGTGAGCCATCCTACTTCTTCGCCCCCACGATATCCGTGATCCGCAGACGGGTGAGCGACTGGCGATGGCCAGTCTTCCGTCGATAGCGGACCTTGGGCTTGTACTTGAACACGACGATCTTGCGGCCCTTCTCCTGCCCGACCACTTCGGCCAGCACCTTTACGCCCGCCAACGTCGGCGACCCCACGCTGACCTTGTCCTTGCCCTCGCCCGCCATCATCAACACTCGATCGAGCTCGATCTGGGAGCCCACGTCGCCGTCGAGCCGCTCGACGTCGATCACGTCGCCCGGCTGGACCTTGTATTGCTTGCCACCCGTCTCGAGGATCGCGAACATGAGCCTGACCGCCCGGTCCGTCCGAACTGTGCAAACACACGACTGCCGCGACCTGCGCCGCGGCCAGTGAATTGTAGCAGCCCTCTCGAAGACGCGGCAAACGATCCCACGACCCCGACGATCGAATGCCCATTGACCGATCCCGGGCGCCCTGTTAGACTGCGGCCCACTGTGAGCGAGCACCGGGGCGGGGCGAATTCGTAGCCGGCTGGTCCAGCCGGCCTGGGTGCGCCTTTCCGAGGTCGGCCTGGTAGTCGCCGCCCTGGCGCTGGGCCCGTGGCTGGGCATGCCGCGCGCGATGGCCTTCGGCCCGTGCAGCGCGGCCCAGTTCGGCCCCAGTACCGATTTCGCGACTGGGCTCGCACCCACCTCCGTGGCGGTGGGCGACTTCAACGGCGACGGCAAGTCCGATCTCGCCGTGGCCAACGCCGCCTCCAACGACGTGACGATCCTGCTGGGCAACGGCAGCGGCGCCTTCGCCCCGGCGGCCGGCTCGCCCGTCGCGGCGGGGTCCGGACCCGTCTCGGTGGCGGTGGGCGACTTCAACGGGGACGGCCAGCCCGACCTGGCCGTCGCGAACCCCTTCTTAAACACGGTGTCGGTCCTCCTGAACAACGGCGGCGGCAGTTTCGTCCCGGCGGCCGGCTCGCCGTTCGCGTCGGGGGGAATCGAACCTCGCTCGCTGGCGGTTGCGGACTTCAATGGCGACGGCATCCGCGATCTGGCCGTGGCGAATTTCGGCTCCAATACGGTGTTGGTGCTGCTCAATGACGGCAGCGGCGGCTTTGGCCCGGCGGCCCCGGTCGGGGTCGGGTCAGGACCTCTCTCGGTGGCCGTCGGTGACTTCAACGGCGATAGCAAGCGCGACCTGGCTGTGGCGAACTTTTTGGTCGACACGGTGACGGTCCTGCTGGGCAACGGCAATGGCACGTTCGCCCCGGCCGCGGGCTCGCCGTTCGCGACCGGGACGAACCCCACCTCGGTGGCGGTGGGGGACTTCAACGGCAACGCCAAGCTGGACCTAGCAGTGACGAATCAGGGCTACCTTCAACCCCAAGACCGACTTCGGCACGGGCTCGGGCCCCTTCTCCGTCGCGGTGGCGGACTTCAACGGCGATGGCAAGCCGGACCTGGTCACAGCGAACCAGGGCGGCAACGTCTCGGTGCTGCTCAATAACGGCAGCGGCGGCTTCAACCCCAAGGCCGACTTTGTGGCGGGGACGTTCCCCGTCTCGGTCGCGGTCGGCGATTTCAACGGCGATGGCAAGCCCGACCTTTCCGTGGCGAATCAGGCCGACAACACGGTCTCGGTGCTGCTCAACACCTGCGTCGGCTCGGCCGACCTGTCGGTCACCAAGACGGACAGCCCGGACCCGGTCACCGCCGGCACCGATTTGACCTATACCCTCACGGCCACCAACGCCGGCGTTGACAACGCCGCCAACGTGACCCTCAGCGACCCGCTCCCCGCCGGGACCACCTTTCGGTCGCTCTCCGCGCCTGTTGGTTGGACCTGCACCACCCCCGCCGTCGGCGTGGCCGGGACCGTGAGCTGCACCAACCCCCTGTTCGGCGTGAGTAGCGCCGTCTTCACCCTCGTCGTCCGCGTGGCGTCCAGCACGGCCAGCGGGACGGTCCTCACCAACACCGCCACCATCAGCTCCACGTCAGGTGATCCGAACCCGGGCAACAACTCCGGCAGCACCACCACCGCCGTCACCACCTCGGCCGACCTGGCGATCACCAAGACCGGCCCGGCCAGCGCGGTGCCGGGCACGAACCTCGTCTACACCGTCACGGTGACCAACAATGGCCCATCCGACGCGGCCAGCGTCAACATCGCCGACCCGACGCCAGTCGGGCTGACGTTCGTGAGCAACAGCGGTGACTGCACCACTGCTTACCCCTGCTCGCTCGGCACCGTCGCCGCCGGCACGACCCGCACGATCACGAGCACCTATGCGCTGCCGAGCAGCGACGCCGGGCCCAATCCGATCCAGAATATGGCGACCGTCTCCAGCACCACCCCAGACCCCACCAACGCCAACAACGGCGCCACAGCCTCGACGCCCCTTCGCGCACCCAGCGCCGACCTCGCCATCACCAAGACCGGCCCAACCGGTGCCACCCCGGGCACGAACCTCGTCTACTCCATCACCGTCACCAACAACGGCCCCTCGGACGCGGCCAACGTGGTGGTCAACGACCCGACACCCGTCGGCCTCACCTTCGTGAGCAACTCCGGCGCCTGCACGACCCCGTACCCCTGCGCGCTCGGGACGCTCGTCGCCGGTGCGGTCCGCACCGTCACCACGACCTACGCGGTGCCGAGCGGCTACAGCGGCCCGAACCCGATCCAGAACGCCGCCACCGTGTCCTCGACCACCCCCGACCCGAACCCCAGTAACAACAGCGCCATCGCCTCACCCAGCGCCAGCGGCAGCGCCGATCTCGCGATCACCAAGACCGGCCCCGGGAGCGCCACGCCGGGCGCGAACCTGGTCTACACGGTCACGGTGACCAACAACGGCCCATCCGACGCGGCCAGCGTCAGCGTCGCCGATCCGACCCCGACCGGCCTGACCTTCGTCTCGAACGCCGGCGCCTGCGTGACCCCATACCCCTGTGCGCTCGGGAGCGTGCCGGCCGGCGCCACCCGCACCATCACCACGACCTACGCCGTGCCGAGCGGCTACTCCAGCCCGAACCCGATCCAGAACACGGCAACCGTCTCCAGCAGCACGCCAGACCCGAGCCCCGCCAACAACAGCGCGACGGCGAGCACGCCTCTGGGAGGGGTGAGTGCCGACCTGTCGATCGCCAAGACCGGCCCGCCCAACGCCATCCCAGGCACCGACCTGGTCTACACGATCGTCGTCACCAACAATGGCCCCTCGGACGCGGCCGGCGTCAGCGTCGCCGATACGACCCCGAGTGGGCTGACCTTCGTGAGCAACTCTGGCGCCTGCGTGACCCCGTACCCCTGTGCGCTCGGTACGCTCCCGGCGGGCGCGACCCGCACGATCACCACGACCTTCGCCGTCCCAGTCGGCTACTCCAGCCCCGACCCGATCCAGAACACCGCCACGGTCTCCTCGACCACCGCCGATCCCAGCCCCAGCAATAACACTGCCACCGCCGGCATTGGGCTCTTCAGGCCGCCGATCGAGCCCCAGCCCGAGCGGCGCCATCCCAGAAAGCTGACCGAGGAGCAGCGCGAGCAGCGGCAGCACACCAACCAGCGCGGCCTCGACGACTACCGCACCGAGGGCAACGTCGTCGAGGTCCACCTGGACGCCGAGCCGCCCTTCGTGGTCATCGGGATGCGTGACGGCCTGCAGGTCGTGCGGCTGGCGTGCGGCTCGCACTGTCCCCAGATCCAGGTCGGGGATTACCTCGAGGCCGACGGTGTCAAAATCGACGAGACGCTGTTCGAGGCCGAGAACATCAAGCTGACGCATCCAGGGAGGTAGGAGCATGCCGGCGCGGACATTCGACTGGCGCACGGACCCGATGGGCACGGTGGTCGCCGCGCCCGAGGTGCGGGCCCGCTTCATGCGCTTCGAGCCGGGCGTGCCGCCCGGCGGCTTTCACACTCACGAGGAGTCGGCCGCCATCGAGACGTTCGTGGTGCTCGAGGGTGCCCTGCGCTTCGACATCGACGACCAGTCGGTCGTCGCGACGGCCGGGCAGGCCGTGGTGGCCCATCCCCATGAGAAGCACCGCGTGAGCTGCGCCGGCGACGCGCCCGCGGTCCTCTACCTGACCGTCACGCCCCACCGCCAGCCGACCCACACCCACTACGACGCCGAGGGCAACCGCCTGCCTACGCGGCCCGGCGTGACTGACCCGACCTGGGACGGCGAGCCGGCCACGGGGCCGAGCACAAGCCCAGATCTCGGCATCCGAACGCCGGGCACGGATCCTTCGCTTCGCTCAGGATGACAATGAAGACTCAGGATGACAAAGAGCGCTCACCATAGGACCCTTCGCTTCGCTCAGGAGGCCCCTACACCCGCTGCCGAAGCTTGGGGTCGAGGAAGTCACGCAGAGCGTCGCCCAGGAGGTTGCACGCCAGGATCGTGATCGTGATCGCCAGGCCGGGGAACGCGACGATCCACCAGGGCGGGCGGAACGCTTCGGCTAGCACGCCGCCCAGCATGTTGCCCCAGCTCGGCGTCGGGGGAGGAATCCCAACCCCAAGGAAGCTGAGGGCTGATTCGGCGAAGATCGCGGTGCCCAGGTTAAGGCTGGCCACCACCAGCATCGGCGCCACGCACTGGGGCGCGATGTGGCGCACCACGATGCGCAGTGGCGTCGCTCCGATACAGCGCGTCGCCTCGACGAAGGCGTACTCCTTGACCGCCAGGACTACTGAGCGGACGATGCGCGAGCTGCCCGGCACGCGCGTGACGGCGATCGCCACGATCACCGTCTGCAGACCAGCCCCCAGGCCGATCAGCAGCAGCAGCGCCAGGATCAGGGTGGGAAACGACATCAGGACCTCGACCAGGCGCTGGCTGACCAGGTCGAAGCGGTGGCCGGCGTAGCCGCTGGTCAGTCCCCAGGCGAACCCGATCCCGTCGCCAATCAGCACCGAGACGACGCCGACCAGCATCGTGACCCGGGCCCCGAACAGGACCCGGCTCAGGACATCGCGACCGAGGTGGTCGGTGCCGAGCAGGTGCTGTGCCGAGGGCGGGTAGCGGGTCTGGCCATAGTCGGCGGCCAGCGGATCGAACGGCGCGAGGCGATCGGCGAAGATGGCGAGCAGTGCGATGAGCAGAAGCATCAGCCCGCAGGCAGCGCCGGCCGAAGAGGAGCGTGCGAACCGGCCGAGGGTTGGCCCAAGCCGACCGGGCCAGGCGGCAGTCGGGACCGTCTGCCGCTCAACGATGACCGACGGGACCAGTATCGGTGGCTCCGACATTGTGACCTACTGGTATCGGATGCGCGGGTCGAGCCAGCCGTAGCTCAGGTCGACCAGCAGATTGATCGCCGTGAAGATCAGGCCGTACAGCAGGACCATGTTCTGGATCATCGTCCAGTCGCGCTCACTCAGGGCCTGGACCAGCGCCAGGCCCAAGCCTGGCACGCCAAACGCCCGCTCCACCGCCACCGAGCCACCCAGCAGGCCCCCGAGGGCCAGCCCAGACAGGGTGATCACGGGGAGGAGCGCGTTGCGGAAGACGTGGCGCCAGATCACGACGCGCTCGCGCAGGCCCTTCGCCCGCGCGGTGCGGACGTAGTCGTCGTGCAGGACCTCCAGCGCCGACGAGCGCGCCATGCGGGCCGTGACGGCTCCCAGGCCGATCCCGAGCGCTAGGGCCGGCCCGATCGTCATCTGAAGGTTGAGCCCCGGATCGTCCCACACGTACACGATCGTCAAGGGCGGCCGCCAGGTGAAGAGCAGCACGCCCATCAGGACGACCATCAGGCCGATCCAGAAGCTTGGCACCGCCATGAACACCGTGACGCCGACTCGGGCGACGAGCTCCCAGAACGTGTTCCGCCGCAGCGCGCTGAACAGCCCGATCGGAATCCCGATCAGCCAGGACAGGCAGATCGCCATCAGCGCGATCTGGGCCGTGATTGGGCCGCGGCGCGCAATGATGTCGCGAATCGGCTCGCCGCGCCAGAACGAGACGCCCATCTCGCCGCGCAGCACGTCGCTCATCCAGCTCAGGTACTGGACGTACAGCGGCCGATCGAGGCCCAGGCTGGCGCGGGCGCGGCGGAGCTCCTCCTCGGTCAAACGATGGGTGCCCTGGCCCTCGCTCACGATCATCGCGACTGGGTCACCCGGCAGCACCCGCATCGCCAGGAAGATCAGGACCGTGATGCCGACAATCGTCGGCACCGCTGCAAGCAGGCGGCTGAGCGTGTATGTGCGCATACGAGCTATCAGCCGTCAGCCATCAGCTATCAGCCCTCCGCCGTCAGCTTGTCATTCTGAACGCAGTGAAGAATCCGCGCCCGGGGGCCGCATCCGGGCACGAACCCTTCGCTTCGCTCAGGGTGACAATGAAGGCTCAAGCGAAGCGAAGGAATGGCAAGCTGACAGCTGATGACTCGTTCATTTGTCGATCCAGGCGGTCTCCATATGCCCCCATTGGGCGAAGGCGCGATTGTCCAGCGCCAGGCCTTTGACGTTCCCGCGCCACATGGGCAGGTGGAAGGTAAAGCCGATCAAGTACCAGGGCGGGTTCTCGTCGAGCATGTTCTGAAGCTGGCTGGCCATCTGGCGGCGCTTCCCTTCATCGACCTCGGCGTCGTACTGGCGCAGCAGGCCGTCGAACTCGGTGTTGGCGTAGCTGCCCCAGTTGCGCGAGCCGCCGGTCTTCCAGTAGGTGTTGCCGAGGGGTGAGACGTCCGACAGGATGTGGCCAGGCGTATCGAGGACCATCTCGAAGTTGCCCGCCTTCTGCTCTTCCGACAACAGCGCCCGCTCGGCGACGCGGATCCTGGTCTCGATCCCGAGCGTTCGCTTGAGCTGGTCCTGGAAGGCCGGCGCCATAACCTCGGCGTGGGGCGCGACCGACGCGGACAGCAGCTCGACCTGGCCGATCCCGCTCGAGAAGCCGGCGTCCGCCAACAGCTTCTTGGCGGCCGTGATGTCGTCGGCCTTGTCGGGCCGAAAGCCGGGCAGCTTGGCGATCTCATCCTGGGGCGTGGCGAACTTGTCGCCGTGTGGGATCCAGCGCGTCAGGCTGATCCACTCCTGGGTCTGGAAGGCCGTGATCAGGTCCTGGCGGCTGACCGCCAGGTGGATCGCACGGCGCACGCGTGGATCGTCGAACGGCTTCTTCTTGGTATTGAACAGCACGGCATAGGCGCCGAAGTTCGGCAGCTTGTTGACCTGGACGATGTCCTTTCGCTTCTGGCCCTCGTCCCAGGTCTCGAACGAGACGTTCCACGACAGGTCGGCCTGGCCGGTCAGGACAGCGGTGCCACGGTCGGTCCAGGCCGGCACGTGCAGCCACTCCATACTGTCTACATAGGGCAGGTCCGGCTCCCAGTAGTTGGGGTTCCTATCGAGCACCCAGCGCTCGGCCTGCTTGTGCTCCTTGAAGACGAAGGCGCCCGTGCCCGGCGCGATGACCTTGCGCAAGTCCTGGTTGTTCTCGTCGAGCGCCTTTTTGGAGTAGATCACGCCGGCCGGGTCGGCCAGCAGCTCCATGAAGTACGCACGCGGCTCCTTGAGCTTGAAGCGGGCTGTCAGGCGATCGGCCGCCTCGATCTTGTCGACCATCGAGAAGAGCTGGGCGCCGAAGGGGGTGCCGTCGTGGTACTTGACGCCATCGCGCAAGTAAAAGGTGTAGACGAGGCCGTCCGCCGAGACCTCCCAGCGCTGGGCCAAGTCGGGGATGATCGAGCGCAGGCCGTCGGCCAGGTTCCAGCGGACCAGGTTGTTGTACATGTGGCAGAGGACGTGGGTTGCGGCGCCCTGGTGGATGTCGAAGTGGGGGGTGGTGACCCCGACGGCGACTTTGAGCGTGCCGCCGCGCTTCGGGTTGGGCTCGGGCGCGCGCAGGACGCCCGTCGCGGCCGGCTTGGTAACGGCGGTGGGAATGGGGGTCGGGGCCGCCGCCACGGGCGGGGCGGCCGCTGGAGCCGCGGTCGGCTTGGCCGGCGCTGGGGCCGCGGTCGGCGGGGCCGGAGCGGCAGGCGCGCAGGCCTGGACGAGCGGTAAAGCGGCCACCACGGCGAGCGACTTGAGCAGCGCTCGGCGGCTCATACGGCGCGGATCGTTCGACACCATGATCCTCCTCCTAACTCCGTGTCACGCGGCGCTTCCTGTCATTCTGAGCGAAGCGAAGAATCCGTGCGTGGGCTTCGGATCCTTCGCTTCGCTCAGGATGACAATGCCGTCGCGCGGGCCCAGTCGACGATAAAGGCGGTATCGTCACGCGCCTCCTCGGGACTGACCAACGGCTCGACACCCTGGGTGATACAGGCATAAAAGTGAATCCATTCGCGCTTGAATGCCTCTTCATGGGAGGCGGTGACTCGCCGCTCCCAGTGGGCTGGTCCGGGGTCCGGCCAGCCGGGCTCGATCGCATCCCGCCCCAGCGGGGCGGGGTTGTCCGGCGGCGGCTCCATGCCCTGGACACTAACGACGGTGGGCGCCGACTTGAGGAAGGGCGACGGGAAGCTGATCGTCACCCGCCCGTCGGCGCCGAAGCACGCGTAATCCTGTTTGAACTCACGGATCTGGCGAGTGTCGATCCAAGCGTAATTGACGCGCACGCCGTTCGGGTAGCGGAAGATGGCGGTCCAACAGCGGCCGCCGTCCCACGTCTCGGAGGCCACGATCTCCTCGGGGCGGCCCAGCAGGCCGTTCAGACAATAGACGTCATGGATCGACGAGCCCATCATCCCGCCGAAGACGCGTCGGACGGCGGCCGGCGGATCGTCGCCCAGCGAGGCGGCGATGGCCGCGGACATGTACAGGTCGTTGCTGGGGTGGATGTGGCGCGCATCGACGAAGCGGACCTGGCCCCGCTCGGCCAGCGGACGCACCAGTCGCTGCCCGTACTGTTAGCCGGGGTCAAAGCGCTTCATGTAGGCCAGCAGCGTCACCGCGCCCGAGCGACGACGGGCCGTACGCGCCGCGTCGACGAGTGCATCCGCCTCGTCCAGCCGATAGCAGAGCGGCTTCTCGATTAGAACGTGTTTGCCGTATTCCAGCGCCGCGATCGCCGGCGGGACATGCGAGCCTGTTGGGCAGATCAGGACGGCGTCGATCAGATCGCTGGTGGCCAGTTCGCGGTAATCGGCGAAGCGGGCGTGGCCCGGCACTCCGAAGCGCTCGCCGACGACCTCGAGAGTGGCCGGCGAGACGTCACACAAGGCGGCGATGGTGAACAGGTCGCCAAGCTCGCGCAGGTAGGGCAGGTGCATGATCTGGGCGATGCTGCCGCTCCCGACAACGCCGACCCGCACCCGTCGCTCAGAGGAACGCGCGTTTGCCACCGCCCTCTGCCTCCGCGCCAGAGCGCCTTGGCCCAGTGTAGTCGCCACCCCGGGCACTAGTCAACGCCAGCCGGCGGTGGCAGCCGGACTCACCTCCGGCGCCCTCACCCCAACCCCGCGAAGGGCACTTGTTCTCTCCTAGAGGGAGAGGGCGCTAAGGCTCAGTAACCGCGCATCGGGTTCCACTCGGTGAGGCCGGTCACGTCGTTCTCGCGCAGGACGCGGAAGTATGGCTCGATCTTGCCGGTGATGACGCTGCCGTGGTGGCAGGCCAGCGTCTTCGGCTTCAGCGCCTCGATCTTGTCGAGGGCCGAGTTTAGATGGGTGCGCGAGGGGAAGATGCCAACCATCCGGTATGTCTGCAGCATCTCCTCCGTGCGGTCCTGGTCCGTGACGGCGGGTCCGGGTCCCGGCGTGATGAACACGTCCGATGTGAACACGGTGCCGGTCGTCTCCTCGAAGGCGAGCAGACTATCCCACTGGTGCACGTAAGGAGTGATCAGGAAGCCAAGGCGGCGCCGGCCGAGGTCCAGAACCTGCTCCTCCTCGGCGACCAGCGGCTCGCGGATCGCGAAGTCCGAGAGGTTGGTGAGGACGCCGATCGGGCTGCCAACCGGCTGGGCGTGTGGCGCCTGGGCCAGGAAGTGGTTCAGCGCCCCACACTCGTCGCCCTCGAAGTGCGGCACCACGATGTAGCGGAGCTTGGCTGGGTCGATGACTCGCTTGACCGCCTCGAGGCTCTCGTCGAACATCCGCCCGAAGCCGGTCTGCACCAGCGTGGGCTGCTCGTCGTCGATCACAAAGAAGCTGTATGTGACCGGCGACTGGGGCACCTCAATATTGACCCGATAGATGCCGTCCACCACTTCGTCGATGGAAGCCATACCATTCCTCCTCAGGTCTCCTTCCGGGCCGCCTGGCGGGGGCGGCTCATGTGTGTGCTCAGCGTCGCGTCGCGGATTTGTCCATTTGCCCCCTTCTCGAGCCAGCAGAGCACTACATCGCGCATTATCCGGACCGCGGCCTGCGCGGGCACGCCGCGATCGACGAGCGCCCTCCAAACCGCAAAATCGGTCAGCCCGGCGAGCACCCGCAGGGTCTGCTGACTCGGGCTCGCCCCACGCAGCACCGCGCGCAGGAGCCGCTCACGGTCGGCGTGGAGGGAAGCCACCGAACCGGCGAGCGCGGCAACCTGATTCTGGTCCCGACGCGCCGCCTCGAGGTAACGCGCCGCGCGCTCGTAGAAGGCGCACAGCTCGCGGACCAGGCGGGCGACCCGCTCCGCCACCGAGCGGGCGTCGCTGAAAAGCGCCTCCGCGCGCTCTGGGCGGGGCGGCTGGGTGACACGGCGGACCTCTTCGCCGCAGGCTGGGACCAGCGCGTCGAGGGACGGAAAGTGGCGGTACACGGTGGCGACGGCGACGTCAGCCCGCCGCGCGATGTCCTCCCAGCTTGTGGCCAGGATGCCCCGCTCGGCGTGGAGCGCCATGCTCGCCTCAACGATGCGCCGGCGCGTCTCGTCGACCGCCGCCGTACGCCTGCCCATCTGGTAACGCCGCGGCGCCACGCCCGACCTCCATTATTAGAGCAAAGCTTTAGCTAAATGTATCATCTTGCCAATAGACGGTCAATGCCGGTTTCCCTCTTGTCGTGTTATGCCGGTCCCATACCGCAGGGTGAGAAGCATGAGATCCTTCGCTGCGCTCAGGATGACAGTGGGGATCTCACGGTGACAATAAGGATCTCAGGATGACAATAAGGATCTCAGGATGACGATGGAACTTCAGGCTGACCGGAAGGCGGCTCAGGGCGACCCGGATCCGGATCGCGTTCCGGCGGGGACGGCAAGTCCTCCAGCGACCGGAGGCCGAGGTGCTCGAGGAAGGCCATCGTCGTGCCGAACAGCACCGGGCGCCCGACCGCCTCCTTGCGGCCTACCTCCTCGATGAGCTGGCGGCCGATCAGCGTCGCCAGAGCCCGATCCCCGTTCACGCCTCGAATCGACTCGATCTCGGCTCGTGTAACCGGCTGGCGATAGGCGACGATCGCCAGCACCTCCAACGCAGCCCGCGACAGCCGTACCTCGGCATCCAGGCCCCTCAGACGACGGACGTACTCGGCCGAGGCGGGCGCGCTGGCCAACTGGAGCCGGCTGCCGACTCGCTGGACGATCAGGCCGAGCGGCGGGCGCTCGATGAGCAGACGGGCGGCAGCCTCGACCATCGCGCGGCGCACCCCGAGCACGCGAGCGGCGTCGGCCAGGTCCAGCGGCTCATCGGCCGCGAAGGCCAGCGCGACTAGATGGGGCGCGAGCCGGTCCGGACCTAACCCCCCGTCCCCCTTCCCTGAAGGGAAGGGGGTGTCGTAGTCTCCCCTTCCCTTTAGGCCCTTTAGGGGAGGGGTTGGGGGAGAGGTTCGTCCCTCATTCACCCGCTTCTCCGCTGCCGCCAGCGCCGCGCGCCCCACCACAGGACGATGCCCACGAGCAGCGAGCCGGCCGACACGCCTGCGCCGAGACGAAACGATTGTGGCTCGTAGGTGAGCTCGATCAGGTGCTCGCCGGCCGAAACGGGCACGGCTCGAAACATGACGTTGGCGCGTACGATCGGCGCATCACGGCCGTCGACGGTCGCCCGCCAGCCAGGGTACCAGCTATCCGACAAGACAAGGTAGCCAGGCGAGTCGCCCGCCGCTCGAACGCGCAGGTGTTCGGCTGTGCTCAGCTCCAGCGTGGCGGAGCTGCTCGACATGGGACCTCGGTCGAGCGCCGCGGCCCCTTCGGTCTGAGCCAGCAGCACGACGTCGCGGGGCTCGAAGCTCGGGTCCGCCAGGCGCCGCAGCGCCGTCTCGTCGTCGACGATCTCCGAGCGCCGCGGCGTGAAGACCCGCGGCAGCGCGTCACGCCGCTCATACACCTTGACGTCGAAGAACTCGATGCGCTCCAGACTGTCGTCCAGGGTCAGCGGGAAGGCCGCCTCGCGAAAGTCGTCCACCAGGTTCAGCGCACGCAGCTCGAGGACAAGGTCCGGCGTCGAGTTGGCGATCGTGAGCACCCGCACGGGGCGCCGCGTGAACTGGACCTCGCCGATCCAGTCGG
>WNGF01005868.1_pt1 | contig 15441 bp, 12 predicted proteins | sample 5400641 | NCBI WGS metagenome assembly WNGF01 (sample SAMN13153371, study PRJNA577476) | soil metagenome | isolation source: 80 cm soil or saprolite under grassland replicate 2 | place: USA:California | collected 2016-06-15
CGTCGTGATGAAGCGCGGTACGGCGACCGTCAGCGGCGACGAGCTGCGGCAGGCGGTGCTGAGCGGCCGTGAGTGACAAGGTCGTCTCCCGCGACCGCCTGGTCGAGCTCGTGCGCGCGGACCGCACGGCCGGATTGACGATCGCCTTTGCCAACGGCTGCTTCGACCTGCTGCACGTCGGCCACGTGCGCTACCTGCAGGCCGCCGCGGCGGAGGCCGATCGGCTCATCGTCGCGATTAATGATGATGTGGCGGCAGCGTCGAAGGGGCCGGGACGTCCCATCCTGAAAGCCACGGAACGCGCGGAGCTCGTCGTCGCGCTTCGCGGGGTCGATTACGTCACGATCTTCCACGAGCCCACCGTCGCACCGCTTTTGAGGCTGCTGAAGCCGGACGTGCACTGCAAGGGGACCGACTACACTGCCGAGACGGTGCCCGAACGCGATACGGTGCTCGCCTACGGGGGCCGCATCGCGATCGTCGGCGATCCGAAAGATCACTCCACGCGCGATCTCCTCGCGCGTATCCGAGCATGAATTTCCTCATCGTCCGGCTCGGCGCGCTCGGCGACATCGTGCATGCGGTTCCGGCGGCGGCGGCGCTGCGGCGGGCGTATCCCGGCGCGCGCATCGACTGGCTTGTCGACGCGCGCCATCGCTCGGTCATGGATCTGATTACCGTCATCGACCGGCCGATCGTGCTGGAGCGGTCGAACGTTCATGGCTGGCTGGACGTCACGCGTCAGATGCGGCAGGGCCGATACGACGCCGCGATCGATCTGCAGGGGCTGCTCAAATCCGCAATCCTGGCGCGCGCATCGGGCGCGTCGCGCGTGATCGGCTTTTCGATCTGGCACCTGCGCGAGAAGACCGCGCGTCCCTTCTACACGGAGACCGACCGTCGTGCGCGGCTCGAGGCGGATCACGTCGTCGTCAAGAACCTGCGCCTGCTGTCGGCGGTCGGCGTGCACGACGAGCGGGTCGAGTTCCCGCTCGCCGATGTTGAATCGCCCGCGCTGATCGCGGTCCGGACGATCCTCGGCGACGATCGTCCGTTCGCATTGATTAACCCCGGCGCCGCATGGCCGAACAAGCGGTGGCCGGCGGAGCGGTTCGGCGAAGTCGCGTCGTTCATCAAGGACATCCGCGGGCTTCCGTCGTTCGTGCTGTGGGGACCTGGCGAGGAGGGATTAGCTGGCGCCGTTGTCGACGCGTCAGGTGGAGCCGCCCGGATCGCGCCGCGCACCGGCCTGTCCGACCTGCTCGCCCTCTCGCGCGCCGCATCATTAATGATCTCCGGCGACACGGGCCCGCTGCATATCGCGGCGGCCGCGGGCACGCCGATCGTCGCGATATTCGGCCCCACGGATCCGCATCGGAACGGTCCTTGGGCGCCCGATGACGTGACTGTCTCGCGCTTCGGTGCATGCGGCTGCCATTACGAGCGCCGCTGCCATCAGCAGGAGTGGTGCCTCGAGTCGCTTGGTGTGGCGGAAGTCACCGCCGCGATCCAGCAGCGGTTCAGCTCCGGTGGTGCTGGCCTTTAGGCCAGCCTTCCAATAATGCTGCATCGAATCGCCCGTCTCCGCGTGACCATCGGCTTCATCTCCAGCATCGCGGTGCTCTGGCTGGCACATCCGACCGTGCGACGTCTCGTCGCCGGTGCTGTGATCGCCGCGATCGGCGAAGGCATCCGTCTCTGGGCGGCGGGGCATCTCGAGAAAGGACGCGAGGTCACGACGAGCGGGCCCTACCGGTTTACGCGTCATCCGCTCTATCTCGGATCGACGATCATCGGCGTCGGGCTCGCGGTCGCCGCATCCAGCGTCATCGTCGCCGTGCTCGTCATCGCGTATCTCGCGATCACGCTGACCGCGGCAATCGCGACGGAAGAAGCGCACCTCACGGAAAAGTTCGGCGCCGCGTATCCCGCGTATCGCGAGGGCGCTGCGGTGGGCGAACGCCGGCAATTCAGCTTCGCGCGGGCGATCCGCAACCGCGAATACCGCGCCGTCGCCGGACTGTTGTTCGTCCTGGCGGTGCTCGCGTGGAAAGCGCGGGGCTGACACCGATCAACGCGAAAGTGCACTGGATGGACGGGAGGAGGGCAAATGACCCGACGTGAGTTGCTGCACAGCATGATCGTGGCAACCGGCGCCTGGCAGATCAAAAAGAGAACCGCGCGCGATGCCGTCGATCACGTGCTGCTTGGCGCCGCGGATCTCGATCGGGGGACCGCGTGGTTCGAGGAGCGCACGGGCGTCAAACCCGTGTTCGGTGGTGTTCACCCCGGGCGCGGCACGCGCAACGCGCTCGTCTCTCTAGGTCCGCGGCAGTACCTGGAGATCATTGCCCCCGATCCAGCGCAGGACGCGTTGAACTTCCAGCTCGATTTGAAAAAGCTCACCACACCGAAAGTGATCAATTGGGCCGTCGCGTCCGATGATATCGAGGCTGTTGCGTCGACCGCGGCCGCCGCGAAGTACGCGGTCTACGGCCCGCAGGAAGGCTCGCGGATGCGGCCGGGCGGCGCGATGCTGCAGTGGCGCACCGTTGGCGTGCTTGCCCCGTTTCGAGATGCAGAAGTGGATCCGATGCCCTTCTTCATTCAATGGGGACGTGGCGTCAAACACCCGTCGGAGGATTCACCCGCGGGCTGCCGGTTGGTTGGGCTCGAGCTTCGCCATCCGGACTCGGCTGCCCTGGTCGCGATGCTCGCCCGATTCGGGATCATGGCCGCGGTGGCGAGGGCCGATCGGCCGGAGCTGACGGCGATGCTCGACACGCCCAAGGGACGGGTGATGCTATAATTATTTTTTGGCCGGGCGGCCGTCGGGCCTGCTGTAGCGGCACGTGAGGGCGGTTAGCTCAGTTGGTAGAGCACCGGCTTTACACGCCGGCTGTCAGGGGTTCGAGTCCCTTACCGCCCAGCCTTCGCTCACGATCAGGCGAAGGCTGCCCCGCCGTAGCGCGAAGGCGGGCCGCCTCTGAAGCGACGTGAGCTTCGGCTAGGCAGGCCATGATTCGCCGTGCACGCACCAGCCTTGAGTCGGTCTCGTCGAACTTCGACGCAGGCAGGCACGCGAGAGTGACACTCGCGATCGCCGGAAGCGACCAGGGATGTTCATCTCGCCGAAGCGTGGAAGCGCGGAGGCGGACGGGGTCGTAGTTCAGTTGGTTAGAACGCCGGCCTGTCACGCCGGAGGTCGCGAGTTCGAGTCTCGTCGGCCCCGCCATTTTTCATCTGAGGGGCTAGCGCCCCTCAGACTCCCCAACACGCGCTCTCGCTCGCCGCTTCGCCGGCTCGCTCCGATCGCGTGGCTCGCTCACTGCGTTCGCTTGCGGCGTGGACGCCGGCGTCGCCCCGCGGACTCCCCCAACACGCGCTCTCGCTCGCCGCTTCGCCGGCTCGCTTCCGCCTCCGCTAAAGCTCCGGCGGACGCGCCGAATTAACTCGCCTGTGTTGCCGCGCGGCTTCGCTAAGACTGTCGCGTCAATGACCTCGACACAGGAAACAGCGCTGCGTGCAGAGAGGTGGACTGTTTCTCCATCTCCGTCATGAACGACTGGAACTGCGGCTCCGAGCGGATCCGATCGAGATTCGAGTCGCGCGCGAACAGCGAATAGCAGGGAAAGCCTGTCGCCGCGGCTTCCCGCAGCCACACCGACGAGTATTCGGCCGGGCTCGATCGCGAGCTCGGGCGGCGGTTCGTGGTGGCGGTCGCGTACATTCACAAAGAGGGCAGCGGTTTCATCGGGTGGACGGACGTCGGCGGGCAATACCGCGAGGACACGACGCTCGTGAACGGACGCAGCGTGCCTGTTCGCGTTCTGACAAACTCCACGGCCGATCGGCGCTTCCTTCTGACGAACCCGAACGGCTATTCGCTCGATTACAACGGGCTCGTGCTCGCGGCCGAGAAGCGGGCGGCGCACGGATGGCAGGCGTTCGCGTCCTACACGTTCTCGCGGACGGCAGGACTGCAGGTCTCCAGCAACGCGCCCGCGGGTGCTTCTCAGGTCAGCACCATCTCGGCGCCGTCGTATCTCACCTTCGGGCAGGATCCAAACAGTCTGACGAACGCGCGCGGCCGTCTGCCGAACGATCGCCCCCACATGCTGCGCGCCATGGGCAGCGTGAACGTGCCGCGGACCGGGTTCGTTCTCGCGGCCAATGTGCAGTACTTCAGCGGCAAGCCGTGGGCTGCCACGGCGCAAGTCAAACTGCCGCAGGGCGATCAGCGGATTCTACTGGAGCCGCGCGGCACACGCCGCCTGTCCTCGCAGACATTCGTCGACGTGCGCCTGTCGAAGTCCATTTCCGTCGGCACCGCTAGGCGCATCGAACTGCTCGTCGACGTCCTGAATGCGCTCAACGACACGGCTGAGGAGGCCATAGCGACCGACAACATTGCCAGCGCGAACTTCGGCCAGCCGACGGCGTTCGTCGATCCACGCCGGGCAATGCTCGGTGTGCGGCTGAATCTGGGACGCTGACGACAGAGATCAGCATCGGTGATCCTTCTCGTCGCTGTCGTTCGCGGTGTCAGAAATAGAGTTTTCCGCCCAACTGCATTTGACGCATGGCGCCCGCCGAGTTGATGCGGCCGAACGACGCCGAACCGAACGACGCATTGGGGTTGCCGTAGTTGACTGTATTGAACACGTTGAAGACTTCTGCGCGGAACTGGAACGTCATGCCGCTTCCGAGCGGCACGTTCTTCATGATCGAGAGATCTGTGCTGGCGAACTTCGGCCCGCGAAGCAGGTTGCGTGACGCATTGCCGAATGTGAACTGCGCGGGCAGCGCGAACGCCGCGGCATCGAAGCAGTTGATCAGCTCGCGCCGCGCGACCGCGGTCGCGCCGGCCGCATTCGGCTGACAATTGAGCTTGGGGATGGACCCGATCAGATCGGGCCGCTGCAGCCCGGTGCGTCCGATGTTCGCCCTGTCCTGCCCGAACGTCACGTTCACCGGCGTCCCGCTCTGGACCGTGGTCACCCCGCCGATCTGCCAGCCCGCCACGAGATGCTTCAGCAGCGGCTGGGATGAGTTCTTCAGGAACGGAGGATCGTACAGGTAGCTCGCCACGAAGCGGTGCGGGACGTCCCAGTTCGCCGGACCGTAGTCCCTCCGGATGTCGTAGTTGTCCATCGTGGCGCCGCCGCCATTCGAGTGGGTCGCTATGTCGCGCGTGCGGGACCATGTGTAGTGTGCATCCCCCTGGACGCCAAATCGCATCCGCTTGCGCAGGATGATGCTGACCGCGTCGTAGTCCGCCTCGAGATCGTTCTGGATGATTCGCCGGTCGCGGAACTTCTGGCTCGGGCGTCGCGGATCGACAGGTCCCGGACCAGGCTGCGGCGTGTTGTTGAAGAAGCTGCGATCCAGGTGGCTGGTATGCGAGCCGACGTACTGAAGGTCCAATGCAGTCCCCAGCCCGAGCTCGCGCTGAACGTCGAAGCTCCACTGATCCTTCCTCGCATTGGGCAGCTTGCGCGTCGGCGAGATCATATCGGGCCGCCCCACCGGACCGACTGCGCCGGATGGGTTCGCGAATGACAGCGTGGGGTTTGCCGGATCCGACGTGTACGTCGTCACTGCCGCAAGCGGCGGGTTGTTTGTCAGGAATGTGAACGAGTTCATCTGGTTCGGGTTGTAGTAAATCCCGAAGCCCGCGCGCAGCACCGTCTTCTCACCGAGACGATACGTCGCACCCAGGCGCGGCGCGATGTCCTTGTAATTCGGTTCGGTGAACTCGAACCCCTTCGACGGAAGCGTCGCAGGAATGATGGTCTCGAAGTCCTCGGCCAGCATCGTTGCCAGCCCGGCGTATGTCTGCACGGGTGTGTTCATCTCGTACCGCAGCCCGAGGCTGAACGTCAGGTTTCGTGAGGCCTGCCACACGTCGTTGACGAAAAACCCGTTGCGCCATCCGCCGACGTGCCCCTGGATCTGATCGGTCGGCGGTATTACCGTCCGCGGCAGCCCCAGCATGAAATCCGCCGCGGAGTAGCCGGTGATGTCGCCCGTGAACGAGAACAGGCCGCGCGCGTCGTTCGCGGCCCGCCGCCCGGTTGCCAGGCGCCGCAGGTCGAAGCCGCCGCGCACGTTGTGCGCGCCGCGGGAGTACGCCAGCACGTTCGACATCTGGAACGTTGTGTCGAACTGATACCAGTTCGATCCGCCTGCGCCAAGGCCCGCGAAGTTGTTGACATTGATACTGGGAATGCCGGGGTTCTTGTATTGCACGTCACCGTCGAAGCCCGGGATGCCCAGGTCCGCGCCCGCAGACGTCAGGCTGTTCACGGCGAAGTAGTTCAGCGTGTCGAAGTCGATGCGGTGATACCCGATCCTGAAATCGTTGAACAGGTTTGGCTTCAACGTATGGGTGTAGGCGAACAGCGTGTTCTTGTTCACACGCGGCTGCGTGATCTGCGTGATCGGAATTGCCGCGTTGAAGACGTTGCTGTTGAAGCTGTCGTGCCAGTTGTGCCGCACATACAGCCGGATTTTGTTGCCGATATTCTGATCGACGCGTACCAGCGTCTGATCGACGTTGTCGGTATTCGCGCTCGCACCCTGGAAGTTATTGGCGATCCCCCCGGCGGTGGGCGCGGGATAGTACTCGAGGAGCTTCAGCGCTACCGGCGAGAGCTGCGAGCGCGGAATGATGTTGCCGGGGAACGGCTGGCCGGTCAGTGGGTTCCTGATCGCGGTGCTGACTTCAGAGAAGTTGCCTTCGCGCATGAGCGCCGTCGGCACGTTCGCAAACGGGCTCGAGATCGCGTCTCCTCTGACGCCTTCGTACGCGCCCATGAAGAACGTCCGGTTCCGTCCGTTATAGAGCTTCGGGATCACCAACGGTCCGTCCATCTGGACTCCGAATTGATTCCGCCGGCGCGGGTTCTTCGGGTTCGCCAGGTTCTCGAAATATCCGCGCTTGTCGAGCGCGTCGTCCTGGAAGAACTCAAAAAACGACCCGTGGAAATTGTTCGTGCCGCTCTTCGTCACGACGTTGATGTGCACGCCGAGGTAGGAGCCGTACTCGGCCGATGTGCTGCCGGTCTGGACCTGGATTTCTTCGACCGCATCGGCAATCGGGCGCATGCTGGTCGCCGCGAGCAGGTTGGACGACGAGCTGATGCCGTCGAGCGACAGGCTGTTCTGGATTTCGCGCTGACCCGCGCCCCGGAAGCTGAGTCCGATATCGCTGTTCAAGCCGCCGAGCACACCGGGAGTCGTGCTCGCGAGGCTCCACACGTTGCGGCCGCTGAGCGGTAATGCGACGACGGCGCGCTGCCCGATCGTTTCGGAGACGACGGCGCTGTCGGTGTTGAGCACCTGTGCCCTCGCCTCGACGTTCACAGATTCGGCGAGGGCGCCGACTTTCAGCACGCCGTTCGTGCGGACCACCTGGTTGTTCGCGACGGCGACTCCGGTGACCTTGAACGTCTGAAAGCCCGCGATGGTCATCGTGATGTCGTAGGTGCCAGCGCGAACGAACTGGATATTGTAGTAACCCTCCGCATTCGTGGTCGCCTCGTACGTGTCCTTCGTCCCGGTGTTGACCGCCACGACCTGGACACCTGGAACCACCTGGTCCGCGCTGTCGGTCACGGTGCCGACGAGCGCGGTCTGGGAGGCCAGCTGCGCGGCGGCGTTGGTGCCCAGGCACAAGGCGAGACAGAGAACGGCCGGCATTCGATATGTCATTTCAGCACCACCTTCAAACTGTTATCGCTGCGCCTTTTCGCTCGAGCACCTGGCGCAGTCGCGTCGCGACGATGCGGTGCTCTCCCGGCTGCAGCATCCACACGCCGATCACGAGCGTCTCTCCCTCCGACCGGATCACGATCGACGGCTCGCCATCCTGCAACGTGCTGACGACGCCGGCGGCCGCCAGAGGAATCACGCCGCGATCCCACGAGACCCGCACGTGCGGCACGTGATTCGCGACCTCGGGCACGAAGATGTCGGCGGTGACGCCCGCAACGGCCCGCGCGCTGTTCCTGATTGACTCCGCCCGGCGCTCGAACTCCCGCGCTTCCTTCGCGTGATCCTTCGCGACGAAGAGCTCCAGCGCGGCGAGCATGCCGACCATTTCTTCCTTGTTCACTTTCATGCCGCGGCCGATCGCGTTGCCGTTGGGTGACCCGTTCAGCCGCGCCGCGGCAATCAGCGGCTTGCGGCCAAGCAGGAGGCCGGCGCTCTGCGGTCCGCGAATCCCCTTGCCTCCGGAGAACGTCACCAGATCGAACCCCATGGCGGTGTATTTCCACAGGTTTTCGACGGGCGGCACGTCCGCTGCCGCATCGTTGAAGGTGGGGATCGAGTGCTTCCGGCCGAGCGCGACGAACTCTTCGTCGCCGATCTGCCCTGCGGTGTTGTTGTTGTTGTAGAAAAGCATCATGGCGGTGTTGCCGTTCACCGCCCGTTCGAGATCATCGCGTGTCTCCACCTCGACGAGCCGGATGCCGCAGTTCCGCACGGCGCGTTCGTACCCGAAGCGATGCGCTTTCTGAATGATGACTTCGCTTTTCATCGGCGCGGCCGGGCTGCCGAGGTTCGGGAGCTCGGCGATCTTCTGCCGGTCGGTGCCGGTGAGCACGGCCGCGGTGCCGAGCGTCAGGGCCGATGCCGCGCCGGCCGTCACCATCGCTGCGTCGGAGCGGACGAGTGTCGCGATGCGCTCACCGACGCGGTCGTGAAGCTCGTCGAGCATCACGTACCGCTTAGACGCGTAGTTGATCGCGTCCATCACCTCCTCGGGCATCAGCGACGCCGTCATCGCCGTGTAGGTGCCCGCGGCATTGATGAAGGGACGAACACCCAGCTCGCGGAAGTAGTCCGGCCGCCCTCGCCCCGCGGCAGCCGCGGATCCTGCCGGCGCCGCCAGGAAGCCGCCCATCATCGGCAACGCCGCCACCGATTCGATGAAACGTCTGCGGCTCCACATGGCCGTGCTCCTCCCATCGGCCGCGCCGGTCCTCCGGGCTCCCGGCGGGATCCCTGCTGGCCCGTGCTGTCGCCGTGCGCGAGAGGATAGCGTTGCACGCAGTGCGAGGCAAGAAGAGGTTTTCAGTTGATCGACGCGCCGGGCGGACCAATGCGAACTATAATCGGCCGCCCTGCCGCCGTGCCGGCCAGGGATTCCCGGGGAGGCCGCATGGTTTGGAGCTCGAGGCGCTGCGTCGTTGCATTGGCGTTCGTCGTGTTCTCGTCTGCCGCCGCCGCGCCCGCCACAGCGCAGCCTGAGTACCGCGCGTTCTGGGTGGATACGTTCAACACGGCGCTCAACAATCACGACGACGTGGTCACGGTCGTGAACCGCGCGAAGACCGCGAACGCGAATGCGATCTTTGCGCAGATTCGCCGGCGCGGAGACGCCTGGTACCTGAATTCACTCGAGCCTCCGCCGGATCCGAACACCATTGCCGCCGGCTTCGATCCGCTGCAGGATCTGATCAGCGAAGCTCACGCGGCCGGCCTCGAGATACATGCGTTTGTCATAGTTGGCGCCGTCTGGAACAGAAACCCGGTGAGTCTGGGACCGCCGGCCAGCCCGAGCCACGTGTTCAACCTGCACGGCGGCTTCGACCCCGTCACGGGGACGATCGTGCCGGGACCGGACAACTGGCTGACGCGTACGCTGCTGTCGGGATTCGCGTTCCAGGGTCACCGCTTCGGGAGCGACTTTTGGATAGAGCCAGGGCATCCCGACGCCGCCGCGTACACCGTCGACGTGCTGATGCACCTGGTGGCAAACTACGACATCGATGGCCTGCACCTCGATCGCATCCGCTATCCGGAGTTCACGGCGAGTGGACAGACGCCGGCGAACGGGACCAACATCGGATACAACGACACGAACATCGCGCGCTTCAATCGACACTACGGCATCACGCCCGACAATCTGCCGCCGGCGACGGGCGATGTACGCTGGACGCAGTGGCGCCGCGATCAGGTCACGAACCTCGTCCGCCGCATCTACCTGAACGCCATCGCCGTGAAGCCGCAGCTGAAAGTGTCGGCGGCGCTGATCGCGTTCGGCGGAGGACCCGTTGCCGAAACGTCCTGGCCGACCGCGTCGGAAGCCCACTGGCGCGTCTACCAGGACTGGCGCTCGTGGACGGATGAAGGCATTCTCGACCTCGCGATCCCCATGAACTACAAGCGCGAGCACATCGCGGCGCAGCAGACGCAGTTCAATCAATGGCTCGAGTGGACGCGCAACCATCAATATGGCCGTGCGGCGCTCATCGGGCAGGGTGCATTCGTGAACGCGATAGAGGGAACGTTGCGCCAGGTGCGCCGATCGCTTGCGCCGTCGGCGACGACCGGCAACAAGGTCGATGGCGTCATCTTCTTTTCGATGGCGACGAGCAATGTCTTCACGAACAATGGAGCGACGCCGCCAGTGGCGCTGCCAAACCCGTATTCGATTCCGGCGGGCCTGTTCACGCCGACCCGCACGTTCGAGGAATTCGCTTCGGGGTTGACGACGGGCAAGTCCGTCAATGGCGCGACGCTGTACGAGGACCCGATTGCCAACCCGGTGCCGGTATTCAGCTTTCCGGTGCCCGTGCCGGTGCACCCGTGGAAGGTCAATCCGCAGGTGGGCCATCTCAAAGGCTTCGTGAAGACCGCGATTGGCGCGGCGGTGGACACCGGTGCGATTCGCATCGAGCGGGAAGGTACGGACACGCCGCTCGTCGGCCGCACCGTGATCACGAACGCCACCGACGGAGGCGGTTTTTACGGCGGCGTCGACCTGGCGCCGGGCACGTATCGCGTGACGGTCACGCCGGTCGGCGAGACCTCCTACACGTCGTGCGCCACGACCGCTGTCGTCACTGCCGGCACGGTGTCGACGCTCGACGTGATGGTGGATCGCGCGTTGCCCGCCATCACCCTTGCAGCGGACCCGCCGCAGCTGTGGCCGCCCACCGGCCAGCAGGTGACGGTGAACATTTCCGGCGATGCGTCAGACGTTGGCACCGGCGTAAGCTCAATCGCGTTCAGGATTGTCGATGAGTACGGCGAAGTCGAGCCGCTGGTTCCTGCGGTCGCTGGCTCCGGCGCCCCGTTCGTTCGCTGGTCGAGACAAATGCAGCTCCAGGCGTCCCGCCGCGGGGAGGATCGCGACGGTCGCACGTACACGATCGAAGCGATGGTGACCGACGGCGCGTGCAACACGAAGGTCGCGACCACGACCGTCGTCGTGCCCCACGACGAGAGAGCCGGAAGTCAATAGTCGGCGCATCGGGAGAGACGCGGTCGCGAGAGGGAGGCCGGTATCGTGTAGCGTCGGTCCGCCGAGGGAATCAGAACCCGCCCCCTCCGCCTCCGCCGAACCCGCCGCCGCTGGAGCCGCCGCCGAATCCGGAGCCTCCACTGCTCCTTGGCGCGGAGGACATCGTCGTCGCGGCGGCAGTCGACATCACGCCCAGATTGTGCGTGAACGCTGATGGCCGGAATGTGCCGACGCCGCCCGGTCCGCTGTACCACGACGGCGGCGTCGTGTAGATGCCCTCGAACGCCTTCGCCCAGTTGTCTTCCACGCCGAGCGCCATCGCGTAGGGAAGAAACCTCTCGAACATTTCCGGCGTCTTCACCATCCGCTCGAGGCGCTCTCCCTCGACGCGCGAGAGGAACTCGCGGAACCCGAGCACCTTTTCGAGCTCGCGCGTGCCGCGCGGCGTGCGGGACGGCATGAACCAGCCGAAGAAAACGACGATGATCGCCGACAGAATGCCCGCGGCGATGCCCGCGAACGGCTGCATGCCGAGACCGAGCATGATCCAGCTGCTCGCGAATCCGATGGCCGCGCCGGCCGCGACGCCGAGGATGATGTAGAGCAGGCGGACGCGATCGGGACGGCCGGTGTAAAAGCCGTCACGCACGAGACGGCCGTACAGCTCGTCTCGCAAACCTGGCAGGTGCTTGTAGAACTTGTTCTTCAGATCGGACAGGCTCACGGTGGTGCCGGAACCGGCGAACAGCGCGTCCAGCAGGTCGCGCTCATGCGGCTTGAGCTCCTTCCAGCTGTCGCGCTCTTTTTTCAGCGAAAAGGTGTAGTCCTTGCTCGAAAAGAGACCGAAGAACCGCTCGTTCTCCATCTCCGCGATATGCACGTAGCCGCGGACGGCAAGGTCCACGATGCTCGCGGTGATGTCCCGCATGTCCGGCTTGCCGTCGATCAGCGTACCGAGTTCCGCCGGCGTCATCTGCGCGGGAGGCTCGTACTGCGTCGCGATCGGCGCCAGCTCCGGATCGCGTCCGCGCTTACGCCATAGGTGCAGCATGCCGAGGAAGATCAGCGGTGGAATTGCCAGCGGCACGTTGCTGTAGACGGCCTGCGCGCTTTTCTCGACGGCAGTCGGCCGATGCACCAGGCCCGGGTTCCAGCCGGCGACGAGCGTGAGTCCTTCGCGCATGCCGAGGCCTCGAGCCGTTTGAACATGCACGCCGTCGGACTCTACGGAGACATCCGACTGTTCGGTGGATCCATACGCGCCGCGAAAGGCGGTCGCGCGCACGCCTGAGGCTCCGGCCGGGAGGCGCACGAGCGCGGTGGCTGATTCGATCGGCACCTCCCACTCGTCGCCGGTCACGTTCCAGTACAGCTCGTCGTGCTCATCGAAGAAGCGGAGACCGTTCGACACGCGGTACCGCAGCTTGATGGTCCGCGTCGTGTTTACTGCGCCCGGAACCCAGATCTTCAGCTTGCGGTAGTGGCGCTCGCGGCTGCTTTCATATTTCAACTTCTGTCCTGCAGCGTCCGTGACGGAATCCACATCGAGCCGCAGCGTGTAGTTCAATCCCTGAGGCGTGCGGTACTCGACGGGTATGGTGCGGAAGATCCCGTTCCATGACCCAGTGAAGCGCGGCACGATGGTTTCCTCCACGGCGATCGATCCGTCGGGGGACACATCGATCAATGCATCCAAGCGTTCGATGACGAGGGTCCGGTCCGCCGAGACCGTGACGGCGACGACGAGGAATAGTGTCAGGCCCAGGAGCCTGCGCGTCATCAGAACTTCACCTGCGGTACCGCTCGTTCCGTGTCCGGGACCTCGAAGAACTCCCTGGTTTTGAACCCGAACATGCCGGCAACGAGGTTGGACGGGAACTGCTGGATCCGCGTGTTCAGATCGCGGACGACCGCGTTGTAGTAGCGGCGCGCGTTCTGCACCGCTTCCTCAATCTGCGCGAGCGTGCCCTGCAGCTGTCCAAAGTTCTCCGCGGCGCGGAGCTGCGGATACGACTCCGCGAGCGCGAACAGGCCGCGCAACGCTCCGGCCAGGGCGCCTTCAGCCTGGCCGCGCTCGGCGGGCCCGGCGCCCTGCACCGACACCGCGCGATTCCGCGCGTTGATGACCGCTTCGAGCGTCTGCCGCTCGTGGCTCGCATACCCCTTGACGGTCTCGACGACGTTTGGAATGAGGTCGTGGCGGCGCTTGAGCTGCACGTCGATGTCGGCCCACGCGTTCCCCGCCTGGACGTTCAGCCGCACGAGACCGTTGTAGATGACGATCACCGCGAGCGCGACGATCGCAAGGACGCCGACGACTGTAAAGAGGATCATCAGGCGATTATAGGAGCCTTTTCGAATCGCCTGAACGCTGCCGCGAATGCGCCCTGTTTACCGCCTCCTCACCACTTCGAGCGAAACGACCGCACTGCGCGTGAGACTACCGCCAGCGCCCGTAATCGTCAGCTGGTAGGTGCCCGCTGGCGTCGACTTCGCGGAATCGATTCTCAACGTCGACGATCCGGATCCCGTGATGGAAGCGGGATCGAAGGCAGCACTCGTGTTCGACGGGACTCCTGTAACACTCAGCGTCACAGGGATCGCGGACCCGCTGAGGAGCGTGCTGGAAATCGCGTAAGTGGTCTTCGCGCCCGCGTTCACGCTCCGCGTGGCCGGACTCGCCGAGAGTGAAAAGTCGAACATGGGAGACGGGTTGTCGACCGACACCGCGACGTTTGGCGAGACCCCACGATTGCCGGCACTGTCTTCGGCCCAGGCTGCGAGCACGTGGGATCCGTTCGCGATGCTGGTTGTATCCCACTGAATCTCGTACGGCTCGGTAGTGTCTTCGCCGATCGGCGCGCCATCGACGGTGAAGCCGACTTTTGCTACTCCTGCATTGTCCGATGCACTTGCGGCCAGAACCGTTGTACCCGCGAGTACGGATCCCTCAGCCGGAGCCGTCATCGCAGCAGTTGGTGCAATCGCATCCACGCCAGGCCACGGGTACTCGACGATGATGCCCGCATGGTCCGACGGAGCACACGCGCCGGGGGTCACCATACCGAAGCGGACCATACTCACCGGCGATGGCAATTCCTTCGACCAGCCCTGATCAATCCGTTTCCATAAATTGCCATTCGGGTCTCCGCACCCGTTGCGGTTCCACACGGCCGTGTACCCTTCGGCGATTCCATGCACGGTTGGCCACGCGTCCAGATTGCCCGCATCACGCAGTATCTGCATTGCCGTCGGAACCGGCGTCTGGTTGCACACCGGTCCTCCCTCGTCCCAGACATTCAGATCGCCTATCAGGACGCGCGGCTCCGTTGAGGAAAGCCGGTCCATGAAGTCGACCGTTCCCTGTGCCTGGCGGTTGAACGATTCCGTTCTCGTGTCGCCGCTCGCGTACCAGTGCGAGGAAAACACCTCAACGGAACGGGAGCAGGCCGCATCGGCGCACACGGGCGCGCGTACAACCCACATCGTGTCGCTCGGATTGCTGTTCAGCGACGTATCGAGTTGGAACCACTCTGGTGGCCCCGCGAAACCGTAGCGGGCGAGCAGCGACACGCCGTTTCTTTCGCCTGTATGCGCCGCCCATCCTAATGACTCGAGCACGGCCGCGGGGGACGCACAGGTCCACGCCTCTGCCAGGCCGAGCGCTATGACTGGGAATCGCTGTTCAGCGCGCGATTCAGCTCAGCCTGGACGACGCCTGCGCCCCACGCGTTGAGAGGCTGTGAGGGATCCGTGCAGTTCGAATGCGTTCGAACGAACAAATCCCGGTCAGCTGCGTAGTGCCCATGCCTGACTGAATGTTGTAATACGCGACTTTGAACGTGGCATCGGACGATGACGCGGCGGTCTGCGCCAGCGCAATAGTCGCAACACCGACGGCGAGCGAAATCGCCACGGCTGCGGGAACAGTAATCCGACGCATAGGACATCTCCCTCGGCCGAGATCGTCAAAGCACTATTGTTGGGATGACGCGAGGAACTTGTTGAGACGACAGATGGGTGTCAAGCTGAACGGTATAGGCGCCGCGCGTCAACGAGACCCTCTCCGTGTGCCTCGATCGCGGATAATCAGCCCGTCGCGGCGAGAGCCGGATTCAATAGACGGAGCGTTCATGCATCCTCCAGACGATCCACTGACCACCGGTAACGAGTACACGCGTCGG
>WNGF01007287.1_pt1 | contig 15440 bp, 10 predicted proteins | sample 5400641 | NCBI WGS metagenome assembly WNGF01 (sample SAMN13153371, study PRJNA577476) | soil metagenome | isolation source: 80 cm soil or saprolite under grassland replicate 2 | place: USA:California | collected 2016-06-15
GACCGTGCGGACCTGGGCCGGATCGGACAGCGGCGGGGTCGCCTGGCCGTTGTTGCCGCCCGTGCTGCCGGCGGTGAGCGCGGTGATCAGCGTGATCACCGCGACGGCGAGCACCCCGCCCAGCGTGAGGCCGAACCACATCCGGGTGGTCGACCACTTGCGCACCTCGGATTTGATGAGGCCGATCACGAGGCCACCTCCCCCGGCGTCCCGTCGGCGCCCGTGCCGGTGAGCTCCAGGAAGACGTCCTCGAGGTCGCTGGACTGGTTCGCCAGCTCGTGCAGCTCGATCTCGTTGACGAAGGCCAGGTGCCCGACGGCCTCGGTCGAGGCGCCCGCCACCAGCAGGCTGCCGTCGTCGCCCGCCTCCGCCCGCAGACCGCTGCGCTCCAGGACCCCGCGCAGCTTGCCGGCAGCCGGGGTTCGCACGCGGATCGCCGTGCTCGCCGTGCTGAGCAGGTCCTTCAGCGTTCCCTCGCGGACCAGCCGCCCGCGGTCGATGATCACGATGCCGTCCGCGGTCTGCTCGACCTCGGACAGGATGTGGCTGGAGATCAGCACCGTCTTGCCCTGCTCGGTGGCCAGGTAACGGAGGAACTCCCGGAGCCAGTTGATGCCGGCGGGGTCCAGGCCGTTGGCGGGCTCGTCCAGGATCAGCACCCGCGGGTCACCCAGCAGGGTCGCTGCCAGGGCGAGCCGCTGGCGCATGCCCATCGAGAAGCCGCGAACCCGCCGGTTGGCGGCGTCGGTGATGCCGGTCAACTCGAGCACCTCGTCGGCCCGCGTGTCCGGCAGCCCGGCGGCCGCGCAGAGAACGCGCAGGTGGTTCCGGGCGGTCCGGCCAGGGTGGAAGCTGGACGCCTCCAGCGCGGCACCCACGGTACCGAGCGGGTCGGGCAGGTCGGCGTAGCGCCGGCCGCCGATGGTGGCGGTCCCCCTGGTCGGGGTGACCAGGCCGAGCAGGCACCGCAGCGTGGTGGTCTTGCCCGCGCCGTTGGGGCCGAGGAAGCCGGTGACGGTCCCCGGCTCGACCTCGAAGCTCAGGTCGTCGACCGCGCGGACCTTCCCGAAGTACTTTGTGAGATTCGAGACGACGATCCGAACTTCGTCGGGCATCGGTCCCTCCCCCGCATACTGATCGACAGATCCTATCGTTCCGGCAGCATGCCGTGGCGCGCGCCGCTGCCCGGGGAAGGAGAAGTCCTGGCCGAGCCGATCGGGCACCCGCGACGACGCCGCGTGGCTACCCGTCAGGTGCAGGTGGCGGTCACAGCCAGCCCGGCTGGACCAGCCCGGTCTCGTACGCGATCACCACCAGCTGAGCGCGATCGTGCGCAACCAGCTTGCCCATGATCCGGCTGACGTGGGTCTTCACGGTCGCCGACGCCATGAACAGCCGCCCGGCGATGGCTTCGTTGGCCAGCGCCTCACCCACCAGGCCAAGCACCTCCCGCTCCCGGTCGGTGAGCACCCCCAGCCGCACCGCGGCCGGCGGCGGGCGGACGGGCCGGGTGGCGAACTCGGCGATCAGCCGCCGGGTCACCCCAGGCGACAGCAGCGCGTCCCCACGGGCGACCACCCGCACCGCGTGGCGCAGCTCGGCCGGCTCCACATCCTTGGCCAGAAACCCGCTGGCGCCGGCCCGCAGCGCCTCGTACACATACTCGTCGAGGTCGAAGGTGGTCAGCACCACCACCCGCACCCCGGCCAGGCGCTCGTCGCCCACGATCCGCCTGGTCGCCTCCAGCCCGTCCACCCCTGGCATGCGGATGTCCATCAGCACCACCTCGGGCCTCCAGGCCAGGGCGCGCTCGACCGCCTCGATGCCGCTGGCGGCCTCGCCGACCACCTGGATCTCGTCGCAGCTCTCCAGCAGCGTACGCAGCCCGGCACGGGCCAGCGGCTGGTCGTCGGCGAGCAGGACCCTGATCGTCGAATCGCGGCCCGGCTCCGCGGTCCCGTCGGAGGGGACCATCACGGCACTCCCTCGCGCAGCGGGAGCCGGGCGTGCACGCGGAACCCGCGAGGGGTTGCCGGGCCGGCGACGAGCCGGCCGCCGACCGCCGCGGCCCGCTCGGCCATCATCGCCAGACCGTGCCCGGTCGCGACGCCCACCGCCCCGCCGGGGGCCGCGACCGCGGGCGGCCCGTCAGGCCAACCCACCGCCATGCCGGGGGCGGAACCTCGACCGTTGTCGTCGACCTCGACCTGGACCTCATCGGGCTCGTAGCGCACCCGCACGGCGGCGCTGCTCGCCCCGGCATGGCGCAGGACGTTGGTCAGCGACTCCTGCACGATCCGGAAGGCGGTCAGGTCGACGGCCGGCGGCAGCGGCCGGGCCGGTCCGGTGACCTCCAGGTCCACCCGCACGCCGGCGCTTCGGGCCATGCCCACCAGCTCGTCGAGCCGCCCCAGGCCGGGCGGCGGGCTCCGCGGCGCGTCGCCCTCGCGCAGCGCGGTGACCGTGGCCTTCAGCTCCGCCATGGCCTGCCGGCTGGCGCCGCGGATCGCCCGCACGGCCTCGCGCACCGGCGCGGGACACCCCTCGAGCCGGTCGAGCGCCTCGTCGGCCACCCCTGCCTGGATGGCGATCACCGCGATGGTGTGCGCGGTGATGTCGTGCAGGTCGCGCGCCAGCCGCAGCCGTTCCTCGTTGGCGTGGCGGCGCGCGACCTCTTCACGGGTCCGCTCGGCCTCGATCGCGCGGCGCTCGGCTTCGGCGAGGTAGTCCCGCCGGCCACGGGCCACCTCGCCCACCGCCACGCCCAGCGCGATCAGCAGCACCGAGAAGCCGATCTCGGCCGGCGAGCCGGGGTCGGGGACGATCGCCGCCCACACCAGCAGCGCCGCCGCCATCGCCGAGGCCCACAGCAGCGCCAGCGCCCGCCGGCCGATGGCCGCGGCGGCGTACAGCGCGATCAGCGGCGTGCCCCAGATCGGCCCGGTCGGGTAGCCGAGCGCGACCGAGGCGGCGATCGCCGCGCACGTCACTACCAGCACGGCCCCCGGCCGCCGGCGGCGGGCGGCCAGCGCCAGCGTCGCCGCCAGCAGCAGCCCCCAGCCGAGCCAGTCGAGGCCCCGTCTGCCGTTGCCGTTGCCGTCCTGCGTCGACTCGACGGTCCCGAACACCGCGACGACCCCGACGATCAGCACCAGGCCGACGTCCGTCGCCCAGGGATGGCGCAGCCAGGGCCGCAGCCGCCCGGGAGACACCCGGGCGGCCTTTACGACCGACCTGGCCAGCGCTGACATGCTCATGTCAGCACCTTACGGCCGGCTTCGCGGGCCTGTCATCCATCCGCTGGGGTAGCCGGGTCATCCCCGCGCGGTAGCCGCTCAGGCTCCGTAGCCGCCGATCACCCGCTCGCCGAAGCGGGCCATCTCCTCGCGCTGCGGGGAGAACTGCAGCAGCATCAGGTCGGCGCCGGCACGCTCGTAGGCGCGGATGCGCTCGATGATCCGCTCGGGCGTCCCGACCAGGCCGGCGCGCAGGCCGCGGTTGGAGACCGAGTACTCTTCCAGGCTCACCCGCGACTCCAGCTGCGACCCGGCGATGAAGTCCTGGTAGGACGCGTAGGCGTCAGGGCTCGAGCGCACGTCCAGGACCCTGGCGAGCTCCGCCTGCGCCTCAGCCTCGGTGTCCCGGCAGATGACGAAGCCGCTCACGCCGAAGCCGAGTGGCGGTCCGCCGGCCGCCTCCCGCCGGGCGGCCATGTCGGCGACCTTGGCGGCGATCACCTCCGGCGGGTCGCCGTGCATCACGTAGCCGTTGCCGAACGCGGCGATCACCTCCTTGGCGCGCGGCGACTCGCCACCCATCCACACCGTCGGCGGGCGGGAGGGCTTGGGCTCCAGGACCGTGCCCTCCAGGCGGTAGTGGGCGCCGTGATGGTCGACCACCGGCTCGCGCAGCAGGCGCCCGACCGCTTGGAGCCACTCCTCGGTGCGGGCGTAGCGGGCGTCGTGCACGTCGAACGGCGCGCCGTACTGCGCGGCCTCGTCCTTCCACCACGACGAGACCACGTTGAGGCTGACCCGCCCGGGGGCGATGACGTCCAGTGTGGAGATCGCCTTGGCGGTCAGCGCGGGCGCGTGGTAGTTGGGCCGCACGGCGAGCATCAGCTCCAGCCGCTCGGTGACCGCGGCGACCGCCGGCCCCAGCGTCCACGCGTCCAGCGAGGGGGCGCGGTGGCCCTTGATGTCGTTGAGGTTCAGCTCGGCGATGAGCGTGAGGTCGAAGCCGGCGGCCTCCGATTCCTGGGCGAGCGCGCGCACATAGTCCCAGCCGATGGACATGCCCTCGTCGGGCACGTTGCGCAGCCACCCGCCGAACACCGGCATCCAGTACCCGAAACGCATCGGCTCTCCTTCCATGTGCGGGTCGGCGGTCAGCAGGCGCAGGCGTACGGGCTGCCGTTGAGCTCTCCCGCCAGGACGTCGTAGAACGGCTCGGGATCGTCGGGATCGAGGACGGCGTCCACCAGGCGACCGGCCGCGGGCAAGCGTCCCCGCACCAGGTCGAGCCACTCGTCCCTGGTCACCTGCTCGTCCGGGACCGTGCCGGCGCGCTCCTTCACCAGCCGCACGTAGTCGCGCAGGAACACCCAGCGCATCCCATCGCGCTGTGCCGGCGCGTCGAACGGCTCGCCCACGGTGTCACGGTAGGCGAGCAGCGGCAGGTCCACTCCGGCGGCGATCGGGAGCCCGATCCACTTCCAAGGCCTCGGGTTCACGTCGAGCAGGAGCTGCTGGCCCCGTGCCTCGTCCCACACGAACTCGACCTCGCTGATGCCGTGGTAGCCGAGCGAGCCGAGCACTCGCAGGCCGGCATCGGCCAGCTTGGCGTCGAAGCGCGCGTCGGCTAGGCAGGAGGTGCCGAATCCCGGCGGGTACTGCTCCAGCTTCCGGCCGACGAACACCCCTCGCACGCCTCCCGCGGCGTCCAGGTAGGAGCAGACGCTGAAGAACCCGCCCGGGGGCGGCGCGACGATCTCCTGCGCGACCATGCGGAGCCCGCGCACGGCGGTGTCAGCCACCTGCCGCCGCAGCGCCTCCGGCCCGTCGACCATCAGCACCTTGGCCCGGTAGGCGCGGTAGAAGGCGCGTGAGTCGTCGGGCTTGAGCACGCACGGGTAGGGCAGCTCGGCGGCCAGCTCATCGACCAGGGACGACCCTGGCAGCTCGGCGAGGGGCACGCCGTCCAGGTACCACGATCGCGGCACCGCCACGCCCTCCCGCTCGGCCGCCTGGTACAGCTCGGTCTTGGCCAGCACGGCCTGCAGCCCGCGCGCGCCGGCGAACGGGAACCGGTAGCCGGGCTCCAGCAGGTCGCGGTGCTCCGCCAGCGCCAGCACCCAGTCGTCGTTGGTGGGGAACAGCACGGGCGGCAGCGGGAACGCGCCGGCCAGCCGGTCGAGGAATCCGGCCAGCGCGCGGCCGCCGCCGACCGTGGGCGCCGGACAGTGCAGCAGCGCGGTCAGGTGGCGGGTGTGCTGGCCCAACCCGCCCGGCTCGTCGTCCAGCCCCACCACCGGCACGCCCGCCCGGCCGAGGCTCCGCGCCACGGCCAGGCCGGTGATGTGGCTGTTCATGACCACCGCGGCGGGCACGTCCGACGGCAGCGCGCCGAGGTCGCCCCGTATGGGCGTGGTACCTGGCGCGGGGACACTGGCCACGTCCCGACGGTGCCGGAGCCCTGGCGTGCTGTCAACAGCCCCCGCCGGGCTCGCCAGCCGCGGCGCCGTTCCCCTATCGTGGGCGCTCAGGTGTGCCGGGAAGGCTGGTCGGCGTCCCTAGCCCGTCATGGTCGAGGAGGCCGCGATGCAGCCAGCCGGCACCGGCGCGCGGGCCCGTGCCGCCGCGCGCGGCGTGGTGAGGCGCCGGTGAGCGGGGTCGAGAAGTTCGGCCTGATGGTCTTCGTGGCCGCGCTGGTAGGTCTGGCGGCGGTGCTCTCCAACCGGCTCGCGGAGCGGCTGCGGATCCCCGCGCCCGCGATCTTCCTGGTCTCGGCGGCGGTCGCCTCGGACCTGCTGCCGCGGCTCGGCAAAGTGGAGATCGTGACCGTCGAGCGGGTCGTCAGCGTCGCGCTGGCGGTGATCCTGTTCGACGGCGGCATGCGCATCGGCTGGCGGCGGCTCCGCCCGGCGGCGGCGGCCACGCTGTGGATCGGCGTGGCAGGCACGCTGGTCACCGCCGCGGCGCTGGCGGTCTGCGCCCACCTGCTGTTCGGCCTCGACTGGCGACCGGCGCTGCTCCTGGGCACGGCCCTGGCGCCCACCGACCCGGCGGTGGTGTTCTCGGTGCTGGGACGCCGCGAGATCGCCGGCCACGCGGGCACCCTGCTGGAGGGCGAGTCGGGGGCCAACGACCCCGTCGGCATCGCCCTGCTGGTCGCGCTGCTGGCGGCCGGAGGATCGGGCCTGGGCACCGCGGGGGTGGTGGCCGCCCAGTTCGGCCTCCAGATGGTGGTGGGCCTTGCGGTGGGGGTGGCCGGCGGGCGGCTGCTGCTCTGGCTGATGCGCCGGGGGCCCCTGCCCAGCGAGGCCCTGTACCCGCTGCGGGTGCTGACCGGCGCGCTGGCGATCTACGGGGCCGCCACCGCCGCCAAGGGGTCGGGGTTCCTGGCGGTGCTGGTCGCAGGGGTCGTCATCGGTGACGAGCGCGCCCCCCACAAGGGCCAGATTCACCACTTCCACTCCGCGCTGGCCAGCCTGGCCGAGATCGTGGCGTTCATCCTGCTCGGCCTGACCGTGCGGCTGGCCGACCTGCCCGACGGCAACGCCTGGCTGATCGGCCTGGCCCTGGCGGCGCTGCTGGCGCTGGCCATCCGCCCGCTGCTGGTCGGGCTGCTGCTGTGGCCGATCCACCTCCGGCGCGGCGAGCGGGTGTTCGTGCTGTGGACCGGCTTGAAAGGGGCCGTCCCGATCCTGCTGGGCACCTTCATCCTCGAAGCCGGCATCGCCGACGGCGACCGGCTGTACGAGATCATCTTCACCGTGGTGGCGTTCTCCGTGATCGTGCAGGGCGGCCTGGTCCCGACGCTGGCCCGCCGCTTGAAGGTGCCGATGCGGACGGTCGAGCCGGATACGACGCCGGAAGGGCCACCGGACCCGGCCCGGAGGCGGGGCAGGGCAGCTCCACGGTGAACCGGCAGCCGCCGACGACCTTGGCCACCGTGATCGCGCCGCCGTGCGCCTCGACGAACCTGCCGCCGCCCTTCCAGTCGAGCCGAGCGCTACTTCCAACCGGTGATGTCGAGGATGGTCCCCGAGCCGCTGACGTTGTGCTGGACGCTGACGTAGAAGTGCTGGCCACCGGCGTCGAAGATGCCGCCGGTCCACTCCGCGGTCAGGTCGTTGAGGGTGGCCATGCGGACGCAGCCGTCGGACTGGAGGTCCGGGTCGGCGCCGTCGGGCAGGCAGTCCCACAGGTCGTTGTCGTGGGGGCCCTGAAGGGCGGTGTTGGCAACCGTCGCCAGGTCGCTGGGATCGGCCTGGGCCTGCTCCTTGGTGATCGACCGGGTGGACGATGCCTCCAGCGGGCCGCTGAAGCCGAAGAGCCTGGTCGACTGGTCCGCGAGCTGGCCCCGCACGAACTGGCCGAAGTCGATCCCGGCCGCCGCAAGGCCGGCCACCAGCGCGATCGCACAGAAAACCGCGGCGAGGACCGCGAGTCGCTTCCTCATTCTCCCTTTTCTCCTCTGATACCGGGGTTTGGGTACCGGAGGAGACGCTGCCCCACGGGATGTGTCCGGCCGGTGATCGATTGGTGAACCGGGGCAGCAGGCGGAGTGAACTCTCCCTTGGGCCTGGGCTCGGACGAGAGAGGCTGCTCGGTCGTCAGGCGGGGTGGGAGCGTTGCGGGAGCGGACGGTCAGGCAGGGTGCCCGCTGACCTCGTCCAGTGCCTTGCGGAGCCCATCGGCGAGCTCGCCGAGCTCGTCGGTGGTGATCACCAGCGGCGGCGACACGTGGATGGCGCCGGTCGCCAGCGACCGAGTCATCACCCCGGCCGAGCGGGCGGCGGCGACCGCGCGGGCCGGCAGGGTGGCGTCGGCGGCGATCGCCGCCGGGTCGATCTGCACGGCGGCGAGCACCCCCTCGGCGACCCTGACCTCGGTGACGAGGTCGTGGGTCTCCAGCGGCCGCAGCGCGCCGGCAAGCTCCAGCTCCAGCGACCTGGCCCGCGCGAGGAGGCCCTCGCGCTCGATGACGTCGAGGTTGGCCAGCGCGGCGGCGGCCACGGTCGCGTGCCCGGAGTAGGTGTAGCCGTGCCGCCACATCCCCACCGTCCCGTCGAAGAACGGCTCGGCCACGCGGCCGGCGGCGATCACCGCGCCGAGCGGCAGGTAGCCGGAGGTGATGCCCTTGGCGCAGACGATCACGTCGGGGTCCAGGCCGAAGCGCTCGCTGGCGAACCACGAGCCCACCCGCCCGAAGCCGGTCACGACCTCGTCGGCCACGAACAGCACGCCGGTCTCGCGGCAGATCTCGCGGACCTTGGCGAGGTAGCCCCGCGGGGCATGGAACACGCCGCCCGCGCCGATCACCGGCTCGCAGAAGAAGGCAGCCACCCGCTCGGGGCCGACCGCCGCGATCAGCTCGCCGAGGGCGTCGGCCGAGTCCCAGGGCACCGAGTCCACGCCCTGCATCAGGACGCCGTAGCCCGCCCGGTTCGGCTCGATGCCCGCCAGGCTGGTGCCCGCCAGGTGCATGCCGTGGTAGCTGCCGGTCCTGCTCACCACCATGGCGCGGTCGTGCTCGCCCTTGGCCTGCCAGTAGCGGCGGGCGAGCTTGACGGCGGTGTCGATCGAGTCCGAGCCGCCGCTGGTGAGGAACACGCGGGGCTCGTCGACCGGCGCGAAGCCGGCCAACCGCTCGGCCAGGTCGAGGACGGGCCGGTTCGCCACGTCGCCGAAGGTCGAGTACGCCTCCAGGCGCCGCATCTGCGCAGCGGCCGCGTCGGCGATCTCGCCCCGGCCGTGCCCCACGTTGCAGTACCAGAGGCTCGCCGTCGCGTCGACGTAGCGGCGTCCGGCGGTGTCGAAGACATGGGACCCCTGGCCCCGATCGATGACCAGCTCGCCGTTGGCCACGATCGAGCGCATGTCCGCGAAGGGGTGCCAGAAGCGCTGCTCGCTCATCCCCCGATCCTGAGAACTTCTCTCACCCACGTCAACCGGGTTTCACCTTGTGAAGCCGTGGTCACTGTGCGTGCTGGCGCGCGAGGCTCGGGTGCGCGCGCCGGAGCACCATCGGGCGGCGGGCCCACGCCGGCGGAGGGCTGACCGCGGGACGCCGCCCAGCGCCTGAATGGCAGCTCCCAGGCAATGCAAGCCCTGATCGACCCTGTTCGAGAGGGCCAGAGAGCCTGTTCCTCATGACCCTCTTGGGCGAATCTACATACTACTTACGATATGCGATTGTTCTAGCAGACCGGTCAGACTGGACCCCGCACTTTGGAGGTGTCGATGTTGCTGGCCAGGGTTCGGTCAATCGTTCTGTCTGTCGGGATCATTACAATTCTTATCGCGGCCGCCTTCATGACGGGCGAGTCGGGTGCCTTGCAGCTGCGGCAGCGGCAGTTCAATACGAGCGGGGCGTGGTGCTGGTTCGGAGACCCGCGGGCGGTCTACCACCAGGGCGCCCACCGGCGGACCTATGTGGGCTGGGTCACCGGCGCCGGTGACATCCAGGTGGGCAGTTACGATCACGACACGGGCCTGCGGGTGCTGACGACCGTCAAGGCGAAGTTCCAGATCGACGACCACGCCAACCCGTCGCTGCTGGTTCGCCCGGACGGGCACCTCATGGTCTTCTGGTCGGGCCATTTCGGGAGTGAGATGTACTACCGGCGCTCGGTCAATCCCGAGGACATCTCCTCGTGGGGGGCGGAGCGGACCGTGCCCACCAACACTCCAGGGACGTTTGGCTACACCTACCCCAACCCGATACAGCTGTCGGCCGAGAACAACCGCATCTGGCTGCTGTGGCGGGGGGGAAACTTCAACCCGACCTTCTCGACCTCCACCGACGAGGTCACCTGGGCGCCGGCACGGACGCTGATCAGCGTTCCCGACCAGCGTCCCTACGTGAAGGTCGCCAGCAACGGCGTCGACAGCTTCCACCTGGCCTTCACCGATGGGCATCCTCGCAACCTGCGGACGAGCATCTACTACGCGCGCTACAAGGCCGGCAGCTTCTACCGCGCCAACGGCTCGCTGATCGAGACGGACAGCCAGCTTCCCTTCACCCCATCGCAAGCCGACGTGGTCTACGACGCGGCCGCGCACGGCGGTGTCAAGGCGTGGATCCACGACGTCGCCTTCGATTCCGCCGGCCGCCCGGTGGTCGTGTTCGCGACCTTTCCCAGCTCCACCGACCACCGCTACCACTACGCCCGCTGGACCGGCAGCCGCTGGGAGGACCACGAGTTCCTGCGGGCCGGCGGGACCATGAGCGGTGACCCGGCAGAGCCCAACTACTCGGGTGGCATCACCCTGGACCATGCGAACACGGCACGGGTGTTCCTCGCCAGGCAGGTCAACGGCGTGTTCGAGATCGAGGTGCGCCGGACCACCGACGGCGGTCACACCTGGGTCACGCGGACCGTGACCACCCGGTCGGGGCGCGGCAACTACCGGCCGGTCCGCCCCAGGGGCCAGCCCGGCACCGACATGGACGTCATCTGGATGCGCGGCGGCTATCCCAGCTTCAGCGACTACCACACGGCGATCGACGTCGAGGCGCTGAGCCGGGACGTGTTCAGCCCTGCCGCCGTGGCAATGGACGTCGGGCAGCTGCAGATGCTGGCCTCCGACGGGGCCGGCGGCCTGATCGGCAAGTCGTACGGCCCGGGAGGATGGAGCCCCTGGACCAGCGTCGGGCGGGGGCCGGCCGGTCACGGCCTCGGTGCGCCTGCCGTCACCTCCTCGGCGCCCGGGCGTCTGGACGCCTTCGCGGTCGACAAGGTAACCGGCCATCTGCTCCAGCGGTCCTTGGAGAGCGGGGTGTGGAGCGCCTGGTCCGATCGTGGCACCGGGCCGAGCGGCCACTCCGTGAGCGCGCCGACGGTCGCGTCCTGGGCTCCGGGGCGGCTGGACGTGCTCGCTCGCGACACGGTCACCAACCGGCTGCTGCACTGGTGGTTCAATGGCTCCTGGCACGGTCCGGAAGCACTCGCGCTCAGCCCTGGCGGCGCCTTCATCCCCAGCGTGGCGGCCTGGGGGCCGAACCGGCTCGACGTGTTCACGATCACCGACCACGGCGCGCTGGCCCACCTCACATTTGATGGCCGCTGGCACGGATGGACCTCACTGGGCCTCGGGCCGGGCGGGGTGGCGTACAAGGCTCCCGCGGCGGTCGCCTCCTGGGACGTGGGCCGGCTCGACGTCTTCGCGGCGACCAGCGGCGGCCGGACACTCGCCCACCGCTGGTACGGAAGCTCTGGCTGGCAGGGCCCCGAGACCCTGGCCGCCGGCACGGGACCGGACCGGCTGCCGCTCGCCTACATGACGGCGACCTCCTGGGCCCCGGGTCGCTTGGACGTCTTCACCACCGACGCCCGAAATCACGGCCTGCTGCACACCTGGTACAGCGGAGGCTGGGCCGGCCCCGAGCACCTGGACTTCACCGGCGCCGCTGTCGCCACCCTCGCGGACCCGAGCCCGCGAAGCGCGCCGATGCCTGTCGACCCGCGTGCCAAGACCCTCGGTGACGACTGAGCTCGAGACGACCTGTGTCGGCCGCTGGAACGGGCGACGGACCGCAGCAGTAAGCCTGTTCCGGATGCGGCTGGGAGCGTTCCGCGCCGCTCGGTGGAGCGGCGCGGAACGGGCGCGGGACAGCGCCTCGCGCATGCTCGAGCCACGCGCAGGCTTGAACCATCGGCACGCTCCTGAGACGCGACGGTGGGGCCGCCATGGCGATGGATGAAGGACCGGCGGCGAGCGAGTGGGGGGGGTGACCCCGCTCGCCGCCGGGCCCGCCCAGACCGGGTCGCAAGCGGCACATGGCCCGTCAAGCCGGCAGGCGGCCGGTCGGGCAAGCCGCCATGGTGGCGCAATCCCAGCCGGGGCGCTTCATGCAGCCGCCGTAGCTCCGTACGGAGGCGGCACTAGAGCGAAGTAGCGCGCCGGACCGCCCCGCGTGGGCTTCCAGGCGTTGCGGCGCCTTGCGTCCGTAGCCGCGCGCCCCACGGGAGCTCTTGTCTTTGGGCCGCCACCGCCACCGGGCGCTCTCAGAGCCAGGCGCGGAGCTTCTTGCGGTCCATGCGGCCCCAGGCGGCTTCCCATTCGGTGCGGGCATGGGCGGCGCGTTCGCGCTCGGCGGCGATCAGGAGGCCGGCGGCGAGCGCGCCGCGGCCAGTAGCCTCGACGGCGGCGGTCCGGAGCCACTCCTGCGCGACCACCGCGTCGTGCTGGTCGCCGAGGATCTCCTGGATCGCCTCGGCCGCGGCGGCGAACCGCTCCGCCGGCTTGCCGACGACCGGGGCGACCGCCTCGGCCGCGTACCGGCAGCGCTTGGCGCGGATCCGGATGCGGTGGAGCTGGGCGTCGGAGGGCTCCGGGCCGGCCTGCCGCACCTCGTCCCGCAGCCTGCGCCAGGTCTTGGCCACGCGTGGCACCAACGCCTCGGCGGCGGACCGGCCTCCGTCGAGCACCATCGGACCGCTCGCCGCCGCGATCAGGTCGTCGAGCAACTGGACGTAGGCGCCCTCGCGCATGGCGGCCAGCAAGGCGGCGCGGGCGGCGTCGCGCTCCGTGCCGAGCCGCTCGAGCAGCCACTCGGCGGCCTGCGCGTCGGGCTGGTCGAGCTGCTCGACGCGACCGCGCAGCCGGGCCAGCAGCACGTCGGCGTCCCGGACCGCGCCCAGCCGGTCCGCCAGCCACTTCGCCCGCGTGCGCAGCCGGTCGGTCCAGCCCTGGTCCAGCACAGGGCGGAAGGTCCGCAGCGACGAGCGGAACCTGCGGGTTGCCACACGCGCCTGGTGGACCCCTTCGGGGTCGGTCCCCAGCCGCACGATCGGGTCGTGGCGGAGCAGCCGCAGCACCGCGGCGCCGAGGTCGTAGCGCACCAGCTCTTCGACGGTGGCGTGCCCGTCAGGCTCGGCCACCACCACCTCGGCCGCACCCGGGTCCGGGTTGCCGAGCGCCTGCAGGTACTTGGAAGGGATCTCGACAGGCTCGGCACCGGCGGCGCGCAGCCGCTCCACCACGCCGTCGAGGGCGCCGTCGGGGGCCTCGGAGACCAGCTCGGTCTCGATCTCGCGGAAGCGCCGGCTGACCCGGCGCCCGTCCAGCACCACGACCCGGTCGTCGGCCACCTCGCCCAGTCGCTGACCGTCCTGGCCGCGCAGCTCGATCGGGGAGCGGGTGGTCCGCAGCCGCGCGACCGGTCCGAGCTGGCTGTGTGGTCCGCAGTTGCCTCGCCTGCAGCGGGGAGGCCACCAGGCCGCTGTCGGGGTCGGCCAGATCGGGAAGCGTGAAATCTGGCGGTGCCGAGAGCTTGGCCTCGCGCTCCTGCACGCGATCCCTCCTTTCGCGGCTGGAGGCGCCAATCGCATGACGCCGGTGCCTCCTTCAGCCTAGCTGGAAGCAGGCCCTGAGGTGGATATTCGGTTCCAAGCCGTCAGGCCGCCGCGATGCCGGCCAGCGTCGTGCCGCTCACCACTCGACCAGCTTCCAGATGGCGGGCTGGAGGCGGTCGGGCTCGCCGACCTCGGCGAAGATCGCGACCGCCTGTTTGAGGTGGGTCATGGCCTCGTCGCGGCGGCCGTCGGCGTGGAGGAGGTCGGCGAGGTTGTTGTGCAGCGCGGCCTGGCGGTGCCGGTCGCCCTGGGCGGTGCACAGGTCCAGGGCGGCGGTGGTCAGCTCCAGCGCCAGGTCGAGGCGGCCGGCGGCGCGGTGGACGAGCGCCAGGTTGTTGAGCGCCGCGACCCGTGCACCGGGGTCGTGCAGCCTCCCGGCGTGGGCGAGGCTCTGCTCCAGGTGCTCCAGGGCGCGCCGGTGATCGCCGGCGCTGGTGGCGAGCATGCCGACGAGGTTGTGGCCCTGCGCCAGCGCCGCCTCCTCGCCCGCGGCCTCGGCCAGGGCGAGCGCCCGGGCGGCCAGCTCGCCGGCCTGGTCGGCGCGGCCGCGGCGGTGGGCGACCAGGCTGCGGTCGGCGACGAGCCGGGCACGCTCGGCGAGCACCGGTCCCGCTCCGGCCACCCCGCCGGGCGCCGCGCCGCGATCGACGGCGCGGCCGCCGCTCGAGCCCGGCCCCGCCGAGCCTTCGGCGGGCAGGGCGGCGAGGGCGGCCTCCAGGTGCGCCTCGGCGGCCTCCCAGTCGCCGCGACGGTGGTGGAGGCTGCCGAGCTTGTGCTCGACGACCGCGAGGTCACCCGGCTGGCAGTGGGCGGCGGCCGCCTCGTAGGCGGCCAACGCGTCGCCGTAGGAGCCGAGCAGCGTGTGCAGGTCGCCGAGGGCGAGTTGCAGGCGCGCGGCGTCGGGATGGCCGAGCGCCAGCGCGGCCTGGTAGTGGGCGACGGCCTCGCGGTTGGCGTACAGGGCGGCCGCACGGGCGCCGGCCCGCTCGAACCACTCCGCCGCCTCGGCGTCCCGCCCGGCGAGCTGGAAATGGTGGGAGATCGACGCGGCCTGGGAGGCGGCGGCCTCGCCTCGGACCCTGCCGGTGAGCGCCTGGGCCACGCGCCGGTGCAGCAGCCGGCGGCGGGCCAGACCGGCCTGCTCGTAGACCAGCAGGCGGACCTGCTCGTGGCTGAAGTCGTAGCTGGTGGCCGGCCCGGCCACCTCATGGATCAGGCCGAGCCGAACCAGCTCCTCGATGGCGGCGATCGCCTCGTCGTCGCTGCGGCCGCTGGCCTCCCGCACGGTGTCGACGTCGAAGGACCGCCCGATCACCGCGGCCGCGGTGAGGAGCTGCCACGCCGGGGCGGAGACCCGCTCCAGCCTGGCCTGGAGCAGCTCGCGCGCGCCGCTCGGCAGCGCGGGCAGCGGGCCGTCGTCGCCGACCAGGACGGCGAGGTACTCGACCAGCAGCAGCGGCAGGCCCTCGGTCCGCTGGTAGAGCTCGTCGGCGACCGGCGCCCGGCCGGGGGCGACCGCCCGCACCAGCTCGGCGACGGACGGGCGGTCCAGCCGGCCCAGAGCCAGGCCGGTGGCGGTCCCGACCCGCTGCGTCTCGGCGAGCAGGCCGCGCAGGCGGTGCCCGCGCGGCACCTGCTCGCCGCGCCAGGCGGCCAGCACCAGGACCCGCGCCCGGTCCAACCGGCGCGCCAGGTAGCCGATGGCGTCCAAAGTGGCGTCGTCGGCCCATTGCAGGTCGTCGAGCACCAGCAGCCCCGGCTGGCCGCCGCGCACGGCGGCCAGCAGCGCGCGACAGAGCCCCTCCAGGAAGCGGCCCTGCGCCCCAGGGCCGTCCGGCGCCTCCGGGATGGTCGT
>WNGF01005870.1_pt1 | contig 15438 bp, 15 predicted proteins | sample 5400641 | NCBI WGS metagenome assembly WNGF01 (sample SAMN13153371, study PRJNA577476) | soil metagenome | isolation source: 80 cm soil or saprolite under grassland replicate 2 | place: USA:California | collected 2016-06-15
GCCGGGCCAGCGCTTCCACGAACTGATGGAGCAGGCGCGCTACGCGCTCGACCCGGCGAAGCGGCGCGCCCTCTACACCGAGGCGACGCAGATCATCCACGACGAGAAGCCGTGGCTCGAGCTGTTCCAGGAAGTGATCGTGTATGGCGTGAGCCGGCGGGTCAGCTTCAAGCCGCGGCCCGACTACCGGTTGATCGTGTCGGAGATGGCGCCCGGGGCCGGGATCATGCCTTCACCCACGCCGGGAAGTCATCGGTGAACCGCTCGAGAGAGAGCAGCACGACCCGGCTGTCGCCGCGTGCCGCCTCGCGGTCACGGGGAGTGTTGTAACCCCAACCGGCAAGAAAGAGCCCGATGTCGTCGAGGCCCGGCGTGCTCTTCACGGCCTCGAGGGTCTTCAGTCGATCCTCCACGAACCAGAGGCTGCGCGCCGGTGAGCGGGGCTCGACCAGCTCCCGCACGATCACCGGCTTGGGCCGCCCCGCTTCCTTGCCGTAGACGTCCTCGACGCCGAGGTCGAGCCCCTGCCGTACCAGGAGCTTCCGCGCGAAGCGACCCTCCTTGGTCGTCACGATGACGACGCGCGTCGGGCCTCCGGTCAGCCGCTGGAGCCGCTGGATCGCCCCGGGGTAGAAGCGGTGCTGGTCGAGCCAGTCGCCCTCATCCGCGGCGATCCATTCGTCGCGGACGCCGTCGAGCACGGCGGCGACCTCGTCGGGCGTGTGCCCCAGCTCACCCAGGAGCGCCTCCGGGCGCCAGCGCTCGAGGATCGCCGCCTCGCCGGCGCCCGACAGCAGCGCCATGATCACCAGGGGCATCTCCCAGCCCCGTTCGACGACGGGCCGCGCCCGCGCGAAGCGGTCGAAGAGCCCGTGGGGCGGGTCCGGCGCGACGGACGGTCGGAGCCGGCGCCACGCGCGCCACGCCGTCCAGAAGTACTCGGACATGCCGTCGCAGAGGACGCCGTCGAAGTCGAGCGCCAGGATCGTGGGTGTGCTCGCGGGCACGACGGAACTCTAGTGTAGAGTGAGTCCATGGTCAAAGCTGTCGCCGTGCTGACCCTGGCCGTGCTGGTCGCGGCCGGGCCGGTCTCGGCCCAGACACTGGACGAGGTCGTTCGTGACATCGAAGCGGCCTACGGTCGCATGATCGACCTCCGCGCCGACTTCACCCAGACCGCGTTCAACAAGAGCCTCAACCAGACGATTCCGGCTCGGGGGACGGTCTACTTGAAGAAGGGAGGCAAGCTCCGCTGGGAGTTCACGGAGCCCACCCCCCAGGAGATCGTCTCCGACGGCAAGAAGCTCTGGGTCTACACACCGACGCTGAACCAGGCGAACGTGGCGCAGGCGCCTGAAGCCCTGGCCGGGCCGGCCGGGAGCTTCCTCGCCGGGCTCGGTCGTCTGCGCGCCGAGTTCCAGGTGCGCTTCCTGAATCCAGCCCAGCCCAAGGACGCCGAGGGGAACTGGATTCTCGACCTCACCCCGAAGCAGCCGCTCCCGACGCTGACGCGCCTGATCCTGTCGGTCGAGGGGAAGAGCTGGGAGATCAGGCGGGCCGTGGTGCACGATCAGTTCGAGAACACGGTGACGATGCGCTTCACGAAAATGGCGGTGAACAGCGGGCTGCCGGACCGAACCTTCACCTTCGTCGCGCCGAAGGGTGTCGTGATCGTGCCGCTCAAGTAGGGGGAGGGCGATGGCCGCTGAGAACTCGTTCGACATCGCGTGCAAGCTCGAGATGCAGGAGGTGACGAACGCGCTCGACCAGGCGCGACGGGAAATCGCGACGCGCTACGACCTGAAGGGCGCGAAGTGCGACGTGACGCTCGAGAAGACCGACATCACTCTCACGGCGCCCGACGACATGAAGCTCAAGGCGGTGGTCGACATTCTCCAGTCGCGCCTGCACAAGCGTGGCGTGCCGCTGAAGGCGCTCACCTACGGTGAGGTCGAACAGGCCGCCGGCGGCGTGCTCCGGCAGAAGATCGCGCTCCAGCAGGGGATCCCGATCGAGCGCGCCAAGGAAATCGTCCGGCTCATCAAGGACTCGAAGATCAGGGTGCAAGCGTCCATCCAGGAGGACCAGGTCCGCGTGGCCGGGAAGAACCGCGACGATCTCCAGAAGATCATCACGATGCTGCGGGACAAAGATCTCGGCATCGCGCTCCAGTTCACGAACTACCGCAGCGTCTAGAGTCCCGGGCCGGCAGGGTATACTGGGCTTCCAGAAAATGAAGGTTCACCTGACGACCCTCGGCTGCCCGAAGAACCAGGTCGACTCCGAGCTGATGCTCGGCATGCTGACCGAGGCCGGATTTCCGCTCGTGGAGCAGCCCGAGGACGCGGAGTGCCTCATCGTCAACACGTGCGCCTTCATCGACCGTGCGCGCGAGGAATCGGTCGACACGATCCTCGAGCTCGCGAAGCTGAAGGAGCGCGGCTCGTGCCGCGCGCTCATCGTCACCGGGTGCCTCACCCAGCGCTACGGCGGGGACATTCTCACGGAGATGCCCGAGATCGACGGGATCCTCGGCACCGCGAACCTCTCCCGGATCGTCGAGCTGGTCCGTCAGGCGGCGGGCCGCCACGATTGGGCGACCTCGGCCCCGCCGGGCTATCTCTACGACGCGACGACACCGCGTCTCCTGACGGGCCGCGTCCCTTACGCCTACGTGAAGATCGCGGAGGGGTGCGACATGGGCTGCACCTTCTGCGCGATTCCCCAGTTCCGCGGCCGTCACCGGAGCCGGCCGCTCGCCGACGTCGTGAAGGAGGTCGAAGGCCTGGCGGCGCGCGGCGTGCAGGAAGCGATCCTGGTCTCGCAGGACACGCTTGCCTACGGCCGCGATCTGCCGGGCAACGGGGACATCGCCGAGCTCCTGCTGGCGCTCGGCGACACGCGGATGCCCTGGATCCGCCCGATGTACCTGCATCCCGCGCACGTCAACGACCGGCTCATCGAGCGATGGGCGCGCGCGCGCGTCGTCCCATACCTGGACCTGCCCGTGCAGCACGGCGACGACGGGGTGCTGAAGGCCATGCGACGCGCCGTGACCGCGACGCGGATGAAAGAGATCGTGCGCGCCTTCCGCGAGGCGATCCCGAGACTCACTGTCCGCACGACTGTGCTTGTCGGCTTCCCCGGCGAATCGGAGGTCGCGTTCCAGAATCTCCTCGAATTTCTCGGCGAGGTCCGCTTCGACCGCCTCGGCGTTTTCACCTACTCGGCCGAAGAGGGGACGCCGTCGCCCGCGTATCCCGACCAGGTCGCGGCCGAGGTCGCGGCGGAACGCGCCGCGCTCGTGCAGGAATATCAGGACCGCCTCGCCTGGGAGCGCGGCGCCGCGCTCGCCGGCGCCGTGACGGACGTCCTGGTCGACGGCCCCAGCGAGGATCCTGCGTTCGCGTGGGAGGGGCGGACCGCAGGCCAAGCGCCCGAGATCGACGGGGTCGTGTACCTCCGGGACCGGAGCTTGACGCCGGGCCACTTCGCGCGCATTCGCATCGTCGAGGTCGAGGGATACGAGCTCGTCGGCGAGCGCGCCTAGGCAGGCCGCGGCGGTAGACCGTGTAGCGCTCGTCATCGCGACCGGTTGCGGCACCGGCTACGCGCCACTGGCTCCGGGTACGGTCGGCAGCGTCCTCGCTGCCTTCATCGTGTGGATCATTCCGTTCTCGCGCTCCGGTCTGCTGTTGTTTTTCGTCGCCATCACGCTCGCCGGGACCTGGGCGGCTCACCGCGCCGAGCGCCTGCTCGGCGTCAAGGATCCGGGCGCGATCGTCATCGACGAGGTGGCCGGGATGACGCTCACCGTTCTCCCGTTTCCGCCGACGGTCGCGGTGCTGGCGGTGGGCTTGGTCCTGTTCAGGATTTTCGACATCACCAAGCCGTTCCCCGCGCGTGCAAGTCAGCGGATCGTCGGCGGCATCGGCGTCATGGTGGATGACCTGATCGCGGCGTTGTACGCTCTCGCCGTGATCGCGATCGGCCGCGCCATCCTCGCCTGGCCATGACGGCGAGCGCCCATATCGTGACGGTCGGAGGGATACCGTCCGCCGGCGCGGACGATGCAGCCGTCGCCGCCGCCCTCGCCGCCGCGGGCATTGCCGTCGCGAGTCGCGGCTTCATCGAGGACGATGAAGCCGCGCTGGAACGGGCGCTCGGGCCCGACGAGGCGTTGACGGTGGTGCTCGCGGGCGGCGGAGGCTCGGCCGGTGACATCGTGCGCCGCGTGCTCGCGCGCGTGAGCGGCACGCGGCTCGTGCTCAACGAGCGTCTCTTTGCCGCGCTCCAGGAGCGCTACCGGCGGCTTGACCGACCGCTGCCCCGACGGGCGGAACGCCTGGCGCTCCTGCCGCAGGGCACGACGGTGTGGGTCACGGCCGATGGCGAAGCCGGGTGGGCCCTCGAGAGCGGCCCGCGCGCCTTCGCGGTCCTTGCCCGCGACGCCGGCGTCCAGTCGATGATCGAGCAGCATCTGGCGCCCTTCGCGCGCGCGTGGGCGAGCGGGCGCGGGGCCGCGCTCGTTCGGACACTCCGGACGGCCGGCCTCAGCCTCGCCGATGTCGAGGAGCGGCTCGTCGACTGGCTGGGCCGGGAAGGCGAGGTGACCGTGTCCACCATCCCCGCCGACGGCGAGGTGTGGGTGAGGCTGCGCGCGCGCGCCTCGACGACGGCCGAGGCCGCACGGAGCCTCGCCAAGGCCGAAGCAGCGATCGTCGCCCTCCTCGGCGGCGACTGTTTCGGGCGCGACAGCGACATCCTGGAGCTGGTCGTTGGCCGCATGCTGCTCGAGCGGAGGCTGACGCTGGCCGTGGCGGAGTCATGCACGGGCGGGCTCCTGGGCCACCGCCTGACCAACGTTCCGGGCTCTTCGGCGTACTTCGAGCGGGGCGTTCTGGTGTACTCGAACCGAGCGAAGGAGGAGCTGCTCGGCGTCCCCGAGTCGATCCTGAAAACGCACGGGGCCGTCAGCGCGCCGTGTGCCGAAGCGATGGCGCGCGGGATCGCCACGCGCGCAGGCGCGCCGTGCGGGCTTGCCATCACAGGAATCGTCGGCCCCGACGGCGGTACGCCGACGAAGCCCGTCGGCACCGTCTTCGTCGGTCTGGCCGTCCAGGGCGACGCCCTCGCGCGACACTTTCACTTCGCCGGCGACCGGGCGGCGGTGAAGTGGCAGTCGACCCAGGCGGCGCTCGACATGCTCCGGCGGTCCCTGAAGGGACAACCGTGAGAGCGTGGAGTCTCGTGCTGATCGCCGCGGCCGCGGCGTGCTCGACCATCACGCCCTTCGACCGTGGGCTCTCGTTTGCCCAACGAGGCCAGGATCCGGCTGCGAAGGAGGCCTTCGACGAGGCGATCCGCCGCTCGCCGGAGTCGGCTCCCGCGTACGCGAACCGCGGCATCGTCCGGGCGCGCCTAGGCGACCTGGACGGCGCGAACGAGGACTACACGAAGGCGCTCGCGCTGGGGTCGCGCGACGGCGACGTCCTCTTCAACCGAGGCCTGGTACTGATCGCGAAGCGCGACTACCAGGGCGCCATCACCGATTTCTCGACAGCCCTCTCGGTGAACCCTCGTCACGCCGAGGCCCTCTTCGCGCGCGGTAGCGCGCGGTGGCTCGCCGGCGACACGGACCCGGCCCGGGCCGACTGGCTCCGGGCGATCGAGCTCGAGCCGGAGCCGCGACAGAAGGCGCGGATGCGCGCCGCCGTCGACAGCGCACCGCCGATGGCGCGGCCCGCCGTGCTGACATCGTCGCCGACGGCGCCCGCTGCCGCCGCCCCGGGTCGGGGGACCGGCCCGCCCGCCTCGGCGCCGGCATCAACCTCGATCCCCCCGGCGCGGGCTCCGCTCGATTCGCGGGCGCTGGCGGCGCGCGGCCTCGAGCGGGAGCTCAAGGGCGACCGCCCCGGCGCGATCAGCGATCTGCGCGCCGCGCTCGCCGCCGAGACCGATCCGGAGCGGCGGCAGGGCATTCAGAACCTGCTGCAGCTGTTGGACGCCCGATAGACGGCATCCGCACATTCGTCGCGATCCTGCTCGACGACGCCATCCGAAGAGAGATCGGGGCGGCGATCGAGCGGCTGCGACCTATGGCGCGCGACGTCGCCTGGGTGGCTCCTGGGAATCTCCATCTCACCATGAAGTTCCTCGGCGAGGTCGCCGAGGGCCGGATCGGCGCCATCGTCAGCGCGCTCACGGGGGCGGCCTCGGACGTGAACGCTTTCGACGTTAATTGTGCGGGACTCGGCGCCTTCCCATCGCTGACGCGTCCGCGGGTCGTCTGGGCGGGGGTGACGGCAGGCGCCGGCGCGATGGTCGATCTGGCCGGCCGCGTGGACGAGGCCCTCGCGGAGCTCGGCTTCGCCCGCGACGAGCGGCCCTTCTCCCCGCACATCACGCTCGGCCGGGCCCGCCAACCCGGGCGAAACCCGACCCTCACCGAGGCCCTGCGGGGCGCCGCGGGGTGCGAGTTCGGCCGGATCCGCGTCGCGGGCGCCTCGCTGATGCGCAGCGAGCTGTCCCCGCGGGGCGCCCGATACACGGAGCTGGCTACCGTGAGCCTTGGCGGAGATCTCGGGCGCCGTGTCTGAATGTCCGGACATTGACGCCCCCGCCGGGCCCCCCCTAGAATGCTCGAAAGCGGTAACGCAACGTGCAGCGAGCGTGCGAGGATGATTCAAGGAGAGACGCATGGCTGAGGCGAAGAGCGAGCGACGGCAGGCCCTAGAGCTGGCGATCGCGCAGATCGAGCGGCAGTTTGGCAAGGGCTCGGTCATGCGCCTCGGCGCGAACGGGCCCCTCGAGGAGATCGCCGTCATTCCGACCGGCGCCATCACGCTCGACGTGGCGCTCGGGGTCGGCGGCCTGCCGCGGGGGCGGGTCACCGAGATCTACGGTCCCGAGTCCTCGGGCAAGACCACGCTCGCGTTGCACGTCGTCGCGGAAGCCCAGCGCCTGGGCGGTATCGCCGCATTCATCGACGCCGAGCACGCGCTCGACCCGATCTACGCCAAGAGGCTTGGCGTCAACACCGACGAGCTGCTCATCTCCCAGCCGGACACCGGCGAGCAGGCGCTCGAGATCACCGAGACGCTCGTCCGCTCCAACGCCGTCGACGTGATCGTGATCGATTCGGTCGCGGCGCTGGTTCCCCGCGCCGAGCTCGACGGCGACATGGGCGACTCGCTGCCGGGCCTGCAGGCGCGCCTCATGTCCCAGGCGCTCCGCAAGCTCACCGCCGCCATCTCGCGCTCGGGCGCGGTCGTGATCTTCATCAACCAGATCCGCGAGAAGATCGGGGTAATGTTTGGGTCGCCTGAAACGACCTCGGGCGGGCGCGCCTTGAAGTTCTATGCCTCCATGCGGCTCGACATCCGGCGGCAGGACGCGATCAAGCAGGGGACCGAGTCGCTCGGAGTGAGGACCAAGGTCAAGGTGGTCAAGAACAAGCTCGCGCCGCCCTTCCGGGAGGCGGAGTTCGACGTCCTCTACGGCGAGGGTATTTCGAAGGCAGGCAGCGTGCTGGACGCTGGCGTCGACCACGGCCTCATCGAGAAGTCCGGGACCTGGTACACGTACAAGAGCGAACGGATCGGGCAGGGACGCGAGAACGCCAAGAAGTGGTTCCAGGAAAATGCGGCGACGCTCGCCGACCTCGAAGCGAAACTCCGTGACGCTCTTGGGCTTCGCCAGGCCGTGCCGATCAAATAGGAGTCGCTCATGGCGATGGAATTCGACAAGCTCCTGGTCACCGGCGTCGAGCGCGGCGCCTCGGACCTCCACCTGAAGGCGAACTCGCCGGTGATCCTCCGGATCCATGGGCGCCTGGTGCCCCAGGGGGATCTCGGCGTGCTCACCGCGGACGACATGGACGCGATCGCGCGCCGGTGTCTCACCGAGCGGATGTACACCCAGCTCAAGGACGGACGCGAGGTCGACTCGGCGTACGCGGTGCCGAACTACGGCCGGTTCCGCGTCAACATGTTCCTGGCGCTCGGCGCCGTGCGGGCCGTGCTGCGCTCGATCCCGTCGAAGAAGCCGAAGTTCGAGGAGCTCGGGCTGCCGGAGGTGCTCGAGCAGCTTTCCATGGAGCGCCGCGGCATGGTGCTGGTCACCGGCATCACGGGCTCGGGCAAGTCGACGACGCTCGCGTCGATGATCGACTACATCAACCGCACGCGGAACGACCACATCATCACGATCGAGGATCCGATCGAGTTCACCCACGATGACATCGGCTGCGTGGTCAGCCAGCGCGAGATCGGTCACGACTCGTCGAGCTTCGCCACCGCGTTGCGCGCGGCCCTGCGCGAGGACCCGGACGTGATCCTCGTGGGCGAAATGCGCGACCCGGAGACCATGTCGGTCGCGCTCCACGCCGCGGAGACGGGCCACCTGGTCTTCTCGACGCTCCACACGCTCAACTCCAGCGAGACCGTCAACCGGATCATCGGCACCTTCCCGCCCCATCAGGAGCAACAGATCCGTGACCAGCTGGCGGCCGTCATGGTCGGCATCGTGTCCCAGCGGCTCATCCCGAAGATCGGAGGGGAGGGGCGCATTCCGGCCGTGGAGGTGCTCGTCGGCACCGGCGCTATCAGGGACTGCATCCGGGAGCCCAAGCGGACGCCGGAGATCCCCGCGTTCATCGCCCAGGGCCAATCGCAGTACGGCATGCAGACCTTCGACCAGTGTCTGCTGAAGCTCTATCGAGAGGGCACCATTTCGTACGAGACTGCCCGGGAAGCGGCGACCAACGCCGACGACTTCGACCTCAAGGTCCGGGGCATCTTCTCGACGGGCGAACAGTCGTTCGAGCAGAAGCGGGAGGAGCGGGCGCCCGTCTCCCCCGCCGGCAGCTCCTTCTTCAAGAGATCGTAACGGGTCCGCGCGGTCCGCGCCGAGCTCTCGACGCGCGGACCGCGCGGCTCGCCGCCGCCGATCTCCTTTCGCGACGCGCCTGGACCACGCGCGAGCTGGCGGAGCGCTTGGGCCGGCGCGGTGCACCGGCGTCGGTCGCCGCCGAGGTCCTCGCCGATCTCACCGCGCGTGGCTATCTCGACGACGCTGCCTTCGCCCGCCACTGGGTCGCCACTCGCTCGGCGCGCGGCTACGGCTCCGCGCGCCTGCGCGCGGAGCTGAGGGCGCGTGGGGTCGCCGGGTCCCTGGTCGACGCGGCGCTCGCCGCCCAGGGCGACGACGAGGTCGAGCGGGCGCGCGCCGTCGCCCGCCGCCGCCTGCCGGCGCTCCAGCGTGCGGATCGCACCCGGGCCGCTGCGCGGCTGCGCGACCATCTCGTGCGTCGCGGTTACTCCGCGGCGATAGTGTCGCGCGTCGTTCGCGAGAGCTTCGGCCTCCAGCTCGAGGACTGAGTCGCGAGTGATACAATGGGCCTTCCGTAGGATGCGCCGCAGGTCCTCGCGGGGCTGAAGTGCGAGCCGTAGGGCTGCCCGGAGGCCGAGGCCCCCAGCCCGAGGCGAGCGATCCGAGAAGCCCCCGCCGGCCGAGGCGCGACTATGAACGTATGACCGGCGCCGAGCTCCGCGAGAAGTTTCTGCAGTACTTCGAGCGCAACGGGCACACGCGCGTGCGCTCGTCGTCGCTCGTCCCCGGCGGCGACCCGACGCTCCTCTTCACCAACGCGGGCATGGTCCAGTTCAAGTCCGTCTTCCTCGGCGAGGAGCGGCGCGACTACGTGCGCGCGACGTCCAGCCAGAAGTGCGTGCGCGCCGGCGGCAAGCACAACGACCTCGAGAACGTCGGCCGCACGGCACGGCACCATACCTTCTTCGAGATGCTTGGCAACTTCTCGTTTGGCGACTATTTCAAGGCGGAAGCGATCGCTTTCGCCTGGGAGTTCCTCACGCGCGACCTCGGGCTCGATCGTCGCCGACTCATCGCGACCGTGTATACCGACGACGACGACGCGTTCGCCCTCTGGAAGCGCGTGGCCGGATTCGGTGACGACCGCGTGCTGCGCCTTGGCGAGAAGGACAACTTCTGGGCGATGGGCGACACGGGACCGTGCGGCCCGTGCTCCGAGGTCCACTTCCACCAGGGCGATCAGATTCCGTGCGCCGAGGTCGCCGCGGGCCGGCCGTGTCTCGGGCCTGCGTGTGAGTGCGACCGCTGGGTCGAGGAGTGGAACCTGGTCTTCATGCAGTTCAGCCGCGACGCGCGCGGCACGCTCACGCCGCTGCCGCGGCCGTCGATCGACACCGGCATGGGGCTCGAGCGCATCACTGCCGTCGTGCAGGGGAAAGCGTCGGTCTACGACACCGACCTCCTGGCCCCGTTGATCGAGGCGGTGGCCGCACTCGCCCGGCGCCGCTATGGCGCCAGTGAGGCCGACGACGTGTCCATGCGCGTCATCGCCGATCATGCGCGGGCGACCACGTTCTTGATCGCCGACGGCGTGACGCCCTCGAACGAATGGCGCGGCTACGTACTCCGGCGCATCATGCGCCGGGCCATGCGCCATGGGCGGATGCTCGGGCTCACGGAGCCGTTCCTCTGGAAGACAATCGACTGGGTAGCGCCGCTCATGGGCGACGCGTACCCGGAGCTCGTCGCCGAGCGCGCGCGGATTCAGGACGCGGTCCGGGGCGAGGAGGAGCGCTTCGCCGAGACGCTCGACACCGGCACGCTCAAGATCAAGGACTTCCTCGACGCCCACGCGGGCGACACGCGACGGGTGGTGGACGGCCGCCTGCTGTTCACGCTCTACGACACCTATGGATTTCCCATGGACCTCGCCGAGGAGGTCTTTCAGGACGCGGGCTGGCGAGTGACGGACGCGACGCGCGCGGCCGCGGACGCCGAGATGGAAGCGCAGCGCGCGCGTGCTCGCGCCGGTGCGGCGTTCGGCGCCGACGAAGGCACCGAGGCCGCGGGGGTCTACCAGCGGCTCGGCGCCGAGATTCCGTCGACCGAGTTCGTCGGGTACGACTCGCTCACATCGCCGGCCCGAATCCTGGCGATCGTCGACGCGGGCCCCGCAGGGCCGCGGCGGCTCCCCGAGGTGGCCGAGGGCGCCGAGGTCGAGATGATCCTCGACCGCACGCCGGCCTACGCCGAATCAGGCGGCCAGGTGGGCGATACGGGCACGCTCGCCGGCCGGACCGGCCGCGGGCAGGTCGTCGACACGTACTACCGAGGCGCCAAGCTGATCGTGCACCGGGTCCGGATCGTCAGTGGCGGCTTTCACGAGAACGAGGATGTTGCGGTCAGCGTCGAGACGCCACGGCGCCAGGGCCTGCGCCGGCATCACACCGGCACACACCTGCTCCACGCGGCGCTGCGCCGGGTCCTGGGCACGCACGTGAACCAGGCTGGTTCGCTCGTGGCGCCGGACCACCTGCGCTTCGACTTCTCCCACGGGGCCTCACTGAAGGACCGCGACGTGGAGCAGATCGAGGAGCTCGTGAACGAGCAGGTGCAGGCCAACGTGCCGGTCGGCCGGATGGAGATGGACCTCGACGAGGCGCTCCGGATGGGCGCCATGGCGCTGTTCGGGGAGAAGTACGGCAGCCGGGTGCGCGTCGTCAAGATCGGTGATTTCTCGACCGCGCTACGCGGCGGCACTCATCTGGACCAGACCGGTGAGCTCGGCCTCCTCAAGGCTGCCGCCGAGGGTGCCGTCGCCTCCGGCGTGCGCCGTATCGAAGCCGTCGCGGGGCCGGCGGCGCTCGAGAGCATCGCCAGGAAGGAGGCGGCGCTTCGCGAAGCGGCAGAGCTGCTGAAGATCGGGCCTCTGGAGGTCCCGAAGCGACTCCAGAAGCTCCTCGACGAGCAGCGTGCCCTCGAGAAGCAGCTGGCGGAGCTCGAGGCACGGCTCGCGCGCTCGCGCGCGGAGGACCTCGTCAAGGCGGCGCGCCAGGTCAACGGTGTCGCCGTGATCGCCGGCCGGATCGACGGGCTCGATGCGGATGGACTTCGTTCGGTCGCGGACACCCTGCGCAACCGGCTCGGCTCCGGGGTCGTCTGCGTGGGGAGCGTCATTGACGGCAAGGTGAACCTCATCGCCGCGGTGACGAAGGACCTCACCGCCCGCTTCCAGGCGGGCCGGCTGGTCCAGGAGGTTGCCAGGGCGGTCGGCGGCGGGGGCGGGGGCCGTCCCGATCTCGCCCAGGCGGGGGGAAAGGATCCGGCCCGTCTTGACGCGGCTTTAGAGCTCGTCTACGCATTCGTGGAACGCGCCGCGGGGGGTGAGGGCCGGGAGCATGGCCTGGGTTAAAATACTAGGTGATGGCCCTTGGGCGGATCCTGGTCGTTGATGACGAAGCCCCCGTGCGCGAGGTCCTGACCGAGTACTTCGCCACCGAGGGCTATGCCGTCGAGGTAGCGGGGAGCGGGATCGAGGCGCTCACCGCGATTCGCGACGGGCGCGCCGACCTCGTTCTGCTGGACGTGCGCATGCCCGGGCTTGACGGCGTGCAAGTTCTCCGCCGGATCCGCGAGTTGACCGAGAGTGTTCCCGTCATCATGGTGACCGCAAACGAGGACGTCGGCCTCGCAAGAGAGACGCTCAAGCTCGGCGCCTTCGATTACGTCGCCAAGCCCTTCGACTTCGACTATCTCGATCGCGCCGTGGCCGCGGCCCTCGCGCGCGTGGCGGAGAAGGCTGCCGCCGGCCCCGTTCCGGACGACGACCCGTGGAAGCGTCTCACCCACACGGTGTTCCGCGTCGTGCGCGCTATGGGGCAGACGGCGCGGACATCCACCGGCGAGCGGCTGGAGACCGCAGCCCTCGCCGCAGCGCGTGGCGCGGCGGCCGGCAGGGGCGCAGGCGCCGGTGAGGACCTTGCCGAGATCGCGATGCTTCTTGACCTCGCCGCCGAGTTCGGTGATCTCCCGGACGCAGACCGGGCGCTCGTGGAGTCCGCGATTGAAGCGGCGCGCCGGTCGCTCCCCGTCCCGCGCTGACCGGCGGCGCCGTGCGCCCGGCCGGTCAGACGTCGAGCCGCACCTCAAGATCCTCCACACCGTCGCGGAGGCCGTCAGCCGCACGCTCGACGTCGAGGAAGTCCTGCGCACCGCGGTCGACGCGCTCACGGGCGTCACCGGTCACGAGATCTCGAGCCTCCATCTCCTCTCCGAGGACGGCAGGATGCTCGAGCTCCGGGCCGAGCGCGGAATGTCCGCGCGCCTGCGCGAGGTGAACCGGACACTGCCCGTCGGCGAAGGGCTCATCGGCCGCGTGGCCGTCACGGGCAAGACAGTCCGGATCGACAAGAACTACGCTGACCCGAACGTCCTGCCGACCGCCAGGGCCGCGGTCCGGCGCGAGCAGATCCAGGGGTTCGTCTGCGTGCCGATCCGTAGCCGGGGGCGGATCCTCGGCACTCTCTCGCTTGGCCGCAAGACCCTCGACCCGTTCCACCGGCAGGAGCTCGCCCTCCTCGAGGCGGCCGCCGATCAGATCGGCGTCGCCCTGCACAATGCGCGGCTCTACTCCGAGCTGCTGCGCGAGCGCGACGAGATCAAGCGCGCCCACGCGCAGCGCATCCGCGCCGAGACACAGCTCGTCCACGCCGAGAAGCTCTCGGCCGTCGGCGAGCTCGCTTCGGGAGTCGCGCACGAGATCAACAACCCGCTGACGACGATCCTCGGCCAGACGCACCTCCTGCTGACGCACCCGGAAACGACCTCGCACGTGCGTGACCGCCTCGGGATCGTCGCCGAGGAGGCGGGCCGCGCGGCGCGCATCGTCCAGAACTTGTTGTTGTTCGCCCGTCACTACACGCCCGAACGGCGCCCGTGCTCGGTCGCCGACCAGGCGCGGCGGGTGCTCGAGCTGAAGGGCTATCAGCTCCAGCAGGACAACATCCGCGTGGTCACCGACTTCGCCGCGTGCCCGTTCGTGTGGGCCGACGAGAACCAGCTCCAGCAGGTGCTGCTCAACCTCGTCCAGAATGCGCATCAGGCGATGGCCATGTACCCGGCGAATCGGGTGCTGACGGTGCGAGTCTGGCCGTCGGATCGCCACGCCCACGTCGAGGTACGCGACACGGGCCCGGGGATCCCGCCCGAGGCGCTGCCGAAGATCTTCGATCCCTTCTTCACCACGAAGCCACCCGGCGAGGGAAGCGGCCTGGGGCTCTCCGTCTCCTACGGCATTGTGACCGGGCTGGGGGGTACGCTCCGGGCGGAGAACTGCGCCGAGGGCGGCGCCTCGTTCATCATCGTGCTGCCGCTCGGGGAGCCCGCCGCCTGACGTCCTGGCGGGCTGTCGCGCTCGTGCTGGCCCTCCTGGCGACCGGCTGCGCCGGCGTCGGAGCTCCCGTGGCTGGTGCCCCGGCCCATCACCGCGAGCGCGGGTACGCGAACCTGAATCCGTCGCATGTGACCGCCGGCGCCTGGACACGTTTCACGTTCTTCGTCTCACGCGTCTGGGCTAGCACCTTCACGCCGCGGACCGCGAACTTTCCCCAGGTTGCGAGCGACCTCGGGACGATCCATGACAACCGCGGCGCCGTGACCGTGACCTGGGTCGGTCATGCGACCCTGTTGATCCAGCTGGACGGCGTCAACATTCTCACCGACCCCCACTGGTCGGCCCGAGCGAGCCCGGTGTCGTTCGCGGGGTCGCGGCGGGTGTCGGCCCCCGGTGTCAAGTTCGAAGATCTCCCGCCGATCCACGTGGTCGTGATCTCGCATGACCACTACGATCACCTGGACGAGGCGACGGTCAGACGGCTCGCCGTAGAGCATCGGCCCCGGTTCTTCGTCCCGCTCGGGCTCAAACAGTGGTTCGCAGACGTCGGCATCACCGATGTCGACGAGCTCGACTGGTGGGGCAAGCGCGAATTGCGAGGGCTGATGTTCACCTGTGTCCCGGCCCAGCACTTCTCGGGGCGCACTCTCTGGGATCGGAACCGCCGCCTCTGGAGCGGCTGGGTCGTCGCCGGCCGAGCCAAGCGTCTCTACTTCGCAGGGGACTCGGCCTACTTCGACGGGTTCAAGGAGATTGGAGCCCGGCTCGGCCCGTTCGACCTCGCAGCGGTGCCGATCGGCGCCTACGTGCCCGCGGTCATCATGCAGGCCAGCCACACGACGCCCGAGGAGGCGCTCCGGGCCTTCGACGACGTCCGGGGGCATCGATTGGTCCCGATCCACTGGGGCACGTTCGATCTCGCCGAGGAACCGCTCGAGGAGCCTCCGCAGCGGATCATCGCCGAAGCTCGCCGTTTGCGCCTCGACCTCGATCGGATCTGGTTGCTCAAGCACGGCGAAACACGTCGCTGGTGACGGGATGGGGTCGGCGCGGGCCGGGCGGGGTCCCTGGCTCGACCCGACTGCTGCGATGCGCTGCGACGAAATTCTTCAGCCCGAGGCGATGCAGCGCTGACTACACGGGTCGAGCCAGGGACCCCGCCCGGCCCGCGCCGACCCCATCCCGCTTACCGTCTGGGTCCGTATGGGCCTGGC
>WNGF01012427.1_pt1 | contig 15435 bp, 10 predicted proteins | sample 5400641 | NCBI WGS metagenome assembly WNGF01 (sample SAMN13153371, study PRJNA577476) | soil metagenome | isolation source: 80 cm soil or saprolite under grassland replicate 2 | place: USA:California | collected 2016-06-15
CAGGGTCGTACCAGAACAGGTTCCCTGACGTCGCCGCTGCCATGCTGTCGGCTTGGAGCTCCGTTCCGAGAATCGCGTCGCTTACTTTCGCAACGAAGAGCTCTGCGACCGCCGCAGAGACCGGCACGCCCTGATAATCCGTGAGGGAGAACCGGATCGGCACCGGGCGGCCGAGGTTGAAGATGCTCGATCCGCTCGGGTCGACTGGCGCGACGAATCCGCCGAAGGCGTAGCGAACCGCCCAGCTGATGTCGACCGTTGCCGAGTTTCCCGCGCAGTCCTCGGCGGCAATGGGGAAGGTCCTCGCGCCGACCGCACTCGTGTCGAGCGGGGCTCCGTTCGGGACTGGTGCGGACGCCGAGCAAATCCCGGATATCGGATCAGATACTGACCAAGCAGCCAAGACGGGCTGATTCAGGATGAACTCGGATCCCTGCGCCGGCGAGCTCGACGATGTGAACGGTGGCGTCATGTCGATGTGGAGCGTCACGCTGTGGATCGACTCCGCATTACCGGCAACATCGACGGAGTAGAACTGCAAGGTGGTCGTGCCCTCTTGGGAAAGGACGAATGGACCCGTGCTCGTGTTCCAGGTGCCGCCGCCATCGACGCTGTACACCGTACGCGCAACCCCCGAAGAATCATCGGTCGCGGTGAGCGTCACCGTCACGGCGGAGCGCAACCACCCGCCGTTGCCTGGCGCGGCGTCGAAACTCACGTGCGTGACCGGCGGCGTCACATCCGCCGCGAGCCAGCCGCTCGTCGGCGTTGCGAGCGGCAACTGGTCGGAACCTCCCGAAAAGACGACCGGCGAGTCACAGAAACCGTCGCTATTCGCGTCGGTGCACGGAAAGTCGCCCCAGTAGTTCCCGCCCTGAGGCGCGGGGAGATTGAAGACGTTGCCGGTGCCCCCCAGTACGTTCGGCCTCGGTGCGGCGATGAAATTGTTGTGGAAGAATTGGTTGTCGTTTCCTTGCACGAGCATCTGTCCGCCGAGGACCGTTCCTTCGACGACGTTGTCGTGAATCACGTTGCGGTTGGACAAAACCGTCATCGGATACGTCGCCTGCTGGAGGACGTTGTCTGCAATGACGCTGTCGTCGCAAGCGTACGAGGTAATCCCGTCATACGAGTTGACTACGAGGTTTCCCTGCGCCAGACCCCCGTGCGCCATGTCGAAGCGAATCCCGATGTAATTATCGAAGAGGCGACTTCCGATCACGCGGACGTTCGACGTCGGGAAAAGAACGTGACCGCGGGCCCAGATGGCCGCCCACGACGAGTTCCGAATCTCGACGTCCTCGATCAGTGCGTTGGCCGCGCCATAATCCAGGAAGATGCCCCACTGAAAGCCCTCGATTCGAATCCCGCGGATGGTCGTCGAAGCGTACGCTGACCCGGCATAATTGAAGTTTCCAATTCCGTAGTGGGCGCTACCGGGCGCAGCGACCAACGCGTGCCCTGCGCCATCGAAGGTGACGTTCCCCGCGGCAAACACTATCGCAGGAGAATAGCGGTCTGCGTATTGCAGGTCGGCGCCGAGCGTGCAGGTCCGCGTTGCGGCGTCCCACGCCCCGATCAGCGTGCAGTCACCGCCTGTCGAGTCGTCACGGAGGTAGTACGTGGCTGATGCGATGGACGGCAATGCTCCACACAACAGGAAGAATGCGATCGCAAGCAGCCGCAGGGACCTTCTTGACATGCCTGTTTCTCCTGTCAATGAAAGGTGACAAAGTCGCCACGCTCTTCGACGAAGAGTGACACGACTATTGGTCGCTTGTCCAGCACCCCCTCTGCGCGGCGGAACATCAGACGGAAGCGAAGATGATGGGGACTCCGGAAGTCGCGCTCGTGAAGCGGGTGAGAATGTGACGCGCTCCGTCGAGCGAGGCCTGGACCGTTGCTCCTCCGGTTGCGTATGCTTCTGCGGCCATGCACGCGCAGCGCAGATCCCCGAGCATGCCGAACGCCTGGGCGCTCGCGCTCGTTCTCGGCGCGACCGTCGTCGCGTACCTGCCAGCCATCGACGGAGAATTCCTGTTCGATGACGTCCAGATCACGCGCGCTGCGCTCGTCGTCGACCCGTTCGGCCACGCCGCGTCCGAGTGGCTGGCGACCGGCCGTCCCGCGGCGGTCCTCACGTTCGCGCTCGATTACGCAGTCGTGGGATTCAAGACACGCGGGTGGCACGTCACGAACCTTGCGATCCACCTCGGCGCGATCGTCCTCGCCTGGGCCTTCACGCGGGTCACGCTCGCGCGAGCGAAGTTCTCGCATCCTGACGGCATCGCGCTCGCCACAGCGGCCCTCTTCGCTCTGCATCCGCTCCAGACGGAGTCCGTTGCGTACCTCACGCAGCGCGAGGAGTCCCTCGCCTCCGCGGTGTATCTCGCTGCCCTGCTCCTCCTCCTCGCGCGGGACGAGACGCAGGTGCCGCGCCATCGGTTCGCGCTCCTCGCGGGAGCGATCGCGCTCGACACAATCGGCCTTGCCGTGAAGCCGATCGTCGCAACGCTCCCCTTCGTCTGGCTCCTCCACTCCGCCCTGCTGCCCGCGCCCTCCGAGTCGCAGCTCACCGGGCTCCAGCGAGCATCGCGGCGCGCTCCCGCCGCGCTGCCGCTCATCGCGCTCTCCACGATCGCGGGCATCCTCGCCGTTCGCGGCACCGCCGGGGCGCTGCACGCGGGGCTCAGCGTCCCTCGGCTCCCGCCGACCCTCTACCTTGCCACCCAGCTTCGCGTCATTCCGACCTACCTCAGGCTGCTCGTCTGGCCCGTGGGGCAGTGCGCCGACTGGGACTTCCCGCCGAGCGAGAGCCTCTTCGAGCCGGCGGTGCTCGGCGGCGCTCTGTTCGTCGGCGGGATCATCTGCGCCGCGATCGTCGTCTGGTCGCATCTCGGGAGACTCGCCGGCGATGCCCGCGCGCTCGCGCGAACGGTGATCTTCGGCGCCCTGACGTTCTTCCTCGTCCTTGCGCCGTCGTCGAGCATCTTGCCGCTCATCGATCCGCTCGCCGAGCGCCGGGTCTATCTTGCCTCGCTCGGGCTGTTCATTGCCGCTGCCACTGCGGCGACCCTCGCGATCCGCAGCGTCGCCGGGTCGCGCGCCAGGCGCGTGGGGGTCGCGCTCGCGTTCACGGCCATCGTCGCGGCGGGGGTCGCAACGGCACGGCGGAGCGCCGTCTGGACGACGCCGGTCGCTTTCTGGGCAGACGCCGCCGAGAAGGCCCCGCAAAAGGCCCGAGTCCACCTCAATCTCGGGACGGCCCTCTTTGATGCGGGCCGCCACCAGGAAGCCCTGGCGAGCTTCGAGACGGCGCGCGATCGCATGGGCGATCACACGATCTCGTCGGAAGTGCTGCTCGTGGACATCGTCGGCGCGCTGCTCGCGCTCGACCGCGCCGACCAGGCTCGCGAGGAGGTCACCCGCACACTCGCGCGCACCCCACGGGATCCTGTCGCGCTCGCCCAGCTCGCGCGCCTCGATTTCGTCGCCGACCGGCTGGACGATTCGGAGCGGGCCGCGCTCGCGGCGCTCGAGACGGATCGGCGCAATGCCACCGCGCTCAAGTTCCTCGGCCTGGTGCGCGCGACCCGGGGCGACGTTGCGGGCGCGCGCCAGGCGCTGCGCGATGCCGCCGCGACACAGCTGGCAGATCCCGCCACGTTCCTCTATCTCGGCGATCTGGAAGAGCGCTCGGGCGAGCTCGCGGCGGCATGCAACGCGTACGCCCACGCCGCCGCTCAGCCGGGCGCTCCGTGGGCCTCGGCGAGCGCAACCGCATCGAGGGCGCGCCTCCGGTGCAGATGAGGACCGCCTGGGCGAGTTCGACGTGCGCGCATGGTCGTCTCTCGCCGCGACGAGATCGTGCTCGCGGAGTCGCTCGAGCGGCTGCCCAAGAACCTCAAGGCCGCCATGGCGGGGCTCGGCCGAACCGCTAAACAGGACCCCGCGCCACGAAGCGCGCTCCGGACACGCTCGGAGTATCTCGCCTCGCTCGACCCCGGGTGAGGGCCCCCCATCGCTCTCGGCAGGCTCACCGGAGCGAGGGAGAGGCCGGGCAGCGGATCCTGGATGATCGCCGGTCAGCGGGCGATCGAGTCCGAAGACGCAGGTAGCTGCGAGAGGCGCGTTCTCGCCTTCGCCGCACGCGTAGGCTCGCTCTCGCCCACTTGATCGAGGAACCGCTGGTATTCCACGATCGCCTCGCCGACACGTCCGGATCTGTCGAGCACCACGGCCAGCTTCAACGTCGTCTCCGGTGTGGGCTTCAGCTCGAGCGCTCGCCGGAACTCCTCGGCGGCCTCTCGATGCCACCCCTGCTTTGCGAGGATGTTTCCAAGGTTGGAGTGGGCGTCCGCCATCGCGGGAGCGAGTCGGATCGCCTCGCGGTACTCCGCGACCGCGGCTGGACCCCGACCTTGCTGCGCCAGGACACCGCCTACTCCTGATTGCGGAATGGGTGTAGCTGGTCAGGTGTTGTACCGTCATGCCCAAGATGACGGAGAAGCGAGATGCCCGGAAGCTGCACCGCGACGCTCTTGAAGAGCTGCGGCGGCTCGCGGTGAACCGCGTGCTCGCCGGCGAGCGCCAGTCCGACGTGGCGCGCACCCTCCAGGTGACGCGCACGACCGTCGTGCGCTGGATGATGGCCTACCGTGCCGGCGGCTCCGACGCGCTGACCGCACGTAAGTCGCCCGGCCGCCCGCCGACGCTCACCGAGAAGCAGCGGGCGAAGCTGCGGACGATCATCGTCGGCAAACCCGCAGCAGCTCGGGTTCGGCATGGCCCTCTGGAGCGTCCGGATCGTCTCGCAGGTGATCGAGCGCGAGTTCGGCGCCGTGTTGCACGACACCACCGTGTTCCGGCTGCTCCGGTCGATGGGGCTGGTGCCGCGCAAACCGACGCGGCAGGCGTTCCAGCGCGACCCCGACGAGTGCGCGCGATGGGCGAGCAGTGTGTTCCCCGACATCGTGCGCACCGCGAAGCGACAGCAGGCAATCCTCGCGTTTCTCGATGAATCGGGGGTCCACGAGGACGCGCCCATCGGCACCACCTGGGGCGAGAAGGGTACGCGGCCCGTCGCTCGGGTCACCGGCGGCCGCGCCCGCGTGAACGTCATCTCCGCGATCACGACGCGCGGGCAGCTCTGGTTCCGGTGCTTCCGCGGGACGCTCACCGCGACACGGTTCATCGAGTTCCTGCGCGACCTGCTCCACGACGTCCGCGGCAAGATCCACCTGGTGCTCGACAAGCACCCCGCGCACGTCGCCGCCGCGACCCGGAGGTTCCTCGCCGAGAAGCGCCACCGGATCGAGGTGCACCACCTGCCTGGCTACGCGCCCGACCTGAACCCCGACGAGCACGTCTGGTCCTACCTCAAGGGGATGTTCCGCCACGAGCCGCTCCAGGACGACGAGACGCTCGGTGCCGCCGTCGCCGCCGCGATGAACGACATCCGCGCGGACCGCAAGCTCGTGCGCTCGTTCTTCGGCCATCCCTCCGTCGCCTACGTCAAGCAGGCACTCTCGTGGTGAACCTGCGTGATCCATTCTCAACGCAATCAGGAGTAGATTGTAGTGGGCTTCGGCCATCGCGGGATCCAGCCGGATCGCCTCCCGGTACTCGCGTTCCGCCTCGTCGAACCGGCCCTCCGCCCAGTGGGCCATGCCCAGACCGCAGTGGGCCTGCGGCAACCGGGGATCGAGTCGGATGGCCTCGCGGTACTCTCGTGCCGCATCGTCCGCCTGGCCCTTTGCCCAGTAGGCATTGCCGAGATTGCTGTGGGCCTTCGAGTTTGACTGATCGGATCCGATCGCGACCCTGAGCTCGCGCACTCTCGCGCACCGCATCGTCCGCCTGTCCCTTTGCCCAGTAGGCGACGCCAAGATGCTGGTGCGGCGCCGGATCGTGGGAGTCGAGTCGAATGGCCTCGAGAAGCTCGCCCACCGCATCTTCGAGCCGACCCTTCGCCGCGCAGGCCGAGCCGAGCTCGTCGTGAGGCCGCGCCTTCCTGGGGCTCTTCGACACGACGTCGCTCCAGAGCGTCGTCTCGTCCTTCCGCCCTACCGCGATCGCCGAGCACCTCGAGGACACGATGAAGAAGCTCGGGGTCACGAAGGTCGGCGTCGAGGGGTACGAGACCGGCCGCTGGATCCTCGTGGACTACGGCGACGTCGTCGCCCACGTGATGAACAAGGAGTCGCGCGGGTTCTACGATCTCGAGGGGCTGTGGGCTGACGCGCCGCGCTTCAGCGTGGATGCGTAGGTCCCGGCTCTTATGATTCGTCCTTCTCTTGGCGCGCTTCCGCCTCCGGGCGCGGGCCGGGGAGGCCCCTCGGCCGTGCTCGGCGACGGACGAATGCGCCACCGGCGGCGGACTGTCGATCGACCCCTGAAGCGCAGGGGCCGGGCACTTCCGCGCGTGCCAACGTCGCGCGCGGAGAAGGACCTGCCCCGGTGAAGCGGAAGCAGCCGCATCGTTCACTCATCGTAACCTGAAACGGCGGACGCTCGCTCCCGAGACGGCCGCCACCTCGGCGACGCCTGACGACGCCACCCCGCCCGCCGGGGCGCGCGGACGGGAGGGCCCTCACCCGCGCGGAGGCGTCGGAGACGTCCGATGATCGGTGCGCTGCGGACGGCGACGGTCGTCAGTACGTCAGCCGCATCGCACCGGGCGTGACAACGGCGCGCGGCAACCCCGCCGCGAGCACGGTGACTTCCTCGCGCGACGTTGGCACGCACGGCGGTGCGCGGCATCTGCGTTTCAGCGCCCTTCCGACAGTAAAGCGCCCGGTCGCGCATCCGTTCCCGTCGCCGAGCACGGGGGAGGGCCCTTCCGGACCAGCCCCGGTGCGGAACCGTTGGTGCGCAGGCGGCAACGTACGCGTCGAGCTCGTCATCCGGCGCAGAGCACGCGGTGGCGACGCCGTCGTGCACCTCGTGGCGGCGCCGGGTTACGGGATGCACTCTAGAGCCGCACGAGCCAGGTCGCGACGCCGGCCGCGAGGGCGAGGAGCGCCATCACCGCGAGGCTCGCGCGGTGGCGCCGGTGGATCGGGAACTCCGCCTTCGTCGCGGTGCCGCGCGCGTCGGCGATGCGGGTCGCGTGCAACGTCGAGAGGTCGAGCTTCGTGAGCGCGACCTCCTCCGTGACGAAGCCGCGGTTCGCGAGGAGCGCCACGACGCGGGCGCGCGGGTGGACGCCGCGCGGGAGGAGCTTCGTCGCGATCCCGTCGAGGGCCCGGGCGAGCGCGCCCGCGCTGCGGAAGCGCGTCGCCGGTCTGCGCGCGAGGCAGCGCTCCACGGCGTGCGCGAGGCGGCGCGGGCAATCCGGCGCGAGCGAGCGCACGGGGGGAAAGCGCCCCCGCGAGATCGCCGCGAAGAGCTGGTCCGCGTCCTTCCCCCGGAACGGCTTCTCGCCGGTGAGGAGCTCGTAGAGCGACACGCCGAGGGCCCACACGTCGGAAGCTGGCCCCGCCTGCTCGCCGCCGAGCACCTCGGGGGCCATGTACGACGGGCTGCCGACGAGCATCCCGGCGCGGGTGAGCGAGGAGTCCGCTTCGCCCTTCGCGATGCCGAAGTCCATGAGCTTCACCTCGCCGTCGCGCGACACCATCACGTTCGCCGGCTTCACGTCGCGGTGGAGGAGGGCGTTGAAGTGGACGTAGTCGAGCGCGTCGGCGACGCGCGCGCCGACGAGGGAGACGCAGTCGGGCGGGAGCGCCCCTCCCTTCTGGAGGAGCCGCGCGAGGTCGGTGCCGTCCACGAACTCGGTGACGAGGTACAGGCCGTCGTCCTTCTCGACGAGATCGTGGACCTGGACGATCGCCTCGTGGCGCAGCTTCGCGTAGGCACGCCCCTCGCGCCGGAACCGCTCCACGAGATCCTTCGAGCGGGCGAGCTTCGTGTCGAGCGCCTTCACCGCGACGGGGCGATCGAGCCCTTCCTGGAAGGCCTCGTAGACGATGCCCATGCCGCCGCGGCCGATCTCGCGGGCGATCCGGGACGATCCGACCTTTCTCACCGCCATCGCAGGCGAGAATGACATGCGACGGGCGGGACACGAAGCCCCCTCCCGCACGCCCGGCGCAGCCAGCGTTTCGACGCAACCGGTCGAATCGAGACGGTGACCGGCCTTGCCACTCGGTACGTTCGATCTGCTAGACTCGTGCGGATTTTGTCGCACCCTGCGAGCGTTCACAAAAAGTTCAGCGCGGCCCTGACCTTGCAGGGACCTCACTGCTCTGGATCAAATCGGCAGGATTCGCGTCCCACCCGTGCGCCGGGGGGCGACCGTCCTGCGTTTTCCGAGGAGGCCTAAATGGCGGGCAGGCGAATGGTGACGATGGACGGCAACGAGGCGGCAGCCTCCGTCGCGCACCGGATCAACGAGGTCATCGCGATCTACCCCATCACGCCCTCGTCCAACATGGGCGAGTGGGCGGACGAGTGGTCCGCGAAGGGCAAGAAGAACATCTGGGGATCGGTTCCGAACGTGACCGAGATGCAGTCCGAGGGCGGCGCCGCCGGCGCTGTCCACGGCGCGCTGCAGGCGGGGGCCCTCACGACGACGTTCACGGCGTCGCAGGGGCTCCTCCTCATGATCCCCAACATGTACAAGATCGCCGGCGAGCTGACGTCGATGTGCATGCACGTCAGCGCCCGCACCCTCGCGACGCACGCGCTCTCGATCTTCGGCGATCACTCCGACGTGATGGCGGTCCGGCAGACCGGCTTCGGCCTGCTCGCCTCCGCGTCCGTGCAGGAGGCGCACGACTTCGCCGCCATCGCGCAGCGCGCGTCGATGCTCTCGCGGATCCCGTTCTGCCACTTCTTCGACGGCTTCCGCACCTCGCACGAGGTCGCGAAGGTCGAGGAGCTCACCGACGACGACCTCCGCCAGATGATCACGGACGACCTCGTCGCCGCCCACCGCGCCCGCGCCCTGACGCCGGACCGTCCCTCCCTGCGCGGCAGCGCCCAGAACCCCGACGCGTTCTTCCAGGCGCGCGAGGCGATCAACGGATACTACGCGGCCGCCGCCGACCACGTGCAGAAGTCGATGGACCTGTTCGCGAAGATCACCGGTCGCCAGTACCGGCTCTTCGAGTACCACGGCCACCCCCAGGCGGACCGGGTCGTCGTCGTGATGGGCTCGGGCTGCGAGACCGCCCACGAGACGGTGGACGCGCTCGTCGCGAACGGCGAGAAGGTCGGCATCGTGAAGGTCCGGCTCTTCCGGCCCTTCGATCTCGGCGCGTTCATGACCTCGCTGCCGCGCTCGGTCCACCACCTCGCGGTGCTCGATCGGACGAAGGAGCCCGGCTCCCTCGGCGAGCCCCTCTACATGGACGTCGTGACCGCCTTCCGCGAGGCGGAGCAGGCCCACATCGACCGCTTCCACCACCAGCTCACCGTGATCGGCGGACGCTACGGTCTCTCCTCGAAGGAGTTCACGCCGCCGATGGTGAAGGCGGTCTTCGACGAGCTCGGGCGGGCGCGCCCGAAGCGACACTTCACCGTCGGCATCAACGACGACGTCACCCACACCTCGCTCAAGTGGGACCCGTCGTTCGACACCGAGCCGAAGGACGTCGTGCGGGCCCTCTTCTTCGGCCTCGGCGCGGACGGCACCGTCGGCGCGAACAAGAACTCGATCAAGATCATCGGCGAGGACACGCCGAACTACGCGCAGGGCTACTTCGTCTACGACTCGAAGAAGTCGGGCACGCTCACCGTTTCGCACCTGCGCTTCGGTCCGCGCCCCATCCGCTCCGCGTACCTCGTCACGAAGGCGAGCTTCGTCGCCTGTCATCAGGCGAACTTCGTCGAGAAGTACGAGATGCTCGAGCCGGCCGCGCCGGGCGCCACGTTCCTCCTCAACTCCGCCTACGGACCGGACCAGGTCTGGGAGAAGCTGCCGCGCGAGGTCCAGCAGCAGATCCTCGACAAGAAGCTGCGCTTCTTCGTGATCGACGCCTACAAGGTCGCGAAGGACACGGGCATGGGGGTGCGGATCAACACCATCATGCAGACCTGCTTCTTCGCCATCTCGGGCGTCCTCCCCCGCGACGAGGCGATCGGGCACATCAAGAAGACGATCGAGAAGACCTACGCGCGCAAGGGCGCCGAGGTCGTGAAGAAGAACTTCGAGGCGGTGGACGACACCCTCTCGCACCTCTACGAGGTGAAGACGGAGGGCCGGAAGGTGACCGGTCCGCCCCGTCCCCCGACGGTGTCCGAGTCCGCCCCCGACTTCGTGAAGCGCGTCACCGCGCTCATGCTCGCGGGGAACGGCGACCTCCTCCCCGTCTCGGCGTTCCCGGTCGACGGCACCTGGCCGCTCGGGACCTCGAAGTGGGAGAAGCGCTCCATCGCCCTCGAGATCCCGGTGTGGGAGCCGTCGCTCTGCATCCAGTGCAACAAGTGCGCGCTCATCTGCCCGCACGCCGCGATCCGGCCGAAGTTCTTCGCGCCAGAGACCCTCGCTGCGGCGCCGAAGGACTTCGTCACGATGGAGTTCAAGTCCCCCGACCAGAAGGGGCTCAAGTACGCCCTGCAGGTCGCGCCGGACGACTGCACCGGCTGCTCGCTGTGCGTGGAGATCTGCCCGGCCGAGTCGAAGAGCGAGAAGGGCAGGCGGGCCATCAACATGGTGGACGCGGGCCCGCTCAAGGAGAAGGAGCGCAAGAACTTCGACTTCTTCCTCACGATCCCCCAGGCGGATCGCACGAAGGTGAAGCTCGATGTGAAGGGGACGCAGTTCCTCGAGCCCCTCTTCGAGTTCTCCGGCGCCTGCACGGGCTGCGGCGAGACCCCCTATCTGAAGCTCCTCACCCAACTCTACGGTGAGCGGGCCGTCATCGCGAACGCCACCGGCTGCTCGTCGATCTTCGGCGGGAACCTGCCGACGACGCCGTACACGCAGAACGCCGACGGGCGCGGCCCGGCCTGGGCGAACTCCCTGTTCGAGGACAACGCCGAGTTCGGGCTCGGGATGCGGCTCGCCATCGACAAGCAGGCCGAGCACGCGCGCGAGCTCCTGCAGACGCTCGGCACGCAGCTCGGGGACGGGCTCGTGAAGGAGCTCCTCGGGGCCGACCAGACGGACGAGGCCGGCATCGAGAAGCAGCGCGCCCGCGTGAAGCTCGTGAAGGAGAAGCTCGCGGCGGTGAAGTCGCACGAGGCGCTCCGGCTGAAGGACGTCGCGGACTACCTCGTCCGCAAGTCCGTCTGGATCGTGGGCGGCGACGGCTGGGCATACGACATCGGGTACGGCGGCCTCGACCACGTGATCGCCTCGGGCAAGGACGTGAACATCCTCGTCCTCGACACCGAGGTCTACTCGAACACCGGCGGACAGGCCTCGAAGGCCACGCCGATGGGCGCGGCCGCGAAGTTCGCGGTCGCCGGCAAGTCGACGCGGAAGAAGGACCTCGCGATGCTCGCCATGACGTACGGCAACCCGTACGTGGCGCGGGTCGCCCTCGGAGCGAAGGACGCCCAGACGGTAAACGCGTTCAAGGAGGCGGACAGCTACCCGGGCACCTCGGTGATCGTCGCCTACGCGCACTGCATCGCGCACGGCTACGACATGTCCGACGCGCTCGCGCAGCAGGAGCGGGCGGTCGACTCCGCGTACTGGCCGCTCTTCCGCTATGACCCGCGCAAGGTCGTCCAGGGGGAGAGCCCGCTCAAGCTCGACAGCCCGGCGCCGAAGATCGACCTGTCGCAGTTCGTCGCGAACGAGACCCGCTTCAAGCAGGTGCAGCAGGCGAACCCCGAAGCGTACAAGCGGATGATGGACCAGGCACAGAAGGACATCCACGAGCGGTACGCGCTCTACGAGCAGCTCGCCCGCGCGATGAGCCCGGCGAACCTCGTCCCCGGCGCGGGCAAGCCGAAGGCGAACGCGTAGGCCTCTCGCCACTTCCCGCGAGACGACCTCGGCCCGGTCCGCACCCGCGGACCGGGCCGTGTCGTTGGTGAGGGCGAGCCCACCCGAGCGTGCGCCGGGAATCGTGGTCTACTGGCTCCGCCGAGTGCCATGAGCCGTTCGAGGAAACGATCTCGCCCGAGCAGATCGACCGGGCCCGCGCCCGGGATGGCTCTAGAGGCGCCCGATCCCGGCGGCCGACGAAGGGCGGTCGTCGCGTCCCTGACGATCGCCGTGGCGACGGTCCTCGTCTACTCGAACACGTTCGATTCGTCGTTCCACTTCGACGACGTCCCGAACATCGTCGAGAACCTGGGCTTGCGCCACCTGAGCAGCCAGTGGCCGCCGTCCGGCAACCGTTGGCTCGGTTACCTCTCGTTCGCGCTGAACTACCGGCTCGGTGGTTTGGGGGTGTTCGGGTACCACCTCGCGAACGTCGCGATCCACGTCTGCAACGGCCTCCTCGTCTTCTGGCTGACGGCTCTCACGCTTCGCACCCCCGCGATGCGGCGCGCCGAGGTTGGCCGGATCGTACGCAGATACCTGCCTCTCACCGCCGGTCTCCTCTTCGCGGTGCACCCGGTCCAGACCCAGGCGGTCACCTACATCGTCCAGCGGTTCGCCTCGCTCGCCACGCTGTTCTTCCTGCTTTCGCTGGCGCTCTACGGACAGGCGAGGCTGTCGCTCGAGGAGGTGCGCCCGTCGAAGGCGCGGAGCGCAGTCCTCTATTGCCTCTCCGTCGCCGCCGCCGCGGCGGCGATGAAGACAAAGGAGATCAGCTTCACCCTCCCGCTGGTCGCGGCGCTGTACGAGCTGACGTTCTTCGGCCAAAGGAGGCGCCTGCTCCTGCTCGCTCCCCTCGCCGCGACGGCGCTGCTCATTCCGTACGGGCTCGTCACGCAGGAGCGGAGCCTCGCGGACGTGCTCGGCGACGCGAGCCACGTCGCCGCCGAGACCCCGGAGATCCCGAGGTTCACGTACCTCGTGACCCAGTCCCGCGTGGTGGTGACCTACCTCCGGCTCCTCCTGCTCCCGATCCGCCAGAACCTCGACTACGACTTCCGCCTCTCGAGCTCGCTCGCCGATCCGGCCGTCCTCGTCGCGATCGCGATCCTCCTCGCGGTCGCGACGGCGGCGGTGCTCCTCCTCGCTCGCGCGCGAAGGACGAACCGCGGCGCGGGCGTCCTCGTCGTCTTCGGGGTGGCGTGGTTCTTCGTCACCCTGTCCGTCGAGTCGTCGTTGATTCCGATCCGCGACGTCATCTTCGAGCACCGGATGTACCTTCCCAGCGTCGGCGCCCTCCTCGCCCTGAGCACCGCGCTGCTTTGGGCGCTCGAGCGGCTGCATTCGAGCATCTCACCAGCAGTCCAGGTCGCCTGTGCGCTCGCGATCACGGCCGGGCCCCTCGGCGTCGCCGCCCATGAGCGGAACCTCGTCTGGAAGAACGAGCTGACCCTGTGGAGCGATGTCGTGGCCAAGAGCCCGGGTAAGCCGCGCGCTCACAACAACCTCGGCAACGCTTACGAGGCAAGGGGGCAGCTCGATGACGCTCTGCTAGAATACCGCGAAGCCATCCAACTCGATCTCGGGTTTGCAGAGGCGCACAACAATCTCGGCAAAGCCTACGTTGCAAAGGGCCAAGTCGACGACGCGGTGCGCGAATACCACGACGCCATCCGACTCAATCCTGTCCTGGTGGAGCCTCACCTCGGCCTCGGCGACGCCTACAAGGCGAGGGGCCAGCTCGACGACGCGGTGCGCGAATACCACGACGCCATGCGGCTCGATCCCGGCCGAGCGACGACGCACAACAGCCTCGGCAACGCCTACCAGGCGAGGGGGCAGCTCGATGACGCGCTGCGAGAATACCGCGAAGCCATCCGACTCGATCTCGGGCTTGCAGAGGCGCACAACAATCTCGGGAACGCCTACAAGGCGAGGAAGCAGCTCGACCAGGCGGTGCACGAGTTCCGCGAGGCGATCCGGCTCGAACCCGGATTGGCTGAGGCTCATAGCAATCTTGGCGAAACCTTGGCAAAGCAGGGTCGAGGTCTGGAGGCCGTCGAGGCGTGCCGCCGGGCAGTCGAGCTGAAACCCACACCCGAAGTTGTCTTCAATTTGGCGGTCGCGCTCGAATCGGCTGGCCGGAGGCAAGAGGCGATCGATCGGTACAATGAATTTCTCGATGCGGCGGCGAACAAGTACCCAGATCGCGCCAGAAAGGTGAGGATTCGCATCGGCGAGCTTCGAGCTTCCCTCCTGTCCAACTCGCGATGAGCTTACCCCGCGATACTCGCACTGATACGTGCGGACACTGTTACACGGTTCGGCTCGGTACATCTGCAGGAAGCATCGCGCGCCTGCGCGCGCAACTTTGCCGAATGGGCGCACGCACACCGGGGAGACACCCAGTACTTCAGCCTGTAGGCGAGAGGCCCCGAGCGCGTTCGCGCCGGGGCCTCCTTACTCCTCCGAGGCTACAGTAATCCTACAACCCTACAGTATCAGCAACCCCGGCAACGGCAGAAAACCGGAAACCCTTCACCTCAGGACCGGCGTGAGATGCCGTGATGAACGCGCGTTGCAGGAGCACCAGAAAGTCATCAAGGCGAAGCCATTCGCCTCGCCCCCGGCCTGGCCGAGGCGCATTCTAACTTGGGCGGCATCCTTCTGAAGTAGGGCCGAGCCGTCGAAGCGGTAGAGGAACAGCGCGTCGCGCTCGAGCTGAAGCCCATGCCGGAGATCGCCTTCAATCTGGGCGTCGCCCTCGAAGCCTCAGGCCGTCATTCGGAGGCGATCGCGCAGTACCAGCGATTCCTCGACGAGGCGGCGCAGAGGTATCCGGACCGCGCCGAGAAGGTGAGGGAGTCCCGACTTTGGAGCGTCTTGCCCTTCGCCCGCCGGAGCTTCTTTACGCCCTTCGGCTCCTCGCGCCGGCGGTGCACGACGCGGTCGCACAACACCGTCCGCATCACCGAGAGCGCGGTACGCCCTGCTACAGCTTGGCGTTGATGTACTTGGCCAGGATCATCTTGGCGGCCGTCTGATACCCCACGCCCAGTTCCTTGCCGCGCCGGCGGAGCTGCGCCTTGAGCTCGTCGCTGAGCAAGATCGACGTGGGCCGCTGGGGACTAACGACGACAGCAGTCCCCGCGGCCTTGATATCACGGCCAAGATCCTGCTCCTCGAACGAACGTAGCGTTGCATCTCGCGCGCTCGCAGCGTTCTTCATCTCCAGCGTCCTGGTGCTCTTCTTACGTCGCTTCATCGTACGCCTCCTTCTCGTTCCTCCTCATCGCGCGGCAACTGATCGGTCGAAGCTTCTCACCGCGGCGGGCGAAGATCAGGGCCGCGCCGCGACCATCCGAGGTGGCGCCGAGGAGCAGGTATCGCGCCTCGTCGTGCGCCGGCTCGACGATTCGACCCGCGAACAGAACAGGCCCATCGAGGATGGACTCCACATCCGCTGCGTGGAACCCATGCTTTGCCTCGCT
>WNGF01013140.1_pt1 | contig 15431 bp, 4 predicted proteins | sample 5400641 | NCBI WGS metagenome assembly WNGF01 (sample SAMN13153371, study PRJNA577476) | soil metagenome | isolation source: 80 cm soil or saprolite under grassland replicate 2 | place: USA:California | collected 2016-06-15
TCGTTCCGCATCATGGAATAAGATGCGCGGAGGAATTTCCGGCTTGTTCCGATCACGATGAATTCCTACAGTTTCGTCTCGAATCATCTTCGACAAAAGCCCTGAAAAGTTGACAGTGATTGCCCGTTAGTTTGCAGGATTGCGCAAACCGAGATTGCAGTTCGCCCAAGGACGCGCGTCCTCTCCATCCCATTCATCTCCAACCGAAGCGCCAACCGAAGCGCCTCACTGTGGTTGGAGCCTTCTTCGAGGGTAGTAACGATGAACAGAGCAAAGATTGCGTCCATCCTAAGCATTTTGTACCTTTGCGTAGTGGTCTCCTATATGGCGCGGACGGCTCATACGCAGCAGCCGGTCACAGGCCCGTCTCTGATGGAGAATCTGGGTCGCGGAGTCGTGGCCGTCCGTTCGACGACGACGGATGTTTTCATAAGCTGGCGCGTGTTGGGGACCGATCCGCCGGACACCGCCTACAATCTCTATCGCTCAACGGGCGGGGGATCGCCCGCGCTTCTCAACGCGACTCCGATTACGGGCGCGACAAACTTCGTTGACAGCGGCGCGGACCTCACTCAGACGAACGCCTATTTCGTGCGTCCGATCGTCTTCGGACTCGAGCGATCGCCGAGCGCGTCTTTCACGCTGCCTGCCAACGCTCCCGTCCGGCAATATCTGCGCATCCCCTTGCAGGTTCCGGCGCCGGGCGTGACGCCCGTCGGCGAGAATTACACCTACAGCCCGAACGACTGTAGCGTCGGCGATCTCGACGGCGACGGCGAATACGAGATCATCCTCAAATGGGACCCCTCGAACTCGAAAGACAATTCGCAATCCGGCTACACGGGCAATGTCTACCTCGACGCTTACAAGCTCGACGGGACGCGGCTGTGGCGCATCGACCTCGGTCGCAACATTCGCGCCGGCGCTCATTACACGCAGTTTCAAGTTTACGACCTCGATGGAGACGGGAAGGCCGAGGTAGCCTGCAGGACCGCAGACGGAACCGTTGACGGCGTGGGCGCGGTGATCGGAGACCCGAACGCCGATTATCGCAACAGCGCGGGTTATGTCCTCGACGGGCCTGAATTCCTGACCGTCTTCAACGGCCAGACCGGCGCGGCTATGGCGACCGCGAGCTACATCGTCCCTCGCGGCACAGTGAGCAACTGGGGCGACAATTACGGCAATCGCGTGGATCGCTTCCTGGCGGGCGTCGCTTATCTCGACGGCCAACGTCCCAGCCTCGTTATGGCCCGGGGTTATTACACTCGCACCGTGCTGGCGGCCTGGAACTGGCGTAACGGCGCGTTCACCAACGTCTGGACCTTCGACACCGGCGACACGGGCACGCCGAATCAATACGCCGCCTGGCGCGGCCAGGGCAATCACCAGCTCAGCATCGGCGATGTGGACGGCGACGGAAAAGACGAGATTATGTACGGCGCTTGCGCCATCGATGATGATGGGACCGGGCTTTTCTCGACGGGCCTGGCTCACGGCGACGCGCTTCATATGTCGGATATGGATCCCGACCGGCCCGGACTCGAAGTTTTCCAACCGCACGAAAGCCCCACCAATTATGGCGCGAACGCCGCCGAGTTCCGCGACGCGCGGACCGGGGCGCTGATCTTCGGCATACAAGGATCGGGCGACATCGGCCGCGGCCCACCAAGCCGTCGATCAATTTCGGCGTCTGGTGGGACGGCGACCTGCTGCGCGAACTGCTCGACGGCACGACGATCAGCAAATGGAACTGGCTCGCGGGAAACACGACCGCGCTGCTCTCCGATTCCGCTTCCAATCCCGAAATCGCTTCAAACAATGGCACGAAGGCCACGCCCTGCTTGAGCGCCGACATCCTCGGCGATTGGCGCGAAGAGGTGATCTGGCGCGAGAGGAACAACGCGGCGCTGCGCATCTACACGACCACCATCCCGACCACGTCGCGCATCTACACGCTGATGCACGACCGGCAATACCGCGAGGCCATCGCCTGGCAGAACACCGCCTACAATCAGCCGCCGCATCCGAGCTTCTTTCTGGGCGACGGCATGGCGCCGCCTCCCACTCCGAACATAGTCACGAGCCTGGACACACTGCTCGGTCCAGCCGCGCCGGTCTTCACGGCGATCTCTGACGACAACGGGGCTTCGGCGGGCGATTTCGTGACGAACGATCCGACGCTGGTCATTCATGGAACCTCGGCGCCGGATACGACGGTGACTGTAACGCGCTTCGGCGTCGGCGTGATCGGAACAACCGTGGCCGACGGCTCCGGAAACTGGTCGCTCGATTACACGGGCGCGTCGCTGCCCAACGGCGTCGCTCTATTCACCGCGACCGCCGCCAACGCGAGCAATCAGACCGGCCCTCAGACCACGCCGCCTTTCCGCGTGACTGTTGACCTCATTCCTCCCGCCGCGCCCGTGATCGCGGACGTCGCCGACACGGGATCGCTAGTCTTCACGGGCTCGGCCGAAGCGGGCAGCTCCGTCAGCGTCGCCCGCGTGGGCGCCGGCGTCACCGGAACCGCGCTCGCCGACGCTTCAGGCGCGTGGACTCTGACCTATAGCGGGCCTGCACTCAGTCCCGGCAGCCACTCATTTACCGCGACCGCGACGGATCTGGCCGGCAACACCGGGCCTCCGTCCGCGGCTTCGACTATAGACACGACCGTGGCCACGCCTGCAATCACCGCTATCACGGACGATACCGGCTCGTCGACGACTGACGGGGTCACGTCCGACAACACACTCGTGATTCGCGGCACAGCGACGGCGGGACACACAATTACAGTCAAAACGCTCGGCGGCGCGACGCTCAGGACAACGACCGCCGACGGCGCGGGCCATTGGAGCTTCGATCACACGGCCACGGCGCTCGCCGACGGCTCTTATGTTTTCGCCGCGTCGGCAAGTCAGGGGGGCGGCGCGAGTCCGTCGTCGCCCGGATTCACGGTCAGGGTGGACACTCTCGCTCCGTCGGTGGTCTCGGTGAATCGGCAGAATCCGACCGCGGCGTCGAGCAGCGCGGACACCATCACATTCCGCGTACGCTTAAGCGAGGCTGTGATCGGTGTTGACGCTTCGGACTTCACGCTGTTCTTCGCCGGCGGCCTTGCTGGCGCGATCTCCAGCGTGGCCCCTGCCGGAGACGGCGTCTTCGATGTGACGGTCGGGCCTCTTACAGGCGAGGGCAGCGTGCGGCTTGACGTGAACGCGAGCGGTACCGGCATCGCCGACATCGCGGGCAATGCGTTGAATGGCGGGTTCACAGTGGGCCAGGTCTACACGCGTTCGCTCATCGGCAACGGCATCTGGGTTCAGAACGCCTCGGGCGGTCTGTGGAACTCCAATCCGAACTGGCTTGACGGCATTGTCGGCGCTGGCGTCGGCAATACAGCCGATTTCTCTTCGCTTGAGCTGGTTGACGACCTGATAGTGCGCCTCGATTCGCCTCGCACAATCGGCAACCTGGTCTTCGGCGACACGGACGTGTCTTCGCCCGGCAATTGGGTCGTTGACAACAATGGGGACGCCGGCAACGCGATCACGCTGGCCGTCGCCGCTGGCAGTCCGACGGTGACGGTCAATCCTCTTGGCGTCGGCGCCTCGACAGTTCTCCGCGTCTCACTCGCGGGCAATCAGGGGATGACCAAGCTCGGCGACGGCCCGCTCGCGTTGACCATGCCGTCGGCGCTGACCGGCGCTCTGACGATCAACGGCGGCGCGCTTCGACTCCTCCCCGGCTCGTCGCTCGCCATCGGCAATAGCGCCGTCAACCTCGGAGCCAACACGCAGCTCAACATCGCGGGCGGGTCCTTCACAACTGGGGGCCTGGTTACCGCCGTGACGAGCGCAGTCGTCATTGACAGCGGCTCCGCCGCCTTGGGCAACTTCCGCACGAACTCGGATTTCAGTGGGACGCTGCGCGTCAACGGCGGCTCGCTGACCGTCGGCGAGGTTAACATCCGCCGAAACAGCGCCGGGACTCCCGACTTCAACTCCGGGTTCATAGTCGCCGGAGGAACGGCTAGCGCAACTACCATCGGCCTCGGCGCCGCCAATTCCAATGGCGCAATGTCGATCCAGGGCGGTTCGCTCACCGCGACCGGTATGATCACAATCGGGAATCAGGCGACCGGCGGACGCGGCGGGGCGATGCGTGTGCTCGGCGGCGTTTTTAACTCGACCGATGTCACGAACGGCATCGTGCTCTGTCGCACCAACGGCTCCAACGCGAACAACGTCGCGTCAGCCACCTTCACGGGCGGGATGAGTTCGGTCGAGAAATTCACGCTCGGCTTCGACTCCACAGTAACCGCCGGATCGGCCACCGTCACCGTCAACGGCGGCTCGCTTTACCTGGGCGCGGGAGGCGTCGTCAAGAACGGCGTTGCGGGATTCGCGACCAATCTCAATTTCAGCAATGGACTGTTGGGCGCGAAGAGCGATTGGGGAACGAGTTTGCCAATAAATCTGCCCGCCAACGGCAACATCACAATCAAGGCCGCTGACGTGGCTGACATCACACACAACATCACGCTCAATGGCCCGCTCTCCGGCGCGGGGGGCTTCACCAAGACCGGCGGCGGGAGATTGACTCTCGGCGCCGCGAACGCCTTCACCGGCGCGGTCGCCGTCAACGGCGGCGCTCTCGACGTAGACGGCTCTGTCGGCGCCGGCGCCGATCTGACGGTCAACTCCGGCGGCGTTCTCACCGGCGACGGATCGATTGGCCGTGCGGTCGTCTTGAACTCGAATGGCGCGATAATGCCTGGCGGCGTCGCTCCCGGTTCGGCGCTCACCGTGGACTCGCTGGCATGGGACGCGGGCGGCGCGCTGGCCTTCAACCTCGACTCCACGGCAAATCGGCTTGCGGTCAACGGCGCGTTCATTAAAGGCGAAGCGGGGCCGCGCCACTTTGTATTCGGTACCGGCCCGGGCTTCGCAATCGGCAATGTCTACACGCTGGTAACATTCGGCTCGACAGATCTGACCGCCTCGGACCTGAGCTACAGTGGCCTGCCTCCGGGCTTCATCGGCGCGTTCACCGTGACCTCGAACAGCGTTCTCTTTGAAGTCTTCGGGCCGCCAGTCATAGCCGCGCAACCGCAGAGCGTGAACGTGTTGATGGGCGGGACGGCGAGTTTCTCGGTGGCCGTCAACAACTCGCCGGGGTTGGCCTATCAGTGGTTCAAGGACGGCGTCGCCATCGCGGGGGCGACGGGTCCGAGTCTGACGATCAACAACGTTCAAGCCGCCGACATCGGCGCGTACGCCGTCGCGGTCAGCAACGGCGCGGGCAATGTCACGAGCGACGCGGCCATGCTGTCGATAGCCGCAGTCGCCCTGGTCAATCACGCGCCCGCGCTCAACAGCGGAGTAGTGGAAGGCTCGATCCGGCAGATGCTGGGAGAGAACGTGGCGCTTAACGGCTCCACGACGATCACCGGAGATCTGTTCGCGCCCGGATTGCCGAATGTGGTCTTGAACGGCTCGCCGAATTACGGCGGGACGCTCGACGGCAGCGGCGCTACGACACCGACGAATTACACGGTGACGCTTAACAGCAATGTGACGCTAGGCCATGTCATCCGGCGTACTGATCCTGCGCCGCTGCCCGCAGTGACGGCGCCCGCTCCGCCAACCGGGACTCGCAGCGTGACGCTCAACAATGCGAGCGACCCCATTGGCGATTGGGCGACCGTGCGCAACCTGACGCTCAACAGCAACGCCGGCAAGGTAGCCGTACCGGCCGGGGCGTACGGAGACTTCACGGCCAATGGCGGGAGCGGGTTCACGCTTGGAGTGGCCGACTCGGTTCTGCCGTCGGTCTATTACTTCCAACGGCTGACGCTCAACAGCCAGGCGCAAATACAGGTGGTCGGCCCTGTGATAGTGGTCGTTGCCAACGGCGTGAGCGTCAACGGAGGCGTGGTCGGCAGCGCCGATCATCCGGCGTGGCTGACGTTCAACGTCTACGCGGGCGGGCTGACGCTGAATGGCGGCGCGAATGTTTACGGCTACGTCGCCGCGCCGAGGGGGGCGGTGGCTATCAACGGCAATTGCCAGATCGTTGGTGGGCTGGCGAGTGATCGCTTGACGATAAATAGCAGCGGGCGGCTGCGCTTACTTGCGCCGTCCGATTGAGCGCGACAAATAATGAGATTCACCTCTACGCACGCCGACGGGCCAGAGCGAAGAGTTTTACCACGCGCTAACCACAGCAGTATTGTGATTGACTGTTTAGTTACTGGCCTACCAGATAGCGCCAAATTGGCTAAGCCAATGCCCTTCCAGTCTACCCCAATTGGCATGCCATGAACCAGGAACGCTGTTTGTAAGGCTTTCGGCTGTAGGCGCCTTTCCGTCTACCCATCATACCCCGGCGGAGGATCCTAAGCCCCTGTTTTAGAAGCCGGTTAGGTCAACCTGAAGTCCAATCTATCTCATTCTATCCGGTAACATGAAATATTTTTCCGATTTTAGCATCAGTTATTGGAGAGGGAGTCTGTATGAGTACCAGGTGGCGGAAGCCGTCGTAGACGGTATTCTGGATCGCGGCGAGATGTCGGCGGAAGCTTTGGAATGTTTGGCCCCGGCGCTCCCCCGTCTATGAAGGAATGCGGGCGTCGCGGTACGCGGTGATCTACAGCGAATGCGGCGTGCAGACGCAGCGCTCGACTTTCGCCCCGTCCTCGATAAGTTTGGCGCTTCGGAGGGCGTGCAAGAACTCCTCTGCGATTCATTCTTACAGACGGAAATTCCAGGATCATTAAAGTACGGCACATTTGTCGGCGAAGTGCGTCTTTATACTATACACGCCATCAAACCAGCCTGAAGACCGGCGTCCACTCAGGCAGGTGGAACTTAGCTCAACTTTGTCCTTTTTGTGGCGCAGGCGCTTGCGCCTGCGCCACAAAAAGGACAAAATCAGCGCCATTTTCCGATGTCGTAATCCGATAATGGCATTGAAAAATATCGAGCGCCGAACATTGGCGTTTAACCTACAATCGACATATCCTGGTTGATACGCTCGGCCTGCTGTTGTTAGTTGTGGTTCACTCCGCTGGCATGCAGGACCGCGACGGGGCGCGAGCCATGTTGGCGCCGCAGGCGAACCGCTTCAGCAAGTTGAGAAAGATCTGTGCCGACAGTATCTCGAAGCGGCGGAATTGCCGAGTGGGTCAGAAACCTTCGCCGACGTAATCGGAAGACCTATGCAGATAGGCCGTTGACAACGCAGTTAACCGTTAAACGTGACTTTGTCCATTCTGAGATCGGCGCTCGCGCCGATCTCGGAATGGACAAAGTCGAGCTGAGAATTGGGGATTGTCGGTCGCTCGTGATGAGGAACGTGGCCGTTTGGGCGAGCGTGCATAATGAAGCCACCTTGCTTTAGCTGGTGGAGTAGGCGCCTATAGCGCGTCCTCGCGCTCAGATAGTTCTCCGTAGTGATCCAGGGCCTCGCGGGAAATCCTACATATTTTTTCAAGATTCGAATCCGTTTTCTCTTCATATTGAAGAGACACCAAAAACCCCACAATGTGCATGAGATTTCGTCTGCACACAGGAGAGTGATTATGATATCTACCCGATCAAAATACTTTGTCCGAATCCTGATGACCCAAGTACTGTCGATATTTGTCCTAAGCGGATTGTTGCAATCCCAGTCCGTGGCCCAGTCTGTGTCGTTCATTGCGCGCCGAGACCTCATCCCTGGCGGATCCTTAGTCGCAGCCGCAGATATGAATAATGACGGCAAAGCCGACGTAATCGTGGTCAATACAAGCACTGCCACTCTTTCAGTAATGCGTGGCAAAGGGGACGGAACATTTCAGCCGGCGTTAGTGACATTCTTTGCCTCGGGCCAGTCTCCGGCTTTCATGGCGATCGCCGACATCAATGTTGATGGTAATCCAGATGTGGTGACACTGACCCAGTTTAGTGGTACTGGCTCAGTGTTGCTTGGCAGAGGGGATGGCACTTTTCAACCGCCGATCTTTGTTCCCGTTGACTTCTCCTCCGCCGGGATTGACATCGGCGACTTCAATGGTGATGGAAAACCCGACCTGGCGGTCACTTCTACCGGCTTTCCGGGCGGAGTAGTTTCAGTGTCCTTGGGCAATGGTAATGGAACGTTCGGTCCACGACAGAGCTTCCCCGTGGGCAACAGCCCAGGGTCTGTCGACCTGGGTGATCTCAACGGTGATGGAAAGCTAGACGTGGCGGTAGCGAACACGAGTTCTAATAGCGTGTCTGTCCTGCTGGGAAATGGCAATGGGACCTTACAGCCGGCAATAAATAATTTCGTGGATGGCAGTCCTAGATCGCTTACGATTACCGATTTCGATGGTGACCAGAATCCTGATCTGGCAGTCGTGCTTTCGAACTTGGACGAGATTTCGATTTTGGCTGGGATTGGCGACGGAACCTTCCAATTTCCGCTAAACGTTGCCGTCAGCCAAGGTCCAGTCTTCATGAAGGCGACCGATTTTAACGGGGATCAGATTCCGGATCTTGTCATTGCCCACTCTAACCAATTCGGCGGCGTGAACAATATGTCGATTTTGGTCGGTATCGGCGACGGAAGCTTTCAATCCCCAACCAGCTATGCCTTAAACGGGAGTCCGACTATGCTGGATGTGGGCGACTTTAACGGCGATGGATTCCGGGACGTGGTTACATGCCAGCCCTTTTTGTCCTTCTCGAGCGGCAGCAATATCTCCGAATTCTTTGGAAAGGGCGATGGCACATTCCAATCAGCGGCGAAAATTAACATCAACGCGCCGATCTCCGTGGCTGTGGTGGATTTTGATGGAAATGGAATCCTTGATTTTGCCGTTGAGAGCGGCAGCTTCCCACTTGTGTTATCGATCTTTATGGGAAATGGTGACGGAACCTTCCGTGCGGGAACAAGCGTTTCGCTTAACTTTAGCTCCAGCGTTTCACCACCGGTTGCCGGCGACTTTAACAACGATAGTATCCCAGACTTGGCGGCCGCTGGCTCCTCGATTATCGCAGTCCTGCTAGGAAATGGCGACGGAACTTTTCAGGCGCCTCGGATATTCAATACCAACTTCACCCCTTCCTCTCAGGCCGTCGCAGACTTTAATTCAGATGGCAATCTGGACTTGGTGGCTGGGGGATCCAGTTTCGGCCCAGGCACGGTAGTGGTCCTCTTAGGCAATGGCAACGGAACTTTCCAAGCGCCTAAGAGCTTTACGACCGTTAATACGATTTCTGCCCTCACCACTGGTGAATTCAATGGCGATGGCCGGCCAGACCTGGTAACTGTGAGTCCCAATACTAATAGTGTCAGCGTGTTTCTCGGCAACGGAGATGGCGCATTCTCGCTGCAGGGAGACATTCCCGTCGGCAGGAACCCGATTGCCGTAGTAGTGGGCGACATGAATGGCGACGGATTCGCCGACATCGGGACGGCCAACTCAAGTTCGGGAAACGTCTCTATGTTGCTGGGAAACGGTCGCGGAGGCTTCCAGGCCGCATTCAATTTTACAGTTGCCGGCAATCCGTCGTCTCTGACGCTCGGAGACTTCAACAAAGATGGGCGACTTGATGTGGCAGCGACCCTCTCGGGAGCGAACACAGTTTCTGTTCTGCTGAACGCCGGTGGCACGTTTATAGCTATAGCCGATGATGTTGAGCCATTAGCCGTGGTACGCACCTCACCCGCGGCATACTTTGGCGTTGGCACAAATCCTGCTAGTCTGGTTGCAGGCGACTTCAACGGCGATCTTCTTCCCGACCTGGTCACCGTTGATCGTAGTTCGAATGGTCTCTCGGTGGTAATCAATAACACAAGGATTACTCCCTAAAACATTTCTTCCAATGCTGAAAGCAATCCCGGGCGTTGAGTTTCCATTTACTGGAGACCATAGATCTCTGGGATTGCTTTCCAGCGTTGTCATAAACGGGGTGTAAGCGAAGGGGCGCAAAGGCACACACTGGCGCGCTAGTCGCCCGGTTCGCGTCCTGGGTCGTGGCGTGTGAGGCGGCGGGGTGAGGCGCCATGTTAAGCGCAATCCGCAATGAGAATAACTACTTCCCCGTGGCGAAACCTCAAGAGACTAACCATGTGGCAACAAATAGGAGAATAGAAAAATGAAGAACTTTCGTCCCCGTTCATTCACCCGTTGGCATGCGGCCCTCATTATCGTCTTATCTCTGGCTTTCCTGGGTTTGTTTTCCAACTCCAGAAGTTCGGCGCAGCAAGAGCCGGAGCTTCATGAGGATTACACACCCACAAGGATGCGGTCCGAGGCGTTCAACGGACCGTTCGATTATGAAGCTTTCCTGGCGAGGATAGCGAATGGCGAGTTTCCGGAACAGGGCGGCCCCGTCGAGGGGATCTCACCTGACAATTCCCTGGTTAACAACAACGCCGGCAGCACCGGCACGGCTTTCTTCACACAGAGCGAGACTACGCTTGTGGCTTTCGGCAATACGGTCGTCGTCGGGTTCAACGACTCGGGATCCAATTCAGGCGGCAGCAACAAGTTCACAGGATTTGCGCGCTCGACGGACGGCGGCGCGACCTTCACTGACGGCGGCACGCTGCCAACCAATCCCAATGGGGACGCAGGCGATCCCGTCCTCGCCCGCAACAATTCCACTGGCCGTATCTACTATGCGACACTTCAATTCTCAGGCAGCGGCATCCAGGTCTTCCGTTCCGATGACAATGCCACTACCTGGCAGGCGCCGGTGCAGGGCGCTCCGGGAAAGTCAGGCTTCCAGGACAAGGAGTGGATCACAGTCGACAATTTCGCCGGCGACGGCAACGGTAATGTCTACCTTGTGGCGCGCGACTTTGGCGTAGGCAATGGCATTTACTTTTTCCGCTCCACCGATAATGGCAATACGTTTGGCCCGAGTGGCGGCACGCTCATCACTCCGGGCGCCCAGGGGGCATTTGTCGCCGTCGGTCCCGATCACTCCGTCTACGCGTTCTGGTGGGCTCCCGGGTCTCTGCTAATGCGCAAGTCAACCGACCAGGGGGCGACCTTCGGCCCCCCTGTGACTGTGGCTACCGGCCTGACTGGCGGGACAAACGGTGACCTCGGACTGACCGGCATCCGGCAGGGGACGACAACGCCGGCTGGTTTCCGCAGCAACAAGTTCCCGCACGCCGCCGTCAACCCAGTCAACGGGAACATCTATGTCGTCTACAACAACAGGCCATCCACTACGGATAAGTGTGATATTTTCGTCGTGCAATCTACCGACGGAGGCGGCGCCTGGGGAGCCCCCATCAGAGTCAACGACGACGCGACCACGACCGACCAGTGGCAACCGACGCTGGCGGTCACGCCGGACGGCGCCAATCTTGGCATCTTCTACTACAGCCGTCAGGAAGACCCGGTCGACAACAATCTGTTTAAGTTTTATGGGCGCACCGCCAGTATCTCAGGTTCTACGCTGACGTTTACGCCGAGCTTCGCTATCAGCGACGTCGCGTCCTTACCTGAGTTTGGTCGAGACGGCGTGGTGAACCCCACCTACATGGGTGACTATGATCAGGCCGTGGCCACTCCGGGCGCTTTCCACGTGATATGGTCTGACAATCGCAGTGATCTTCCGGGCGGCGAGCCGCGCAAAGACCCGAACGTCTTTTACAAGCGAATCGATCTGAACATCCACGTCACGACCACGGTTCCCGCCGTCGCCAGCGTCATCTCAGATCAGCCGACGACGTTCACCGTGAACATTTCGGAACCGGTAGACCCGGCTACCTTGCAAGCCAGTGATTTCGCCGTCAACGGGATAGCAGCGTCGGATTTCGCATATACACCCGGCAGCACGACGATCGTCTTCACTTTTGACGCCAGTCCAGTAACGACTGAGGGGCTCCAGACCATGAATATCCCTGCCGGCGCTTTCATCGGCGCGGTAACCGGGAATCCCGTGGCGGCGTTCACCGGCACATTCCGGTATGACACGCTGCTGCTGCAGGTGGTTGCGACGGCCCCGCCGGTTGGCGGAGTGTTCACATTACCAGGCCCATTAACCTACGACGTAACCTTCAATGAGTTAATTAATCCCGCGTCGGTCCAACCCGGCGACTTGCAGTTGAGCGGCATTGCCGGCAGTACGGTGGTAGCAGCCAACGTGTTACCCGGCAATACGACCGTGCGATTCACCATTAACGTTCCGACCGAAGGAGCGCTTACCGCCAGCATTCCGGCGGGAGCCATTACTGACGCCTTCGGGAACGCCGGAGCGGCATTCACCGGAACCTACGTCGCAGACATCGGGACCAAGCCTTACCCGACGCCGATGCTTGCCAAAAAACCGCAGGGGTCGCTGATTTATGACCCGAGCGTCGCGGGCAATAGCAATATTGGCTTTGCGGGCGACACCGATAGTTTCACGCTCGCCATCGATCCTGATCAGACTATCACCGCGATCGTCACCGGATCGGGCGGGCTGCAACCGAGCGTTGAGCTACGCAATCCGGCTTCTACCGTTATTGGCAGCGCCACTGCGGCTGGCGCAGGCCAACCTGCCCTGCTGCAGACGGCGCCGGCGGCTACAGGCGGAACCTACACATTCACGGTGAGCGGCGCCGGCGGAACGACGGGCAATTTCTCGCTACAGGTGATTCTCAACGCCGCCAGAGAACTGGAAGGAACCATCTCCGGCGCAACCAACAACACGCTTGCCAATGCACAGAATATCGAAGGCTCCTTTATCACATTGCGAACGTCGGTGGCATCGGCTTCCCGCGGCGCCGTGCTCGGTGGGAACGCGGCAGGGCCTTCCGTGCCGTTCCAGGCCTTCGATTTCGAGTCGGGACAACAAGGCTTCGTGATCAACAACGACCCACCGCCGTTGCACGTGGCGGGGCTGTGGCACTTGTCCACCGGCCGCGGCACGCAGTCCGGACACTCGCCAGGCGCCAGCTTCTACTTCGGCCAGGGAGAAGGACCCGGCGGCGGCGGCAACTATAACGTCGGTAACACCGCCGGTACCATTACCTCGGGGCCGATCGCGCTACCTAACAGACCCGGGCTCGGCCTGACGTTCAACTATGTCCTGCAAACGGAAGGAAATGGCAGTTTTGACGTGGCCTCGGTGCAAGTCAGCGCCGACGGTGGCGCGACCTTCACCACGATCGCCAGCAGCGCCAGCCCCGCTCAGCTGCCCCTGAGCGGCGCCTGGCGTAACGCCTCGTTCAGTTTAGCGGCCTTCGCCGGCCAGACTGTGCTGATCCGCTTCTCCTTCGACACGAGAGACAACATCCAAAATAACTTCGAGGGCTGGTACGTCGATGACGTCCAGGTCACCGCGCCGGCCACCTGGAATGATTACTACTCGTTCAGCGCCAGCGCTAACGACGTGGTATCGGCCGCGCTGAAAAACCTGTCGGGCGTCGGCACGAACGTGTTCCTGGAGGATTGCGCCGGTACGGTCCTGGCGACCGGCGCCGGCGGGTCCACTAACTACGAGAGCGGCATCCGCAATTTCATCATCACGACCGGGGGAACCTATTTCCTGCGCGTCAGCGGCACGGTCGCCGCCACCTACGACCTGGTGGTCACCCGCAACGCCGCCTTCGACACGGAGGACAACGATACGACGGCCCAGAGCCTAAACCCGGCGCGGGGGGCGCTCGGCCACGTCACCGGCGGCGCGGCCCCGGTCCAGCTTCAGAACTTCGACGACGGCCTGCTTACCGGCTACACCTTCCGCGGCCCGAACAAGGCCAGTGTGACCGCCGCGGCCGCCCACGACGGCCCCTTCGGCCTGCAACTCGAGACCTTTACTGAGTGGATGTGGCGCGACGACTCGGCGGTCGCAGTGCAGCAGGGGGACACGATCTCCGCCTGGGTGCAGGCCGCGGGCGCGCCCACCGGGCGCATCTACGTCGGCTTCGGGGCCAGCGCCGCGGGTACGCTGTCAATGGTCCTTGGCGGCAATACCGGTACACTGATCCTGCAGCGGAACGACAATTTCGGCTTCACGGACATCGGCTCGGTCCCGCAGACCTGGGTGGCCAATAAGTGGTACCGCTTCGAGGTGGTCTGGGGGGTGGGCGGCAGCATCACCGGGCGGCTGTTCGACAGCGACGGGGAGACGCTGCTGAACACCGTCACCGCCACCGACACGACCATCACCTCCGGCGGCCTGGCCTTCCGCGCCTTCGGCCTCACCCATTATGTGGACAGCGTGCAGAAGGGTGGCCATCGCAATGACGACTGGTACAGCATCACGGTCATCCAGGGCCGACTGCAGTTCGAAACCAGCACGCCGGCGGACGGGCCGGGCGAATTTGTCAACACGCTCGATCCGCATATCGAGCTCTTTGACAGCGCCGGCAAGACGTTGATCGCCACGGGCGCCCCGCTTGAGGACGGTCGCAACGAGTCGATCGATGTCTCCGGGCTCCCGGCTCCGGCCACCTACCTGGTGCGCGTGACGGCCGAAGGGGATACCAGTGGGGAATACTTCCTCGGAACCGGCGCCCCGCCGACCTTCAGCGGGTTTTCCCCGCCCCTCAGCAAAGACAATTTCAACGCAGGCTCGACGATACCGGTCAAGTTTAGCCTCGGCCTAAACCTGGGACTCGACATCCTCGCTCCGGGCTCGCCGGTTTCACGACAAATCAACTGCTCGCCGAACAGCTGCGGGGCGAATGTCGGCATTGGACCATGGGAGCCGACACAGAGTGCGCTCGGCTTGCAATATGATCCAATGGCCAACCAGTACACCTATTTCTGGAAGACGAGTAACGCCTGGTCGGGCACTTGCCGTGAGCTGGACGTGATACTTCGGGATGGCAGGCACTTCAGGTCGACGGTCAGATTCAAGTAGGCTGCCTTAACTAACGGGCAGCGCAAGCTGGGTTTGCGCTGCCCAACCCCCAAAAACTCTGCAAAACCAAAAGCGGCGGGTTCATTCTGACCTGCCGCTTTTTTAGCCCGGATTTCTTATTAGCGTTCTGACGAACCGTTGAGAGTGCGGTCACTACTCGCTCAGCGTCCCGAGGGCGCGCCAATTTGAACTGTCCCCTGGCGCCGAGCGGGTTGAGTCTTTCCGTCGCATAAACGGGAACGGATAGACTAAAGTTTGTCCTACATTGCTAGTGTGATTCCCGATTGATAACCACGCCGCTGCGCCCAATCAGAAAATCCAGATCGGCGCCTTTATCGGCCTGCATTACGTGATCGATGTAGAGTTTGTAATAGCCTCGGTCGTATTGCGATTGCGGCGGGCGCCATTTCGCCCGCCGCCTGGCCAGTTCTTCGTCGTCTACGTTCAGGTGTAGTCTCCTCGCCTCGACATCCAGCTCGATCAAATCGCCGTTTTCGACCAATGCCAGGTTGCCCCCGGCCGCGGCTTCGGGCGCGACGTGTAACACTACCGTGCCGTAAGCGGTTCCGCTCATCCGCGCGTCCGAGATTC
>WNGF01014278.1_pt1 | contig 15421 bp, 17 predicted proteins | sample 5400641 | NCBI WGS metagenome assembly WNGF01 (sample SAMN13153371, study PRJNA577476) | soil metagenome | isolation source: 80 cm soil or saprolite under grassland replicate 2 | place: USA:California | collected 2016-06-15
CACGGTTATAATTAGCACTTTTGCGCTTAGCCCCCTGACGTATTCTATGTGACTCAGAGGGCTGCAGCTATGCGGATTGAGATTGACAAGCTCGAGGAGCTGGACGGCAAATTCTCGCAGGTTTACGAGAGTAGTGAGTTGCCGCTGGGTGAAAGTGACATCCGGCTCATTGAACCAGCAAAGGTTTGTGGCCGGATCCGGCGCAACGATAATGAAGTCGAGTTGCGCGGAGAGTTGGAAGCGAAGATCGAGGCCACTTGTGGCCGTTGTTTGCAGCCGGTAGTGTTGCCGATTCGTTCAGAATTTGCCGAGCGGTTTGTTTCTGCGGTGAGTTGGCGTGCTGAGGAACAACATGAATTGCGGGAAGAGGACTTGAATTTAGCGGTCTTTGACGGCGAAGCGATCGAATTGGCTGACCTCGTGCGCGAGGAGATTCTGCTGGCAGTGCCCGGCCACATATTGTGCCGTCAGGATTGCCGGGGGTTGTGTCCCGTCTGCGGAGTCGATAGAAATGTGAAGAGCTGTCAATGCGAAACGAAAGAGATCGATTTGCGATGGCAGGGACTGAAAGAGTTGCAAATGTAATTCTGTAGTTTGCTCTTTGTACTTTGTCCTGTACTTTGGTCGTAATACCGGTCTTGAAATTAGGATTTCAAAGTACAAAGTTCAAACCACAAAGTACAGCAAAGCGAATTCAAGTTTGGAATCTAGATTTAAGAATCCGGAGTAATTATGCCAAATCCAAAACGTCGTCACTCAAAAGCACGTCGCGGCAAGCGTAGAGCACACGATGCCCTGAGAGCGCCGCAGACCGTCGTCTGCCCAAATTGCCAGGAGCCACGGATGCAGCATCGCGTATGCCCAAAATGCGGCTACTATAAAGGCCGCGAAATCCTTCAAGTCGAACAGACTGCGTGAAAGTTCAACTCCGTCATCTAGCAGAAGCACTTGTGCAGCGTTCGCCGGATAAGTCCTGCACCTAAACGGAGGCTCTTCGAGCGCAAAGGTTATAGATGTCCAAAGTCAACGCGGGTATTCTTGGCACCGGTCATTCGTATCCGAAAGGTATTCTGACGAATGCCGATCTGGAAAAGCTTGTCGACACTTCGGACGAGTGGATTACCACACGTACCGGCATCAAACAGCGGCGCAAAGCCGCGCCTGGAGAGTACACTTCGCAATTCGCCGTGCAGGCTTCGCACGAAGCTCTCGAACGCGCAGGCATCAATGCCAGGGAAATCGATCTTATCCTTTGCGCTACTGTCACGCCGGATCAAATTCTACCCTCCACCGCTTGTTTGATTCAGGCGCAGTTGGGCGCGAACAATGGAGCGGCGATGGACATTGTCGCGGCTTGTTCAGGCTTTCTCTATGGTTTATCGGTGGCGGATACGATGATTCGGGGTGGGCAAGCGAAGTACGTGCTGGTAATAGGAGCTGAGATTCTGACGCGATACGTTGATTACACCGACCGTTCGACTTGCGTCTTGTTCGGCGATGGCGCGGGCGCAGCGATCCTCGGCCCGGTGGAAAGTGAGCGCGGGATTCTGGCCACGAAGATTCGCTCCGACGGCCGCTATGAAGAGCAGCTTTACGCTCCGGGAGGTGGAACCAAGGGGGGCTTCACTGCCGAGACGATCGCGCGTGGGGATCACTTCTTTAAGATGAAGGGAAACGAGGTGTTCAAGGTTGCCATTCGATCGATGACCGACATCTCGCGCGAAGTGCTGGACGAGGCAGGATTGAAAACGGAAGACGTGAAGCTTTTCATTCCACACCAGGCGAATCAACGTATCACTGACGCTGTTGCAGCCAAATTAGATGTTGACAGCGCTCGGGTCTATTCGAACATCGCCATGCATGGAAACACATCATCTGCTTCCATTCCGATCGGCCTCGATGAATGCGTCGAAGCCGGACGCGTTCACCCGGGAGACGTGATCTTAATGACTTCGTTCGGGGGCGGCGTCACCTGGGGCGGAGTCGTGATGCGATGGTGATTCATTGCCGATTGCCAATTGCCGATTGACATTCAGAATTCTGCGCATCATCCGGGTTTTGTCCGGGAACGTTTAGGAAGATCGAAAAATTGACAATCGGCACTCGGCACTCGGCAATTGCTTACATTTTTCCCGGCCAGGGCTCGCAGTATGCGAGCATGGGAAAGGATTTGGCCGAAAAGTCTCCCGCGGCCAGGAGGATCTTTGAAGAAGCAGACAGCGCTCTCGGGTTTCCGCTCTCCGAGTTATCCTTCAGCGGCCCGGCTGAGCAATTGCAGTTGACGGAGAAAACGCAGCCGGCGATTCTGACCATGTCGATAGCCGCATTGGGAGCAATGGAGTCTCAGGGCTTTCCGAATCCAGACTTCGTCGCCGGTCACAGCTTAGGCGAATACTCGGCTTTGGTAGCGGCAGGCTCGCTTTCGTTAGCGGATGCAGTGAAAGCAGTGCGCGCCCGAGGACGTTACATGCAGGAAGCCGTGCCGGTAGGCGAGGGAAGTATGGCTGCGATACTGGGCGCCGACCTGAAAGTCGTCATCGCAACCTGCGAAGAAGCAAGCCAGGGGCAGGTTTGCAACGCTGCCAACATCAATTCACCAGGCCAGGTAGTTATCGCCGGAGACACTGCGGCTATTGATCGTGCGATTGCCTTGCTTAGGAAGCGCGGCGTCCGACGCGCGGTGAAACTCAACGTCAGCGCACCTTTTCATTGCGCATTGATGAAACCGGCACAAGATCGACTGGCAGTTGACTTGCAACGAATTGAGTTCAAAGATTTGACGACGCCAATTGTCACGAACGTAGATGCTAAAGCCGTCAGAAGGGGACATCACGCGCGCGAGGCCCTCATCCGTCAGGTGTCGCAAACGGTCCGATGGCTTGAATCAGTTGAATTTTTGATTAGCCAAGGTGTACAAACCTTTATTGAGATTGGACCCGGAAAAGTCTTAAGTGGGTTAATACGCCAGATTGATCGCAGCGCACGCTGTGTGAACGTCGAGGACGAGGCCAGTCTGCGCGCAGCCCAGGAGGCGCTCAGCGCCTGAATATTTTGATAAGTTCTACAATTTTCACAGAGGAGCAAACGAATGCCCGATCCAGAGATTGAGCAAAAAGTGAAGCAGATAATCGTCGATGAACTTGGGGTTGACGAAAATGAAGTCACACCGAACGCCCGGTTCATCGATGACCTCGGCGCCGACTCGCTCGATACGGTTGAGTTAGTAATGCGTTTCGAGGAAGAGTTCGGTATTGAGATTCCCGACGAGGACGCCGAAAAGATTCAAAGTGTGCGCGACGCCTACAATTATATCGATCAGCACAAAGGGAAGTGACGGGTTAATTCTGACGAATGAACTCAGGCCGCGCGCTTGGCGTCGTTTGTCATTGGTAACCTCTCACAGGAGGACTTGTTCACTTTGAATCGTCGCGTCGTCGTTACCGGCCTCGGTCTGGTTACCCCGATTGGCAACTCAGTCGAGACCACCTGGACCGCGCTGATGAAAGGCCAAAGCGGCGCGGACTACATCAAAAAGTTCGATGCTGCACGGTTTGCTGCTCGCTTCGCGTGCGAAGTAAAGAATTTCGATCCGCTCAACTACATTGAAAAGAAAGAAGCACGCAAGATGGGCGCCTTCATTCATTACGCGGTGGCGGCCGCGCAGGAAGCTGTCGATAATAGCGGGTTGAAGATTACCGACGATATTTCTGAAGGTGTTGGAACTTATATAAGCAGCGGCATCGGCGATTTCTGGGCCATCGAGCGCGAACATGAAAAGCTCTTGAAAGATGGCCCGAGCCGCGTTTCGCCGTTCTTTATTCCATCCGCAATCGTGAATCTTGCTTCCGGCCAGGTTTCAATTCGTCACAATGCCAAAGGTCCGAACTCGGCGACCGCGACTGCCTGCTCGGCCGGTGCGCACGCAATCGGGGACAGCTTCAAGATCATTCAGCGCGGCGATGCTGAGGCGATGATTTGCGGCGGCGCTGAGTCCGCAATCACGCCCATGAGCGTTGCAGGCTTTGCCGCTTTGCGCGCGCTTTCCACCCGCAACGACGATCCGACACACGCATCGCGACCTTTCGAATTGAATCGCGATGGCTTCGTGATTGGCGAAGGCGCGGGCATCCTCGTTCTGGAAGAGCTCGAGTTCGCTCGGCGTCGCGGCGCACGAATTTACGCCGAGATAGTGGGCTACGGCATGACCGGTGACGCTTTTCACATCACGATGCCTGATGACAGCGGCTCAGGCGCGGTCCGCGTGATGCAAAAGGCCCTGAACGATGCCGGGGTAGAGCCGGAGGAAATCGGCTACATCAACGCGCACGGAACATCGACACCCTATAACGACAAGTTCGAAACAATGGCAATTAAGAAAACGTTCGGCGAACATGCCTACAAATTGGCGATTAGCTCGACGAAGTCTATGACCGGACATCTACTGGGCGCGGCCGGCGGTGCGGAGGGTGTTTTTTCAGTGCTGGCGATTGATCGAGGAATGTTGCCGCCGACGATTAACTATGTTACGCCGGATCCAGATTGTGATCTGGATTACGTTCCCAACCAGGCACGTGAAGCACACGTGAACTACGCGCTTTCAAATAGCTTTGGATTTGGCGGAACGAACGCCGCCGTGTTGTTCAAGCGATACGAGGATTAGTTACAGTTGACGTTTAGCGGCGGGCTACCGCCCGCCGATGGTTTAGTGGCGGGCAGTAGCCCGCCGCTAAACAAGGCGATTTTGATATGAAACTCCTTGTCCTAATGAAGCAGGTTGCGAACAAGGACGCCATCCTGCGAATCAATAAGGAATCGACCTGGATTGAGGAAGCCGATCTCTCGTTTGAAGTAAATGAATCGGACGGCTATGCGCTTGAGGAAGCGCTTCGCATCAAGGAAAAAGTTGGGGGCGAAGTTGTCGTTTGCTCGATGGGCCCGCAACGCGCGAAGAGCGTAATCAAGGACGCACTGGCCCGAGGCGCAGATCGCGCAATTCACGTTGTGGGCGACAACGTTGTGCACTTATCACCATTCGCCGCGGCCAGCGTGTTGGCCGACGCAATCCGAGGGGAACAGGCCGACTTGATAATGACCGGCTTGCAGTCGGACGACTATGGCTATGCGCAGACGGGCGTCATACTAGCTGAGCTTTTAGGATTGCCACACGCCACGATCGTGATTGAGATTGATGCCGGCGGCGCAGAGCTTCGCGTAAAACGTGAACTCGAAAGTGGCTGGTATCAGTGGTACACGATGCCGAGGCCGGCGCTGCTCACGATTCAATCCGGCATCAGTCAGATTCGTTATGCAACGCTGAAGGGAATCATGGCAGCAAAGAAGAAAGAGATTAAGGAGGTAACTCCATCAGCTGAAATCGTCAGTCGACCCTCGCACCAGCGAATTGAAAAGATTTATCTGCCGCAGAAATCCAAGCAAACTCAATTCCTCGGCAACGGGGACGCCAAAAAAGGCGCGATCGAGCTGGCTGAGAAGCTTCGTACAGAAGCTCGGGTGATATAAGCATGTTGGAAGCCGGTTCTAATAAGACCAGACACTCCCTAGCCGTTATCTTGATGGCGCTGGTGGCGGCGGCAATCTTGAGTTCGCCAAGCACAAGCGTTGTCATCGCTTTCCAGCCCGATGGTCAACAGAACAACCCGCTAGCCCTAGACGAGAACCTGAAAAGACTTGAGACTGCAATTAACGGAAACGTATTCGAGGTCGGCAAACGAAATGCCGCTAGCAAGTACGAAATCTATAAATATGAAGGGTTCCGTTCTGATAGCTGTTCCATTCGTTGGCGAGAGACCCATGAAATCTATGATGAAGGACGCAGAATCTTGCTCGAAGTGCAGGACGTGACGGCCCCACTTCCCATAATCAGTCCGGATTCAGTTGAGACTAACAAGATTAGCAGTTCCGGGTATCTCGTTTCATTTACAACTCAAAAGCTCCGGCTTGGAATCAGTGCTCGCGTGCATTCCATACATGAAGATGGAAGTGAAAACGAAACAGGTTCAATTGCAAGTGGTTATGGTTTCTATTTTTCGGATGGACTAGTTGCGAAGAAGGTTGCGAAAGCGCTCGGCTCTGCAATTCGTTCTTGCAGCAAGTCAAACGGTGTCTGGCTTCGGTAATTCGTTTTGGTGAGAATTCTATGGGCGGTATTTTAGTTTTCATAGAACACAAAGCAGGCACGCTAAATAAGACTTCGCTCGAAGCAATCGCGGCCGCCCAAAAGCTCGGTAGCGACTTGCGGCAGAAAGTGTCCGCGGTCGTGTTGGGCGCGCCCTCATTGACCCAAGACATTGCGGCTTATGATCTTGAGACAGTCCTAAATGTGGATCATCCGCAGCTCGCCGAATACACGCCTGACGCTTACGCCGCCGCCATGGAACAAGTCGTGCAAAATGTATCACCCCAATACGTGATCATGAGCCACACTTACCTGGTGCGCGACTTTGCTCCCAAGCTTGCCGCACGCTTTGGCAAAGGCTTGATTAGTGATTGCATCCGGATGAATGTTGACAGCGGCAAGGCTACGTTCACTCGACGTATTTTTCTTGGCAAGCTGGATGCGGATGTTATTTCAGATAACCAGCCACCGCTGTTCGTAACATTCCAGTCAGGCGCGTTCCGGGGCGATCAGGCGGTGAAGGGCAGCAGCGCTGCGGTCGAAACGATGCAAGTTGAAATTGACGAGGTCCGCATGAAGCCGGAAGCGCCGTTTCAGGAAGTGAAACAAGCGGTCGATCTCAGTAAGGCAGATGTAATCGTTGCTGTCGGCCGCGGCATTAAGAGCAAAGACAACATCGCGCTTGCCCAGAAACTGGCTGAAGCGCTGGGCGGGGATCTAGCTGCCTCGCGCCCGATATGCGACGCTGAGTGGTTACCAATCGATCGGCAAATCGGGTCGTCGGGCCAAACTGTCGCTCCCAAATTGTACGTAGCGGTCGGTATCTCTGGAGCGATTCAGCATTTAGTCGGAATGAAGAACTCGCAAACGATTGTGGCTATCAACAAAGATCCTGAAGCGCCAATCTTCGATATTGCCGATTACGGCATCGTCGGAGATCTGTTCGAAGTCCTTCCCGTGCTGACCGACGAAATCAAGAAGCTCAAGAGTTGGGCTTTCCAATGCCGCTCGGCCGCAGTAAAATGCGGTCAACAACCCCCGAATCAACTTATCGATTAGGCAAGAAAGTCTCTCGAAGGGAGTGATTTCCATGCGTTGCGCAAAACTGTGGTTTGTATTGTTCGCCGTCTGTGCGGCGATGCTGATGTTACCCTCAAATCGACCAAACCGTGCTGGGAACGAGACGTCCATATCTTATTCGCCGGTTATGGCGCCGGCGGGTCAGGGCTTCGACAGTTCGGGCATCGATAAGAGCGTCTCGCCTTGTGCAAACTTCTTTCAGTATGCCAACGGTAGTTGGATAGCGCGCAATCCAATTCCACCTGCGTACTCGCGTTGGGGTCGATTCGAAATGCTGGATGAAGGGAATCTCGAAGTCCTTCATGGGATTCTCGACTCTCTCGTCAAGAAATCAAACCTTAAGGCCGGCAGCAACGAACAGAAGATCGCCGACTTTTATCAAAGCTGCATGGATGAACCCAGGATCGAAGCTGAAGGCGCAAAGTCGCTCGAGCCGGAGTTACAGCGCATCGATCAAATCAAAGACCTGCTCGGAGTTGAAGAAGAGATCGCGCGTTTCCACGCCCATCGTATTCCCGTTGTATTCGGATTTGGCGCGGCGCAAGACTTCAAAAATTCAACTGCCGTGATTGCCCAGGCCGTACAGGGTGGCTTGGGCCTGCCGGACCGCGACTACTACACGAAAGACGACGAGAAGTCTCGGCGGACGCGTGATGAATATGTGAAGCACGTGGCGCACCCTTCAATTACTTGGAGACGTGCCTGACCGCGCGGCTGCCGAAGCGCAAACGGTGATGAAGATCGAGAAGAGCCTGGCCGAAAACTCGGCCACTCGTGTGCAGCGCCGAACACCTGAAGCGAACTATCATCCGATGATGAAGTCGGAACTAATCACGTTAGCACCTGACTTTGATTGGACGCTTTACTTTCGCACGATCAACCTGCCCGAGGTCGGCAAAATCAACGTTGGGCAGCCTGACTTCTTCAAAGCTGCCGACAAGGTTCTGAAGACAACGCCGATCGATGATTGGAAGACCTATCTGCGGTGGCATCTGGTTAACGCCGCTTCGCCGACCCTGTCGTCGAAGTTTGTTGAAGAGAACTTCAATTTCAATGGCAAATATATGTAGGGCACGCAGGAGATGCTGCCGCGGTGGCGGCGGTGCGTGGCCTCGACGGATCGCGCCCTGGGCGAAGCGCTGGGGCAACTATATGTCGAAAAGACATTTACACCTGCGGCCCGCGCGCGCGCGCAACAGATGGTGAAAAATCTGATTGCCGCGCTGCATGAGGGACAATTCGAGTTCAGACGCAATCTGGGCAAGATTGGCAAGCCGGTCGATAAGACTGAGTGGGGAATGACGCCGCCGACAGTGAATGCTTATTACAATCCTTCGATGAACGAGATCGTTTTTCCCGCGGGAATTCTGCAGCCGCCCTTTTACGATCCGAAGGCGGACGACGCGTTCAACTATGGCGGTATCGGCGCCGTCATTGGTCACGAAATGACGCATGGCTTCGACGACTCTGGCGCGAAGTTCGACGCGGACGGAAACCTGGTAATGTGGTGGACGCAGGATGATTTCAAGAAGTTCAATGCGAGAACTGATTGCGTCGTGAAGCAATTCGACGAATACGAAGTCGAGCCGGTTCTTCATCAAAACGGCAAGCTCGTGGTGGGCGAATCGGTTGCGGACCTTGGTGGCCTGACGCTGGCGTATGCCGCGTATCAGAAATCACTGGAGAGGAAGCCACGGCCACCGGTTATTGCAGGTTTTACGCCCGAGCAGCGCTTCTTTCTTGGCTATGCGCAAATTTGGGCCGGTAGCATTCGGCCTGAGGCGGCGCGATTGCGAGTCGCGACAGATCCGCATCCGCTGGCTCGCTTCCGTGTGAACGGCCCACTCTCTAATATGCCCATGTTCGCCCAGGCTTTTGGTTGCAAGGAAGGGGACCCAATGGTGCGGCCGCCGGATAAGCGGTGCCAGATTTGGTGAAGGTTCACCGGCGTATTCCGGCGTGGCTAATTCTGAGAGACGAACCCATCCCGAGCTATATCGCGCAGCTACTGGTTCAGTTTGAACAAGTGACACGGGCGTCTCGCCCGTGAAACCACGCGCAGGATGCGCGTGCCACCTCAAACTGAACCACTACTTCGCGCAGCTACTTCTTTACTTTGATTTCTGTTTCGCCGATTGTTCCGGTGCCGGCAGCTTTTGTGCCTTCTTCCACGGCTCCTTTAACGGCACCGGCTGCCGCTCCGAGTACAGCGCCGACCGCTGCTGCGCGCGCAACTTTCTTCGCTTTCTTGAGAATGGCGGTGGGGCGCTTCTTTGCAGAGCCTCGTTTCTTACTGGATTTCCTAGTGCCGCCCTTCCTACTTGTAGCTCGTGAGGAGCTGGACTTACTCGACGTTACCTTCTTGCTCGTTTTTCTAGCCGGCATGTCTTGCCTTCCCTTCCGTGGTTGGTATTCGATTCCTAACCTGCAACAAAACTATACAGACAAAATTCGTTCAACTAACCACATGCAATGCTCGAGCCTCGCTTAGGAGGTTGCTTTGAAGAGTGATTGCAGGTCGCTCACGATCTGTTCCGGCTTCCACTCGTTTCCTCGATAAAGTTTGACGACCTTGCCATCCGGACCGATGACTGCCGTTCGCAGAGAATGGATCACCTGCTCCTCTCCTGATTCCGTGTCGTGAAAATAGCGCAGTCCGAAGTACTGGGCGATGCCTTTCACTTCATCTTTGCTTCCGGTCGCGAATTCCCAGTGCTGAAAGGTCTCGTCGGAATAGCGGCCGCTATGCGCCGCCCCGTAACTTCGCAGAACTTTAGGTGTATCGTACTCAGGATCGAAACTAATCGTCAGAAGGTGCGTCTTCTCGTAAAGCTCGGGCTGCTTTTGTAACTCCTGATCGATGGCGGCGAAATTATTGCTCATCAATGTGCACTGATCCGGCTGCGGACATCGGGTGTACACAAAGGTCAGTACCAGCGCTTTACCGCGGTATTGCCCGAGGTGAATGCGCTTGTCATCCTGGTTCACTAAACCAAAGTCGGGAACTTCGTCGCCGGGCTTTGGCTCAGTTATGCCATCGCTCGATTTGGCGTTGGGATCGACGACGGCTTCTTTAGTAATCACAAGGTCTTCAAGCCAGGATGAAACATTATCCACGACCAGGGTGGCGCTCACCTGATCGCCCGGCGCAAGGATCTCGAGCGACGCGTTATCTTTGATCTTGAAAGGCATCGTCATCGCTGGCATGTAACCCACAATGTCTTCATGAGCGATAGTTATCGTGCTTTCAGTTTTATTTACGGCGACAACTTTGCCTTTAAGTTCGTATCGCTTTTCGTTTGCTGAGCGGCGTGGGCGACATGCAAGCCCTATCGAAGCAAGGCAAAGAAAAAGAATTACGAAACGGAGAGCTCTTCGTCGGTTGATTACAGCGCGGGGCATCATTGTCAATGTTATCACTCCGTGTTTTGGTTCCGGGAGAAGAACTAGGTTAACGGGTTTGCGTCGAGGGCTCAAGCGCAGGCTCAAAATCAAACAAAGCGCACGCGGTTGTGTGTTACGATTGCCGCGAATGGTTTCGATAAGAGCAGAACGCGCCGCGATCCTTGACGGTCGAAGCATCGCCGAGCAAATCAAAAAAGAAGTCGCGGCTGAAGTTCAGGCGCTTTCGCAAACTAGTGGCCTGAAACCTTGTCTTGCCGCGGTCCTGGTGGGCGATAATGATGCCTCAGCCGTATACGTGCGAAACAAGGTGCGGGCTTGTGATGAAGTTGGGATTGCTTCGGAGCAGCATAGGCTGCCGAGCTCAACAATGACAGCGGAGTTACTTGAGCTTATCCGTGAGCTGAATCAAAGGGAAGACGTTGACGGAATCCTTATACAACTGCCACTCCCAAAACAAATCGACGAGGCAACGATTATTGAAGCAGTTAATCCGACGAAAGATGTTGACGGGTTCCATCCAGTCAACGTCGGCCTGCTGGCGATGGGCCGGCCGCGTTTCGTACCCTGTACACCGGCGGGAATTATCGAAGTACTCGAACGAAACAAAATAGAAATCGCGGGAGCGAATGCTTGCGTTGTTGGTCGCAGCCAGATTGTAGGACGGCCGATCGCTAGTCTGCTGTTACAACGTCACGCGACTGTGACAATTTGTCATTCGCGGACGCATGACTTGCCGTCCGTAACACGGCAAGCGGACATTCTCGTGGCAGCGATTGGCCGTCCTGCTTTTATCCGCGGCAACTTTATCAAACCTGGAGCTACGGTAATTGATGTCGGCATCAACAAAATGACCGATACGGATGAAGCGCGAGCAGTTTTTGGCGACGAGGCCAAGAAGAGGATTGAAGCGATCGAGCGTCGCGGATACACGCTGGTGGGCGATGTTCATCCCGCAGAGGCTGATGAAGTCGCCGGGCTTCGCACGCCGGTGCCCGGCGGCGTTGGTTTACTGACCGTGGCCATGTTAATGCGAAATACTTTGCAGGCTGCAAAGTGGCGAAGAGGTTTGTAGGGGCAGGGCTTGTCCCTGCCCGTTGGTGAGGGCGGGGACAAGCCCTCCGCCCCTACAGCCATGCTGAAAGTGGGACTCACCGGGTCGATTGCGGTTGGTAAATCCTTCGTTCTGGGTGTGCTTGGCGGGCTTGGTTGCCGCGTTCTGGACGCGGATGCGAAAGCGCGCGAAGTGGTGGCGTCAGGCACGCCGGGCCTGAGAGCAGTAGTCGAAGCTTTCGGAGCAGAGGTCTTGCGCGAAGACGGCGGTCTCGATCGGTCCAAACTCGGTGCGATGGTATTTTCCGATGAACAACAACGAAAGCGCCTGAACTCGATCCTGCATCCGTTCATCATTGCCGAGCAAGATGATCAACTACGACTCTGGGAAACAGAAGATCCGAGCGGCATTGTCGTGATCGATGCGGCGCTAATTATAGAGTCCGGCGGGTACCGGCGCTTTGATAAGCTAATCGTTGTTCATTGCCGGCCTGAAGTGCAGTTGCAGCGTCTGATGTCCCGTGACGGTCTTTCGCGCGAGGAAGCGGAACAGCGAATCGCTTCCCAGATGCCGCAGGAAGAGAAAAAGCGCTATGCAAATTTTCTGATTGACACGTCCGATGGTTTTGATTCTGCCCGACAACAAACCGAAGCGGTGTTTCGACAATTGCAAAGCCTGGAGTCGCCAGGCTAAATGAAGAGGACTAATGAAGAAAAACAACACTTTGCTTCGATCAAAGGTAAGTGCTAAGTTGAGCTCAGCCCCTGGAACTGGAACCCTGCGCGCAGAGTGGGTTTGGGAGGAAGTAATATGTCGCATTCTTCATCGCGCTTAACCGGATTCGCCTGGATCTTTCTGCTCGCCATAATTGCCGCTGGTTGTGCTACATCCGCAAAAGAAACGTTCTTCGGTAAGACTAAGCCGCCGCAAGCCAACGTGCTGCGATACGTTTCCGGTTCTGAGCCCGAATCTCTCGATCCACAGATTCCCACAGGCCAGCCCGAAGCTCGAATTTGCATGGCGCTTTATTCCGGGCTCACCGAGTACGATCCCAAGACAACGGCGCCGATTCCCGAACTGGCCGAACGCTGGGAAGTAAACAAGGATTCCTCCGAATTCGTTTTTCATCTGCGTCAGGACGCGCGCTTCTCAAATGGCGATCCCATTACCGCGCGTGATTTTGTATATACGATTCGTCGCGGCCTGTCGCCGGAGTTGGCCGCGCGTAACGCATCGCTCGCTTACTATATTAAGTATGCTGAAGGCTACAACGAAGGTGGCGTCTTTGTTCGTGATGCGAACGGGCAATTTCTCCTCGAAAAGGATTTTAGCGACGAAGCTGAACAAGCGAAGAAACCGCTAAGTTCCAAGCCCGTCGATTCTATCGCGTCCGAATACCCTCCGATTCCTGAAGAGAAGACCCCGGCCACCGATACGCCTTTTCATCGATTCATGCATTCACCTGACAGAGTTGTGTTACCCGGCGACGAAAAGGGGCGAAAGAAGGCATTGGATGCGAACCCAAAACTCAAAAATGCCATCGCTGGAAAGGAATTTGTCCCCGTGAAGCCAGGCGATGTCGGACTTGAAGCGGTTGACGACTACACACTGCGTATTTCGCTGACTCAGCCCGCGCCTTTTTTTATCAGCCTGATGCCGCACCAGTTCTTCCGCGTAGTACACGAAAAGACGATCGAACAATTTGGAAATGCCTGGACTGACCCGAGCAATATTGTCACCAGTGGTCCGTTCAAGCTTCAGTCGCATAAGCCTTACGATCGTATAGTAACTGTTCGTGATCCGATGTACTGGGACGCGGCTAATGTAAAGCTGGACGGAATAACGTTCTTCGCGCTTCAGGACAACGCTACGATTATGAATTTGTACAAAGCGGGCGAGCTCGACGCAATGCTGAATCATAGTGTGCCAGCCGCATGGCTCGACGAGATCAGTCCGATGAAGGATTTCATGGACGCTCCTGAAGCTGCTATCGATTACTTCCTGTTCAATACCACGAAAGGTCCGACCAGCGACGTAAGAGTGCGCAAAGCGCTCAACATGTCCATCGACAAACGGGCGCTGGCGGCCTGGCGACACATCAAGCCGCTGACGGCATTGACTCCCGAAGGCATTTTCCCGGGATATCCACAGCCGAAAGGCGATCCGTTCGATCCCGAAAAAGCGAAGCGGTTGCTTGCTGAAGCTGGCTACGAAGACGGCTCCGGGAAGTTTGATCCTAAGAAGTTTCCTTCCGATCAAGTCGAGCTAACCACGAATCCTGATGGGAATAATCTTCCCGTCGCGGAATTCATTCAAGCTCAGTGGAAACAAAACATCGAGCTGGCGATTCCGATCAAAATCATGGAGTTCAAGACGTTTCTGGTGGCACAATCAAAACTCGACTATAAAGGCATAGCTCGCACCGGTTGGATTGCGGACTACATGGACCCGTTCAACTTCCTTTGGCTCTATTACACACCGACGGGAAACAACGGCACTGGCTGGTGGGATCCGAAATATGTCGAGATGCTCGACGAGGCGAACCGCACGATTGATCCACAAAAGCGCTATCAATTGCTCGCGAAAGCAGAAGCTATGGCCCTGGAGATCCAACCATGTATACCGCTTACAACTGGCGCTACACGTTGGATGAAAAAGCCTTACGTGAAGGGCATGTATCCAAATCCGCAAACAATGCACGCCTGGAAATTTGTGTACATTGAGCGGGATTCTGCCAAGTGGGATTACAGCGTGCCGAGGATGGTTGGCTGAGGATTAACGAATGCTGCGTTTCATCATTCGTCGCGTCATCATAATTATCCCCATGCTCTTCATTATCGTGTCTCTCACCTGGGGGTTGATCCGTCTGGCTCCTGGAAATTTCTACACTGGAGAGAAAAAGCTCTCGCCTGCCATCGAGCAAAACCTGCGTGAGAAGTATGGACTCAACAAGCCGTGGCACACACAGTACGGCAAGGTTCTGTGGAACATAATAAGGTTCGATTTTGGCAGCTCGCTGAAGTACGAGGGTCAATCAGTCAATCAGATACTCTGGCGTGCCTTCCCCGTATCGGCAGCATTGGGACTCTGCGCTTACCTTTTGGCGCTCGCGGTCGGAATTACTACCGGAACACTCGCTGCACTCAGACAAAATTCATGGCTCGACTATGCCAGTATGGCGCTGGCAATGATTGGCATATCTATTCCCAATTTTGTGCTCGGTCCATTGCTCGTGCTCGTTTTCGGCCTGACGCTATTTTGGTTGCCCCCCGCCCTCTGGAACGGCTTTCCCAGCAAAAGCATCATCTTGCCCGCGATAACTCTTTCAGCGATTTACATCGCCTACATCGCGCGGTTAACCCGCTCCGGAATGTTGGAAGTCATGCGTTCAGATTACATTCGCACTGCGCGCGCGAAGGGCCTGAGCGAAAGTGCGGTGGTTACCCGACACGCGTTGCGCGGAGGACTCTTGCCGGTACTTTCTTTCTCTGGACCGGCGCTGGCGTTCTTGATTACCGGGACCGTGGTGGTGGAAAGGGTTTTTGCTCTTCCCGGGCTCGGCAATTATTTCATCAACGCATGTTTTAATCGCGACGAGCCGCTTATCATCGGCATCGTCGCGTTCATTGCCATCGCGGTACTGGCTTTCAATTTATTGGTAGACATAGCCTACGGCTTCATTGATCCGCGCATTCGCTATTGAGATTTCAAGCCGGTTGCTGTAGCCAGCGGTTTACCAAGCGTAACTG